>Ga0209256_1000390_pt1 | contig 69705 bp, 56 predicted proteins | sample AraplaCol_mCL_r2_2_FD_184270 | JGI IMG/M metagenome (GOLD analysis project Ga0209256, IMG submission 184270) | Arabidopsis root microbial communities from North Carolina, USA - plate scrape MF_Col_mCL_r2 (SPAdes) (version 3) | ecosystem: Host-associated > Plants > Roots > Endosphere | place...
GTTCGACGTCACGCGCGAGCGCATCCGCCAGATCGAAGCCAAGGCCCTGCGCAAGCTGCGTCACCCGAGCCGTTCGGAACAGCTGCGTTCGTTCCTCGATATCGACTGACGCGCGGTTCGCCGCAACGCTGCAAGAAGAAGCCCCGCCCGCGCGGGGCTTCTTCGTTTCCAGCTCTTCTCACCGGGTGCGCGTTACGCCCCACCCATGTCATAGAAGAACTGCTCGTGCACGATCTTCCCGTCGCGCACCTGGTAGACGCACACCTCGTTCATTGCCACGCGGCCCACGTCCTTGTAGGTCGCGTCCAGGCCCATGACCAGGCTGAACCAGTTGCCCGCGACGATCGGCTCGCCAACGCTGCCGCCATGCACCTCGACGAGGTTGTCGGCCCACTGCTTGCTCTTGATGCGGATCGCATCGAAGCCACGCGTCACCGCGTCCGACTTCTGGCCATCGCCTTCGATGCTGACCGCGTCGCTCGCGTAAAGCTCTTCCTGCGCCTGGTCGTACTTGCCTTCGCGGCACAGTTCGACGAGCCGCTGCGCAATCTGACGGGTATCCATCGCTGCCTCTCCTTGCCTTGGGGAAAGCGAAAGCCTACGTCCGCCCGCTGACAGCGTGCTGTCAGCAGCCTGACAAAGTCCGGGAAAGATTCGCGATCACGGCGCGTACTCGTCGTAGAAGAACTGCTCGCGCACGATCCGGCCATCGTCGACCCGATACACGCACAGCTCGCGTATCTCGATGCGGCCGATGGTCCTGAAGGTCGCGTCCACGTTCAGCGCGAAGGTAAACCAGTTTCCGGCGATGACCGGCTCGGTGCACCGAACGACGTGGAACGTCTCCACGCCGCCCCAGAATCGCCGACCCTTTCCTCGAATCGCCGCCAGCCCGACTTCATCGCAAAGCATGCCGGCCGGAACATCTTCCGGCTCGATGCTGACGGCGTCCTCGTCGTAGAGCTCCTGCTGGGCCTGCTCGAACTGTCCCGCCCTGCACAACTCGACCAGGCGCCTGGCGACGGTCTGCGTGGTCATGGCAACGCTCCTCGCGCGGCGGATGCGCGAGGATCCTACGCGCCGACGCGCTAATGCCGCGTCAGTCGGGGCTCCTTACTTCCACGTCCGCCGCAGCGGATGGGCCTCGGTGGTCAGCACGACCTTCGCCGGGTCCAGCGTCTCCGGCGGCGCGAACAGCAGGTAGAAGTACTTGAAGGTCTCGGCGAGGACGAAGCTTTCCATGTCGTCCTCCTTCTCCTTCGTGACGACGCTGTTGAGTGTCGCGAAGCCGGAATCCGTGCGCGTGTAGCGGACGAAGTCGTCGAACATCTCCCGGCCCATCGCGCGGTACTTCGCGTCGCCGGTTAGGCGATTGAGATACCACGCCGACTCAATGATTTCCGGTCGCAGCGGATAGCCCGCCGACGTCACTTCGCCCTTGCGATAGTCGTATGCCTCCGGCTCGATGCCCCACTTGCGCCACATCTTGAACGACGAATCCTGCAGTCGACGCGCCTGCGCGACGTCGCCCGACAACGCGAGCAGTCCCGGCCAGAACGCATCGAGCGCGCCGTATCGACTCGCGACGCGCTCGCCGCTGTCCATGTCGACGTGGCCGACCCACAGCGCGCCATCGACTTCTTCCGGATAGTAGCGATTGGCCGCGGCGATGCTTTCCTTCCACATCGCGTGGCAGTCTTCGTCGCCGAACAGCGTCCAGCACTTCCACAGGTACTCGTAGTAAGAGTCGATGCGCGCGCCGACGTGGCTGCGCGTGTTCGTCCACTTGCCCGTGGTCACGTCGAAGCGCTCGCCGACCAGACCGATCTTCGAGCGGCGGTTGTAGGTTTCGACGAGCGCACGTTTCGCCTTCTCGTAGAACACCGGGTTGCCGGTGAGCTTGCTCAGCGTGCCGTACTCCAGCAGCAGCGTGCCTGCCTCGGCCGGATTGCTTTCGTTGCCGTGCGCCTTGCCGGTGCGCAGATTGACGTAGACGTACGGCAGGCCCGTGGGGGAATCGAACGCGGGCAGCAGTCGCGTGCCGAGGTCCTCGGCCAGATCGAGCAGGCGCTGGTCGCCCGTGAGTTGATAGCCGGACAGCAATCCGCCGAGCAGACGGATCACGACTTCAAAATGCTTCACGTCCAGGTCGCGATCGAACGACAGCTTCGTCGCGATCAGCTCGCGCGTTTCGCGTGCCTCGTTGTCCAGGCCCATCAGGATAATCGTGTCGAGCGCGTCGACTGGCGTCATCAACAGCGGTTCGCCGTACCAGTCCGACCGTCCGTTGCTGAGCGGCTTGAGTGCGTCGTGGCCCCACGCGTACTCGCGGTAACCGCGCCAAGCGTGCAGGAACTGCGCCTTCACTTCCTCCGCGCTGCGTTCGGCCTGCGCTTGCGTGAACGTTGCGGTCTTCGCGTCATCGGCGGACTTCGGTTCGGCCGCGACGCCGATCGTGGGCACCAGCAGCAGGGTCAACAAGGCAGCGTGCAGTCGCATCAGCGCTCTCCGCGGTTACGCAGGACGGTCAGGACGTCGTAGCAGGCGCCCATCGTGTGATAGTCGGTCTTTCCGGCCGGGCTCTTCTCGTCGCTGTACTTGTTGTTGCGACGATCGAGGATGCGGTACCAGGCGCCGTGCTCGTGATCGACGAAGTGTCGCCACGAATACGCCCACAGCTTTCCGTACCACTCCCAGTAACGCGCGTCGCCGCTGGCGTCGGCGAGGCGCGCCGCAGCCGCGAGCGATTCCGCCTGTACCCAGAAGTACTTGTCGTCGTCGCACACCGCGAACTCCGGCGCGAGACCGAAGCCGTAGCAGAGGCCGCCGAACTCCGCATCCCACGCGCGCTGCACGGCGACATCGAACAGATGGCGCGCCGTGTCGATCAAACCATCGGCCGGCGTTCCGCGCTCGCGCAGGTGGCCGTCGAGGATCACGAGGAGCTTCGCCCATTCGGTCTGGTGACCGGGCTGGTAGCCCCACGGCCGGAACAGATGCTTCGGATCGTCGCGGTGATAATCCCAGTCGACGTTCCACTCGCGGTCGTAGTGTTCCCACACCAGTCCGCCGGCCTTCGCAGCCTGGCGGCGCGTCATGTGATCGGCGAGCGTGAGTGCGCGATCGAGGAAACGCGGCTGACGCGTCGCCTCGTATGCGGCGAGCATTGCCTCGCACATGTGCATGTTCGCGTTCTGGCCGCGATAGTCGGAGAAGTTCCACTCCGCATCGGCTTCATCAAGATACAGGCCCGCGTCGGCGTCCCAGAAGCGCGCTTCAAGCAGTGCCCAGGTCTCGTCGATCCACGGAAGCACTTCTTCGATGCCCGCCTTCAGCGCGGTCGAATACGCCAGCAGCACGAAGGCCACGCCATAGCAGTGGTTGGTGCGATCTTCGGCGACGCCGTCGCGAATGGTCCACGCGTAACCGCCGCTCGACGGATCGCGATGCACGTCGCGCAGGTAGCGCAGCCCGTGGCGTGCGACATCGAGGTATTCGGCGCTCTCGAACTCGCGCGCTGCCATCGCGTAGTTGAAGACGAAACGCGTGCTGCTGACGAGGTGGCGATGCGACGCGTCGTAGACGCTGCCGTCATCGCGGAAATAGTGGAAGAACCCGCCCTTCGGGTCGATCGCGCGTGGATGGTAGAACGCCATCGTGTCGGCGATGTGCGCGCGCAGGAAGGCTTCGCTTCGGAAGTCGGGCGATGTCTTCATATCGTGATTCATGAGTTGGTTCGCAGGAGGTTCTGGATCTCGTCGCGCGTCGGCATCGCCGCGAACGCGCCGTGCTTCGTCGCCGCCAGTGCGCCGGCCGCCGCCGCATGGCGCAGCGCGTCGGCGATGGCCGATTCGTCCGCAATGAATGCATCGAACGTATCGGCGCCCACGCCGCGTTCCACCAGGCGCAGCAACAGGCCGGCGACGAACGCATCGCCCGCGGCCGTCGTGTCCACCGCCGAAACCTTGAACGCCGGCGCCTCTCCCTGCGTGCCGCGCGTGTACCAGCGCACCGGCTTGCCGCCGTCGGTGATGAGCACCAGCCGCGCATGTCCCTGCCACAGGCGTTGCAGCATCGCGTCGTGATGGCCGGCGCGGCGGATGAGGAAATCGGCTTCGCTGCGGCACAGTTTGATGACGTCGGCTTCGGCCAGCGCTTCCCACAGCCGCGGCGCTGCGTCGAAGCCTTCCGGCCACAACGAGGGTCGCAGGTTCAGGTCCATGCTCACCAGCGCGCCGTGTTCGCGCGCCAGCTGCATGCCGGCGACCGTGGTCTGCGCGATCTCGGCTTCGGTAAGGCTGTTTGAACAGACGTGCATCGCCGCGGCATCGACGAAGCACTCGCTGCGGAAATGATCGGTGCGGAACAGCAGGTCGGCCGCGGGCGGACGATAGAAGCTGAAACTGCGTTCGCCTTCCTCGTCGAGCGAGACGAATGCGAGCGCGGTGCGTGCAGCGCCGGTATGCGCGGTGAATCGCGTATCCACGCCGAACGCGCGCAACTGCGACATCAGGAACTCGCCGAACATGTCCACGCCCAGCATGCCGACGAACCGCGCGTTGCCGCCCATGCGCGCGACCGCCGCACTGACGTTGGCCGGCGCGCCACCGGCGAATTCCACGAAATGCCGCGGCTGGCCGGGCAGTGCCGGCAATGCGAGGAAATCGATCAGCGCCTCGCCGAAGCAGACGATCGCATCGCGCTTTACGGCTTCGCTCATGCCTGCGTCACCGGTACCGCGTCGACATCGGCGTGCACGCGACGCGCACCGTTGAACCCGTACCACGCGACGAACGCGTAGCACACCAGCGGCAGCGCGAACGCAAGCTGCACGCCGATGCGGTCTGCGAGCAGGCCCTGCAGCAGCGGCACCACGGCGCCGCCGACGATGGCCATCACCAGCAGGCTCGACGCCTTGCTCGTCATCGGGCCGAGGCCGTCGATGCCGAGGGTGAAAATCGTCGGGAACATGATCGAGTTGAACAGGCCGATGGCCACGACGCTCCATACCGCCATCCGCCCTTCGCTGAGGATCGTCGTCGCCAGCAGCACCATCGCGCCGATCGCAAAGAAGCCCAGCAGCACGCGCGGTTCGATGCGTCGCAGCAGGAACGAACCGATGAAGCGGCCGGCCATCGCCAGACCCCAGTACCACGCGACGTAACGCGTTGCGGTTGCGGCATCGAGCGCACCGATGCGCGGCTCGCTGATGTAGTTGATGAGGAAGCTGCCGATCGCCACTTCCGCGCCGACGTACACGAAGATGCCGACCACGCCGAAACGCAGGTGGCGATGGCGCAGTACTTCGGAGAACGTGTGGCGCTGATGGTCGGCGCGTTCGGTCGCTTCCGTCAGCGCCGGCAGGCGGAACAGCACGACGAAAACCGCCAGCAGGAAGAGGCCGGCGGCAATGCCCAGGTACGGCAGCTGCACCGATTCGGCCTGCGCGACGCGATACGCCTCCTGTTGCGCTCCCGGCATCAGCGCGAGTTCCGCGCCGCCGATCACGGCGACCGACAGGATCAACGGCCCGATCAGCAGCGGCGCCAGCGTGTGGCCTGCCGAATTCAGCGCCTGCGCAAGCGTCAGTCGACTCGACGCTGTCTGCGAATCGCCCAGCAAGGCGATGTACGGATTGGCCGAGACCTGCAGCAGCGTGATGCCGCTGGCGAGCACGAACAGCGCGAACAGGAACAACGGATACGACGGGATCTTCGCCGCGGGGAAGAACAGCAACGCACCTATGCCCGCCACGCATAGGCCGATCACGATGCTGCGCTTGTAACCTGCGAACGCCACGGCCTTGCCCGCCGGTACCGACATCAGCAGGTACGTGCTGAAGAAAGTGAACTGGATCAGCATCGTCTGCGCGTAGTTCATCTCGAACACGGCTTTCAGGTGCGGAATCAGCACGTCGTTGAGGCTGGTCAACGCGCCCCAGGTGAAGAAGATCATCGTGAGCACCGCGATGGCGGTGCGGTTGGACAGTGGTCGACCGCTCATGCGGCGTCTCCGGGCAGGGTGAACTGGCTGCTCGCACGCACATGGAGGCGCACGGGGGCGATGGTGGTGGTGGCGGGCGCGGACGGATCGCGCAGGCGTTGCAGGATCAATTCAGCCGCCTGTCGACCACGTGCGCGCGGATCGACCGCGATCGTGGTCAACGGCGGCGCGCTGACGGACGCTTCGGGGATGTCGTCGAAACCGGTGACGGCGAAGTCGTGGCCGGCGCGGCGCCCGCGCGTGGAAAGGCCGGCGATGAGCCCCAACGTGACGGCGTCGTTGTAGCAGACGGCGGCCGTCGGCGCGGGATCGCGCACGAACAGCGCGCCCGTCTGGCGCGCGGCTTCCAGACGCGTCGGTGCGCATTCGACGATCCACTGCGGTTCCGGCGCGACGCCGGCTTCCGCGAGCGCGGCGTGCCAGCCCTTGCGGCGCTCGAAGCACGAACTGGATTCGCCGTGCCCGCCGAAGAACGCGATGCGGCGATGGCCCTGCGCGAGCAGATGTTCCGTGGCGAGTCGCGCGCCGTGTGCGTTGTCGAGCGCGAGGTAATCCCACTCTTCGCCGAGCGTGCGGTTGAACACGAGCGTCGGCGTACGTGAGGCCAGAAGTGGACGCAGGCGCGCGCCATCGCTGCCTTCGGCGGGCGAGAGGATGATGCCGGCCGGGTCGTGTTCGAGCAGCAACGTCAGCACGGCCTGCTGCCTCTCGCTCGACTCGCCCGTGCTGCCGAGCAGCGTGACGTAGCCTGCAGCGGCGAGCGCTTCGTCGACCCCGGCGGCGAATTCGGCGAAGAACGGGTTCGAGAGGTCGTTGATGACCAGCGCGACGGTGGACGACTCCTTGCGCCGCAGGTTCGCCGCGCCGCGGTGATAGACGTAGCCCTGGCGCTTGAGTTCGGCCTCCACCCGCACGCGCGTCTGCGCGTTCACCAGCGGACTGCCGCGCAGCACCAGCGACACCGTCGCGCGCGACAGTTCGCAGGCGTCGGCGATGTCGGTGAGCGTCACGCGGCCGCGCACGGCGGGGGCGGTCATCCAGTCGGCTCCGTCATTTGGATCGTTCTAAATCGGGCATCCTGCGTGGCGGCGGCATTGGGCGCAATCTTGCACCGCAACATGAGTCAGCCGGTGTCCCCGTGCTACGGTCCGGCGTTTAGAACGATCCAAATCGCGGCAATGCCGCGCCGACCTTCAGCGTTTCCAGGAGCGCCCATGTCCCGTCGTGCCCGTTCCCATTCCCTGCGCCTGGCCGGCGCCGCCCTGTGGCTGGCCGGCGGGCTCGCCGCCGCGGCGACGCCCTCCGGTGGCGCGGGCGCTAAGGCGTTCGCCTCGGTGGACCCCTTCATCGGCACGGGCGGCGAAGGCCACACCTTCCCCGGCGCGACGGTGCCCTTCGGCATGGTGCAGCTGAGCCCCGACACGCAGATCAAGTCGCGAAAGGAAGGCTACGGCTGGGCGGCTGGCTATCGCTACGACGACCACACCATCGTCGGCTTCTCGCACACGCATTTTTCCGGCACCGGACATTCGGACCTGGGCGACGTGCTGGTGATGCCCATCGCCGGCGACGTGAAACTCGAACGCGGCGACATCGACAAGCCTGGCAGCGGCTACACCTCGCGCTTCGATCACAAGGACGAACGCGCCGAGCCGGGCTATTACGCGGTAACGCTGCAGGATTACGGCATCCGCGCCGAACTCACCGCCAGCCCGCGCGTCGGCGTGCATCGCTATCGCTTCCCGAAGGGCAAGCCCGCGCACGTGCTCGTCGACATGCGCACGAGCATGTACGACTACCCCGGCAAGGTGCAGTGGTCGCGACTGCGGCTGCGTCCCGATGGCACGCTCACCGGTTTCCGCGAAACGCGCGGCTGGGCGCCGGGTCGCCAGCTGTACTTCGCGATGCGATTCTCGAAGCCGGTGAGCGGGCATCAGTTTCACGACACCGAACAGGACGTCGTCTACAAGGGCTTCCCGCCGCCGGGCGAAAAGGATCCGCGCCAGCGCGCGCAGATCGAAGGACGCCAGCTCGTCGGTGCGCTCGACTTCGAAGCGGCGCAGGGCGACACGATGATCGTGAAGGTCGCGATCTCGCCGGTGAGCGAGGAAGGCGCCATCGCCAACCTCGACGCCGAAGTGCCCGGCTTCGACTTCGACGCCGTGCGCAACGATGCGAAAGCGCAGTGGTCGCAGGCGCTGGGGGCGCTCGATGTCGATGCGCCCGAACCGATGCGCCGCAGCGTCTACACCGCGCTGTACCACACGCTGATGGGGCCGTCGTTGTTCATGGATGCCGACGGCCGCTACCGCGGTTCCGACAACGCCGTGCACCAGGCGAAGGGCTTCACGAACTACTCGACGTTCTCGCTGTGGGATACGTATCGCGCGTTGCATCCGCTGCTGACCATCGTGCAGCCGGAGCAGCGCACGAACGATTTCGTCAACTCGCTGCTCGCATCGCGCCGCCACAGTGCGTACGGCGTGCTGCCGGTGTGGGCGTTCCACGGTCAGGAGACGTGGTGCATGATCGGCTACCACTCGGTGCCGGTCATCGCCGATGCGTACATGAAGGGCATTCGCGGCTATGACGCGAACGAAGCGCTCGACGCGATGGTCGCCAGCGCCAGCTACGGCCCGTACGACGGCATCGCGCAGTACATGCAGCTGGGTTACGTGCCGATCGACGAGGAAGGCGAAGCCGCTTCGAAGACGCTGGAGTATGCATTCGACGACTGGACCATCTCACGCATGGCCGATGCGATGGGTCGCGACGACGTCGCAAAGCAGTTCGGCAAGCGCGCCACGAACTGGCAGCACGCATTCGACGAATCGACCGGATTCATGCGCGCCCGCCAACGCGACGGCAGTTTCCGCGAACCGTTCGACCCGAGCGCCAGCGGATACGGCACCGACTACACCGAAGGCAACGCGTGGCAGTACTCGTGGTACGTGCCGCAGGACGTTGCGGGCCTTGCGGCCGCGCACGGCGGCGACGACAAGCTGCTCGCGCGCCTCGACGCCGTGTTCGAGGCAAAGGTCGATCCGAAGATCTTCGAGCACATGGAAGACATCACCGGCCTCATCGGCTGGTACGCGCACGGCAACGAACCGAGCCATCACGTCGCGTACCTGTACGCATACGCCGGCCAGCCGTGGCGTACGCAGGCGCGCCTGGGCAACATCATGAAGACGCAGTACGCGCCGCGTCCGGATGGTCTCGCCGGCAACGATGACCTTGGCCAGATGTCGGCGTGGTACGTGTTCACCGCGCTGGGTTTCTATCCTGTCGCGCCGGGTAGCAACGAGTACGTGATCGGCCGTCCGTTCATGCCGCGCGCCACGCTCAACCTGCCCAACGGCAAGCGCTTCACCGTGATCGCCGACGGCCTGGACGACGCGCATCTCTACATCGGCACGGCCACGCTCAATGGCAAGCCGCTGGAGCGCGCGTTCCTGCGCCACGAGGACATCATGGCCGGCGGCGAACTGCGCTTCACCATGCAGGCCGAACCGAACAAGGCGTGGGCGACGGATCCGAAGCAGCGTCCGTATTCGATGTCGACGCGCTGAAGTCGCACGGCGCGCGGCCTCCCGCGCGCCGACCCGCCCCCGCTGGCTGCTAAACTCCGCAGCCCACGGGCCTATAGCTCAACGGTTAGAGCAGGGGACTCATAATCCCTTGGTTCCAGGTTCGAATCCTGGTGGGCCCATTAGACGTTCAACCCGCGACCGGTGCCGATCGCTCCTCGAGCCGCCGCCGGATTTCGGCTTCAGTTTCGTCGTTTGCGCCCTCGCCGAAGTGGCGGTACACGATCGTTCCACTCTGGTCGATCAGATGCAGCGCAGGCCAGTCCGGCTGCTGCGCAATCGGCTAGCGGATCACGCGGTAGCGGGGGCTGGATCGCGCAGCCCGGTGTAGACGGCGGAGCCAGGGTGAAGCGCTCATCAGATGAAGGCTTTCCCGCAATGGCCGTCTCACCCCCAGAGACCGCCCCATGCTCCCCTAGCCCGATGACCTCAGCCCCCATCGACCCCAAGCTCGTCTTCGCCTGGCAGGCAGCACATTCCATCGCCCGCGGCTCGCCGCCGCCGGGGCACGATCGCGGCGGCATACGTGTCGATACCGGTTCGGAGAAGGAAGTGACGCGTTGGGTGTTTCCGCGCATGTGTGATGGCTTGCGCGAGATCGCGCATGGCATCACGGCGCCACGGCACGTGATGAAGCTGTGCGGCTCCGATGACGAACTGCGCGGCGCACTGCCTGAGCGCTGGGAGATCCAGCCGATAAACCATTTCATGATCGCGGCGACGAAACACCGCGATGCGAAGCCGTTGCCGGACGGCTACCGGTTGCACGTCGATCGCGCCGGCGCCGTCGCCCGCGCCACCATCTTCGGGCCCGGCGGCGATGTCGCCGCGAATGGATGCGCGGCGGAAACAGCGGATGCCTTCATCTACGACCGCATCGAAACGGCGCAGGAACATCGGCGCAAGGGACTGGGCGTCGCCGTGATGGACGCGCTTGGCGCGGCGAGGCGATCCCCGGCGACGCCGCAGCTCCTCGTCGCGACGGAAGAAGGCCGCAGCCTCTATTCGAAGCTGGGCTGGACGGTGCTCGGGCCCATTGCCGCCGCCACTATCCCGGAACGTTGAACGCACGCGCGCCGCCGACCACGCAGCGACAGGTAACGAATCGCCACCCCCATCGCGATCCTGCAGCCGGCTTCGAAGTCGCCGCCGATGGCGATCGTCGCGAGCGGCTGGCGACTGGAGCGCAGGTCCAGGTCGAGTAGTTCGCTGCTGTGCGAATGGACCTCGATGTACGGCACCGGCATGAGATCAAGCGCATCGCGCAGCAATCGGATGGCTCCGTTCGGCGCCAGGTTCAGATCGCCCGGATTGAGCAGCACGAGATCGCTGGTTGCGCACACGCGACCACGAAGCGAATCCGCCAGCGCGCCGAGCGAGGCACTGGCCTGATAGTGCACGCAATGCCCGCACCGACGCGCAGTGCGGCACAGCGCCGCAACGATCCGTCCGTCGAGTGGTGTGCAGGCCGCGCCCGGCCCTTGCAGAAGCAGAATGCTCATGGCGTTGATCGAGGATGAAGCGACTCGCAGCCGGCGCTCAGTCCAGCCGATTCAACGCCCTGACGCGGACTTCGCCAGGGCGAACGCCGTGCGCATCCGCGGCTTGTTGCTGGATGCGATGCAGCACGTCGGCCGGGTCGAGCGCCACGCTGTCCTCGACTTCATGCACGAGCGTCGCCTGGCCCCACACGCGCAGGCGCTCGCTCATCCGTATTTCGTAATCGGCGAAGTAGCAGTAGCGCATGTCAGGTTCCTACGTGGATCGCGTTCTCGCACTCCGCATCGCCCAGGTATTCCAGCGCGATGGATAGCCCGAGCACGTAGCCCTGCGCGCCGTATCCGTCGATGACGCTGAGGGCGTCCGCGACCGTCGCGATTTCAACCGGCCCGCCCGTCCCTGCATGCACTTCGATGCAGGGCGTGCCAAGACGCGAGATGCATGCACCGATCTCGCTGCGCGACAGGGAATGAACACCGGGATCGAACAGCACGAACTCGGTCCCGTTCCCGCTCGATTGGCGCAGGCAGTCGGCGATCTCCGTCGCGCTGGAACACGCGCGCACCGCCACGGTCCGCCCGGCCTGCGCGGCGCGTTCGACCAGTTGCGATACCACTTCGCGCGGCAGGCCAGCAGGTTGGTCGACCCGACCGCTCGGCGCCGTGATGATGGCGATGGACATCGACACTCTCCTCATGGGAATGGCGACAGTCTCGAATCACGGCACGTAAAGTTGCCATTCGCAGTGGAGGCGGGGGCGCAAAGTTTCGGTAAATTCTCGACGGCAACGATTTCGTGCGACCTCGAACACCGGATTCACCATGAACGCCGACCCTGCGGAAACGACGGGTTCGTGCAACGGAAACACCGTGGTCACGCAACGCGCCCAGTCTGGCCGTGCCCACGAAGGGCACGACCCGGCGAGGAACGCCGCTCCCTCCCCCTGGAGCTCCGTCATGCACTTGTTCAAGAACGAAACCGTACGCGACACCCCCTTTTCCAGCCACGATTTCTCTTTCGACGACCCGTTGTTCGCGCCGCGTTATGCCCGCCGCGATCGCACGTTCGCGCCTTCGACCACGACCCTGCTGGGCAGCGACGAGTTCGACCGCGACTACCTCGGCCAGATGCCGGAGGTCTACCGCATCGGACGTTAGCCACGCCGGGCTTCACCTCCACCGCCGGACCGGACGGCACGCGCCTTCGTGCAAAGGGATTGGGCTAATCTCGGCCCGTCCCTCCTTGCGGCGAGCGCGCTATGCAGACCACGGTTGCGACCTACGGGTCGGACAAGAACGGGCTGATCTGGGGCTACCGCTTCACGCCCGACGGCGTTGCCGAGGTGGTCGACGTCGATGCCGTGCCGACCTTCCTGGATGCACAGGAACAAGGAGCGGACGGCACGTTCCTCTGGCTGCATTTCTCGTTGTCCAACCAGGCGACCGACCGTTTCTTCCGCCGTTCGCTGCAACTGCCCGAAGGGTTCCTCGAATCGCTGCGCAGCGAAGTGGGCTCCACGCGCCTGGAACTGGACGACGGGCGCCTGGTCGCAGTGGTGCACGATGTCCTGTTCGAGTCGACGTTCGACGCGTCGGACGTAGGCACGACGAGCCTGTGCATCTCGCCGAACATGGTGATCAGCGCTCGACTACGGCCATTGCGTTCGGTCGACCAATTGCGCAGCGCGGTGCGGGCAGGGCAGAAGTTCCGCTCGCCCGTCGAACTGCTGGCGCATCTGCTGCAGGACCAGGCCAGCGTGCTGGGCGACATCGTCCGCAAGTCCAGCGCGCGGGTGGATCAGATCGAAGATCGCCTGCTTGCAAACCGCGTAGCAACGGACCGGAAAGAGTTGGGCGCATTGCGCAGGACGCTGGTGCGCTTGCAGCGCCTGCTGGCACCCGAACCGACCGCGCTGTTCCGACTGCTTAACCGTCCCCCGGCCTGGATCAGCCGCGACGACGTCGCCGACCTGCGACAGGCGGCCGAAGAGTTCTCCACGGCGATCGGCGACTCGGCGACGCTGGTGGAACGCGTCAAACTCATCCAGGAAGAGCTTGCGGCGCTGGTGAACGAACAGACCGGCCGTACGCTGTTCCTGCTTACCGTGGTCACGGTGCTGGCACTGCCGATCAACCTGGTTGCCGGACTCTTCGGCATGAATGTAGGCGGGATGCCCCTCGCGCATAGTGCGCGAGGGTTTGGCGTCGTGGTGACATGCCTGGTCGCGTTGACGGTGGTGCTTGCGTACCTCGCTTTTGGAAAGCGCCGCGACTGACACGTCAATGTAGCCCGGGTACGCGAAGCGCACCCGGGGCTTTCGGCGCGATGAGGAATCAAACGCGCTGGGCGATCGCTCCGCCATCGAAGATGAAGTACTCGATGTAGGAGAAGAAGCCGATCCAGTAGCCGGTGCGTTGCGTGTCGGCGAAGTCGATGTCGCCGGCTATCCAGCCGAGGGTGCCCATGCCGACGAGGTCGGGATGGGCGCGCAGCCATCGGCTGTACTGCTCGGCGTACTGGCGGCCAACGGCTTCGGCTTCTATCTGGGCCCGGAAGTGTTCGTCGACAGCGGCGACGGTCCAGTAGTGCGGACGGCGTAATTCGTCGCGGGTGACGAAGGGCAGGGTGGTGAGGGGCAGGGCTTCGTGTGGTCGTTCGCTGCGCGTGCGCTTGCTCTTGGGCATTGGATGGAATTCCTTGCGGTTGGGAATTCCGTCGCCCTGCTGCCAAACAGAGTGACGGACGACGCGAGGTTGGCAGACCGGGCAAGGCTTCCGGCGAGCCTTGCGGCTCCCCCGCGCCGCCCGCCATAGGCGAGCGCGCTGTACGCAACGCCCATCATCGCGATGTGGCCTAAGAAACGAAAGCACCAGCATCGGATGACGGGCGAGTTGCGCCTCGCACGGGCTGCCAAGCCCGGCACCGAAAGTTGTCGGTGCAAAGCGAGCGTGCCAACGCATCTCACGCGATTCAACGACGCATGTGCGTCAGTTCAAAGTTCGGTGTGAGCCTTTGTCGCGGTGCTGTCGGCAGAGCGTTACACGTCCATGGATTCCCGCCTTCGCGGGAATGACGTGATGTGGCGGATGGCGTGACAGCCTGGATCCCGGCGTACGCCGGGATGACGGCTCTCATGCTGAGGATTCGCCGAAGGTTCGCGGTTTCGCAGGAATGACGTGATGTGGCGGACGGCGTGCCGGCCTGGGTCCCGGCTTTCGCCGGGATGACGGCTTCTCACGCTGAGGATTCGCCGAAGGTTCGCGGTTTCGCAGGAATGACGTGATGTGGCGGACGGCGTGCCGGCCTGGGTCCCGGCTTACGCCGGGATGACGGCTTCTCACGCTGAGGATTCGCCGAGGGTTCGCGGTTTCGCAGGGATGACGTGATGCGGCGGACGGCGTGCCGGCCTGGGTCCCGGCCTACGCCGGGATGACGGCTTCTAACGCTGAGGATTCGCCGAAGGTTCGCGGTTTCGCAGGAATGACGTGATGTGGCGGACGGCGTGCCGGCCTGGGTCCCGGCTTACGCCGGGATGACGGCTTCTCCGACGAGCTCGAAGCTCCGAGTGTCGAGCAAAGCGCTCCACACGCCGAGCTCAAAGCTCGGAACGCCGAGCAAAGTGCTCCACCCGCCAAGCTCGAAGCTCGGAACGCCGAGCAAAACACTCCACACGCCAAGCTCGAAGCTCGGAACGCCGAGCAAAACGCTCCACACGCCGAGCTCGAAGCTCGGAACGCCGAGCAAAACGCTCCACCCGCCACGCTCGAAGCTCGGAACGCCGAGCAAAGCACTCGACCCGCCGAGCTCAAAGCTCGGAGCGCCGAGCAAAACGCTCCACACGCCGAGCTCGAAGCGCCGAGCGCCGAGCAAGCCGCTCGGGCCGCCGAGCCCGGAGCTCGGATCGTCGAGCAGAAAGCCCCGACCACCGCCCAAAAGAAATGGCGCGCCGAGCTCGAAGCCCGACGCGCCATCCTCATTGCTTCAATGCGTAGCGAATCAACCCGCGCAGGTCAGGTGCCTCCCATGTCCTCCGCGTGCCGCTGCGGCTCGCGCCCGCCGCGGACGAAGCGCGCCGACAACGCCTGCCGCGCGCCCTTCAGCGACTCGCTGCGGCCCGACACCTTGAGCAGGCCGTAGCCCTCCAGTGCGACCGACATCAGGTCGCTACCAAGCGCCAGCACCGAATCCTCGACGCGCTCGGTCAACTGTTGCAGCTGAAGCAGACGCGGACGCAGCGCGTCCAGCGCGACCAGGTCGGCCTGCGCTTCCGACACGCCGAGGTTAGGCGGCACGATCTGCGGGTTCGCCGCCAGCACCGTCAGCGTCTGCCGACAGAACGCCTCGGACTTGTCGCCCATCTTCGTCAGCTCACGGCGCTGGTGCGCTTCCAGCGTGATCATCGGCGCGAACAGCCGGCGCAACGTGTCCAGTGCCGCGTCCATCTCTTGCAGGTCGCTCGGCGACAGGGTTATCGAAATCAGGTTTTGCATGGTGCCTCCAGTTCGGGGGATGTCCGCCCCATCGGCGGACGGCACCAGCTTTGGAGACACGCAGCGTGGCGGTCTGTCGGTAAAGCAACCGAGCCGGGGTCAGAGTTTTCCCGTTGGACGGTGACGTTTTCTCGTTGCGTGCGGCGCCAAACCCAGAACGATCAGCCCACCACCTCCGGGTCGCGGCAGCGAACAGGCCGAAGCGCCGTTCACTTCAACCCGAACGAATCGCTTGGCGATACGTCCAGGAACGTCTTGAACCGCGAGCCGTCGCCACACGCCCCCATCTCGCCGGAACCGTGATCGATCTCCGGAAATGCGGCGCGACGCGTTGGTATATGGACGGGCCGCAATTCTGCGGCTGAGGAGAAACCTATGGACAGGTTGAAAGGGTGGGTCACCATCGGCATCGCGTTGTCCGCTGCACTGGTCGGCGGTGCTGCGCTGGCTGCGCGTGCAACGGAAGTGGAGATCGGTTACTTCGACGAGTACGGAAACCTCAACGGCTCCATTACGTATCCCTGTGGTGGCGGGCGTTACATCGAAGGCGAACTGGTCGGCACGCCGCGCGTCATCTACCAGGTCGCGTGCGATGAACCCAACGGACCCGGCACGCCGCTGCCGTGGCCGTGCATCCCGCCGAAGTGCCACGGCGCGCTGTATGAAGTCCCGCTGGGATTGCCGGACAAGCAGATCGCCACGCGGGAAGCCACGGTCGGTCCAGCAGTGACCCGCACACTCGGGTGATCCATCGGCCGGGCCTTCGCGGCCCGGCTTTCCATGACGCGATGCTAATGTCCGCTTTCGACCCGAAGCGGACGTTCACGCCCGCCAAACGCCTGACGCCCATGATGCTGGCAACTCAGCACGGGGCGATGCCATGAGCCAGAAGTCGGACGCCTTGGAAAGCGGCGCTCCCGTCGGGTTTCCCGACCCAGGTAACACTCGCAATGCCTATGACGCCGCCGACCTGGCGCGGGCGATTGACGCCTACAAGTTCTTCTACCCGACGGTCACAGGGGCGGCGATCATCAAGGGCAACGAGAGCATCGGCCTCGTCACCAACCGCGTCTTCGGAATCATGGATTCCAATCCGAAACAGGTGGTATTCACCACCAATGCCGATACGCCCTACGGCCCCTTGCAACTCGACTTGGCCATCGGCCCGATGGTGATCGAACTGCCGCCAGGTCCGCTTATCGTTTGTTCCATCGACATCAATCAGCGTTGGGTCGCCGACATGGGGCTGCCCGGTCCAGACGAGGGCAAAGGCGGCAAGCACGTACTGGTGCCGCCGAACTATCGGGGCGCATTGCCCTCGACTGGCTACTACATCCATCGGGCCAGTAGTAACCGACAGATCGTGGGCATCCGCTCACTTCCGGTGAATGGCGATGTGCCTGCCGCGAAGGCGCGGCTGTCGACGGTGAAGATCTATCCGCTCGATCCGAAGACGCCATGGCAGGAGCCGCAATGGTTGGACGTGACTGACATGGAGCAGGACGGAACGCCTATCCAGTATGAGGACAAGTTCCATTACTGGGAGGTGCTGAAGGAAGTGATCGACGCCGAACCGCCGTTCGACGGTTACCACGTCGCCTACGGTGAGCTGGCCGCGCTCGGGATCGAGAAGGACAAGCCCTTCAAGCCCGATACGAGGATGAAGGAGATCCTCGAGCGTGCCGCGCAAGAAGGCATCGCGCAGATGCGTGCGCAGAGCTTTGCCGACCGCAGACCGGAGCGCATCGTCTGGTCGGATCGGAAATGGGAATGGGCCTCGCTGCGCTTCGAGGATGGCGATTTCAATACTGCTTACTTCATGGACACCACGGCCCGTGAGAAGTGGTTCTATCAAGCAATCGGCGCATCGCCGGCCATGTTCCGCCGCGATCCGCAGGCCGGTTCCCTGTATTGGCTCGGACTGCGCGACAGCAGCGGACACTATCTGGACGGAGGTAAGCACTACCGGCTCACGGTGCCGCTTCCCGTGCCTGGAAAGCTGTTCTGGTCAGTGACCGTCTACGACGCCGCCACGCGCTCGCAAATCCGCACGGATCAGCACAAGGCCGCGCTGCGTTCCTTGCAGGAACTGCGAGACCTCGGCGATGTCCGCAGCGTCAACCTTTACTTCGGCCCGAGTGCGCCTGAAGTCGGGGAGTCGCTCTGGATCAAAACTTCGCCAGGCAATGGATGGTTTGTCTATTTTCGCATCTATGGGCCGGATTCCGCGGCGTTTGATGGCAGCTGGAAGCCGGGAGACTTTGAAGAGGAAACGTAAGTGGCGATGTCCGCTCCTGACCGTTAGCGGACTTGAAGTCGCTGGGACGGGACGTGGTGCCAGGGCCGACGCGGCACGCTATGCAGCACTCGTCTCGTCGGCTGCTGTCGATGCTGCTTCCCAGCCAAGGTGCGCCGCTTCGCTCACCAACGCCCAAGGCATTCCCTCCGAAACGGAACTGGTAGCCCATCCCAACATCAGATGAGGAGCCAGTTCATCCCAGTCTAAATGCGGGAGTAGGTCCCGCGCGTTTCGCCCCAGCGAATTGGCGAAGTCGAACTGCTCAGAGTGTGCGGATAGGGCCCGCGATAAATTGTCTACGTTCTTCACCGTGGTGCTCCTTACGACTCTCAGCTGCGACGTTTAGGTCACGGACTGAAAGACGCTGAGCTGCACGGAGGCCCTAAAGTCGGGACGTGGGACCCACGCCCGGTGCGAACAAGACCATACCCCAGGATGCATTAACGGGGAGCTGCGAGGCCACGTGGTTCAGCTTGCCGAAGTGCGGAATCGCAGTGATGTCGCGTCGGAGTGTCCGCTCCTGGCCAATAGCGGTCACTTCGGACGTTGCCTTCAACGGCAAGTGCAGTCGATCGGCGAAAGATGGCCGTGGGTGGCCTCGCTGACCTCCAGCCCGCGTTGGCACTCGTGAGTGCGGCGGCCCATGGTTGGCCGCCAGCGCTTCACGCAAAGGAGTGCTCCGCCGTGAACGCATCGACTTGCCCCCTGTCCGCCGCGAATTCAGGCCGCGCCGCGCAGCGCCGTCCGATTGCGTTTGGCTGGTTTCGACGCGCAACTGCCGGCGTCTTCGCATGGACTGCGGTCATGCTCGCCTGCCTGGCGTTCCCGATCGCTGCACAGAGCCAGCCTCGACTCTTTCGCCATGGCCCGCTCATCCAGCAGTACCTCCCGAAAGTGGTCGTGGACGAGCCAAACTTCGCCATCATCGAGCGCTCGTCCGGCTCTACCCGGAGCAAGCTCAAGCACCTTGAAATGGCCTGCCCCGACGGTATGAGGGCGATGTCGGTTGGTTTTTCAGCGGCTTCCGGGCGTGGGGAACCCGATGACTGGCGCGTCATCCTGTCGCAGCCGACGGATGACGGAAAGGGCTGGACCGTGTATGCCATGTTCGATGGCTCCGGCGACAAGGACGCCAACGGCGTTTCGGGTGTGCCCGCCCCTTACGAGTGGAGCCTCCGGGTTCGCATCGTCTGCGCAAGAATTGCGTGAGGTGCTGCGGATGAAGCCAGGCGCATGCATGACGCTCATTGGTCTTCTAGCACTCGGCCTGGCGCACGTGCCTGTCCTTGCGGCTGACCCGGCATACCAGTGTCCAACTCACTGTCGACCCGGCTATGCGCTCAGGCGCGCCACTTCAAGTGACCGCGTCTGTGTTCCGGTCGCAGTGCGGGATCAGGTCAAGGCCGACAACGATGCGATTGATTTCCGCAGGCAACACAATCGCCCCGTGCGAACTCCCGATCCGAATCGCCCGTTCTCGTTCCAGATTCCGTGCAGGAGCCCCTTCGTGTGGCGCTACGCGACAGCGAACGATTACGCCTGCGTGGACTATGACCAGCGCACGCAGGCGCAACAGGACAATGGGTTCAAGGTAAGCACGTGGCGTTGCGCGGACTATCCGACCAGGATTGCCTGCACGGCTCCACTCCCATCGACCTTCGGTTTCATCATCTCCCCTGAAAACGTGCAGCCCTATCTGGGTTGCGAGGTGGCGGACGCTCCCGTGGGGGCCAGCTGCTCGTGCGGCATTGAGCCGTTTGGTACCTGGAACCCACCGCGCAGGATGCGTGCCGGTGGCAGCGTCATCTACCTGAAATCAGGCCGGCCACCGGGGCTTCCTCCTGCAGATCCGTGAGCGCGGCGCGAGCATGCGCTGGCAAGCCAGGTGTGATCCGACCTGGACTGAATACGAAGTGAGATAAAGGCTGCCCGCTAACCTCCGCATCTGGCTGATAGCGGACATTCAGCCCGGCGTCTCGCCTCGGCAGTGCTAAAGTCCGCTTCCCGCCCTTGGCGGCAATGTTGTTCGCACCGATACCTCTGCCCCCAGCTCGCCATGATGAGATGCGCTGTGTTCAATGGAATTCCGTCCAGGACGGCAGTGTTGGTTGTAGCTCCACTGGTCATCCTCATCGTGTGTGGTTTGGCCGCCGCGCAAACGCCGAATCCGACGTCCAGCGAATACGCTCGTGCCGTTTACGACGTGATCCAGAGGCAGTGGGCGCCAAGGGTTGCGATCAATGATCTGGCGCAGGGCGCATCGTGCACTGCACGCATCGTGCAACTGCCCGGAGGAGAGGTGTTGAACGTCGCTTTCCTTCCCGATTGCGGGTTCACCACGGCCGGGAAGCAGATGGTGAATGAGGCCATACAAGCCTCTAGTCCGCTTCCGTACTCCGGATTCGAAGCGGTGTTCCAGCGTGAGATACGAATGACGTTTCACGCGCCGACGGCGGAAGATCGTCGGACAGTCGCGGCACAGCAAGCGGCAATTCAGCGCGCTGCGGACGCGAGTGCAGCATCCGACGCGCGTTGGGCGAGGGACGTTGAAGCGCGAGCACTGAAGGACCGTTATGTATTGGCATGCTCTGACCACATTTCATCGGTCATGCCGAAGGAAGCGTTGAAGCAGACCGTGCTGATCCAAGTGACGATCGACCAGACGGGAAGGGTGACCGATGTGCCTTACGTCGGCATCTCAAGCGAGGAGGGCGTCGTGAGAAAGGCGACGACGGCTGACAGGTCGCTGATTGCGGCACTCAAAAGCATCCCACCCTGTGCGCCATTCCCTACCGGCCTGAACGCTGGAATTGGCGGAGTGAAAATCGGCCCCATCGTGCTCCGTGCGGCCGGGGCTTAGCCACCGCTCTTGAGAGACGCTGATGTCCACTCCTGGCCGATAGCGGACACGCAGACCTCACTTCAACCCGAACGAATCACTCCGCGACGCATCCCAGAACGTCTTGAACACCGCGTGCTCCGGAATACCGGAGATCAGCTCGCCCGGCCGCAGGAAGCGGTACAACGCGCCGAGCGATCGCACTTCCACCTGCGACACGCGACGCAGCACGTGTTCGGCGTCGATCTCTTCCGGATGCTCCAGTCCCGCCGCGCACAGCAAATCGCGCAGGCCGCGCAGTGTGTTCTTGTGGAACTGGAACACGCGCGTGGCCTTGTCGGGAATATCGAGCGAACGCCAGCGCGCCGGGTCCTGCGTGGCGATGCCGGTGGGGCAGCGGTCGGTGTGGCAGCTCTGCGACTGGATGCAGCCCAGCGCGAACATGAAGCCACGCGCGGCGTTGCACCAATCCGCGCCCATCGCCATCGTGCGGGCGATGTCGAACGCACTGACGATCTTGCCGGCGGCACCGACCCGAATGCGGTCGCGCAGGTCCAGTCCCACCAGCGTGTTGTGCACGAGCATCAACGATTCATGCATGGGCACGCCGACGTGATCCATGAACTCCGCCGGCGCCGCGCCCGTGCCGCCCTCGGCGCCATCGACGACGATGAAGTCCGGCAGCATGCCCGTCTGGCGCATCGCCTTTGCGATGCCGAACCACTCCCACGGGTGGCCGATCGCCAGCTTGAAACCCACCGGCTTGCCGCCCGACAGCGTGCGCAGGCGCTCGACGAATTCGAGCAGTTCGATCGGCGTCGCGAACTCCGAATGCCGCGACGGCGAAATGCAATCCACGCCTTCCAGCACGCCGCGCGTGGCGGCGATTTCCGCGCTCACCTTCGCGCCGGGCAACACGCCGCCGTGGCCGGGCTTGGCGCCCTGCGACAGCTTGATCTCGACCATCCGCACCTGCGGCAGCTGCGCGTTGTCGGCGAAGCGCGCCGGATCGAATCGGCCTTCCGAGTTGCGGCAGCCGAAGTAGCCCGAACCGATTTCCCACACCAGGTCGCCGCCGGGGGCGCGGTGGTAGGGCGAGATCGAGCCTTCGCCGGTGTCGTGGTAGAAGTTGCCTCGCTTCGCGCCTTCGTTGAGCGCGCTGATCGCCGCGGCGGACAGCGCGCCGAAACTCATCGCGGAGATGTTGAACACGCTGGCCGAATACGGCTGCTTCGCAGTGGAGCCGATCATCAGGCGGAAGTCGTGCGAGGCGATTTCGGACGGAACAACCGAATGGTTGATCCATTCGTAATCGGGGCCGTAGACGTCCTGCTGCGTGCCGAACGGGCGCGTGTCGTTGACGGCTTTCGAGCGCTGGTAGACCAGTGCGCGCTGCTGCCGCGAGAACGGCACTTCCGCGATGTCGGACTCGAAGAAGTACTGCCGAAGCTCCGGGCCGATGGATTCCAGGCCGTAGCGGAAGTACGCGAGGATCGGATAGTTGCGGCGCAGCGTGCTCTTGTGTTGCAGCACATCCCACGTGCCCAGCAGCGCCAGCAATGCGAACACCACCGCCACCCAGGCCCAGTCCGGGTCGATCCAGGCGATGAACGCGAAGAACACCGTGAGCACGATGCTCGCGATGTAGGCGGCATAGCGGGACATTCGACCTCCTGGGCGGCGTGTACGGGCGGCGGTGCGTGGGGGCCGCCCGGGAATGGTCGCAAAAACGGGGTGATGGAGGGCGCTGGGAGGGTGGGCCGCGCGCCCGGGCTGTCCGGTCCGCTGCGATTTGGTCGTTCGTTCCTACGCAGGGAGGCGTGTAGGAGGAGAACGATGGGCATCATCGTGATCGATCCCGGGCACGGAGGAAGCGCGAAGGTGGGTGGTTCCAGCCCCAACAACGCGCACGGTCCCTCCGGCCTCCTGGAAAAGAACGTGACGCTGGCGATCGCGCGCCGGCTGGTGCCGCTGCTGGCGGCGCAGGGGCATACGGCGATCCTGACCCGCGACGGCGACGTCAACGTCGGGCTTTCGGCGCGTGCGCACGTGGCGCGCGACCGCAAGGCCGACGCGTTCGTCTCCATCCACTTCAACGGGTTCAACGGGCGCTCGCAGGGCACGGAGACGTTCGTGCACGCGCGCTCCCTCGCGCCTTCCACGAAGCTGGCAAAGCTGGTGCAGCAATTCATGCTGGCCGTGACCGAATACACCGACCGCGGCGTGAAGCGCGCGGAATTCGGCGTGCTCAATCCCGCGCAGCACCACGCCGCCACGGCCGCGTGCCTGGTGGAAGTGAGCTTCATGGACGTGCCGCAGGAAGACGCGCGCCTTGGCCAGGCGGCCTACCAGCAGGGCGTCGCCGAAGGGCTCGCGCAGGCGCTGCAGATGTACATGACGCAGTCGTTCGCCATCGAATTCGCGACGGAGCCGATGGAGGCGCCCGAAGCGCCGGAAGACGGCTATGAGGAACTGGTGCGCTGAGCCACGCGTATCCGCGTGCCGGCGAGCCCGACGACCATGTCCTATTACGAGCTTGAACTCCGGATCCAGTGGACCGATCCCGGCAAGTACGTGATTGCCGGCCGCTGCATCAATCCCGACCAGGACAGCGAGACCGAACTGATCGACCGCGAAGCCATCGCGATCGACCAGGCCGCGCTGCGTGCCGTCGCCGACGACCCGCACGAGTACGGCGCCGCGCTGTCGCGGATGGTCTTCGGCAGCGCGCCGGTGCAGGAGGCCTACCGGCGCGCGCGCGATGCGTCGGGCACGCGCGACGGATTGCGCATCCGGCTGCACATCCAGAAGGGCGCGCCGGAGTTGCACGCGCTGCGCTGGGAGCTGATGCACGAACCGGGCACGACGACGCCGCTGTTCTGGAGCGAGCGCGTCTGGTTCTCGCGCTTCCTCAGCGCCGACGATCTGCGCGCGGCGCCGCTGCACAACCCGGATCAGGTGCAGGTACTCGTCGCAGTGGCGAACCCGACCGACGTCGAAACGCGCTGGCAGCATCCGCCGATCGACGTGGAAGCCGAATACCGCCGCGCGGAGCAGGCCGTCGTTCCGCGCAACGGCATCGGGCAACGCGTGATCGCGACGCGGCGCCTCGAGGGGCGCGTATCGATCTACGACCTCGTCTCGTCCTTGCGCGACAACTACGCCGAAGTGCTTTACCTCGTCGCGCACGGTTCGATCACCGCCGACGGCGCACCGCACCTGCTGCTGGAAGGCGAGAACGGCGAAGGCGAGATCGTGGCGGGCGAGGAACTGGTGGACCGCCTCGTCGCGTCCGGGCAGTTGCCGCGCCTGGTCGTGCTCGCCTCGTGCAAGAGCGCCGGCGGACCGGGAACGCCGGGGCTGGTCGCGCTCGCCCCGCGGTTGTCGCAGGCGGGCGTTCCGCACGTGCTCGCGATGCAGGGCGACGTGTCGATCGAATCGATGCAGAAGTTCATGCCGCGCTTCTTCAAGGAGCTTGCATCGCACGGACAGATCGATCGCGCGGTGGCCGCGGCGCGCGCGGAAATCCTCGACGCGCCCGACTGGTGGATGCCGGTGCTGTACACGCATTCGCGGCGCGGACTCGTATGGCCGCCGCGCACCGTGGACGTGAGGAGTTTCCAGGGCTGGAACTCGGTGGTATCGAGCCTGCAGAACGAAGTGTGCCTGCCGGTGCTGGGCCCGGGGCTGGTCGAATCGGTGATCGGTTCGACGCGCGAGATGGCGCGCGCGTGGGCGGAGCGTTACGAAATCCCGCTGGCGCGCAATCGCGACGACCTCGCGCAGGTGGCGCAGCAGCTGGCGTACCAGAACGACACGTTCTTCGTGCGCGATTCCATCCGCGCCTATGTCACGCGCTACCTGCGCAAGCGGTTCCAGGACACGCTGACGAAAGAACTGCTGGAAGCGCGCGTGGAGAAGGGACTCGTCGACCGGATGATCTCGCACATCGGCAAGGACCTGCGCGCCTCGAACCCGAACGAGGTCCACACGATGCTGGCGCGGATGCCGGTGCCGATCTACATCAACGCCAATCGCGACAACCTCCTGTTCGATGCGCTGGTCGAACAGGGAAAGCAGCCGCGCATGCACGTGTGCACCTGGGCCACCGACGAGCAGCCCGGCCAGCAGCTGGATCCGAACTACATCCCCAGCGTCGAAGCCCCGCTGGTCTTCCACGTATTCGGCAACTTCAAGTACCCCGACGCGCTCATCGTCACCGAGGACGACTACTTCGAATTCCTGATGGGCGTGACGCGCAACGAAACGCGCGAGGCCGCCCGCATCCCGCCGGCCGTCACCGCGGCGATCGCCGAAAGCGGGTGGCTGATGCTGGGATTCCAGGTCGAGGACTGGGACTTCCGCGTCGTCCTGAGCAGCGTGTTGCGCCAGCCCGGTCGTCCGATGGGGCTGAAGCGGCGCACCAGCGTGGCGATCCAGATGAACCTGACCGACGAAGGCGTCGCCTTCGCGCGCACGTTCGATTACCTGGACCGGCACTTCTCGACGAGCAAGGAAGTCTCGCTCTTCTGGACCTCGCCGGAGGCGTTCGTCAACGAACTGTGGATCCGCTACCGGCAGGCGGTGGACGCCGACCGCGGTGTTACGACATGAACGCGGCTGACAAGGGGAGCGGCGATAAGGGCAACGCCGTCGACAAGGACGCCGCGACGGATGCCACGCAGGCGCAGGCGCGACCGCCGGAGAACCCCTTCGTCGGCCCGGAGCCGCTCGACGTCGGCCAGCCATTGCACGGGCGCCGGCGCGAAACGGAGGAGCTGGCGAACCTGCTGGTGGGAAAGCGCATCGTCCTGCTGTTCTCGCCGTCGGGCGCGGGCAAGACTTCGTTGATCCGCGCAGGCCTCTTGCGTCGCCTGCAGCGTTACGACATCCAGGCGCTGCCGATCGTGCGACTGGGCTACCGCGATCCGGATTTCCGCAGCGATCCGAAGGCCAACCGATATCGCCTGGCGATGCTGTGCGCGCTCGAAGGCCGACGCCCGGAGGACGCGCGACGCGGCATGAAGGAACTGAGCGGATATTCGCTGCAGCAGTACTTCGACGAATGCGTCTTCGAGTCCATGGAGCGCGATGCCGAGGGCCGGCCGAAGTATCCGCTGCTGATCATCGACCAGCTGGAGGAACTCTTCGTCGACCCGCTCGACGCCGTTTGCAAGCGCGAATTCCTTGCCGAACTCGGCGACCTGCTGCGCGGCGACGCGAGCAGCCGCAGCGGTGTCGAAGGCGGCGCGCCGATCTGGGCGCTGTTCGCCATCCGCGAGGATCGTGCCGCCGAACTGCAGCCGTACCTGGACTTCATCCCGACTTCGCTTACCTTCCGTTATCGACTCGATGCGCTTGGCGTGGACGCGGGGCGTGAAGTCATCCGCGAAACGGCGAAGACGCCGGACACCGGGACCGAATGGGTCGAAGGCGAAGTCCCGGCGGTGATCGTCAACGACCTGAGCACGGTGTCGGTGCTGGGCGAGGACGGAAAGGAAACGATGCAGCCGGGCCCCGTGCTGGAGCCGGTGCAGTTGCAGATCGTGTGCCGCGGCCTGTGGGACAAGGTGGTGCGCGCGCAACGCAGGCCGATCACCGTCGACGACGTGAACTCGCACGGCCACAGCGAGGTCAATCGCGCGCTGGCCGACTTCTACAACGAGGAGGTCGCGCGCGCGGTCGAGGACACGAACGTATCCGAACGCGCGTTGCGCGAATGGATCGGCAACGAGCTGATCTCGCCGTCCGGCGTGCGCACGCAGAGCCTGTACGAGCCAGCGAGGTTCGGCGAGGACGACTGCGCGATCCGCCGCCTCGTCGACGCGCACGTGCTGCGACTGGAAAAGCGCGCCGGACGCGACTGGATCGAACTGCCGCACGATCGCCTCGTAGGTCCGGTGCGCGAGTCCAATGCCGTCTGGTCCGACCAGCACCTGAAGCCGTTCCAGAAGCGGGCGTACCAGTGGCACAACGCCAGTGGCGAGTACACGCGCCTGCTGCTGCTGACCGAAAAGGAGCTTGACGAGGCGAACGCCTACACCGAAGCCAATCCCGGGCATGTCAACGATGACGAGCGCGAATTCCTGAAGGCGTCGGAGCAGGAAGTCTCGCGTGCGCGCGACCAGCGAAGGAACCGCAGGCGCATCTGGATGGTGTCGGGCAGCTTCGTGCTCGGGTTCGTGATCCTGGGCGCGGCGTGGGGCATCAACGAGTTCAGGGAGAGCAAGGCCGAGCGCCTGCGCGTCGCCGTGGAGCAGGGCACGTCGCGCGCGGGACGCAGTTCGCCCGGCGTCGCGCTGGATGGCTTGTTGAACCTTCGCGACGAAGTCAAAGGGCAAGGCCGCAACGGCGAGCTGTTGCGCGACGTCGACGGTGCCATTCGCCAGGCGCTCACGCGAACGCCGGCTGCCGTGGTGCGCGAACTGCAGTCGCGCAAGCACATCGTCTGGTCGCTGGCGTTCTCGGGCGATGGCAAGCGCGTGTTCGCCGGATCCTGGGACGGTCATGTATCCGTGCAGGACATCGATTCGCCCGGCAAGGCGCCGGTCGTGACGGACGATCTGCAGACGCCGACGTACGCCGTGGTCGTGCAACCGGCGACGGGACTGGTCGCGTCGACGCACGGCGATGGCCGCACGCTGCTCTGGCAGTGGGATGGAAAATCGCTGCAGCGCATCGGCGCATTGATTCCGCCTCGCGAAACTCTGCGGCACCTTCCCTCGGCGGCCTTCAGCGATGACGGACGCTGGCTGGTCGTCGGTGGATGGGAGAAGCGGCTGGATGTGTGGGACGTGGGGAATCCGCGTTCGCCGCGCCTTGCGACGTCGATCGTCAACGGCGAGGCGCCGGTCCAGAGCCTGGCGTTCATACCGGGCGCGGAGGCGTCAGGGCGGCAACGCCTCGTGGCGACGGATTACCTCGGGAAAGTGCGCGTGTGGTCCATCGGCGACGGCATGCCGGATCGCCCGCGGCCGGAACGCGAGTTCGCGATCAGCGACCACACCAAGCGGGACATCGGGATTTCGGCGTCGGCGGTGTCGCCATCGGGGCGCTACTTCGTGGCCGGCGACACCGAGGGCAGCGTGCACATGTGGGATCTCGCCGCGCCGGGCCCGGCCACGCCGGGATGGCGCTTCAACTGGCCGAGCCATCGCGGCAGCGAGGTCAACACGCACGTGAAGGGCATCGCATTCGCGCCTGATTCCACGTCGTTCGTGAGCGTGGGCGTCGACGGGTATCTCGTGCGATGGACGCTGCCCGCGAACACCACGAAGTTCGACGAGGTGGTGAACGGGATGTCGAAGCAGCGCTTCCGGATCGGCGAACGGCTGTACAGCGCCGCGTACCGGCCGGGCGCGCGGAACCAGGTCGCGGTGGGCAGCACGCGATCCATCTGGCTGCTCGACCTTGATCGCGGACCGGGTGCCGCGTTGTCGACGCCGCTTCCTCGATCCGACCGCTACGGATCGTCGTGGAGCGCGGTCTCGATGGACGCGGCCGGCATGCGCATTGCGGCCCGCGCCGGGAGCGGTCCCATCCTGATGTGGCAGAAGGGCGCCACCGGTTTCCGCACGATGCCGGAATGGCGCTTTGGTGGAAGCCGCGCGGCCGGATTCGCATTGATGCCGGACGGTCAACGCCTGGTGACCGTGGACTGCCGTGGGACGCCGGTGGACTGGCAGTTGCGCGTCGGCTCGATCCCGCAGCGCACGGCCACCAACACAACGGAGGCGATGGACTGCGACAAGCGTGTCGTTCCGATGCCCGCGCTGAGTCCCGACGGCAGCCTGCTCGCCGCCGCCGACGGCGACGTGGTGCGCATCTGGAAACGCGCCGCAAGCGGCAACGCCGGCGCGTGGCAACCCTTCGCCTCGCGGAAACTGGTGCCGAAAACGAACGACCTGTTCGTGGCCGGGCGTGCGGACCGAATCTCCGTGCTGGCGTTCGGCCCGGACGCGCTGGCCGTCGGCACGCTGTCCGGCGCGCTGCACCTGGTGAAGCCGCTGGATCGCAATGCGTCGCCGGCCTCGACCGTCGACAACGGCGTCGCGATCCGCGGCCTGTCTTTCAACCGCGAGGGCACGCGGCTGCGCGCCGGGGGCGAGGACGGCTTCATCACCGTGTACTCGCTGCCCGGTTTCAAGCGGATGCGCGTGAGCGAGCGCCACGAACGCGAGATCTCGGGCGTCGAGTCCGCCCTCGCCGAAGGCGCGGGAAACAAGTGGTTCACTTCGGATGTCGAAGGCTACGTGCTGGAAATGCAGGCATTGCCGGGGCAGTCGAAGTCCGGGCGGCAGCGCATTTCCGCCACCGAAGTCTCGCGTCGCGGCAGCGGGCCGATCTGGGCCATCGCGCTCAATCGCGATGGCACCTTCCTGGTGACGGCTGGCGAAGCGTTGCTGGGATGGGACCTGACGCAACGCAACGTGCTCGCGAACGCACAGGCGCGCAGGACACCCGCATCCACCGATCCAGAAAGCACCACGACACGATGAACGCGCACGTCCCGCCATCGCCGCCGGCTTTCAACGGCATCGATGCCGTCACCGGGCTGTACCTGCCTTCGCCGTCCATCGAGGACATCTCGCGCGTGCTGCGAGGCGAGCCAGCCAGGCCGGTGGACCGCTCGCTCGTCGCCAAGCGCGACTCCGGCGTCGCGTCGCTGGGACTTCCGTTCGACGTCGACGGCCGCAAGCTCGACGAAGCCGGCTGGGCGCTGGTGTTCGCGCACGATGCGCCACCGGCGATATTCGATGCGCTGCTAGCCTTGCGCACGCTGCGCGAAGGGCAGGCGGGCGCGCGCTACAAGGTTTTCAGGGAAGCGACGGGCGTTCGCGCCGACGACACGGTGACGCGATGGCTTGGGCGGCAGGGTGCCGAAGTCGGCATGCCGCAGGTCGCCGTCGTTCCGTACTACCTGCTGATCGTCGGTGGGCCGGATGCAATTCCGTTCTCGTTCCAGTACGAGCTGGGCGTGAACTACGCCGTGGGGCGCGTGCATTTCGATTCCATCGAGGAGTATCGCCACTACGCCGACAGCGTCGTTGCCGGTGAATCGGTTGCCGACGGCGCAACGCCGCGACGCGCCAGCTTCTTCGGCGTGTGCAACGAAGACGACCGCGCGACGCAGATGAGCCGCACGATGCTCGTGGAACCGCTGGCGCTCGCGCTGGAAACAAAGCACAAGGCGAAATGGCAGTTCGACCGGGTGTTCGATGCGGACGCAACGAAGGCAGGGCTTGCGAAGTGCCTGCAGTCGTCGCCTTCGCTGCTGTTCACCGCGAGCCACGGCATGGCCTTCCCGAACGGCCACGCGAACCAGGGCGCGCACCAGGGCGCGTTGTTGTGCCAGGACTGGACAGGCCCGTTGATGCATCGCGGGGCGATCGATCCGTCGCTGTACTTCGCCGGCGACGACGTGCCCGACAGCACCGACCTCACCGGTTCGGTCGTCTTCCACTTCGCCTGCTACGGCGCGGGGACGCCGCAGTACGACGACTTCGGCGCCGCGGGTGCGCGCGCGCAGATCGCCGCCGAACCCTTCGTCGCGCGACTTCCGCAACGCCTGCTCGGAAAGCCCGATGGCGGCGCACTGGCGGTGATCGGGCATGTCGAGCGCGCATGGTCGTACTCGTTCGCGTCGCCCGATTTCGGCGCGCAGACCAAATCGTTCGAGATGTGCCTGCACGGCCTGATGTCGGGCCTTCGCATCGGCGCGGCGATCGACGCCTTCGCCATGCGGCACGCCGCGCTCGCGGTTGGACTCAACCGCATCCTCGACGACATCCGGCATGGCGCGCGGGTCGACGACCAGCGGGTCGCCGCCCAATGGACCATGCACAACGATGCACGCAACTACGTGATCCTCGGCGATCCCGCCGTGCGCATCACGACATGACGGAGCCACTGCCATGCCCCTCGAAACCATTCCCGGCACCGACATCCGCTACCACCTCGTCTCCCTCGACGAGGACGGCAGGGAGCGCACGGACGATCCAGACGGCCGGATGAGCGATCGCATCAGGACGGCGCTGGCGTCGGAAAAACCGACCGACGTGTTCGTCTTCATCCACGGCTGGAAGGGTGACCTGCCCGCCGCACGACAGCAGTACGGCGCGTGGATGTCGACGCTGATGCAGCGCACGGACGATCTTGCACGCGCGCGCGCGCAGCGGCCCGGCTTCAAACCCTTGCTGATAGGCCTGCACTGGCCGAGCCTGCCATTCGGTGACGAGAAGATGGGGCAGGGCGGCGTGTCGTTCGCGGTCGGCGCCGACCCGGTCGAAGCGGCCATCGACGAGGCCGTGCAACAGATAGTCGATACGCCCGCCGCGCGCGCGGCGCTTCGCACGATCTTCGATGCCGCGCAGAACATCGCCTTCGCGCCGACGAAGTTGCCGGCCGACGTCGCGGAGGCGTATCGCACGCTGGATCGTGAATCGGGCCTGCGCGCCGAAGGCGTCGATGCCGATCCGGGTGCGGATCGCGAAGCGTTCGATCCGGACGCCGCGTATGCGCGCGGAAGCGAAGAGGCGGCGGACTTCGGCGGAGGTGGCGCTAGAAAGGCGATCCTCTCGCCGCTAGTGCAGTTGTCGTTCTGGAAGATGAAGGAACGCGCGAAGCGTGTGGGCGAGGCGGGTGGATTCCAGCTCCTGTCTTCACTGATGAGCGCTGCACCGGACGCGCGCTTCCATCTGATGGGGCACAGCTTCGGTTGCATCGCCGCGTCGGCCTCCGCATGCGGACCGGCGAACGCGAAGCTGCCGCGTGCGTTGCAGTCGATAGTGCTGGTGCAGGGCGCGTTGTCGTTGTGGTCGTGCAGCGAGAAGCTGCCGGGCTCGGACAAGGCCGGCTACTTCCGGCGACTCGCCACCGGAGGCGTCGTGGCGGGACCGATCGTCACCACGCGTTCGGAACACGACATGGCGGTGGGGTCGCTGTATCCGGTCGCGGCGGGTGTCGCGCGCCAAGTCGCATTCGCAGCCGGCGAGTTGCCGAAGTACGGCGGCGTCGGAACGTTCGGGCTCCGCGGCGGCGGGCTGGACATCGAGGACCTCGCAGCGGGCGCCGCGAATGCCGCGTATGACTTCCGCGCCGGTCGCATCTACAACGTCAACTGCAATAAGGTGATCCGGGAAGGCGGTCCGCCGTCGGGTGCGCACAGCGACATCGCGCGGCCGGAAATCGGACACCTGGTCTGGGCGGCGGCGCTGGCTTGAAAGGGGCTTACCCGATCTTCGGCAAGTGATCCAGCAACTTGTCGAGCGTGATCGGGTACTTGCGCACACGGAAACCCGTCGCGTTGTGGATCGCGTTCGCCACCGCCGCGCCGACGCCGCAGATCCCGAGTTCGCCGACGCCCTTGGCTTTCATCGGCGATGACATGGGATCGGTCTCGTCGAGGAAGACCACGTCCTGGTGCGGGATGTCGGCATGCACCGGCACTTCGTAACTCGCCAGGTCGTGATTGACGAAGAAGCCCAGACGCGGGTCGACCGCGAGTTCCTCCATCAACGCTGCGCCGACGCCCATCGTCATCGCGCCGATGACCTGGCTGCGCGCCGCCTTCGGATTGAGGATGCGTCCGGCCGCGCACACGGCCAGCATGCGGCGCACGCGGATCTCGCCCGTTCCTGCGTGCACGGCCACTTCGCAGAAGTGCGCGCCGAAGGTGGACTGCTGGTACTTCTTGTCGAGGTCGCCGTACTCGATGTGATCCTCGGCGACGAGCTCGCCTTCCTTCACGGCGTCGGTCAGCGCGATCCGCCGAGCGCCCGACTGCACATGGCCATCTACGAATTCAGCGGTGGCAGGGTCAACACCCAGCTTGCTCGCGACCGCCTCGCGCAGCTTCGTGCATGCGGCGAACACGCCGGCGGTCGAGTTGTTGCCGCCCCACTGGCCGCCCGATCCGCACGACACGGGGAAGGTCGAATCGCCCAGCTTCACGACCACGTTCTCCAGCGGCACGCCCATCATCTCGGCGGCGGTCTGCGCGATGATCGTGTAGGAACCGGTGCCGATGTCGGTCATGTCGGTTTCGACGGTGATAATGCCGCGGCCGTCGAGTCGAACGCGCGCGGCGGACTTGGTCAGCAGGTTGTTGCGGAACGCGCTGGCCACGCCCATGCCGATCAGCCAGTCGCCTTCGCGCACGCCGCCGGGCACGGCCGCACGCTTGCTCCAGCCGAAGCGCTGCGCGCCGGTGCGCATGCATTCCACGAACTGCCGCTTCGAGAAGGGTCGCGACGGATTTTCCGGATCGACCTGCGTGTCGTTGAGGATGCGGAACTCCACCGGGTCCATGCCCAGCTTCTCCGCCATCTCGTCCATGGCTACTTCCAGCACCATCAGGCCGGGCGCTTCGCCGGGCGCGCGCATTGCGTTGCCTTCGGGAAGGTCGAGCGTCGCCAGGCGCATGCGCGTCATGCGGTTCTCGCCGGCGTAGAGCAGGCGCGTCTGCCCCACGGCGGTCTCAAGGCCGCCGCCGGGAAGATCGCCGCTCCAGCTTTCGTGGGCGATCGCGGTGAGCTTGCCGTCGCGTGTCGCGCCAAGTCGCACGCGCTGTATGGTGGCGGGTCGATGCGTGGTGTTGTTGATCATCAACGGGCGTTGCAGCGCCACTTTCACCGGCCGCTTCGCCGCGCGCGCCCCCAGCGCGGCCATCAGCGCATCGGCGCGAAGGAAGAGCTTTCCGCCGAATCCGCCGCCAATGTAGGGCGACACGAGGCGCACGTTTTCCTTCGGGATACCCAGCGTCTTCGCCAGGTCGCCGACGCCCCAGTTGATCATCTGGTTCGACGTCCACACGGTCAGCTTGTCGCCGTCCCACGCGGCGATGGATGCGTGCGGCTCCATCATCGCGTGCGATTCGTCGGGCGTGGTGTAGGTCGCATCGAACTGCACAGGGGCCTTGTTGAATGCGGTGTCGAAGTCGCCGGCATCGGTGTCGGGGTTTTCGTTCTTCGGTGCGATGGCGCCGGCCTTCGCCTTCTCCAGGTCGAATGCGCCCTTCCCGCGTTCGTAATCCACGCGGATGGTCTGCGCCGCGGCACGCGCCTGTTCGAAGGTCTCGGCGACGACGATCGCGATCGCCTGGTGGTAATGCTGGATCTGCGGACCGCCCAGCAGCATCGCCGTGTTGAACTTGCCCTTGCCGAGCGTGCCGGCGTTCTTCGCCGTCACTACGGCGAGTACGCCCGGCGCCTTGCGCGCGGCGCTGTCGTCGAGCAGCGTGATGCGTCCCTTCGCGATGCCTGCGCCGACCACGTAGCCGTAGGCCTGGTTCGGCACCACGTCGTGGCGCTCGTAGGCGTAGGGCGCGGCGCCGGTGGTCTTCAGCGGGCCGTCGATGCGGCTGGTCGCGACGCCGACGACCTTGCCCCGGTCGATCGGATTGGTGGTGGCGGGCGTGTCGAACTTCATGCGGACCTCCCGGCTTCGACCAGCACCGCAGCGATGGTGCGTTCGGCCAGCGGCTTCTTGAAGGCGTTGTCGTGCGTGGTGCGTGCGCCACCTAGCAGTGCGGTCGCGACCGCGCTCGCGCCCTGCGGTAGAACCGCGTCGGCGCCTTCGACGCGCCACGGCTTGTGCGCGACGCCGCCCATCGCGATGGCGCCGGTGCCGTCGCGCTGCAAGATCGCCGCCACCGACACCAGCGCGAAGGCATACGACGCGCGATCGCGCACCTTGCGATAGATCTGCCGCCCGCCCACGGGCCTGGGCAGCACGACCGCGGTGATCAGCTCGCCCGGCTTCAACGTATGTTCGATATGCGGCGTCTCGCCGGGCAGGCGATGCAGGTCGGCGATGGGAATCGCGCGCGCGTTGCCCTGCGGATCGACCGTTTCGATCACTGCGTCGAGAACGCGCATCGCGACCGCCATGTCGCTGGGATGCGTCGCGATGCAGGCGTCGCTCACGCCGACAATGGCGTTGTGCCGCGAGAAGCCGCCAAGCGCCGCGCAGCCGCTGCCGGGAAGTCGTTTGTTGCAAGCCTGGTCGGTATCGTAGAAGTACGGACAACGCGTGCGTTGCAGAAGGTTGCCTGCGGTGGTCGCGCGATTTCGCAACTGGCCCGATGCGCCCGACAACAGCGCACGCGACAGCACCGGGTAATCGCGACGCACCGTGCGGTCGGCGGCGAGATCGGTGTTGCGCACGAGTGCGCCGATGCGCAACCCGCCGCCCTCGACCTTGCCGATTTCGTCGAGCCCGATCCCGTTGACGTCGACCAGGTGCGTCGGCGTTTCGATGTCCAGTTTCATCAGGTCGAGCAGGTTGGTGCCGCCGGCGATGAACTTCGCGCCGGGCTCGCGTGCGACGGCCGCCGCGGCTTCGGCGGGTGTACGCGCACGTTCATAGGAGAAGGCCTTCATGCGAGGCCTCCCGCCACTTCGTCGATGGCGTCGAGGATGTTCGAGTACGCGCCGCAACGGCAGATGTTGCCGCTCATTCGTTCGCGCACTTCGGTGGCGCTGAGTTTCGCGCGCGCCGTCAGGTCGTCGGTGACGTGGCTCGGGATGCCGGCCTTCACTTCGTCCAGCATCGCGACGGCGGAGCAGATCTGCCCCGGCGTGCAGTAGCCGCACTGATAGCCGTCGTGTTTGACGAAGGCCGCCTGCATCGGATGCAGGCGCTCGGGCGTGCCCAGTCCTTCGATGGTGGTGACGCGCGCGCCTTCGTGCATCACGGCCAGTGTCAGGCATGAATTGATTCGGCGTCCGTCGACGATGACGGTGCATGCGCCGCATTGCCCGTGATCGCAGCCCTTCTTCGTGCCGGTGAGGCGCAGGTGCTCGCGCAGCGCGTCGAGCAGCGTCGTACGCGTGTCGAGCTCGAGCGAGCGGGTGCTGCCGTTGACCTCGAACGTCACTTTGGATTTCACCACCGGTCCCGCCTCCGCTGGGCTCGTCGCCTCATGCGCCAGCGTCGCCACGGCGGGTAGTGCGCCGGCAGCGGCCGACACGGTGCCGGCGATCAACACGTTGCGCCGGCTTACTCTCGTATCGAGCGGGCTCGTCGTGAGCGGGCCGGATTCGCGCGGGGAATCGTTGTCCATTGGCTAGGCTTCCGGAGGGGGCGCTGGCTATCGATGGCGAATGCGTGGCTTTACCACGGGCTTCGACATGGGAGCGTGACAGGGCGGCGGTCGGCCGCAACGCGGCGAGCGCATTGCGGCCCCGGGCTATCGAGGGAGCCACGCGAAGCATCCGCAGGCCGCAGTCAAGCCGGCGTGCCCCGTTGCGGGTGCGACGACCCTGCCGGACGTGTCGATTCCATGGCCTCCCGTTCGTCATACGGATAACGCGGGCGCACCGATCCGCACGGAGTGCAGGCATGAGACAGCTGATCGTCGCAGCGTTCACCAGCCTCGATGGGGTGATGCAGGCGCCGGGCGGTCCCGGAGAGGACACGAGCGACGGGTTCGCCCATGGCGGCTGGATCGTTCCGTATGCCGACGGGTCCGGCGAGGTGATGGACGGCGTGTTCTCGCGGCCGTTCGAGTTGCTGCTCGGTCGTCGGACGTACGAGATCTTCGCCTCGTACTGGCCGCACGTGGCCGGGGACGCGCCGCATCGCTTCATCGCCGACATGTTCAACGGCGCGACCAAGCGTGTCGCCACGCATCATCCCGACACGCTCCAGTGGCGAAACAGCCACGCGCTGGGTGATGACGTCGCCGCCGCGGTGCGCGAACTCAAGCGTGGCGATGGGCCCGATCTGGTCACGCAGGGCAGCAGCGAGCTGGTGCACCAGTTGCTCGAGGCGGGCCTGGTCGATGAGCTGCGCCTGCTGGTGCACCCGGTCCTGCTGGGTCGCGGCAAGCGATTGTTCGACGATCGCGCGAAGGCGTCGGCGTTCCGGCTCACGTCGTCGCGCGCTACGTCCACCGGCGTGGTCGTGAACCGCTACGTGCGCGAGGGCGAGGTGCGGACGGGGTCGTTCGAACCGGATTGACGCGGATCCCGACCGCCCTGCCGCACGGCACGAGGACCGTTGCGATGCACGATGCTACTGTCCACGCCGCCCATCGTCCGCCCGCCAGGAGCCGCACGTGTCCATGATTAGCCTGATGCTCGTTGCCGCCGCCGCAACTTCGCCGGCGCCGGCGACGATCGACGCCACCACCCGGGCCGCGATCGAAGCCACCTGCTTCGACTATGTCGACGGCCAGCTGGAAGGCGATCCCGCGCGCGTGGCGCGTTCGCTGCATCCGGACCTCGCGAAGCGACGCGTGCTGGGCGACACGCCCGACGAACGCCTCGGCCTTCGCCGCATGAGCAAGGAAGAGCTGGTCGAACTGACGAAGCAGGGCGCGCTGAAGACACCGAAGGAACAGTGGGATCGCTCGTGCAAGGTGCTGGACGTCGCGGGAAACATCGCGGCGGTGCGTGCGGAAACGCCGTGGTTCGTCGACTTCTTCCACATGGGCAAGTTCGGCGATCGGTGGGTCATCGTGAACGCGCTCTGGTATTCCAAGCCAAAACAGACCTCCCCGTAGCTGGGGCAGGCGAGGCGCACCCGGGGATCTCGATTCAAACGGCGCCCAGGGGTTTTCACTGGCAATCCCCACCCAAACGTGGTCTGATGCGCCGCGCTGAAACTTGAGCGCCGTCACACTTCTGCTGTGGCGTGGGGAAGTTCCAACCGGGGAAAACACACATGCGGAATGAAGGCGCGATCCAGCGATGGATCGGCGTGGGCGACGTTTTGCGCTCGCGCGTGGCAGGGATGTCGGCGGTTCGCGTGCGTCGCGCGATCGGCGCGATGCTGGTGTTCCTGGCGGCACTGTTCGCCGGCCCCGTGGCCGCGCAGAGCACCACGGTGAGCATCACCGGTGCCGATCGGCCGTCGTTCTCGCGCGCCGGGCAGCCGCTCACGTTCTACGTGGAGCTCAGCGCAGGCAACGTCGCGGACATCAGCGGGCTGAGCTTCACCAGCGGCAGCCCGGCGGGCATGTCGGGCGTGAGCTGCCCGGGATATCCCGACATTGGCGCGACCACCACCTGCACCTTCACCTACACCACGACCGACATGGACGTGGCGATGGGCAAGGTGAGCGCACTCGGTCGCTGGCGTGCCACGCGCAGCGGCGGTGCAGCGCGCAGCGGCACCACCAACACCTACGTCCTCGGTTACCAGGCGCCGCGCCAACCCGATGCACCGTCGAGCGCCACCGCGACCGCCAGCGATGGCAAGGCGACGGTGACGTTCCCGACGCCGTTCGACGGCGGTTACCCGATCGACACGTACACCGTCACGTCGCAGCCCGGCAACATCACCGCGACCGGCAGCGGCGCACCGATCACGGTGACCGGGCTGACCAACGGCGTCACGTATCGCTTCACCATCACCGCCACCAGCACGAGAGGCACGAGTGGCGCGTCCCCGGACTCCGCACCTGTCACGCCGAAGGGCGTGCAGAGCATCAGCTTCGCCAACCCAGGCGCGCAGAACTTCGGCACCACGCCGACGCTCACGGCGACGACGACGTCGGGTTTGCCGGTGACGTTCACGTCCGGCGCGCCCTCCGTCTGCACCATCGCCAATGGCGTGCTGACCTTCCTTTCCGCAGGCACGTGCACCGTGCACGCCGACCAGGCCGGCGACACCGAGTTCGACCCGGCCACGCGCGTGTCGCACTCGTTCCAGGTGAATGCCATCGCGCCGGGCGCGCCGACCATAGGCGTAGCGACCGCGGGCGATAGCCAGGCAACGGTGCGCTTCACCGCGCCCGCGTCCACGGGCGGCGTTGCGATCAGCCGCTACACGGTCACGTCCAGTCCGCAGGGCGTGACCGCCACGGGCGGCGGCAGTCCGATCACGCTCACCGGCCTCAGCAACGGCGTCGCGTACACGTTCACGGTCGTGGCGACGAACAGCGTCGGCGACGGCGCGGCATCGGCGGCGTCCAACAGCGTCGTGCCGAGCACCGCGCCGGTCGTCACCTCCGTGGCGGTACCCGTCGATGGTGTGTATGGCGCGGGCCAGAACCTTGATTTCACCGTGTCGTGGGACCAAGCCGTCACTGTCACCGGCACGCCGCAGCTCGCACTGGTGATCGGCCCGAGCCTGGTGTACGCCAACTACCAGTCGAGCCCGACCGGCTCGACCATGCTCTTCCGCTACACCGTGCTCCCGAGCCAGGTCGATGCCAACGGCATCACCGTCGGCGCGCTGTCGTTGAACGGCGGCAGCATCGACAACGCGAACGGCGTGAATGCGGTGCTCACGCTCAACTCCGTGGGGAGTACCGCCGGCGTTCTGGTCGGCGCGAACAATCAGGCGCCGGTGAACCTGGTGCCGGGTCCGCGCACGGTCATCGAGAACGAGACGCTCGCCTTCGGCAGCACGGTGTCCATCAGCGATGCCGATGCAGGCGGCGGCGCGGTCCAGGTCACGCTCGTCGCGACGAACGGCACGCTCACGCTGGCGAGCGTCAGCGGGCTGACCTTCGTGGTCGGCTCGGGCACGGGCGACGCCGCAGTGAGGTTCGAAGGTTCGCTCGCGAGCATCAATGCGGCGCTGAACGGCCTCACGTTCGCTCCGACGGCAGGCTACCGCGGTCCCGCGTCGTTGGAGGTCATCAGTTACGACATGGGCAACACCGGCTTCGGCGGTGCGAAGTCCGATACCGACATAGTCCCGATCACGGTCGTGCCGCTCGACAGCACGCCGCCGGAAGTGAGCGCGATCGATCTGGGCAGCGCAACGCCCACGAACGCGACGTCGCTGGCGTTCGCAGTAACGTTCACCGAAGCGGTGACCGGCGTGGACGCGAGCGACTTCACCCTGGTCGGCGGCGCGAGCGCGAGCGGCGCCATTGCGTCGGTCACGACGACGGACAACATCCATTACACCGTGACCGTCGACAACGTCTCCGGCGACGGCACGCTCAAGCTCAATCTCAACACCACGACCGGCATCGTCGATGCGGCGGGTAATGCCGCGCCGGGCTTCACCAATGGCGAGGTCTGCACGATCGACAACACGGCGCCGACGATCGACAGCGTGTCGGTCTCCGCCGCCGGACAGTACGTGGCGGGGCAGGTGCTGTCCTTCACGCTGCACTTCAGCGAAGCGGTGCAGACGACCGGCGCGCCGGGCCTGCCGTTCACGCTGGATGTCGGCGGCGCGCGCGAAGCGGCCTACGTCGGCGGATCGGGCACGAATGTCCTCACCTTCACCTACACGGTGGTGTCGGGCGACCAGGATCTGGACGGCCCTGTCCTCGGCTCGGCTGTCGCACTCAACGGCGGCGCGATCACGGACGCCACGGGCAACGTCGCAACGAGCGCGTTGAACAACGTCGGCAACACGTCCGGTGTCGTTGTCGGCCTGCTGCCGCAGGCGATCACCGCGTTCGCTTCGACGCCGACCGCGCCGACGTTCGCGCGCAACGGCACGTTCACCGTCGCGGCCGCGGGTGGCGCTTCGGGCCTGCCGGTAACGTTCGCCTCGACGACCGCATCGGTGTGCAGCGTCGCCGGCAGCACGGTGACGATGCTCGCGGCCGGTACGTGTTCGCTCACGGCGAACCAGGCCGGCAACACGAACTACGGCGCCGCGCCACAAACGACGCTGGACGTGACAATCGCTGCGGCGAGCCAGGCCATCACCGGCTTCGTCGCCATTCCGGTTGCACCGGTGTACGCGCCGGGCGGCACCTTTGCGGTATCGGCGACGCCGGGTCTTTCGACCAGCGCGGTGGTGTTCGCCAGTACGACGACGTCGGTGTGTACGGTTGCAGGCAACACCGTGACCATGCTGTCGGCCGGCACCTGTTCGCTCACGGCGAATCAGGCGGGCGACGCCAACTACACCGCGTCGCCGCAGGTCGCGCTGGACGTGACCATCGGTGAAGCGACGCAGGCGATCACCGACTTCGTCGCGAACCCGACTGCGCCGGTGTACGCGCCGGGCGGCACGTTCGCGGTGTCGGCGACGGCGGGCGCTTCCACGAGCCCGTTGGTGTACGCGAGCACGACGACCTCGGTGTGTACGGTCGCAGGCAACACCGTGTCCATGCTGTCGGCCGGGACCTGTTCGCTTACCGCCAACCAGGCGGGCGACAGCCGCTACAGCGCGGCACCGCAGGCGAATCTGAGTGTCGCCATCGTTGCCGCGGCGCAGGCGATCACCGGCTTCACCGCCAATCCTGGCGCGCCGGTGTACGCGCGCAACGGAACCTTCGCGCTCGCCGCCGTCGGTGGCGCGTCGGGCCTGCCGGTGGTGTTCTCCAGCACGAGCCCGACGGTGTGCACCGTCACCGGCAACGTGGTGACGATGCAGGCCGCAGGCACGTGCGCGCTCACCGCCGACCAGGCCGGCAACAACGACTACGTGGCCGCGACGCAGGTCGCGCTGCAGGTAGTCATCGGGCGCGCGACGCCGACGCTGTCGTGGGTGGGCGAGATGAGCCGCGTCGTCGGCGAGGCCGCGTTCGATCTGCCCGATCCGGGCAGCGACAGCCGTGGCGCCTTCACCTTCGCCAGCACGAACACGGCCGTCGCCACGGTGAGCGGCCGTCGCGTGACGGTGATCGGCGCGGGCGTGACGACGCTGGTCGCAACGCAGGCCGCCGAAGGCAATTACGCGGCGGGCTCGATCAGCGTGACGCTGACCGTGACCGATCGCCCCGACCCGACGAAGGACGCGAGCGTCGTCGACGGATTGCAGGCGCAGGTCGATGCCAGCGTGCGCTTCGCGCAAGCGCAGATGTCGAACATCCAGGGCCGCCTGCGTGAACAGCGCTTCGCCACGGTCAACCGTTCGTCCAACGATCTGACCTTCGCGATGGCGAGCAATTCGGGCGCCGCGGTGTCGATGAGCGCCGAGCAGTTCACGTCCATGGACACCGCGCATCTGCCGCGCGGCCTGGCCGTGTGGACGGCGGGCGCGATCACTACTGGCGGTCGCGATGCGGACGGGCAGGGCAGCGATTCGGACTTCCGCAGCGATGGCGTCACCGTCGGCGCGGACTGGCGCTTCAACGATCGCGTGCTGCTCGGCGTCGCCGGCGGCTGGGGCTGGGACGACACCGATCTGGACGACGCGCGTTCGCACCTGGGCGCCGAACAACGCGCCGTGTCGCTGTATGGCCTGTGGCGTCCGGCGCAGCGCTGGTTCGTCGACGGCATCGTCGGTTGGGGCGAGCTGGACTTCGACATCCGCCGCCATAGCGACGTGGCCGGCGCGATCGCCACCGCCACGCGCGGCGGCGAGCAGTCGTTCGGCGCGCTGACTGCCGGTTACGAGCATGGCGGCGGCATCGGCATGACGCTGACCGGCTACGGCCGCCTCGACGCCAGCCGCACCACGCTCGATGCGTACCGCGAGCAGGGTCTGGGTATCTACGACCTCGCATACGGCACGCAGAAGGTCGACAACAGCGGTGCATCGCTTGGCGTGGAAGGCAGCCTGCCGATCCTCACCCCGCGCGGCACGGCGGTGCGTCCGTACTGGATGCTCGAGTACCGCGAAACGCTCGACGACCGCAGCGACGTGGCGCTCAACTACGTCGTGCAGCCGATCGACGGCGGGTACGTGCTGGGCATGCGCGGTTACGGCGACAACGCGCTGACCTATGGCGGCGGCATCGACATGGAACTGGCGCGCGGCTGGAAGCTGTCGCTGCTCGGACGACGCCAGCATGGCGATAGGCAGCGGCCCAGCAGCACCTTCGGCTTGCTGATCTCGTTCTCGCCGGCGGGGTCGGGCAGCACGCCGACGACGTTGAATGACGACGACGCGACGTCGCTGCAGGACGCCGTGGCGCCGACCCGGCCCTGAGGCAACGGGAGCGCGACCGGCACCGCCATGCGCGGTGCCGGTTCGCGGATGCGCACCGCGCCGCGCACGCGTTCGTCGTGGCAATGCTAACGTCCGCCCGGAGGCGTGGCCGCGACCCGGCCGCCACATGGATGGGGGCGAAATGGACGTCGAGGCAAACGACCGCGTGGACAACGCGGCGGAATTCAGCTGGACGCACGACGATGTGTTCGGACGCATCGCGACGCGCTACGACCTGCTGAGCGATCTCTTCAGCTTCGGCATCCATCGCATCTGGAAGCGTCGCGTCGCGCGACGCATCGCCGAAAGCCACTGGACGCGACTGCTCGATGGCGCGACCGGCACCGGCGACATCATCCTGCGTCTGCTGGCGCACGAATCCACGACGGATCGCAAGATCATTGCGTCGGACGTCAGCACGGGCATGCTCGGCATCGCACAGCGCCGGCTTGGCGCGCATGCCGATCGCGTGCACATCGAGCGACTCGACGCGGAGGACATGCCGTCGGTGGCGGAGGGCAGCGTCGATGCGTATTCGATCTCGCTGGCGCTGAAGATCTGCGATCGACGGCGCGTCATCGACGAGGCGTTTCGCGTCCTCGCGCCGGGCGGCCGGCTGGTGGTGCTGGAAGCGTCGAACATTCCGTGGAAGCCGCTGTACGCGGCATACCTGGCGTACATGTCGGTGTGTATGCCGGTGCTGGGTTGGCTCGCGACGGGCGGCGATGCGTCGGCGTACCGCTACTTGCTGCACGGCATCCGCGGCTTCCCGACCGCCGAGGAACTCGCCGACGAGCTGCGTGCGCAGGGCTTCGTGGACGTCGCGTTCGAACGCCTGTCGTTTGGCATCGTCGCGATCCACACCGCGCGCAAGCCTTCGTAGCATCCGTCGGGGCCCGGGTGCGGCGTACCGCCGTGCCCGGACCATGACAAAGTCAGGCGATCACGCCGCATCCGCCACAGCGTTCGATTCGCGACGCGGTTCGCGCGGACCCAGCCCCAGCAGCGGGCGCAGCCATGCGACGCGGCGGACGAGTTCGAAACCCGCGAAGCTCAACGCCAGCGTCGCGATCACCAGCAGCGGACCTTCGACCAGCGGTCGCAGCGCGAGCGGCTGCAGGTTGTGCGCGAGCACGACGATGATCGTCTGGTGGAGGATGTACACCGGGAACACCGCTTCGGTCAGATAGCGTCGCGCGCGGCTGTCGCCCGGCGCCCAGTGCGCGGCGAAGCCGATGATGGCGACGATCGCGGTCCACTGGAACGTGCCCCATACCGCGCGCATGGCGTTGCGCAGCGCATCGGGCGGCGTGGCGTCGCCGCTGTAGAGGCTGAAGTACCACGCGATGGCGGCATAGCCCACCAGCGCCAGCAGCGCGGCGTGCCAGCGCAGGGCGGCGAAGCGGTTCCACACCGGCTGCGACTTCGCCACCGCGTAGCCGAGCAGGAACTGCGGCAGGTACTGCGCGTGGTTGTACCAGTCGTCCACCAGCGCGTGCGTCGATTCGAAGCGGCCGACCATCGCGATGCGCACCACGATCAGGAACAGCGACGGCCACAGCAGCAGGCCGATGCCACTTCCGAACGAATTGGCGATGCGCTCGGCCACGCGCGACACGCCGTTCGGCGCGATCCAGCGCAGCAGGCACAGGACCACCGTGTAGGCCCACAGGTACACGACGAACCACAGGTGGTTCCAGGTCGGCACGTCGAGGCAGTCGCCGTCGCGGCAGAAGTTCTGGTCGTTCTGCAGGTAGCGCGCCCAGAAGGCCAGGTAGCCGTCGTGATAGCCGCCGGGCAGCTGTTCGACCACCTGGTAGTACGACTGCGGCGGGACGATGACGATCATCCCGAAGATCAGCGGAACCAGCAGCCGCCACGACCGCTTGCGCAGGAAGCCCTGCGGCGTCTTGCCGAGCAGGAAGGCGGTCGCCACGCCGGAGATGAAGAACAGCAGGGACAGCCGCCACGGCGAGGTCATCAGCATGAACGGCTCAAGCGCGTGGCTGGCGAACGGGCTTTTGACGTGCCAGTCCCAGGTCACGTAGTACATGCCCACGTGGTACATCACCAGAAGCGCGAAGGCGCCGATCCGGACCCAATCGAGGAAATAGCGGCGGCTCACGGCGGGATGCTCCATGCAGTGGAAGTGCCGCCACTGTCGATGTGGCGGCAGGCGCGTTTCCATCGTGAAGTGACGGCCGGGCGGGGCTTTGGGACGAATCGCGGGCGGGCAGGGACGGATCGGGACGGCCCGCGACGCCCGACCCCCTACAATCCCGCCGCATGAACGCGCCTCCCGAACCGTCGCCCGTCCCGTTCCGGTCGCATGCGCGCCGTCGCGCATTCGAGATCGGCTTCTGGGTCGTCACCACGCTGGTCAACGCCGTCGCCAACAGCGTGACGGTGCTGATGGACATCCGTCGCACCCGGCTCGATTTCGGCGCCTGGGAACCGGTCACCTGGGAGTGGTCGAGCGCCGTGCTCATGCTGGCGCTGGCGCCGGCCGTGGTCTGGTTCACCCGCCGGGTGCCGCTCCACTGGGACACGTGGCGCCGCACGCTGCCGTTGTACGTGGTGGCGAGCGTCGTGTTCAGCCTGGTCCACGTGGTCGGAATGGTTGGGATCCGCGAAGTCGTCTACGCGGCACACGGCGCGGAGTACGACTTCGGCCCGTGGTTGCAGCAATTCGGCTATGAATACCTGAAGGATGTACGCAGCTTCGCCGGCATGGTCGTGCTGGTCGAAGGCTACCGCTTCATCCGCCGCCGCCTGCAGGGCGAAGCGAGCCTGCTGGGCGAACCCGACGAAGGCCCGCCGGTGGAACCTGTCGAACGACCCGAGCGCTTCCTCGTGCGCAAACTCGGCCGCGAATTCCTCGTCGCTGCGCTCGATGTCGAATGGCTGCAGGCATCGGGCAACTACGTGAACCTGCGAGTGCGCGGGCACGACTATCCGTTGCGATGCACGATGGCGACGATCGAGGAACGACTGGATCCCTCGCGCTTCGCACGGATCCACCGAAGCTACATGGTGAACCTCGGCCAGGTCGCGTCGATCGAACCGCTTGATACGGGCGACGCGCGCGTGCATCTGTCCGACGGCACGGTGCTGCCGTGCAGCCGGCGTCATCGCGATGCGTTGCGCGAACGCGCGGGCTTCGCGTGATCGTGGGGTGATTGCTTTCTACCAACGTGCGCCAGCGCAGCGGCCATGATCGGCACGATCTGCTTGCCCTCGATTGCGATATGCGATTGCGCGAGGCGTGCAAGAACACGTGACGAAGGCCGAAATCGCGCACAGAACACGGCATTGCGTTTGCATCGTTCAGACTGCTGTGTTTAAGTGAAACGCAGTTGGACGGGGGCAGTGAGACGACTGCCGGGCTCACATCCGATGCGATGCATGCGCCTGTACTTGCGGCGCACGCGCTGTTTTCTTCGCGGAGACAAACGGTCTCTCGCGCATGGACGTCTGCTGCAATGAGCAAAGATGCTGCCGAAGCCACGCTGGCTTCCTACGAGATATTGATACGGTCGGTCGGCCAGGGGATTCGCGAAGTACACGGGAACACGTCATGGGAGGCCGTGCAGGCGCGCGCCGAAACCCTGTGGCTGTTGTATGCGGTGACCACGGGGCTGGAATGGCCACAGGTCGCCGATCGCGTGCAGGCCGCATGGCGCGCCGCGGCCGGCGGATCGGGCGACGAGTCGCAGGCATAGGAACCGCGACCGGACTCAGGACAGGCCTTCGGCCGCCAGCACGCCCCACCACGTGGCTTCCTCGAAAACCGAATAACCCGACAGATCCGAGTGCGCGATGCGCACCGGACCGTCCAGTCCGCGCAGCGCCGCCAGACCGGAGTTGTGGAGGAAGCCGGGCGCAGGAATCGCCATCGCATGGCCGCGCACCGTGATCGAAAGGCGTTGCGTCCGCTCCCAGAGTTCGTCGCCGTACGCCTGCAGCAGATCGCTCGCGGCTTCGGCGCGAAGCTCCTCCGGCGTCGCGCGAAGCAGCCAGCTGCGCGCCTGTGCTGGCGTCATGCGATCCAATGCCTGGTACGCGGTGAACACCGTGCTCGCCGTCGGCGCCACGCGCAGCAACTGGTGCGTGGACACGACATAACCCAGCCCGCGTCCGCGATGCACTACGTTGTCCCACGCGAGCACTTCGCCCGGTCGCTCGGTGGGCCAACCCCGCACGCGGAAATTCGACACCAGCCAGGCCGCGTGCGGGCTGGCGTGCGAGGCCGCGTCGTAGCCGCGATCCTTCAGTCCGGGCCAGACATGCGCGAGCACGTGCAGCGGCATGGCGCAAACCACGCGTCGTGCGTGGAGCGTGAACGTTTCGGGCTCGCCTGCACCGCGCACGCACAGGACATCCGCATCGTCCGCGCGATCACGCACGTGCGCGGCGAAACCCCGTTGCAGCCAGCGTTCGTGCCCGAGCCGGCGCGTGATCGCCGCCCGCATGCGCGCGATCAGCTCCGACAGCCCGCCCGGCCACGTCAGCACCGTGTCCCCTGACGCATTCGCGGCACGGCCGTCGCGGCTGGCGAAGTAGTGCAGGCCGGCCCATGCCGACACGACTTCGGTGCCGGCACCGTAGTCGTCGCGGCAGCAGTAATCCAGGTACCAGCGCAAGTCGGGCGCGGTATAGCCGTGGCGATCCAGCCATCGCGCGAACGTCAGCCCGTCCAGTGCGCGCCATTGCGCGTCGGTGGACGACAGCGCCACCGGAAGCGCGAACAGCCGCTTTCCGTCGCGGCCGCGTTGCGTGCGCAGTGCATCGACGAATGCGAAGAAGCGCTTGCGCTGCGCGCGTTCGTCGGCTGCGACGCCGCGCGTGGGTAGCAGGTCGGCCTCCCATCGGCCGTTCCGCAGCAAGCGCTCGTGCGGCGCGTGCGTGAGCGCGGCCTCGTCGTAGCGCGGCGCAGCATCATGCTCGCCGGACTCCAGCAGGCCGACGTCGGCCAGCAGTGCGCGCACGTGCGTGGACTCGGACGAAGGCAGCGGCAGATAGTGGGCGCCGAGCGGGCAGGCGAGCACGTCATCGCCGGCATGGCCCAGGTTCGCCGCGGACGAATTGCCGCCGTACTCCGGGCCCTGCAAGACGACGAAGTCGTGTCGCCCCGCGCGTGCCAGCGCCCACGCGCATGCCATTCCGGCCACGCCGGAGCCGAGGATCGCGACGCCAGTGCGGAGGTCACCGCGCGGCGGAGGAAGCGTGCGCGCATCGCGCAGCGCATGGCCTTCGCGCATGCCGGGGAAATGCACTTCCGGCGCGACCGGCTGCACGTCGCGAAGACGATTCGCGCCGAACACCGCCGCGCCGCCCGCGAGCCCCGCGCCGACAAGGAAGGTCCGGCGCCGCATCAGCGGATCACCCGGCGCCAGTCCTCGTCGAAGTAGCGCACCAGCGATTGCTCGTCCAGCCGGTTCGGCGGCATCGCCATGCGCGGCATGTCTTTCGGAAAGACGAACAGGTCGCGCATCGTTTCCGGCGTCAGGTAGCGCGTGGGCACGGCCAGCGTTCCGGGCGGCGCATAGTCCTCGCGATGGCCGGCGAGGACGAAGCCCCAGTCGCCGAACGACGGAACGTCGCAGTGGTACGGCCAGGTGTGCAGGCCGGCTTCGCGCAGCGTCGACTCGATGCTCCAGAACGAACGCGGAGCGTAGTAGGGGGAGGTGGACTGCACGACGACGTAGCCGTTCACCGCCAGGTGACGCGCGATCAGCCGGAACATAGGCACCGAGTACAGCCGGCCGATGCCGAAGCTGGACGGGTCGGGGAAGTCGACGACGATGAAGTCGAACGCGTCGCGGTTGGATTCGAGCCAGCGGCCGGCGTCCTCGTTCACCACGTGCACGCGCGGGTCGCGCAGCGAGCCGCGGTTCAGTGCGACCAGCTCGGGCGATCGCGAGAACATCCGCGTCATCGCGGGATCCAGGTCCACCAGCGTGATGCGTTCGACGTGGCTGGATTTCAGGATCTCGCGCACCGCCAGGCCATCGCCGCCGCCGAGCACGAGCACGCGCCGCGCGCCCGGCAGCGCGAGCAGGCCGGGATGCACCAGTGCTTCGTGGTAGCGGTGTTCATCGCGCGAGGAAAACTGCAGGTAGCCGTTGATGTACAGCCGCAGGTCGTCCTGCCAGCGGGTGACGACCAGGCGCTGGAACGGCGTGCTTTCGGCATGCACGATCTCGTCGCCGTAGATGCCGCGTTCCGCCCACGCCGTCATGCGACCGGAGAACCCCAGGCCCATCGCGAGCAGCCCCAGCACCATCGCGCCACGGAACAGCTTCATGCGCGGCGCGGTGAGTTCTTCCCGGAACGCGATCGCCGTCCACAGCGCTACGCCCGTGTTGAACATCCCGAAGAGGAAGGAGGTGCGCAGCAGGCCCAGGTGCGGCGCGAGCAGCAACGGGAACACCAGCGACACCACCAGCGCCCCGAGGTAATCGAAGGCGAGCACGCGACTGACCAGTTCGCGGAATTCGGTGCGGCGCTGGTTGAAGATGCGCATCACCAGCGGGATCTCCATGCCCACCATCAGCCCGATCGCGAACACCATGACGTACAGCGCGGTGCGGAACGGCGCGGCCAGCCACGAGAACACCACGAACAGCACCGCCGCCGACACGCCGCCGAGCAGGCCGATCAGCATTTCCAGGTCGACGAAGCGGTCGAGCACGTCGCCGTCCTCGACATAGCGCGACAGCCACGAACCGATGCCCATCGCGAACAGGTAGCAGCCGATCACCGAGGAGAACTGCAGGATCGAATCGCCGAGCAGATAACTGGCCAGCGCGCTGGTGATCAGTTCGTAGCCCAGGCCGCAGGACGCGACGATCAGGACCGACAGGATTAGGGCGCGATCGCGCATGCGTGGCACGGATTCTGGAGGGCGGCGTTCCGCGCGTGTCCCCGTGCGTCCCCGTGCCCGGGGCGCCTACTCTAGCGAGCGTGCACACGCCCGCCAACTGGCTATACTCGCCGGCGGTCCTGGGGGAAGGATGCCCGTGTCGAACGTTGCGTTGCCGTACCTGGCTTACCTGTTTTCGGCCCTGCTGATGCTCGCGGGGTTCCTCGCGCTGTACACCCGCGTGACGCGTTTCGATGAATGGGCACTCATCCGCGAAGGCAACCTCGCCGCGGCGCTCTCGCTCGGCGGCGCGCTGCTGGGTTTCAGCTGCACGCTGGCCTTCGCCATCGCCCTGCACGCGACATGGCAGGCGTTCCTCGCCTGGTCGCTGGCCGCGATGGCGGTACAGGTGGTCGTCTACGCCTCGCTCGCGCGCCTGTTGCGCGGCATGAACCTCGCGATCCACGAAGGAAACACCGCGATGGGCGGCCTGATGGGCGCCGTGTCGCTGGGCGTGGGCGTCATCAACGCCGCCTGCCTGACCTGACCGGGATTGCGGTCCCGGCACGAGAATCCACCACGCACGCAGTCCGACGACAAGGAAATCGCACGATGAGCCTGGGCTCCTTCATCCGCAAACAGTTCGTCGACATCCTGCAGTGGATGGAGGAAAGCGACGGCGTGCTCGCCTGGCGCTTCCCGATGGAAGACCAGGAGATCCAGTACGGCGGCAGCCTCACCGTGCGCGACTCGCAGGTGGCGTTGTTCGTCAACGAAGGCCGCGTCGCCGACGTGTTCGGCCCGGGCATGTACAAGCTCACCACCCGCACGCTGCCGGTGCTGACCGCCCTGCAGCATTGGGACAAGGGATTCGAATCGCCGTTCAAGTCGGACGTGGTGTTCTTCTCCACGCGCCTGCAACTCGGCCGGCGCTGGGGCACCGCGCAGCCGGTGACGATCCGCGACAGCGAGTTCGGCATGGTGCGCGTGCGCGCGCACGGCGTGTACAGCTACCGCATCGCCGACGTCGAGAAGTTCTACCGCGAGATCGCGGGTACGCGTGGCGTGTACACCGTCGACGACCTCGAGGCGCAGCTGCGCAACCTGGTAGTGGCGACGATGGCCGACGCGCTCGGCAGCGGCGGCGTTGCCTTCATCGACCTGGCCGCGAACCAGGCCGCGATGTCGCAGCGCATCCAGGAACGACTGGAGCCGGTGTTCCAGCGTTACGGCGTGGCGCTGGAAGCGTTCGCGGTGGAGAGCGTCTCGCTGCCCGAAGAACTGCAGAAGGCCCTCGACGCACGCATTGCCGTGGGCATGTCCGGCGACCTGGACAAGTTCACGCGCTACCAGACGGCCATTTCGATCCCGCTGGCGGCGAAGAACGAAGGCGGCATCGCCGGCGTGGGCGCCGGCATCGCCGCGGGCGCGGCGCTCGGCCAGACGATGGTGCAGGCCCTCTCGCCCCAGGCGCAGGCAGCCGCGGCTGCAACGGCGGCGCCTGCAACAGCGGTGGTCGACCCGGTGGCGAAATTGCAGCAGCTCAAGCGCATGCTGGAACTCGAACTGATCACCGCGCAGGATTACGAAACCGCCAAGGCGGCCGTCCTGCGCGACCTGGCCGGCTGACGTGCAGCAGTTGCTGTGCCCCCAGTGCGGGGCGTCGGTGCGCTTCGAATCGGCGAGCGCGGTCATGGTGGTCTGCGCCGCATGCCGCAGCACGCTCACGCGCGATGCGCAGGCCGCACGCCGCATCGGCCACATGGCCGACCTTGTCGAGGACGGGTCGGTCGTGCAGCTGGGAACGCGCGGACGGGCAGGGCAGCTCGGCTTCCACGTGCTGGGTCGGCTGCGCCTGCGATACGACGCAGGCGCCTGGAACGAGTGGTACATCGCCTTCGACGACGGCACGCACGGCTGGCTGTCCGATGCCGATGCGCACTACGCGGTCACGCGGCGCGATGAGAGCATCGACAGCACGCAGCTGCTTCCCTTCGAGGAACTGCGTGCCGGCGGGCCGGTGAAGGTCGCGGGCCAGCTGTACACGGTGTCGGACATCCGCCCGCGCTGCCATTGCATCGGCGGCGAGGGCGAACTGCCCCTGCAGGCGGGCGATGGCTGGGATGCGCGCGTGGTCGATGCGCGCCGCGAATCGTCGTTCGTGACGATCGACTATTCCGACGACGCACCGGTGGTTTACACCGGCACCGCGGGCGAGATCGAATTCGACGCCGGCACGCTCCGCACGAAGGAAGACATCGCAGGCTCCGCAGGCCGATATCGCGGCCAGGTAGTGCCGCTGGATTGTCCCAACTGCGCCGGCACCGTGAGTATCGCCGTCGCGATGGCGACGCAGGTCGTATGCCCGTCGTGCAGTTCGCTGCTGGATTGCAGCGGCGACCGCGCAGAGATCATCGAGGCCAACCGGCGCGTCGCGCGTTTCTCGACGACGATTCCGCTGGGAGCGCACGGCAAGATCGGCGCGGAGGAGTACGACGTCATCGGAATCATGCGCTGCGATGTGCCCGACGCGGCGGGCGAGCCGGACTGGACGGAGTACCTGCTGTTCAATCCGCAGCGCGGCTACCTGTGGCTGGTGCAGACCCAGGAAGGCTGGCAGAGCGTCACTGTCTGCGACGCCTGGCCGGTCGTGACCAACGACGCGAGCGCACGCTGGGGCAACCGCAACTGGACACGCAAGTACGCCTACGCCTCGCGCGTGGAACAGGTGTTCGGCGCGTTCAACTGGCGCGTGCAGCGCGGCGACACGTCGCAGATCGTGGATTTCGCCTTCAACAACGACATGCTCACGCGCGAGCAGTCCGGCGATGAAGTCGTTTGGTCGCACGCGACGCGCATCAGTGCGACGACCGTGGCGCGCGCGTTTGGATTGCCGACGCCGCGCCCGGCACTGCCGAGCCGCGCCGAAGCCGATCCGGAAACGGACGATGACGCCGGTGAACTCATCACGATTGGCGTCGTGGCGACGATGCTGCTGTTCATCCTGAGCGAGGAGATCTCGGCCGTCGCGATGTTCTTCGGCATCGCCCTGGTGTGGTTGCCGTTGTTGATGACCGGGCAAGTCACCAGCTTCTTGAATGGGAAGGCGGCGGAGGATTGATGAAGAAGGGCGTCTATGTGGTGTACGTGATCGCCGTAATCTTCCTGACGTTCCTTATCGGGCGGCACGATTCCGACTCGCGCTACTGGAGCAGCGGGTCGGGTCGATCGGGCTGGAGTTCCGGCGGCGGGCACAAGTAAGGCCGCGGGCGCCACGTAAACCCGGCGGCATTGTTGCCTCCTCGGCAACACCGGATGTCCCGACCGGCGGCTTCCGCGATGGTGCCGGCAGACCTACCTTGGCCGACGACACGGGCGCCCCGGCGCCGCACGCAAGGAGCCGGACATGAAAATCGTCGTAGCGGGCGGCAGCGGGCTCGTCGGGTCGCGACTGGTTACGCGGCTGCGCGAAGCGGGCCATGACGTCGTCGCCGCGTCACGACGCACCGGCGTCGATACCGTCACCGGCGAAGGCCTCGACGACGCGATGCGCGGCGCGCAGGTCGTCATCGATGTCACCAACGCACCCTCGTTCGACGAACCCGACGTCACCGACTTCTTCCGCGCCTCGACGCAACGCCTTCTCGAAGCCGGCGAACGCGCGAACATCGCGCACCACGTCGCGCTGTCGGTGGTGGGCACGTCGCGACTGCAGACCAGCGCCTACTTCCGCGCGAAGCAGGTGCAGGAAGACCTGGTGCGCGCCGCGCGCGTACCGCACACGCTGGTTCAGGCGACGCAGTTCTTCGAATTCATGGCCGGCATCATTCCCCGCGACAGCGGTCACGACGCCGTGCATCTGTCCAGCGGCCTCGTGCAACCGGTGGCCGCCGACGATGTCGCCGCGCATCTGGCGCAGATTGCAGTGGATGCGCCTTCAGGTGCGTCCGTCGAAATCGCGGGCCCCGATGCGTACAGATTGCACGAACTCGTGCAGTGGGTGATGTACAGCTACCAGGACGACCGACCCGTCATAGCGGATCCGTCCGCCGCGTACTGCGGCGGAATCCTGGACGACCACGCGCTCATGCCCGGCGCGGGCGCACGCATCGCGCAGACGCATTTCCGCGACTGGCTCGCCGGATTGCTGTCTGCGAACGTCGAGGTGCCGCACGTGCATCATCCGGACCCCATCTCGCGCAGGCGCTAGGGCGTCTTCTCGTCGAGCGTCGCCCCGATGCGCGCCAGCATCCACGCGTGGAACGGATTGCTGCCCAGGCGGCTCAACGCATCCTGCGATACCAGCAGCGCGTTGCGTTCGCCCCGAACTGCGATGGCGCCGAGCCGCAAGCCGCCCTGTCCTTCAGGATGCATCCCGTACAGCGGATCGTTGTCGGCGAATGGCAGCGCGACGTGCGACAGCGAATACACCTCGACCGGATAGTCCATGCCGATGGGCTGTGCGGTGATGGCGGGCGCGTGCGCCGCGCGCGATCGCGCGAGCATCGTCGCATCGTCCGGCGACGTCGCGCCCAGCACCGTCAACGCGTAGTTGCGCGGCTGTTGCAGTACCTGGGTCGGCCATTCCGTCGCGGCCGGACGCAGCATCGGTGCCAGCACTCGGCTGCGGTTCACGTCGAACAGCACCAGTTCGCTGCCGTTGCCGGGCAGCACGTCGAACAGCCTGCGCATCACGGCGCGCGCGGACACCGTGTCGTCGACGACCGACTGGAACGCGAGGATCGGCGGCAACTGTGCGATGCGGTTCTGGCGCGATACCGCTTCGAGTGAGCGCTGCAGGTCGGCCGTGACGAGGTACGACTCGCGCGCGGCGCGCACCGGGAAGGAGTTGTACTTGAACGGGTTGTACTCGGGGATCAGGTCCAGCCATGCCGTTTTCGCGTAACGGCTGAAGAACGCCGGCACGCCTGCAAGTCCAGCGTAACGCGCGAAGCGGTTGACCTCGATCATCGGCGAGAGCAGCACGATGCGATCCACGTCGCTGCGCTCACCGCGCTCGATCCGGCGCAGTTCGTGCAGCAGCGCGAGCGCGGCGCCGTTCGAATAGCCCACAAGATGGATGGGAAGGTCCTTGCCTGCGCGACGCTGTGCTTCCCTCATCGTCATGTCGACGACGGCATTCCACTCTTCGCGGCCTTCGCGCGTGAGGCCGGCGGGCACGGTGCCGTGGCCGGGCAGGCGCGGGACGAGCGCGACGTAGCCGTGTTCGCGATACAGATCGGCGAGGCTGCGCATGCTGTACGGCGAGTCGGTGAGGCCGTGCAGCATCACCGCGACGCCGCGAGGCTTGCCCTTGGGTTCGAGCACGAAGGACCGGTTCCAGTCGCGTTCGAAGCGCAGCGGCGAGGTCAGGCTCGCATCGTAGTAACGATTGAGCGGCGTGCGGTCGGACTTCACCAGTTTGGCGCCAAGCTTGCGATGCACCTGCTCGAACATCGCCGTTTCGGCTTGCGTGTACGCGCGCCAGTCCATCTTCGCGACAGCGTCCGCGTCGGGTTCCTCGGGCACGATCGTCTGCCACGGACGCAGCGGCGGGCCCTGCGTGGACAGGTAGGCGCGTATGCCGACGAGCGCGACGATCAGCAGCACGATGCCGAGCAGCAACCGGCGCGCGAACGTGCCCAGGCTGCCGATGGAGCGGCGTAGCAGGTGCATCACACCCTGCGCGTGCGAAGGCTCGTCGTCGATATCGTCGCCGATGCCGATGGGGTGGCGGGCGTCGTCTTCAGGCGTTGCCATGGTCGGCTCCCGCGTCGCGGATGCGCCGCATGGTGCTGTGTGGGCGGGCGCCGATCAAGTCGAAGGCATCAGCTGCCGTCGGGATTCGGCGCCAGGCAGTACACGTGCGCATTCACGCAGGTGCCGTCAGCCAGGCGTGCGGGCGCGATCACGCGGATGTAACCCTCGCCTTCGAAGTCGTCCAGGCGCGGCCAGTGGGCGGCCAGGTCGTCGGAAGTGAACACGAGTCCCGGCACCTCGTCGCCGTCCGGATCCAGCACCAGTCCGGGAAATCCGAGCGCCGCGCCCCAGCCCTGCGCGTGCAGCGTTCCGCACACGGTCGCCGTTTGCCATTCACCTTGCAGGTCGGCCAGCACGTGTGCGTTGGCGCGTCCCGGGGCGAGGCTGCCGTATACGAAGAGGCGGGTCGTCATGGCGCAAGCGTAGCGTGTCGGGCGCGCGGCCCTCTTCACCGGGCTGCGCGTTCCCGCAGCCACGTCGCAGCAGGACGAAGCATTCCGCCAGTAGCCCGCCCGCGGCTTGCGGCGCCACCTTCACGCCCCCATCGTGGAGGGACCGGACGCCAGCGTCCGCACCTTCAACGATCGAGAGGATCCAGCATGAGCGCCCGTACCGAAACCGCACTGCTCGCCGGCGGCTGCTTCTGGGGCATGCAGGAGCTGATCCGCGCGATGCCCGGCGTGGTGTCCACGCGCGTGGGCTACAGCGGCGGCGACGTTCCCAACGCCACGTATCGAAACCACGGCACGCATGCCGAGGCGATCGAGATCGTGTTCGATCCGGACAAACTGGGTTACCGCGACATCCTCGAGTTCTTCTTCCAGATCCACGATCCGTCCACGAAGAACCGACAGGGCAACGACCTGGGCACCAGCTACCGTTCGGCGATCTTCTACACGAACGACGAACAGAAGCGCGTGGCCGAAGACACCATCGCCGATGTCGATGCGTCCGGGCTGTGGCCAGGCAAGGTGGTGACCGAAGTGTCGCCGGCCGGTCCGTTCTGGCAGGCCGAGCCCGAGCACCAGGACTACCTGCAGCACTACCCGACCGGCTACACCTGCCACTTCGTGCGGCCCGACTGGAAGCTGCCACGCCGGGCGTGACGTCCCCACGGAAGAGCCCGCCGGCAAAGCGCGACGCGGGCCCCACACGCGCATCGAACCCCGGCTAGACTCCCAGCACGACCACGGGCTGGGGAGCGGTGTATGAGTGCATCGGTTTTCGGGCGTCGCGCGAAACAAGGCGCGATCGGAATGAACGTCGGGCTTTCGGCCATCGTGTTGTCGGCGATGGTCGCAGTCACAGCGCACGCGCAGTCACCCGACCGCGCCGCGATCCAGGCGCAGGTAACCAAGCGCCACGACACCGCGGTGAAGGCGTTGCAGGACTGGATCGCGCTGCCGTCCATCGCGGCTGAAGACCGCAACGCGAAGCAGGGCGCCGAATACATGGCGAAGCTCGCTCGCGAAGCCGGCTTCCAGCATGTCGAAGTCGTCGACACCGGCGGCAAGCCCGGCGTGTTCGCCACGCTCGATGCCGGCGCACCGACCACCGTCGGCGTGTACTACATGTATGACGTGAAACAGTTCGATCCGGCCGAATGGTCGTCGCCGCCGCTCGAGGCGCGCATCGTCGACAAGCCGGGCGTGGGAAAGATCATCGTCGGCCGTGGCGCGACCAACCAGAAAGGCCCGGAAACCGCCTTCCTCACCGCGCTCCACGCCATCCGCGACGCGAAGCAGAAGATGCCGGTGAACCTGGTGCTCGTGGCCGAGGGCGAGGAGGAGATCGGTTCGCCCAACATCGGCAAGCTGGTGCTGCGCCCGGACGTGCAGGCCGCGCTGAAGAAGAGCATCGGCGTGTTCATGCCGATGGGCCTGCAGGATCCCGATGGCGCCGTGACCGTGAACCTCGGCGCGAAGGGCGTGGTCGAACTCGAACTCGTCGCCGATGGCAGCGCGTGGGGACGCGGCCCGTCGAAGGACGTGCATTCCTCGCTCAAGGCGATGGTCGACAGCCCCGCGTGGCGGCTGGTGAAGGCGCTCGACACGCTGGTGTCGGAAGACGGCAATACCGTCGCGATCGATGGCTTCCCGAAGCCCGCGCCGCTGACCGAGACAGAACGCGCGCAGATCGCGAAATCCGTCGCCGCGCGCGACGAAGCGACTGCGAAGAAGGCGTTCGGCGTGCCGCACTGGATCGACGACCTCTCGTGGGAAAAGGCGAACGAGCGCCTGGTCTCGCAGCCGACGATCAACATCGAAGGCCTCGTCGGCGGCTACACCGGCCCCGGCGGCAAGACCGTCCTGCCGCACCGCGCGGTCGCGAAGATCGACATGCGACTGGTCCCGCCGATGACGCGCGACGGCGCGGTCCAGGCGCTGAAGGCGCATCTGAAGAAGCGCGGCTACGGCGACATCGCGGTGAACGTGAGCGGCGGCTATGACCCGACCACGACCGACGCGGATTCGCGCCTGATCCAGGCACAGATCGCGGTGCTCAAGCGCAACGGCGTCGACCCGCTGCTGTGGCCGCGCCTGGCCGGTTCGTACCCGGGCTTCGTGTTCACCCAGCCGCCGCTGTCGCTGCCGGCGGGCCATTTCGGCCTCGGTCATGGCGGTGGCGCGCATGCGCCGGACGAGTTCTACCTGATCGAATCCACCAACCCGAAGGTGCAGGGCTTCGACGGCGCGGTGATGTCGTACGTGGATTACCTGTACGAGCTGGGCGGCACGGGTGGGAGTGCGGCCGCGGCGAAGTAGGCCGTCATCCCGGCGAAGGCCGGGATCCAGGCTGACAAGTCTTCAGAAGAGGGCGGGGCAAGAACTTGCGTAACGAGCCTGGATCCCGGCCTTCGCCGGGATGACGGCTCATGCGGGGCTGACGGGGCCTCTGGCGGCACGACGCCATGTGCCGCGATGAAGTGCGCCTCCGCTTTGCCGCAACTGGCGCCCCGGCATTCGCGTGCCAAATACGCGCCCGACACCCCACCAAAGTCACTCGACCGCCTCGCACCGCGCCGTTAGCCTCGGGTTTTCCCAACTGCCGGAACCACCCATGAAGTTCTCGTCCCTGAGCCTGGCGCTCGCGCTCGGTTTGGCTTCCACCGCGTCCTTCGCCGCCGGCAATCCGGCCGGCAAGCCCGAGCTCGGCGACTTTGGCGTCGACCTCAGCGCCCGCGACCTGTCGGTCAAGCCCGGCGACGACTTCAACCGTTACGTCAGCGGCGCGTGGCTGAAGAGCTACGAGCTCAAGGATTACGAGACCTCCTTTGGTTCCTTCAACGCGCTGCGCGACCGCTCCGAGGAGCAGGTCCATGACCTGATCGAGGAACTGACGGCACGCAAGGACCTCGCACCGGGCAGCAACAACCAGAAGGTGCGCGACTTCTACGCCAGCTACATGGACCGCGCCGCGCGCGACGCCAAGGGCATCGCGCCGCTGAAGCCGGTGCTCGGACGAATCAATGCGATCAAGTCGAAGAACGACCTGATCAACGCATTCGCGAACGCCGATCTCGATGCCAGCGCCTCGCCGGTCCGCATCGGCCTGGACCTGGACCGCAAGAATCCCGACCAGTACCTGGTGAGCCTCAACGTCGGCGGCCTCGGCCTGCCGGACAAGGACTACTACACCAACCCGGACGCGCGCTTCGTCGCGATCCGCGAGGCGTACGTCGCGCATATCGCACGCATGCTTGCCTTCACCGGCGTGAAGGATGGCCCGGCGCGCGCGCAGAAGGTGCTCGAACTGGAAACCGCACTCGCCAAGCCGCAGTGGGAACGCGCCAAGCGCCGTGATCGCGACAAGACCTACAACGTCTCGACGTTCGCCGACCTGCAGAAGCAGTTCCCGTCGTACGACTTCGCTGCGCACCTCAAGGCGCAGGAAATGCCGCAGCCCGACCGCGTCAACGTCGTCACGCCCGACGCCGTGCAGCCTGTGCTCGACGTGATCGCCGCAACGCCGCTGCCGGTGTGGCGCGATTACCTCGCCTTCCACGCCGTTGACGGCAACGCCGAACTGCTGAGCCGCGAGATCGACAACGCGTCGTTCGAGTTCAACGGCAAGGTGCTCGCCGGCCAGAAGGCGCAGAAAGACGACTGGAAGCGCGCGGTCGCCGTCGTCGGTGCGAAGGACGCGGGCCTGGGCGATGCGGTGGGCGAGCTGTACGTCGCGCGCTACTTCAAGCCCGAGTCCAAGGCCGCCATGGACAAGCTCGTGGAGAACCTGCGCACCGCGCTGCGCCAGAACATCCAGCAGCTCGACTGGATGGGCGATGCCACCAAGGCCGAGGCCTATCGCAAGCTCTCCACGTTCCGCCCGAAGATCGGCTATCCGGACAAGTGGACCGACTACTCCAGCGTCACCATCGTGCCGGGAGACCTGGTCGCCAACACGATCCAGATGCGCCGCTTCGAGCGCAACGACGAGAACCGCCGCGTCGGCCAGAAGACCGATCGCGACGAATGGCGCATGACGCCCCAGACGGTGAACGCGTACTACAACTCGACGTTCAACGAGATCGTGTTCCCGGCCGCCATCCTGCAGCCGCCGTTCTTCGACGTGCACGCAGATGCAGCCGTGAACTACGGCGGTATCGGCGCGGTGATCGGCCATGAAATGGGCCACGGGTTCGACGACCAGGGCAGCAAGTCCGACGCCGATGGCGTGCAGCGCAACTGGTGGACCGACGCCGACCGCGCGCGCTTCGATGAGCGCACCAAGGCGCTCGGCGCGCAGTACGACAGCTATTGCCCGCTGGAAGGCCAGTGCGTGAACGGCGCGCTGACGATGGGCGAGAACATCGGCGACCTCGGCGGCATTTCGATGGCGTACACCGCGTACAAGCTGAGCCTGGATGGCAAGCCCGCGGCGAAGATCGACGGACTCAGCGGCGACCAGCGCTTCTTCCTCGCCTTCGGCCAGATCTGGAAGGGCAAGTATCGCGACGAATCGCTGCTCAACCTGATCAAGACCAATCCGCATTCGCCGGGCATGTATCGCGCGAACGGACCGGTGCGCAACTTCGACCCGTGGTACCAGGCGTTCGACGTGAAGCCGGGCGATGCGCTGTACCTGGCGCCGGAGAAGCGCGTCCGTATCTGGTAATCCGCGTTCTATTGGCTGCAAACGCGAACGGCGCGACGGAGCGATTCCGCCGCGCCGTTCTGCTTCATCCGCCCAGGTCAGGCTCCGGTGGCGGTCGTTCGTCGCGATGGCCGCGCAACGCCAGGCGCAACTGGCGCAGCGGCGCCTTCCAGGGCAACGCGAAGCGGCGGTAGAAGAACGATGGCACGCGTCGCGACCACGGCACGCGTCGCGCGAGACCTTCCTCGATCGTGTACACGCACGGTGCGCAAAGCCCGCACGGCTTGCCGCGCACGGGGCGATGGCAGAACCACGTCATCTCCATGATTCCATCCCAGCCCGCGGCGCGCGATTCGCGCTCGATGCCGCGCTTGTCCACGCGGAACAACGGGAAGCCGAACGCGCCGAACAGCGTGTGCTCCGGCGATCCAGCGCGTGCCGGATCCACGCGCACGGTGTGGAAGCCCGCCGCGTGCTCCACCTCCAGCACGTACCCTCGCAGCAGCGCCTGGACCTTGTCGTCCACGTGCACACCCAGTTCCATGCCGTCGAGTGCGTGCTCGCGGCAGAACGCCGGCAGCCAGGCGTACTGGCTGCCGATGAACGAACGGCGCCGTATCGCGTGCAATGCGCGCGCGATGTCGTCGTCCACCTCGATGTCCGCAACCAGTGCGCGATGCATGGGCCGCAGCAGCTCGCGCGTGTGCGGGAACTCCTCGTGCAGGCGCGCGGCGATGCGCGCCATCGTATCGATCTCGATACTCGTCGATGGGCGAGTGTGGTCCTCCAGGTAGTACGGAACGACACGCACGCGATCGCGCAGCAACAGTTGCAGCAGGCGGAATGTCGAATCCCAGCCGCCCGTCCAGAGCAGCTTCACGCTCTGCGCGCCTTCATCGCGAATCACTTCATCGTGCATGGTCGTCGACGCGCATGCGCATCAGCGCGCTTCCTCATACTCATGGAGATTGCTTGAAAGCGAGCCTCGCACGCGCTTCGTAAAGGAAGATGAACCCCCGCTGTTCGAACGCGAACATGAATGCGTCAATGCGTGAAGCACATCTTCGCAAACGTGAGCGCAATCGCGAAAACAGCTGGATTTGCGCCGAAATCGAGAGGTTGTGGTCAACAGCGAGTGAACCCTCACATCATTCCTTCCGGGTATGCTCCAGCCGCAACTGACCGTCGCAATCGGTGATTGCCTCCTGCCACGCGCAACGCATGCGATGCGTGCAAGCGCCCCTATCGGACCGGATGCATGTCCCTCGAGAACAGCCTGAGCCCGCTCGCAACGCCTTCCTTTCCTGTCGCGATGCACGACGGAGAATGGGACAGACGCAGCTTCTGGACCTTCGCGGACGCGGCAAAGGAAGCCACCGAAGCGCTCGCAGCGCAGAAGATGAAAGCGCTGGAAAACATGCCGGTCGAAGCGCTGCGCGAGTTCTGCACGCAGTACCGGTTCTTCACGATCGAATACATCAGCGACCTTGCATTGCTGCTGGCGAAGCTCCCGTTCGGCGGCCTGCGCAGCCTGCTGAGCCAGATCCTGTCAGAGGAACTGGGCGAAGGCGAAGCGGCGCGTGCGCATCCCGCCATCTACGATCGCTTCCTGTCCAGCATCGGCGTGCCGGACGAGCGCATCGATCGCGGCCTGCCCGAGAATCGCCGCATCCTGGGCGCACTGACGCAGGAGCTGTGGCAGCGCGATGCGGCATTCGGCGTCGGGTTGCGCGGGATGGGCGGCGAATGCCTGTGCCAGACCTACCTTTCGGTGATGTTCGATCACCTGCGCATGCATCCGTACATGCGCGAGAACGCGGACCGCATCGACTGGGAATTCTGGACGATCCACACCGGCGAGGAGGACATCGTCCACGGTGAGCTGACGCGCGCGGCGATCGACCATTACATACAGGAAGAGCCCGGCGCGCTGCCGGATCTCGCGCAAGGTTACGAGCGCAGCATCACCGCGTGGAACCGCTTCTGGCAGAACATCTTCGATTCCGTGTCGCCGGAGCCTTCCCAAAGACGAGGGAGCGCTGCATCGTGAGTCGCATCACCCAGTTCCATCTCGCCTTTCCCGTTCGCGATCTCGACGAAGCGCGTCACTTCTACGGCGAAGTGATCGGTTGCCCGCAGGGGCGCACCGACGTGTCGTATCAGGACTTCGATTTCTTCGGCCATCACCTCGTTGCGCATATCGCACCTGATGGAACGCCGCTGCAGAGCGGTCGCTTCGACGGCGAAGCAGTGCCGGTGCCGCATTTCGGCATGAACCTGGACCGCGAGGCGTGGGAAAATCTGGCCACGCGCGTGAAGGCCGCCGGCGTCGATTTCGCCGAAGAGCCGCACTTGCGCCTCAAGGGCAAGCCGGGCCAGCATGTGACGATGTTCTTCTTCGATCCGTCGGGCAACGCGCTTGAATTCAAGTCGTTCGACGATCCGGAGCAGACTTTCATCCCCTGACGTCACCAAGGCGGTCGATATGCGTGAGGCTTCCCTGCAAGGCGCTGGCGAGGCCGCGCCATCGACCGCGCGTCGCGACGATCGCGCGCATGTGCTGCATTCGTGGTCGGCGATCGATACGCTTGCGCCCGCTGTCATCGCCGGCGCATCGGGCTCTCACTTCTGGGACGACGAAGGCCGGCGCTACATCGATCTGTCGAGTCAGCTGGTCAACGTCAACGTCGGGCATCAGCATCCAAAGCTCGTCGCCGCGATCCAGGCGCAGGCGGCTGCGTTGTGCACCATCGCGCCGTACCACGCGAATGCGGCGACAAGCGAAGCGGCACGGTTGATCGCCGAGGTCGCGCCGGGCGATCTCAATCGCGTGTTCTTCACCAACGGAGGCGCCGAAGCCATCGAGAACGCGATGCGCATGGCGCGCCTGCACACCGGTCGGCACAAGGTGCTGACGATGTATCGCAGCTACCACGGCGCGACGGCCGGCGCCCTGACGGCCTCGGGCGATCCGCGGCGCTGGCCGTCGGAGCCGGGCATGCCGGGCATTTCGCGGTTCTGGGGTCCGTATGCGTACCGCTCGGCGTTCCATGCGCGCGACGAACAGGAAGAGTGCACGCGCGCGCTCGCGCACCTGGCCGACACGATCATGGTCGAAGGGCCGCACACCATCGCGGCGATCCTGATGGAAAGCGTCGTCGGCGGGAACGGCATCCTGGTTCCGCCGGATGGCTACCTCGCAGGCGTGCGCGCGCTGTGCGACGAGCACGGCATCGTGATGATCGCCGACGAAGTGATGGCCGGCTTCGGTCGTTGCGGCGAATGGTTCGCGATCGACCGTTGGAACGTCGTGCCGGACCTGATCACCTTTGCCAAGGGTGTCAATTGCGGTTACGTGCCGCTCGGCGGCGTGATCATCTCCGACAGGATCGCCGCGAGCTTCGCCAAGCGCGCATATCCCGGCGGACTGACCTACGCGGGCCATCCGCTCGCGTGCGCAGCCGCGGTGGCATGCATCGGCGTCTATCGCGAGGAAAGCCTGATCGAGCGCGCGCGTGCGCTGGGCGAGACGATCATCGGCCCGGAGTTGCAGGCGATGCAGGCGCGGCATCCGGTGATCGGCGACGTGCGCGGGATCGGCGCATTCTGGGCGATCGAGCTGGTGCGCGATCGCGACACGCGCGAGGCACTGGTGCCGTTCAACGCGAGCGGCGAAGCGAATGCGCCGATGGCGCAGTTCGCCGCCGAGTGCAAGCGACTGGGTGCGTGGCCGCTGGTGATGGGCAACCGCCTGCACGTCGTGCCGCCGTTGAACATCGAGGAATCGACGCTGCGCGAGGGGCTGGCAATCGTCGATGAGGCATTGGCGGTGGTGGACCGGTACTGCGTGGACTGATCAGGTCATCCCGGCGAAGGCCGGGAACCAAGCCGTCTCGCCGTCCGCACTCGCACCGTCATTCCAGCGAAAGCTGGAACCCATTTTGGCTCTGGCTCAATGGGCAGTTCGTCGTAGAACCCAGGGGCGCAGTGCGGTGCTGCACCGTCCATCCAGAGCTTTCCCTTCGTTGCCCCTCACCCCAACCCCTCTCCCGGTGGGAGAGGGGCTAAGGCCAATCTTGACCGACGCGGCCACGCAGCCACCCGCATCCGTACAATGCGACCCCGATGCGCAACCCTGCCTTCCATCGACGGATGACTCTGCTGGCGCTCTTCGCCATGTTGCTGCTCCTGTCGTTGCCGACGGTGGGCCGGGTGCTGTCGGGTTCGTCGGGCGATGCGCAGGGCGCATGGGCGCAGATGTGCACCATGGCCGGCCTGAAGCTGGTCAAGCTCGCCCCCGGCGGCGACACCAATCCGCTCGATACTCCCGTGCCGAAGCACGCCGCGCCGGGCGAGGACTGCGCGTACTGTCCGGTGCTCGCGGGCCTGGCGATGCTGCTGGTGTGGACGCTGCTCGCGCCACTGCATTCGCCGAGTCGCGCGTTGCACGTACCGCGGAAAGCGCCGCTGCTGGAGTTTCTGCATCCCAGCGGCCTGGGCTCGCGCGGCCCACCGATCGCGCTCTGAAAGTCACGTAGATCCATCAAATCCAGTTCCGCGCGCGCAACGTTCGCGCGCATCCGTGCTTTTGGAGTTTTCCAATGTCGAACTATTCGATCGCGACGCCGTGCGCGTCGCGTCTTGCCGTGGCCGTGTGTGCGGCCCTGATTCCCGTACTTCCCGCCTTCGCCGATCCCTCACTGCCTTCGACCACGCTGGAATCGGTCGAAGTGCGTGGCAGCCGCCCCGAGCTCGCGAGCGCACCGTCGCTGCAGGAAGCACGCGTGCGTCTGCACCAGCGCGCCGGCGGCACCGCCCTGGTCGATGCCGATGCGTATCGCGACGGCCGCGTCAGCACCTTGACCGATGCGCTCGGTTACGCGCCAGGCGTGTTCGTGCAATCCCGCTTCGGCGCGGAGGAAGCGCGGCTGTCGATCCGCGGCTCCGGCGTGCAGCGCACGTTCCATGGCCGCGGCATCGAAACGCTGCAGGACGGCGTGCCGCTGAACCTCGCCGACGGCGCATTCGACATGCAGGCGATCGAGCCGCTGGCCGCGCGCTACATCGAGGTGTATCGCGGCGCGAACGCGCTCGAGTACGGCGCCGCGACGCTGGGCGGCGCGATCAACTTCGTGTCGCCGACGGGCTTCGACGCGCCGCTCCTCGATGCGCGCGTCGAGGCGGGGAGTTTCGGCTACAGGCGCGAGCAGATGGCCGTCGCGGCCAGCAACGGCCGCGCTGACGGCTACGCCAGCCTCACCGGACTGCAGCAGGACGGCTACCGCGCGCATTCGCAGCAGGAAAACTACCGGCTGTTCGGCAATGCCGGATACCGGTTCAGCGACACGCTCGACGGGCGCGTGTACCTGGCGCATGTCGAGTCGCGCTCGGAACTGCCGGGAAATCTCACGCTTGCGCAATCCAAGGCGGATCCGCGGGCGGCGAACGCCGGCAACGTCGCGCTCGACCAGCGCCGCGATTTCACGCTGGACCGCATTGCCGGCCGCCTGGGCTGGGCGCCGTCGGAAGGTCGCACGCTGGTGGTTTCGACCTGGCTGTCGGACAAGTCGCTTCACCATCCGATCTATCAGGTGCTGGACCAGGACAGTCGCGACGTCGGGCTCGATGCGCGCTGGCGCGATGAAGGCGAACTGGCGGGGCATCGCAATGTGTTGATCGCCGGCGTGACTTACACGCGTGGCGACATCGACGACGACCGCTTCGTCAACGTGGCCGGCCGCGCGGGCGATCGCACCAACCGCTTCGACCAGCGCGCCACGAACGCGAAGGCGTATGTCGAGAACCAGACCTGGCTCGACGCGCGCTGGGTGCTGTCGCTCGGCGTGCAGGGGCTGCATTCGGCGCGCCGCTCGCGCGACGGCTACATCACCGGCGGGCGCGACGAGAGCTTCGATGTCTCCTACTCCGGCGTGAGCCCGAAGCTCGGCATGCGTTACCTGATCGACGACAGCGCGCAGCTGTTCGCCAACATCAGTCGCAGCCTTGAGCCGCCGAGCTTCGGCGAACTCACCGGCGGCCCTGGTGTTACGCAGGTGGACGAACAGAGTGCGACGACGGCCGAGATTGGCGTGCGCGTGCAGCGCGAAACGCTGTCGCTCGACGCCGCGCTGTATCGCGCACGCGTCGAGGGCGAACTGCTCGCGCTGACGGACGGAAATGGCAATCCGCTGGGCACCGTGAATGCGGATCGCACGATCCACCAGGGACTGGAGCTGGGCCTCGGCTGGACACTGGCGCCGCAGTGGCTGCTATCGGCGAACTATCTCTGGAACGACTTCCGTTTCGATCACGATGCAATCCACGGCGACAACGAACTCGCCGGCATCCCGCCGCAGCAGTTGCGGGCGTCGTTGCGCTGGTCGCCAAGCGACGCGTTGTACATCGCACCCAACATGGAGTGGGTGCCGCAGGACTACTACGTCGACCACGCCAACACCTTCCGGACGCCCGGGTACACGCTGGTCGGCCTGCGCGTGGGCGGACGGATGGCATCGCAATGGTCGTGGTTCGTGGACGCGCGCAACCTGGCAGACCGCCGATGGATCGCGAGCACGAACGTCGTGGCCGATGCACGTGGCCAGGACCAGGCGAACTTCATGCCGGGCGACGGGCGCTCGGTGTACGTGGGTCTGGAGTGGACCTTGCAATGACGGTCTGATTGCGTGGCTTCGTGACCACGGCACTCGACGCGAGGGCGATTCGCACCCACGATGTCGCCCTCGCGAAGCGTGCCGCTTCGTACCTCACGGAGTACGCATGCCCCGTCTTCCCATTGCGTTGGCGTTGTTCGCCGCACTCAACTCCACCGCGCCGGTTGCGGCGCGCGACAAGGCCGAAGCGCCCGGCAGCGTCGGCACGCTGATCGACGCCCAGATGATGGATGCGGTTCGCCACAATCCCGAACTGCGCACGCAGCTCGGGATTGCCGGCGACGGCATCGACCTTTCCGGCCAGCTCACCGACGTCTCGCTCCCGCGCCGCGCCGTCCTGCGCGCGCAGATGCAGCACAACCTCGACGAGATCAAGCGCGTCGACGCCAAGCAGCTCACCGGCCAGGACCGCTGGACCTACGGCCTGGCCGTGTGGTTCTACCAGACCCAGATCGACCTGATGGCGCCCGCATGGGCGCCCGCGTGGCTGCCGGCGGGCGCGTCGACGTATGCGGTGGACCAGCTCTTCAGCATTCCGGTGTCGTTGCCGGGTTTCCTCGAGAACCAGCACGCGGTGCGCGACGAAGCCGGCGCGGTTTCATACGTCTCGCGCCTGCATGCAGTGGCCAGGAAGATCGACGAGGTTCGCGCGAACTTCGACCTGCAGGCGAAGCAGGGCGTCTTGCCGCCGCAGACCGCGATGGAAGGGGCGGCGTCGCAGATCCGTTCGCTGATCACTCCGGCACCGGCGCAAAGCACGCTGGTGTCGTCGTTCGAACGCAGGCTGGCCGCGCTGAAATTGCCTGCGCAGCGTCGCGACGAACTGGTCGCGCAGGCTGTCGAGGCCGTCCGCGTCGACGCCAACCCCGCGTACGCGCGCCTGCTGGCGCGGCTCGACGAGGAGATCGCGCGCAAGCCGGGCGATCGCGGCGTGTGGTCGTTGCCCGGCGGTGCCGCGTTCTATGACGCCGCGCTGCGCTGGAACACCAGCACCGATCTCGACGCCGACAAGATCCATGCGCTTGGCGTTTCGGAAGTCGCCCGCATCGAACGCGAGATGGACGCACGCCTGCGCGCGCAGGGTCGCGACCAGGGCAGCGTCGGCGAGCGCATGTCCGCATTGCTGACGGACCCGCGCTTCCAGTACGCCGATACCGAGGCGGGGCACGCGGAGCTCATCGCCGATATCCGGCGCAATCTTGCCGCGCTCGAACCGCACGTACCCGAGTACTTCGGCCGCACGCCGCCGCAACCGCTGGACGTGCGCCCGGTGCCGAAGGAGGCCGAGGCCAACGCGCCCGGCGCGTACTACCTGCAGCCGGCGATGGATGGCTCGCGTCCCGGCATCTTCTTCGTCAACTTCGGCAACCTGAAGGCGAACACGCGCTGGAGCCTGCCGACGCTGACGTACCACGAAGGATCGCCGGGCCATCACTTCCAGATCTCCATCGGCCAGACGCTGACCGATCTTCCGATGCTGCGTCGCAGCCTCAATCCGAGCGCGTTCACCGAAGGCTGGGCGTTGTATGCCGAGCAGCTCGCTGCGGAGATGGGGCTGTATCGCGACGATCCGTGGGGCGATCTGGGCCGGCTTCGCGCGGAACTGTTCCGCTCCGTGCGGCTGGTCGTGGACACCGGCCTGCATCGCAAGCGCTGGACGCCGCAACAGGCGATGGACTACATGCGCGCGCACACCGGCATGCCCGAGAGCGAAGTGCGCAGCGAGGTGTACCGCTACCTCGTGCAGCCCGGGCAGGCGTGCTCGTACAAGGTCGGCCACCTGAAGTTCGTCGAACTGCGCGAACGCGCGCGCGCCAAGCTGGGCGACCGCTTCGACATCCGTGCGTTCCACGACCTGATACTCGGCAACGGCGCGGTGCCGCTGGCGGTGCTGGAGGCGTCGGTGGACGACTGGATCGCGACGCAACTGCGCGGCGATGCGCGCGCCGCGGCGAAGTGAATCGTGGCGAAGTGAGTCGTGCCGAAGTGAATCGCGCTGAAGTGAGTCGTGCCGAATTGAATCGCAACGCCCGCGCCGGTGGGCGCGGGCGTGCGAGCAGGCGTCAGTCGCCCACGAATCGCACGTTGTAGCCGGCGTAGCCGCCGTAGAGGCCGAAGCTCATCACGTCCACGTTCAAGCGCAGCGTGATGGGTTTCGCGAAGACGCGATCGACCTGGTGGTCGGTAAGACCGTAGTACTCGACCAGCGTGCGGCGCGTGATCAGTCCGCCCACGCACGTGCGCGAGTTGGCCTGATCCGTGTTCAGCGTGTCGCCCGCGTCGAGCCTGGCGGACAGGCGGGTCGAGGCGGGATACAGCTCCAGCGTGCCATCCATAGGCTGGCCGGTGTCCGGGTTGGTGAGCGCGAGCTTGCGCAGCACGTCGCTTTCCAGCGTGATCGACGGGTACATCGACAGCGAGACCTCAAGCTTGTACGGCTGCTCGTTGATGAAGCTGCCGCCCACGCTCGGTGAACTCCACTGGCAAAGCACGGAGTTCAGGCTTCCGCCGGGCAGCGTGATGTGCGCGACGTCGCGATAGGCTGCATAGCCGCTGCCCATCGGATCGCTGATCTGCAGGCAACGCATGTCCGCCGGGTCTGTCGGCATCGGCGTGCAATCGCGGCGCAACTGCACCGCACGCATGCTGAGCAGGCCCAGCCAGCGCACCGGCCGCCCGAACGAATCGGCATCGCCCACGTCCAGCGCGGCCTGGCGCTTGACGCGTGCGTCCAGTTCGCGGGCCTTCGCGACGAACGCGGCGTCGGGCGCCGCCTGGATTTCCGTTGCGGGCTGC
>Ga0209256_1000393_pt1 | contig 69620 bp, 76 predicted proteins | sample AraplaCol_mCL_r2_2_FD_184270 | JGI IMG/M metagenome (GOLD analysis project Ga0209256, IMG submission 184270) | Arabidopsis root microbial communities from North Carolina, USA - plate scrape MF_Col_mCL_r2 (SPAdes) (version 3) | ecosystem: Host-associated > Plants > Roots > Endosphere | place...
CAACCGTTATACTTGCCGCCCGCTCGCAAGGGCGGCACACGCAACACGTCGGGGCGTAGCGCAGCCTGGTAGCGCATCTGCCTGGGGGGCAGAGGGTCGTCGGTTCGAATCCGGCCGTCCCGACCATTCAGTCAAAGGGCCAAGTAGCGTGGGTTGACCGCTACGCCCTGATTTCACCTTTAGCGCACGGACCGGAATGCTTCCGGTCGCGGCGCTTGTGTCTTGCGCGGCCTACCTGCCCGAAGGCGCGGCGGTCTTCTTCGCAGCCTTCTTTGTCGCCTTCTTCGTGGTGTTCAACGCGACTGCCGCACGGATCAGCGCCTTCAATGCTGCCTCGTCAATCTCGTCGCCCTCATGAAGGTCGATCGCGCGGCGCGTGTTGCCGTCCAGGCTCGAATTGAACAGGCCCTTCGGATCATCCAGCGACGCGCCCTTGGCGAATGTCATCTTGACGTGGTTCTTGTACGTCTCGCCCGTGCAGACGATGCCGTCGTGCGACCACACCGGAACGCCGCGCCACTTCACTTCCTCGACCACGTCGGGATCGGCCTGGTGGATGAGTTTGCGTACGCGCGCGAGCGCCTTGCCGCGCCAGTCGTGAAGTTCCTCGATGCGTGCATCGATGCGGCGCGAGGCGTCTTCCGTGCCTGCTTCCGTGCTGACGTTGCCGTTGCTCTTCTTCATGGTTGATCGCCTGGTTGCGGGATTCGCCGCGATGGTTACATCTTCTCGCCGGGCAGCTTGTTGGCCTGCTCGAGCCATCGCACGAACTGCGCTTCGTCGATGGATTCGTCTTCGTGGATGTCGAGGTAACGCACGTGCGCCATCTTCGATTCGCCCGGCGGCATCGGCTTGAGCGATGCGCCACGGAAGAACGACACCTTGATGTAGCGCGTGAAGCAATGCACGCCGAGGAACCAGCCCTCGTCGCCGGCCGCGCCGTAGAGCGGCGAGTTCCACTTCACTGCTTTGCGAACGTCAGGAATGGTGGCTTCGATCAGCGAGTCGAATCGGCGCCAGACATCGCGCTTCCAGCCGGGCATCGCCGCGATGTACGCCTGCACGGGCGCATCGCCATAGCCTTTGGGAATCTGGGGATTGCCGCCGGAGAGCAGCTTCGGCTCATCCGGCTTCGCGGCCGCGGCCGCGGCCTTGCGCGTGGCGGTTTTCGACGCGCTTGTCGACGGCGACTTGCGCGCGCTCGCCTTCACGACGGCGGCCTTCTTTGAAACGCTTGCAGACTTCCTGGTCGTCGTACCTGGCATCCGGGCGCATCCTGTCGAGCGTCGGAGCGACGGCGTTCACGCGTCGCCCCTGTCTACGGGGTTCGCGCCGGAGGATAGCATCGCGTCGCGAATCGGAGACCGAAATACGCCGCTCAGGAAAGCGCCAGCGCCTCTCTCCCTGCGAAGGCGCTTTCCCGAGTCGGCTCGTCGGCGAAGGCTCCAATGACGAACGGCGCGTCGCAGGCATAGCCCTGCTGGATGCCGTCGCGGTTGACGACGTCGAAGCCGACCGCCACGCGCTCCTGCCACAACGCAATTCGTTCTGCCGACTTCTCCATCTCCTGCCCCTCAATCGGTTGAAGGGCGGAATTTCCGGCAAGCGCGGTGAGGAAGCGGTGAAGTCGGCGACGCCCTCATCGCGATCTCGCCGGAGCCTCAGACAGGAACGCATGCGCGATGCACGCGCTTGCGCAGGTGCGCACCTCAATCACGGTCGTCTTCGTCCTGCATACCGGGCAGGTTGCACGGCAGGCGCAGTTCGAACGTCGCGCCTTCACCGACGCCCGCGCTGAACGCGGTGAGGGTGCCGCCGTGCAGTCGCGTGAGGCTGCGGGCGAGGGCAAGGCCGACGCCGAGCCCGCCTTCATGCCGATCCGGCGTCGACTCGGCCTGCGCGAACAGTTCGAACACGCGCGACAGCAGCGCGGGCGCAATGCCGATGCCGTTGTCGCGCACGCGCAACAGGACGTCGGTGCCGTGCGATTCGATTTCCAGCGCGACCGTGCCGTTGGGCGGCGTGTACTTCGCCGCATTGTTGAGCAGGTTCGAAAGGATCTGCGTCAGGCGCGAAGGGTCGGCCCACAGCTCCACGCCGTCGCTGCGATCGGCGAGGCTGAAGCGATGGCCGCGTCGCGTCATCAGCGGCATCGCCTGCTCGATGGCCGCTTCGACGATCGCCGACAGCCGCACACGCCGACGCTTGAGCGTGGTCAGCCCGCGCGTCACGCGCGAAACGTCCATCAGGTCTTCGACGAGGTTGCCCATGTGGATGGTCTGCCGGTCGATGATCTCGCTCGCCTGCAGCACGTTCTGCACGCGGTCGGGCGCCATCTTCAGCAGCTGCGCGGCGGTGGCGATGGGCGCGAGCGGATTGCGCAGTTCGTGCGCGAGCATCGCCAGGAAGTGGTCCTTCTGACGGTCCGCCGTGCGCAGGGCTTCCTGGCTGCGTTCGAGCACTTCCTGCACGCCCTTCTGGTCCTGGATGTCGGTGCAGGTGCCCATCCATCGCACGATCTGGCCCGTCGCATCGCGCATCGGCAGCGCACGACCGAGCACCCACCGGTATTCGCCGGTGTTGAAGCGCATGCGGTATTCGATGTCGTACGGCTCGCCGGTGGCGAGGCAGCGGCGCCATAGCGTCCAGGCGCGGTCGCGATCCTCCGGATGCAGCGCAACGTCCCACTCGTGCCCGCGCGTGGCGCCTTCGGGCAGGCCCGTGAAGTCGTACCAGCGCTGGTTGCAGTAATCGACTTCGCCGTTCCCGCGCGCCGACCAGACCATCTGCGGCACGAGGTTGGCGATGGTGCGGAAACGCCCCTCGCTTTCGCGCAATGCAGACAACGCCGCCTCGCGGCCGGTGACGTCCGCGCCCTGCACGAAGATGCCCTCGACGTGGCCGCGCGAATCGCGGATCGGCTGATAGATGAAATCGACGAAGATCGTGCGGTGGTCGGTTTCGTCCGATCGCAGCGTCACCGGCATGCTGCGGCCGACGAAGGGATTGCCGGTTTCGCGAACCTGGTCGAGCAGTTCGAAGAAGCCCTGGTCGGTCAGCTCCGGCAGCACCTCGCGCAGCGGCACGCCGATGAAGTTGGCGCGACCGATCAGGCGTTCGTACGCCTGGTTCGCCAGGTCGAACACATTGTCCGGCCCGCGCAGCACGGCCATGAAACCCGGCGCCTGCTCGAACAGGTCGACGAGGAACGCCTGCCGCGCCGACAGCCGCACGTTGTCGCGCTGCACCGCGGCAGCGCGCGATAGCACGCCTTCGGACATCTGTTCGGCGGTGACGCCGGTGGCTTCGCGTGCGCGGCGTACTTCCTCGCGCAGGTGATGCACTTCGGTGACGTCGGTGGTGTGCTGCATCACGGCGAAGACGTCGCCGTCGTCGTTGCGCAGCGGCGTATGCGTCGCGCTCCAGTAGCGCATGTCGAAGACGGGGCCTTCCGGCGTGTCGGTCTCGATCGCGTAGGGAATCAGCGCGAGCACGTCGCGCTCGCCGGTGGCGAACGCGCGCTCCAGCGACGTGCGCAGCACGTCGGCTTGCGGGCTGCCGTCGTCGTTGGTGGCGCCGGGGAACACATCGAACACCACACGCCCGAGCAGTCGTGCGCGCGGCAGTCCGGTGAGCAGCTCGTAGGCGTGGTTCACCTCGACGAAACGCATCTGCCGGTCCAGCACCATGTACGCGTTCGGCGAATGCTGGAAGAGGCGGTCGAACTGGATGGCCACGCGTGGAGCTCCCTGAGTGCGGCACCCGAAGTATCCACCACTCGTGTACGCGCGCGGGACGGCGACTAGGATGGCGCCATGGACCCGACCGCCCGGCGCCTGATCGACGACCTCCAGCTCGACCCGCACCCGGAAGGCGGGCACTACCGGCGCGTGTACGCGTCGGCGATGACGGTCGAGCACGGTGGGCACCGGCGGCCTGCGCTGACGGCGATCCAGTTCCTGCTGGCGAACGGCGAGGCGAGCCGCTGGCATCGCGTCGATGCGGACGAAACCTGGCACTGGCAGGACGGCGGGCCGCTGGAGCTGCACGAGTTCGATGCGGACACGGGCGCGTTGGTCGTCGTGACGCTCGACAGCGCCGCGCGTGGCGGCCCCGCGATGCACGTCGTGCGGGCCGGGCGCTGGCAGGCGGCGCGGCCGCTGGCGGCATACACGCTGGTCGCATGCACGGTGGCGCCGGGGTTCGTGTGGGAGGGCTTCGCGTTGCTGGATCCAGCCAGCGATGTGACGCTTGCCTTGCGCGATGCCGGGGCGTGGATGCAGGACTGAGCGGGAACCCGCGCCTGCTGCACGGGGTCCCATTCGCTGCGTCGTTCAGACAAGGGAATGCAGATGCGTCATCGAAATGCGATCGGGTCGTTCAGGCTCACTTTGTTCAGAAGCGCGTCGCTCGGCGTGCTGCTCGCCGTCGTTGGCGTGGTATCCGCTCAGGCTGCTTCACCTTCGAATACGCCGCTGCCGCCGATCCGCGACCTCGAAACGCTCGTGGTCAGCGGCGTCCAGCCGGGGCCGGGTCTGTGGAAGGTGCGCAAGGGCGATCACACGCTCTGGGTGCTCGGCACCGTGTCGCCGCTGCCGCGCCGCATGGAGTGGGAATCGCGCGAGGTCGAGCAGGTCATCGCGCAATCGCAGGAACTGATCGAGCCGCCCGGCGTGCGCATCGACACGGACCTCGGCTTCTTCGGGACCCTGGCGCTGGCGCCCAAGGCGTTCAGCGCGCGCAAGAACCCGGACGGCCAGACCTTGCAGCAGGTCGTGCCGCCGGACATGTACGCGCGGTGGCTCGTGCTCAAGCGCAAGTACATGGGCAACGACAGCGGCGTGGAGAGTTACCGCCCGATCCTCGCGGCGATGGAGCTGTACAAGGAGGCGATCGAGGACGTCGGCCTGCGCCAGGGCGGCGTGGTGTGGCCGGTCGTGGAGAAGCTTGCCAAGCGCCACAACGTACCGCGCTCGGAGACCGTGGTGACGGTGATGATCGAAGACCCGAAGGTCGCGCTGAAGGAATTCCGCAGTTCGCGACTGGAGGATTTGGATTGCTTCGGAAAGACGCTTCAGCGGCTGGAGTCGGACCTCGGCACGATGCGCGACCGCGCCAACGCGTGGGCGGTGGGTGACCTGGAATCGCTCAAGGCGCTGCCCTACACCGACCAGAACGAGGCCTGCCTGCGCGCCGCCGCGCAGTCGGGCGTGCTGCGCAAGCGCACGGGCGACATCGAGGCGCAGATCGCCACGCGCTGGCTCGGCGTGGCGGAAGCGGCGCTGGCGAAGAATCCGACGACGTTCGCCGTGCTGCCAATGCGCCAACTGACGCAGCCGGACGGTTTCCTGGCGCGGCTGAAGGCGAAAGGGTACGCGGTGGAGGAACCGCAGCCGCCGGGGGAGCCGGGCGTTCCTGCCTCGACGCAGACGCCCTGAGTTGAGACGTCCCATTCTGTACCGTCGTCCCGGCGAAGGCAGGGACCCAGGCTGACGCGCGAAGGTCTCGTCATTCCAGCGGAAGCTGGAATCCATCTTGCTTCGGGTCCACTCGGTAAAGAGGCAAAGCGCAGCATTGCACTGCACCCGCGCTTCAATGCCGCCCCTTCGTTGCCCCTAACCCCAACCCCTCTCCCGGTGGGAGAGGGGCTCAAAGCCTTCGTAGCCCGGAGAAGCGAAGCGCACCGGGGGGGACGGAACGGGAAGGCTCCGCTTCGCCCAACGGCGAATCGCCGGCTTACCCCGCCGCGCTCACCGCGTTCGGCCGACCCAGCTCCGGCCAGCGCTTCAGCACCGCTGCACGGATGCCCGCAGAATCCAGTCCCGATTCGGCCAGCAGCTGTTCGCGGCTCGCGTGGTGCTGGAATTCGTCCGGCAGGCCCAGGTGCAGCATCGGCAGTGCGATGCCCTCGGCGTTCAACAACTCGGCGACGCCCGAACCCGCACCGCCCGCGACGACGTTGTCCTCGATCGTCACAAAGCCCGCATGCGTACGCGCGAGCTCGAGCACCAGCGCGCGATCCAGCGGCTTCACGAAGCGCATGTTGACGACCGTGAGGCCCAGTTCCGCGCCCACCGCTTCAGCTGCCGCGGTGACCGAACCGAACGCCAGCAGCGCGATCTTCGAACCATTGCGACGCACTTCGGCCTTGCCGATCGGCAACGTGTCGAGCGATTCCAGCACCGCCACGCCCGGGCCGGTGCCGCGCGGATAACGCACCGCCGCCGGGCCTTCGTAGTGGTAGCCGGTGCTCAACATTTCCCGGCACTCGTTCTCGTCGGCCGGCGCCATCACCACCATGTTCGGCACGCAGCGCAGGTAACTGAGGTCGAGGTTGCCCGCATGCGTCGCACCGTCCGGACCGACCACGCCGCCGCGGTCGATCGCGAACGTCACGTCGAGGTTCTGGATGGCGACGTCGTGCACGAGCTGGTCGTAGCCGCGCTGCAGGAACGTCGAATAGATCGCGACGACCGGCTTGGCGCCTTCGCACGCCATGCCCGCTGCCAGCGTCACGGCATGCTGTTCGGCGATGGCGACGTCGAAATAACGCTGCGGGTATTCCTTGCTGAAACGCACCAGGCCGGAGCCCTCGCGCATCGCCGGCGTGATGCCCAGCAGCTTCGGCTCGACGGCGGCCATGTCGCACAGCCAGTCGCCGAAGACGTCGGTGTACGTCGGCTTCTTCGCGCCCGGCTTGCTGATCAGGCCCTTCTCCGGATCGAACGGGCCGACGGCGTGGTAACCGATCTGGTCGCCCTCGGCGAGTTCGTAGCCCTTGCCCTTGGTCGTGATGATATGCAAGAGCTGCGGGCCCTTCAGGCCCTTGAGCGTCTTCAGTGCCGACATCAGCGCGGGCAGGTCGTGGCCGTCGATCGGGCCGGTGTAGTGGAAGCCCATTTCCTCGAACAGCGTGGACGGCACGAACATGCCCTTCCAGTGTTCTTCCCAGCGTTTGACGAACTTCGCAGCCGGCTTGTTCTTGTCGCCGAGCAGGCGCTTTCCGCCTTCGCGGATCGCGTTGAGCGTGCGGCTGCCGGTGAGGCGCCCCAGCATCTGCGTCAGGCCGCCGACGTTCTCGGAAATCGACATCTGGTTGTCGTTGAGGACGACCAGCAGGTTCGGCTCCGGGTCCATGCCGCCGCCGTGGTTCAGCGCTTCGAACGCCATGCCGGCGGTCATCGCGCCATCGCCGATGACGGCCACGACCTTGCGGTCGTCGCCCTGCTGCTGCAGCGCGATCGCCATGCCCAGCGCGGCGGAGATCGACGTGGACGAATGGCCGACGCCGAAGGTGTCGTACTCGCTTTCCTCGCGCTTGGGGAATGGCGCGACGCCACCGGCCTGCTTGACCGTGTGGATGTTGTCGCGGCGGCCGGTGAGGATCTTGTGGGGGTAGGTCTGGTGGCCGACGTCCCACACCAGACGGTCCACCGGCGTCTCGTAGAGCCAGTGCAGCGCGACGGTGAGTTCGATCACGCCCAGTCCCGCGCCGAAGTGGCCGCCGACGAGGGCGACCTGTTCGATCAGGTAGGCACGCAGCTCGTCTGCGATCGCGGACAGTTCCTCTTCGGGGAACTGGCGCAGGTCGGCGGGGACCTGGATTCGGGACAGGCGCGGATAACGTTGCGGGTCGATCATCACGACGGTGTCAGACGGCAAGTTGGCCATTGTCCCGCCGTCGTCGGAAGCGGGCAAGGATCGACTCCCGCCGCTTCATGACGCCCTGTTCAGTCGGGAGCGCGACGCGTCGTCGCGCAGCTGCGCCGGTGCTGGGTTTCAGCGGCCGCGAAGGCGACCGAACAGGCCGCTGCCGGCCTTGCCCGGATCGACCGGCTCCGGCTCGCGTTCGGGCTCGGCGAATCCGGTGGCGAGGTTTGCGTTGATGAAGTCGGCCACTTCGGCCTGCGTGACGCCGCTGGCCTCGGCGATTTCCGATACCAGCGACGGGCCCTTCATCATCACCGTGGCGATGCGGAAGTGCTTGGGGTATTCGCGCTCGGTCTGCGGCCACTTGACCATCAGGTAGCGGCGGGCCGGATCGTGTTCGGCCGCCAACGCACCCTTGCCGGCGAGCAGCGTGCCGAACCACACCAGGCGCGAGAGCGGCATCGCGGCGCCCAGGCGCGCGCTTTCGCTGGCCCAGGTGTTGGCATCGACGGGCACGAACTCGGCCGAATCCAGCTTGCCTTCGAAATGCGTGGCCAACGGCTTGAGCGCCGCCGGGCCGTGGTACACACGCTGGTCGAGGTCGAGCAGCACGCCGTCGGCCGCAGAGCGCAGACGCACGCGGCCCTTCAGGCGGTCGTTGACGATCCAGTCGAGCAACGAACCTTCGAGGATGGAAGAAGGCTTCGCGACGGCGACCGGTTCGGCGACGACGGGGGCTTCGACCGGCTTCGGCGCGACCGGCGCTTCCACCGGCGGCGGAGCCACGGGCGCGGGCGCGGCGGCGACAGGAGCGGGAACGGGTTCCGGCTTCGGCACGGGCGTCGGAGCCGGCGTCGGCGCGGCAGCGACCGGGGCCGCCGGCGCAGGTGCGGCCGGCGCGGGCGTCGGCTTCGGTTCGGGAGCGGCGGGCGCATCGAAGGTGATGCCCGCCTGCGCGCCGATCTCGCGCAGCAGATTGCCCACGCTGTTCGCATCGAACGGCTGGCCCAGGCGGAAGTCCGCCTGCGTGCGTTGCGCGGCGGTCAGCGCGACCACGCTCTTGCCTGCCGCATGAAGACGCAGCCAGCTCATCGGGCCGTACATGCTGTCCATGTCGACGATGACGTAGTCCGCATCGGCGTCGGGCACGAGGCTCCACGCGTTGCCCATGCGGCTGTTGGCCGACTGGATCGCCGCCTGGAGGGCGGACTCCGTCGTCGGGTCCATGCCGGTCAAGCCGAGGGTAAGGCGCATCGTGAATCCGTAATGAATTTGCAAAACAGGTGGCGAGTGTCGTGGACGCCCTGACGGGCGTCAACGCGCGCAGAGCGTCGCATCTGAGCGTTTTAGGTCAGCTGGCCCGTTGCGGGAAGCGGGATCAGGTCAAACCGCCAACCACATCACGCACAAGTCACGCCTGCACGCGTGCGTTCTTCGGAAGATGACTGCGCAGGAACGCCATCTGGTCGGCCAGGATGTTGCGGTTCGAAAGGATCAGGTGCTCGACCCAGCTCGGCCGGTACGGCACGGCCAGCAGCGGCATGCTCGCCTGTTGCGGCGTGCGGTTGCCCTTGCGCGAGTTGCAGTGGAAGCAGGCGGCGACCACGTTCTCCCACAGATCGCGACCGCCCTTGGACACCGGGATGACATGGTCGCGCGTCAGGTGCGGACGGTGGAAATCATGGCCGCAGTACATGCACAAGTAGCCGTCGCGGGCGAACAGCGCGGCGTTTGTGAGGGCGGGGGTGGGATCGAGCGCGTGCGCTCGCGCATGGCTGCGCGCGGCGACGATGGGGTGCAGCTCGATCATGCTCTGCTCGCCGGTGAAGCGGCTGATGCCGCCATGCACCTGCAGGCAGGGATCGCCCAGCGTCCAGGCGACCGCACCACGAACATAGAGACAGGTTGCGTCCTGCCAGCTCATCCAGTCGAGAACGCGGCCATGCGCGTCGAGGGAGAGCAATCGGACTGAATTGAGCCGATCAATCGCGCCGCGAGGCACGAAAGGAGGTGTCGCCGGATCCAGATCGGTTCCAGTTCGGACCAGACGTAGCTTTGCTCTATCGGTCTCCATTGGGAAACCAGCTTATACGCCATTGTTTACATTTTGTGTACTTGCGACTCGCGCGGTGGGTTTCCGCGCGAGTCGCCAATGGCTCAGACGGCCTCGACGGCCAGTTCCGGCAGCCCCGCGACGCCACTTTCGATCGCCGCCGAATGCGTGAGCGTGCGCGGCAGGACGCGTGCGAAATAAAAGCGTGCGGTTGCTCGCTTGTCGTCCTTGAACGACTGCGGCTGCGTCGATGCATCAGCCGCGACCACCGCGCGCGCCCACCAGTAGGCGAGCACTGCATAGCCGGAGTACATCAGGTAATCGAACGACGCCGCGCCAATCTCGTCGGCGTTGCCGGCCGCGCGTTGGCCGATCTGCATCGTCAGCTGCTGCCAGCGCGACGCGGTTTCGCGCAGCGGGCCGATGAATTCGGACAGGGACTCATTACCCGCGTTCTCTTCGCAGAACGCCTGCACGCGCGCGAGGAACGGCTTCAGCCCGGCGCCCTTCATGCCGATGACCTTGCGGCCCAGCAGGTCCAGCGCCTGGATGCCCGTCGTGCCTTCATACAGCGTGGTGATGCGGGCATCGCGCGCGAGCTGTTCCATGCCGTGCTCGGCGATGTAGCCGTGGCCGCCGAAGCATTGCAACGCGTTGTAGGTGCATTCCACGCCCCATTCGGTGAGGCACGCCTTGACGATCGGCGTGAGGAAACCTGCCTGCGCATCGGCAAGTTCGCGCTCGGCGGCATCGTTCGAATTTGCGGCGATGTCGCCCTGCATCGCGGCGTCGTATCCCATCAGGCGACCGCCTTCGATCAGCGCCTTGCATGTCAGCAGCATGCGGCGCACATCGGGGTGCACGATGATCGGATCGGCCGGCTTGTCGGGGAACTTCGCGCCGGACAGCGCGCGCATCTGCAAGCGCTCGCGCGAGTAACGCAGCGCGTTCTGCAGCGCGCGCTCCGACAGGCCCAGGCCCTGCAGGCCGACGCCAAGGCGCGCGGAGTTCATCATGGTGAACATCCCCATGAGTCCCTTGTGCGGCGCGCCGACCAGATAGCCCTGCGCGCCGTCGAAGTTCATCACGCACGTGGCCGAACCGTGGATGCCCATCTTGTGTTCGAGGCTGCCGCAGCGCACCGCGTTGCGTTCGCCGCTGGAACCGTCCTGCGCCACGCGTTCGCGCGGCACCACGAACAGCGAAATGCCCTTGCTGCCGGCCGGCGCATCGGGAAGGCGCGCCAGCACCAGGTGCACGATGTTGTCGGTGAAATCATGCTCGCCGGCGGTGATGAAGATCTTGGTGCCGGTGATCGAATAACTGCCGTCGCCGTTGGGCTCCGCGCGCGTCTTGAGCAGGCCCAGGTCGCTGCCGCAATGCGGCTCGGTCAGGCACATCGTGCCGGTCCAGCGGCCTTCGACGAGCGGCTTGAGGAAGGCTTCCTGCTGCCAGCTTTCGCCATGATGCAGCAGCGCTTCGATCGCACCGTGCGAAAGCAGCGGGAAGTTGCCCCACGCGAGGTTCGCCGCGTCGATCATTTCCTTCAGCGGCACGCCAACCAGCTGCGGCAGCCCCTGTCCGCCGAATGCCGTCGGCGAGGTCAGTCCCGCCCAGCCGCCATCGACGAACTGCGCATACGCCTGCTTGAAACCGGCCGGCGTGGTGACGTCGCCGGTCGCCTGATCGAGCTTGCAGCCTTCGCGATCGCCTACCGGGTTGAGCGGTGCGAGCACGGTTTCGGTGAAGCGCGCGGCTTCGTCGAGCACGGCGTCGAGGATGTCGCGCGTGGCATCGGTGAAGCCCAGTCGCTGGAACTGCGCCTCGGCGCCGAGGACGTCGAACAACGCGAAGCGCATATCGCCGAGAGGGGCTTTGTAACTGCTCATGAAGAATTCCGTGCGGGACGCGCGCTGTGGCGGTCGGGAAGAAAGGGAAGGGCGATCAGCGCAGCACGCCGGGCAGGCCCGGTGCCGGGCTGAGCACGCCGTTGCGGTCGAGGTCGAAGCTGCGCTGCTTGCCTTCTTCCGGCGTGGCGTCGATGCGACCGTTCAACGTGTAGGCGAGGCTGCGGCCCGACGAAAGCGCGTCGGCCGCGGCGAACTTGCCGGCGGCGTCGGGCGTCATGTTGATCGTGATGACGTCGGCCGACTCGGGGCCGATGGAGAGCATCGGCTGCGCGCGCAGGCGACCGGTTTCGGTGTCGGCGACCTTGACGGCCAGATCGACGTTCTCGAACCGCATCGGGATGCTGCTGAAGTTTTCGATGCGCAGCTCCGCCGACCAGCTGCCGTCTGCGCGGACGGTGAGCTGCTGGATGCGCGCGGACGGCTCGGAGACACGCCGGACGGGCCCGCTGGAGCATCCGGCCAGCAATAGCGCCACCAACGCCAGTGCGGTCCAACGACTCCAGTGCATCGCCTTCATGCCGCCGCTCCATGTGATGGGAGGGCGAGCATACTACGGCGCACGGTGGGGTCTGCTAGGGCCGTAGGTGCGTCATCGGCGCGCGCTGGTCGGCCCGTGCGGAAAGCGTTTGAGTGGTATGGGAGCGCCGGCTTATTAGCTGTCATTCCCGCGAAGGCGGGAATCCATCGGTCCGACGCGTCAGACCCGATGCATGGCGAATGTGTTCGGAAACGGACTAGAGAATCAGGTAGCCGCAGCCGGTGCGATGACCTGTGCCAGCAGCGCAAGGGCTGCCACCAGGCTCCAGACCACTACGTATCCCAGCGCCGCACGACGCGCGCGTTTGCGTCGAAACGCACGGGACGGATCGTGTGGGGTAACGCTGACTCGGCCATCGGCGTTCGACTCCGGGGAGGAAGCGCCGACGTATGACTTACCCACCTTTATCTCCGTGGACGCGCGTCCGGCGTCGTGCAGAAAAGAAAGAAGCGCCCCGGCCCAGCAAGCTCACCCGCTCACGGTGACGGCCTGATTCCATTGCTGAGCAGCTTCCTTGCTTGCGCATTGACCGGGCTGCCGGGGCGGAGCACAGATTCGCCCCTGAACCGGCCGCAACACCATCGGGCGACTTCGCTTCTCGGGGTAAGAAATTTCCTACAGGCCGGCCGCGAGGCCGTTTCGAGGCTCGGCTCATTTTCCCTTTCGGGAGAGAAGGTTACGTGAGGGTGGGCGGGTCGGGAGGAGCAATCGCGGGTCGCGGTTCAGGCTCAGGAGGCTGCGAAACTTTCCAATTGATCGGTTGGAGGAGGCGCCAGCAGACTCGGCGAACGGAGTCCAAAAGCTCCCGTACAGCGGTACCCACCTCCGTGAATCTGGTGGGTTTTTTGTGCCCGGATTATCGGGCGCAGCCGGCGTGCGCCTTCGCCGGGAGGGCGGCTAATAGAACACCTCGAAAGAGGGAATAAGCCCACCGTCTGTACGCGGTTTTGGCCTCCCGGCACTCCGTCCGCGCATTCGCGCGGGCGGCATTCCATCCAAAGGAAGGAAAACACGCATGGCAACACAGCAAGATCAGTCATCGACCGCCGAGCCGATGTACCACATCCCGGAATCGGCCTACGAACACCTGCTGATGATCCGCGACGAGCTACGCCTCCTGGCAACGCTCATCCAGCCAAGTACTCGCGCCGAAGAACAAGTACCCCGCGAAGTTCCACTCACTCCACTTGCGGACGGCATCTCGCTCGTCGCGGGCCAACTCGACGACGTATTGGAAGCGGTGGAGTAGGGCGCACTCACGACGGGATCGAACCCGGGTGCGCTTCGCTTACCCGGCCTTCGCTGGCTGGAGCCGGCGCAAGGCCCGGGACGGTGGCCAGCAGACCATGTGCCATTACAGGCATGCGAGACCCGGCGAGGCCGACGGTCGGTCTGCGCGCCGAATAAATGGGCGTCGTTTCATTCCGATTCGACCAGTCGTATCCGCGTGACGGCCGCATTTCCCCAGCCCGGACCTGCATCCGGTCGCACGGCTTCGACGCTGACGCTGAACTCGAAGTCCTGTCCCACCGGCAGTTCGTGATGCCACCATCCACTGCCAGACTCACGGGCAATGTCGTGCTCATGCACGATCTGCTCGTCGACGCGCACCACCTGGCGCATGCGGTCTGGGAAGCCACCCGGTTCGTAGGGATCGTTCACTTCAAGGCGCATGTGGCCGCCCCGTCCAGTGGGGCTCGAGTGGCAGGTCACCGTTGCGCGTTCGCCAGGCGAGGGGTCGGGATGGGACACCACGATGGTCACCGACGACGCCGATGTGTCCAGCATCCGCCCTTCAGTCAGCCTGCAACGCGTGGTCGCAAACTTGCCGCGAAGCATGGCCCGCGTCGTCGGCACGGCGGGATAGATGCGTGCGAGTTCCGCCTCTCGTTCCGGAAGCGCCTTGGCCGGCCCCATCACGAAGCCGATGGTGACGAGGACCGCAGCGCCCGCGGCGGTGGCCCGGCGAAGCCTGCCGTGCAGGAGAGGGAACGCCGTGCCCACCATGATTGCTTGCAGGGCGAGGATCACCAGGAAGAATCTGGCTTGCGATGGATACACAAAATGCAGGGACAACTTGATTCCGATCGTCATTCCGAGGACGAGCAGGGCGGGATTGCGCCGGGTGATCCCCAACAGCAAGGCGCCGATGAACAACACTTGCATCAAGGTCATGCTGCCCTGAATCCAGGGCGCCAGGCGGCCGGCCAGCGCACCCGCTTCGGTGGCTCGCTCCGGCTCTTGTGCATCGCCCTGCAACGACCAGTAGGTCAGGGTGCCATCCCCGCCGGTGGCCGAATAGGCCAGCGCTTCGGCGCGGCGTACGAAATGGAACATGGGGCGCTTCATGATCTCCGCGACGGCCATGCGCGTGCCCTCGCGCGCCATGCGATCCGGATCATCCGCAAGCTTCGGGTCGACCGACGCCACGTACGACTCGAAGGGAATCCAGCCGAATCCTGCGCCAGGAATGTACGAACCTAGCAGCGAGGTGCCTCCATGCTCGGAGGTGACGCGGAACTTGCCCGTCGCGAAATAGCGCTGGCCGCCGACAGCCACGATCATCATCACGGCACACGCTACGAAGACAAGCATCGCCTTGGAGCGGAACCACGTGCGATCCATCGGCACCGCCGCGGCAATGGCAAGCGGCAACATCACCAGTAGCATTTCCTGTCGCACGTAGAGACTGAGCCCCCACAGGATCGCAGCCCATGCCGGTGAACCAGCGCCCATCCGCACGCAATTGCGCACGGCCAGGCACCCCAGCGCCAACGCCGGAAGCGTCACCCAGTTGTCCTGTGCGGTGACGCCGGAGAAGAGGATGAGGGCGGGATGCAACGCGATCAGGCCAGTGGCCAGGATGCGCGCCGAATCGGGCAGGACTCCACGCAGCATCACGAACGGCAGTAGGGGCACGGCTGCCATGGCAAGCATCGTCGTGGTGCGAGCGATGGTTTCCGTATCGCCTGGTAGCAAGGCCATAAATACGGCCAGGAATGTCGACGCCCCTGCATTCAACAGCGACCAGTGCCACACGTCGACGAATGGCCCCTGGTGGGCGATGTCGGCGGCGAAATCGACCACGCGTTTGAAATCCGATACCGGGAGGGTCGGGTATTGCGTGGTCAACCAGATGCGCAACATGAGACCGGCCACCAGGACCAGGGCTCCGAGCAGATCCCAACGCGGAAAGAGATGCACTCGACGCGCGGGAGCGCTGTGGGGGGGCGAATTCATAGTCGGCGCGTCGTGGTGGGATGTGATGGTGGCGATTCTCCTTGTCGACGCGTTGCGGAAGCAATGGCGTCCACCTTGTCCGTACCGGCGCGCCCATGAACCGGGTCTTCCATCGGCCGTTCCCCGCGCTGGGACCCGGCTCAAGGGCTTGGTGTCCAGTGCCAGGGGTCACGCTGGACGCGTATCCCAATCTTCGGGGCGTCCGCTTGAGGCCGTACAGGCCGTCGCACTGCGAAGCGCATCAGCACGCGTGAGTGGTGTTGGAGCCGTCATACGAGGACGCCAAGGCGAGCAGGAACTTCACCGCGTTTCCGGAGAGCGCGTCCCACTGTTCGGACTTGATGACGTAGTGCGGCATGCGCAAGAACGTGTGCTCCGTCCTGCGGCCGTGCTGACGCTGCCTGCGTCGCTGGCCCTTCTTCGTCTGCATGTCGCCCCCCGGCGCTCAGCAGCCTTCCGGCGGGCTGCCTCGCAGCAGCCCTACACGGAGGCGTTCGACGTGCGAGGCAACATCCCGCAGAGCTTTCCTACTCCGCAGGATCGCACCTGAAGTGTCCTCAAGGCGGGTAAAGACCAGGCAATGGACGCTGCGCAGCCAACTGGTGGAATACTGGGGCTATGGCAGGGCTCTACGACCCATCCTCGCAGGCGCCGCTCGCGCCGCTGACAGGAGCCCCAGATGGCGACTAAATTGCCGTGGCCTGAGATCGAGCTTCGGCTGCATCAGCTACGCCTGTGTGCGGACGACCTGAAAGAGCGGTACCCCGAAGAGGATGAGTTCCTCCCGCGGTTCGCCGACCTAGCCGATGCGGTCCGAGAGGAGGCGAACGATGACTGCATCGACGACGCGAGCATCCGGACTACGGACATCCTGATCGATCTGGGGTACGTGCCAGAGCACGAGCGGCAGCATTAAGTCACAGTAACCTGCTGGGCACCGGCATTCGTTGGGAGCGCGAACTCACCCTTTAGTTGACCGGCGTCTCCCGCAAAAGCGATGGAGAGCGTCGGCTTTGGATACAGGCGCATCTCCCTTTTCACGAGAGGCCGGGCAAGTCGAATCTCGATAACTCGCCTCGCGCACCAGCGAGCAACCAGTACTTGTCGGGCGATCGAGAAGGCCGTGTCTGGATCCATGCCGGCTCGGAACCTTCTCGGATGCGAATGTCCGAAGAACTGATGTCTTGCAAGGTAGACATGCTCGATGATTGACTCAAGGTTCTGATCCAAGTCCGTGGAAAGGAGCCGCTTTGCGGCTTCCTTTGCAGTGCGAACCTCATGCACGCCACCGAGAGCAGCTTCTAACGACAAGTAGAACTGCATGAAAGCGGCATCGACTAGGCCGCCATATGCGTCCTCACCAGCTAGCAGGGCCACTCCAGTTGAATAGTGTTGGTGGGCAGTGCGCAACTCAAGGTCGAGCTCGAAATCCCCCAGCTGAAGGGATCTCGCAATCTCCCCTCGTTCTTCAGTTTCGAGAGAAATGCCCCTATTGAACGGCTGTCTTTGAAACACTAATAGCGGGATTGTCGGCCCCATTCCTGCGTCAGCCAGGTATGTGATTCTCGAGAATGTGAGGTTGATATCCGCGTGGAGCTCCACTTGTTGAGCTGCGTCGATGGGCCAAGCGGGATCGAGATCAAACAGCTCTTCGGCTCCGTCGAAGGTCTTCCAGATCAACAACTTCGGGTCTTCTGGATTGAAGTAGCGCATCCCCATCAGAACGGATGGGGCGAAGTCTCCGCTAGCGCACGCTCCAAGTTCGTGCAGAAACTGCAAAGTCTGACGAACCATTAAAGTCGGGACGACATCGATAGCGAAGACTCCAGAGATTGGCTCAAATTCGTGAGCCAATGATGATTTCCACACTTCGAAACGTCGGGTCGGAATAGAGGTCACTTAAGCCGCCACCTTGCGCTCGTAAAACGGATGCCGCTTGTCCTCGAGGATCTCACCCAAGGCGGCGAGGTTCTTCGGGTCCGGGCTCAACCATGCATCCACGTACTCAGGCTTGATGTTGATGATGGTCCGGTCATGGCCTGTCATTGCTACGTCGGGCTCTGGGTTGTCCGTAATGGCAGCACAGGACAGTAGCTCCTCGACGCCATCCGTCCAGGCGTACCAGAGGACTGGGATGTAGAGCGGCTCGCCCGTTTGTGGGGTGAACTCCAGCTCGACGCTTCTGGGGCGTTCGCCATCGGCCAGCGCGCGCTGCTCGTAGTCGTGCAGGGCCACGCTCTCGTAGAAGTGCGTCGCGACCATGATCCCGTGGTGGTAGCCGTAGAGGCGCTTCCAGACGCTTCGCAGGTTGTCTCGGCGAGCGTTGTACGTGTTGGGCTTGTCCTTCTCGTCGGCTAGGGTCCAGCCGGGCAGACGGCATTGGTAGCGCATTGGCTTGACGACCTTCCGCCCATTCTCGACGACCATCACCAGCGTGTAGTCGCCGGGCCAGATGCGGTCGTCGTCTTCTACGAGCTCGGTGCGCTGGAGCTTGTCCGCTTTGACCCGCTCCGCGGCGATCCGGTTGTTTGCGACCCGGATGATCTCTTGGGACTTCTTGGTCACACGCTTCTGGAGGGCAGCCTCGGCTTCGGCGATCTTCGCTTGCTGGATGGCGATCCGCTCATCGATGCGAGTTAGCTCGGCCTCCCGGGCCTCGTCGATCATCTGCTTAACTTTGGCCTCGAACTCGTCCCGCGGCTCAGCGAAGGCCAGCTCGATAGCTTTGGGGATCTTGGGACTTCCGCCTTTCCGGCGCTCCCAGAAGATCCGGGTGAAGTCGCCGATGCTCAGGATGGCCCCGAACTGGCGGGTGACCTTCTTGTAGTCTGCCCAGATCTGGCCGGAGTAGCACATTGTTCGTCCTCAACGCGGACGGGGGGGGAGTATACCGGGCGCAATTTGGGGGGGCGCCGCGTTGGAGCGCGCGCCTCCGGGTCGTTCAACCGGGATGACGGTGCGAGTGGCAGGAATTGGTTCGGCCCCTGCTGGCTCACTTGAAAGCGAAGTTTGCGAACTTTGGCTGCGCACAAGGCGCGCTTGCGCCTGTGCATTGATTAGCTTATGAAGATACCTGTCGCTAATGTCGCGGCACGGGGATTCAATCTTGAACTTGCCACGGATGGCACGCGTCGACGCGCGGCGTCCGTGTACTCAGGGGACGAGCTTCATGGTGTTCAGTCGAAATGTCCGCGGCCGTCCGGCTCGGGAGATGAGCAGTGTCCGCGCATTCCGGTTGCGCAAGCAGCTGGTCTGCTCCGCGTTGTTCATTGCGTTTGCGCAAGGCGCTGCCGCGCAGCAGGTGTTCACCCCGAACTTTGGTGCCATAGAACAGCCCACGGGCGACCGGAGCTACAGGCCATCCGTCGAGGTTGGCGGTCAAGGCGTGATCCTGGCGACCGGTAACAAGATCGAGGTGGAGACGGACTTCGTCGCGCAAGGCGAGATGGCCCTCTATTTGAAGCGTTCCTACAACAGCCAGTGGAGCGCCACCGGCATTTTCGGGAAGCACTGGATCAGTAACTTCGACTATTCGCTAGCCACTTCTATGTCTGGCTCGCAGGTCGTGGTCTGGATTCAGCGTCCGGACGGCAGACGAATCAAGTTCGTGCCGAGCGGCGAAGCCAATCGATGGAACGAGGATAAGCCAGCCTCGGTCGCCTTCGTAGTCAGGAATTCGGATGGCACATACTCGCTTCGCAACGAAGATCGTGGCACCGAGATCTACAGCTCGGATGGCTACATCCTTGAACGCAAGAATGAACAAGGCATAGCTTGGACGTTTTCCTACACGGGCAAGTACCTCCAGAGGGTCACCCATTCGTCCGGTCGGTACGTCCAATTCACGTGGACAGGAACCCAGCTCACGCAGGTACTGGACACGGCCGGCAACCCGTACGGATTCAACTACGATGCGAATGTATTCGGAACGGGGCGTGGCCGGCTGGCCTCCGTCACACTGCCTGGCTCGCCCGCGACGACGGTTTCGTACCACTACGAGGACGCGCGCTACCTCGGTGCGCTGACCGGTAAGTCGTACAACGGTGCGCGCTATTCGACCTATTCCTATGATGCGAACGGGCGGGTCGCGTCCACCGAGCTGGCCGGTGGCATCGAGCACTACACGTTCGATTACGCAGGCACTTCCACGGCGCCGGTGACGCCGCCGCCTCTGCCGCCTGCGCCCGGCGGAATCATCGACGAGGGGGGTGGTGGTGGATGGTGCGAGTACCAGAGCGGGTCTCGCATCTGCTTCCAGCCACGGTCTGCATCCATTGGCGGCATGACCGGCTTCGGTGCGATCGGACTTTCGTCACTGAGCGTGATGTCCACGACCATCGCCGCAGCGACGCAGTCGACCTCGTTCAGCGCGATCGAGACCAATCCCCTTGGCAAGCGCACCACCTACACATTCGAGAACGATCGACTTGTCTCGGTCACGCGGTCGGCGTCGTCAAAGTCTAGCGAGGCGTATCGGGAGCGTCAGTTTGACCCCAACGGTTATGAGGACCTCGTCAGTGATTTCACGGAGGGCCTAACCGATTACGACTATGACGCTCACGGGCATCTGACCTCTCGAACCGATGGCTCCGGAACTTCTGCAGCGCGTACGACCCTGTACTCTTGGGATGAGGCCACTAACCGGCTCATCTCAACGACCATCGTTGGGGTACGGGAGACAGATTTCCTATACACGCCGGACGGGCGCGTACAGCGAGTGGATGAGAAAAACCTGACGACGCGTGGCGTCACGGGAGCAGTCAAGTCCACGACCTATATTTACACCAAACACGACAACGGCATGCTGGCCAGCGTCGTCGTTGACGGGCCGCTGCCCGGAGCGACCGACGCGATCTCGTCAACCTACAATGCGTACGGCGATCTGGTCAGCGTGCGCAATGGGTTCGGCCACACTACAACGTACAGTGGTCACAACGCGCTTGGCCAAGTGGGCCGTGTCGTGGGTCCGAACGGGGACCAGACCGATTTCGAATACGACGGCCGTGGACGCGTGATCGCCGTTCGGCCGCTGGTGAACGGCGCACAACAGGCGACGCTGTACACCTACGATGGGTTCGGGAGACTGCTGTCCACGCAGACGCCGGACGGCCGCAAGCGCAATTACGTCTACGACGCGGCGTGGCGTTTGGCGGAGACTTTCGAACGAGAACCGAGCGGCTTGTACGCCCGTAGCCTCAACAGCTACGACGTTGCATCCAACCCTACGCAGACACAGGTACGACGTTCGTCGTTCCCTCCGGATACCCGCGTCGTCGGTAACATTGACGGTGTGGTGGCAGATGGCAGTGGCTTCGCTGTGCGCGGTTGGGCATGCTCGACGGGCCAGGACGCGTCGATCTCAGTGCACGCTTATGCCGGCGGCGGCTGGCCCTCGGGGACCCTGATCGGACCGTACGAGGCCAATCGGGCGAGCGAGCCTGGCGTTGCGGCGGCCTGCGCAGCGAACGGCAGTGCTTACCGCTTCCAGTTCCCGCTGACCGACGCAGTTCGTGAGGCGCATGGCGGCAAGGCCGTTTACGTGCACGGCATCTCGCCAGCCGGCAAGGAAAACTCGCTGATCGCCGGCTCTGGCGTGCATGCGATTCCGCGCCTACTCCCGAATGTCGCGCCGGGCGGCCTAACGGCGCCGGCAAAAAGTCTCCTGAGCACTTGGACCGTGTCATGGAGCGGAGGCGTGCCGCGAGCGACCCGCTATCGTCTGGAAGAAAGCGCCGACAGTAGCGCCTGGACAGTCGTGCATGACGCAGCCGAGACCAGCAAGGCCATTAGCGGGAAGGGCGCGGGGACGTACTCTTACCGCGTCGCCGGATGCAATGAAGTCGGTTGCGGCCCCATGTCTAGCCCTGTGTCCGTGCAGCGCATCACCGCGCCGACCTCTGCCCCCACGCCCAGTGCTCCTGCCGTTAACGAGGACGGCGCATACACGGTAAGCGTTAGCGGCGTGGCGACGGCCACGTACTACGTGATCGACGAGTCGTCGAATAATGGCGCCAGCTGGTACCAGGCGCACAACGGTGCCGGGACGAGTGCCTGGCTGACCGGCCGAAATTCCGGCATCGACTATCTGTATCGGTCTCGTGCATGCAATGAAGCTGGTTGCGGACCCACGTCAGGGACCATCACGGTCCAACGCGCGATTTACGGCGCGCAGTTCGCAGGATGGGGTGTGTTCGGCCTTGCCATGCCCGGACAGACCCAGTCAGTCACCATCTACATGCGCAACACCGGCAACACCACGTGGACTGAGGCGCGCGGCTACCGGCTGGGATCGCAGAATCCGGGCGACAACTACACGTGGGGCTTGAACCGGGTCAGCATGCCGGGGGATGTGCCACCCGGTGGCACAGCTGCCTTCAGCTTCGGCGCCCGCGCGCCGGGTTCGACCGGCTTGTACAACTTCCAGTGGCGGATGTTGCGCGAAGGGGTCACGTGGTTCGGGGATCAGACCCCAAACGTTGTAGTCGAGGTGGCAACCGGTTCGATTAGCGCGTCCCCAGCGTCTTGTGGGCTCTACATCGGACAAACCACCTGCAGTTCGTCCATTACTTGGAGTTCGACTCGATCTGACGCTCAGGTTTGGGTGACAAATCTTGATGGAACCGGCTGGCAGTTGTTCGCCAATGGTCAGAGCGGCCGTCAGACTGCGCCTTGGATTACTACGAGCGGTACCCGTTTCCACGTGATGGTCGCGGGCGTCTCCTTGAGCAGCGTTGACGTGCGCGCCTACCAGACCGGGCAGTACCCACCAGAACCCGATCCGCCGCCGTGCCCGACCAAGCAGTGTCAGGAGCCGTGATGACTCCCCCACGGCACGACCTACTGACGAATACAGGGAACGGTGAACCCATGAATTGTGTTAAAGCGCTGACAGTATGCATTGCGCTTCTGCTGGCATCTCCCGCATTTGCAGCGGACGAACTTACGGTGAGCGTGACCTTTGAACATGACGATCTGGGCCGCCTTGTGGCCCAGCGCGGCAATGATGGTCAGATCACTCGCTACATGTACGACAACGATGGTCGTGTCATTGCGGTCTCCGATGCGCTGAGTCGCACAACGGCATTGAACTACGACGCACTGGGGCGTGTCGTCCAGTCAATCGACCCGTCAGGGGTTGCGAGTACATTCGCCTACGATGATGGGGGGCAGCTCGTGTCTGTGACCGATCCCATGGGTAGGGTCACCTCATACGAAAAGGACGGGTTCGGCCAGACCTGGAGGCAGGGCAGCCCGGACACCGGCGTCACAACCGCGGAATATAATTCGGCGGGGTTGCCCACTCGGGTGACCCGGAACGATGGCAGTGTAACCACGTACCACTACGATGGACTTGGTCGTCTGATTCAGGCGCGGGCTGGGGCGAGCGAGCGCAATCTTAGCTATGACTCCTGCCCGGGCGGCCAAGGACGTCTATGCGTGGCCGAGATGCGCGAGAACGGTGCGACGAAGAATATCGTGGCGCGCCAATACACACCTCAGGGATGGCTGAAGCAGCGTCAGGACAGCGGCATCGATGAGGCCGGCGAGACTTACGACGGAACGGTCGCCTATGCTTACGATGGAATGGGCCGCATAACAGGGGTTAGCTACCCGAGCGGGCTCAGTGTCGGTTATGGCTATCAAAGTGGCCGAATGACGACGATGACCGCTGTCATCAACGGCACGACACAGATGATTGCCAGCAACATCACCCACCAGCCTTTCGGCCCAGTGAACGGTTGGAGCTACGGGAACGGACTCGAGCGTCTAGTTCACTTCGATCTTGACGGCCGCGTATTTGGCATCAGCGCCGGTGATGGCAACACCTTGGTGCAAAGCCTCACCTACGATCACAATGCGGCCAACGAGATCATCGCGATCACTAACGGGCTCGACGCCGGCCAAAATCGCAATTATCAGTACGACATACTGGGGCGCCTGGCAAAGGAGACGGCGCAAGGCTCTGAATGGACCTATGACGCCAATGGAAACCGACTCCGTGCAGTCGACGCTGGCGTTCTAACCACCTTCACCGTTGATCCCGCTAGTAATCGACTTACTAGCACAAGTAATTCGAGTGGCACGCACAGTTACGAGTACGACGCGCTTGGCAATCGAATCGGTGAGACCGCTCAGGGCTTGACTGCCAGATACGCATACGACGGATTCAATCGAACGCGCGCCGTGACCATCAACGGCATAACGAGCTCCTACACTTTCAATGCGCTCGGTCAGCGCGTCGGGAAAAGCACCGCGGCAGGCCGGACCAGATTCGTCTACGCTGGACAAAATCGCTTGTTGGCGGAGCGTGGTAGCGCGGGGTGGATCAGCTATCTGTGGCTCGGTGATCAGTTGGTGGGTTTGGTGACCGCGGACCAGCAGCTCCGCTTTGTGCACAACGATCACTTGGGGCGGCCGGAAGCAGTCAGCAATGGTGCGAAGCAGGTTGTCTGGCGGGCTGGGAACGAAGCTTGGGATCGATCGATCAGGATGAATGCGATCGGCGGTCTCAATCTTGGCTTCCCGGGGCAGTACTACGATTCGGAATCCAAGCTTTGGTACAACGGGTTTCGCGACTACGACAGTATCGCTGGGTACACTCAAGCTGACCCAATCGGCCTCGCTGGGGGGAGTTTTTCAACATACGCTTATGCAAGCGGAAATCCGGTGAGCAGGTCGGATCCTCTCGGGCTGGCGGACTGGTTCTTTGGCCTCGATGCTAATGCGGTTGGTGGCACGTTCGGCGGCGAGGTCAGTTTCGGCGTCGTCTGGGATACCGATGACGGATTCGACTCGGGAATATATCTGGCCGCCACGAATCAGGTTGAAGGGGCGAATCTCTCCGCGAGCGTAGTGCTTGGCGGCGTAACGAGAGATATCGAGGGCGACGGCCTCACTGACAATGGGACTCTGGGCAACTTGGGTATAGGCCTGCTGCAGGATCAGGACGGTGCGAACGGCGCCTCAATCGGGGGCGGTGCAGGATTTGGTGGTTCCAGATCGATCGGCAGAGTCGACACTCTAACGCTACGAAACCTCGGGCTCGGTCGACCGTCGTTGCATACCCTGCCAACGGTTAGAGTCGGCAGTGACAGCGTTTGTGAAGGCTGGGATTGCGTTGATGTCCAGGATCCCCCGCAGGAAGATGATGCGGCCCCACAAGCACAAGCGCCTGCGGGCGGCAGCGGTGGCGGAGGAGAAGGCGGGCACGGTGGCGGCGGAGGTGGTGGTCGAGGTGGTGGTGGCCCAATAGGCAGCGGCTGCTACGGAAACTGCGACTTCTACGGGAAAACTGGTCCGGTTGAAAAGGTCAATAACTAAAGGAACTGACCCTGTGGATACTAAGGCAACATATAGGGCAGCATGGGCTGACTTTTCGAAACGGAATCGCTTCTTCTTTGGCTCAATCTATGGCGGTGGGGCGCTTGTGATGCTAATTACAGTGCTCTTTCCGTCGACTACTTCAGGACCGGTTTGGATTGTCCTATTGGCGCTTTGGATCGGTGCGGCGGTCGGCACGAATATCTACCGCCACATGTTTCCATGTCCGCGCTGCGGGAACCGGTTCTTGGGGTGGGGAGTGGGTTGGCCTGAGCGTTGTGGGACATGCCGCCTGCCGAGAGGGGAGGATGTTTGAGGATCCATCGGGCGTTCTAGGCCAACCGCCGAATCTAATCGGAGGGAGTCGTTCGTTGCGAGGGGCGTAAGGTTAGAAGTCACCCTCTCGCTCGATGCCCAATCAACGTGATTTAGGACCTCCCGAACCTTGGCGGCCGGCGTGCCTACTTCTTTGACCGCTTGACGCAGCCGCTGCTCGCTGACGCCGAGCTCCTTGGTCCAGTAGCGGAGCTCGTGGTCGTAGTTGACGTTGATGAGCGAACGATCTTCATCGTCCCTCACCGACGCTGGCGCCAGGGTGACTACGACGGCTCCGACATACGCCCATGCCATCGTCACCACTGATCAGCTGCTAGAAACCCTGCCGAGGGGTTGAGAAGGCCGGCCGCAATGAGGCGAGAGGGGACATCAGGATCGCGTCGGCTGTCCCGCCCTCTCCTATAGCCGCTTTCGGCCAGAAGCGCACATTTCATCGTGGCTGCTCGACCGCTCCCGTCATTGCTCGCCGAAGCCTCCGGTAGACGTGCCATCCCACTGACGCGGAAGCGGCAAGCATCAGGAGACCAACCAGCAACCAGACCCAAAGATGGTGGAACAGCACGTACCCCGGCGTATGCATGAAGACGCTGGTTGAAAGCAGCGCCCAAGGACCGAGAATACTTAGACCGATCGCGCAGCGGAACCATAGCGCCGGCCGAGGCTGCACGAACACTCCCCAGACCAGCGCCGCCTCGGCGACCATGATCGCGCACACGAACGCGACATGCCCCGGGCGATACACCCAGGTGGTCCGATCTGTGGTCTCGTAAAAGAAGTAGTGGCGTGGATCGAGACTGAGGCGCACGGCCCATGCGATCGCTATGACCACGATTACGCCGGCAACAAAGCAAAACAAGCTGGCACCACGCAGCATCCCTGCCCCCTGAATGTCCGCTATGGGTCGAAAGCGGAAATTAGCACCGCCTGCGAGGATTCGCCCGGTCGAACGTCCGCTAACGGCCAGAAGCGGTCATTCACGTGGCCGCTCAATCCAGAATGGGGGCCGACATTGAGATCCGCTGGATGCCTCTACACAGCTGGCGTGCGGTGTGCTCGTCCGTGCCATCCACGTACACCTGGATGGCAACCGCATCACTGGGAGGTACCCGCATCGCGGCGACGTGTAGCGCCTCGTGGTTTCCGTGCGGACGCGTGAGATACAGAAGCAGTGGCTCTTGCTCGAACTCATCGCGAAGGGCGCTTTCAGTCGAAGAATCTCGCCTCGCATCCAGATGGTTTTCGTCGGCGATCGACACGAGCTGACGTGCAATGTGTTCCAAGGAAGCGGACGTTGACAGCTCGATCATTCGCTCACAGCTCATACGACCACGACTGGATTTCTCGATACGCGGTGCATCGGAACAGGACGCGAGCGCAAGTACGGCCATCGCCGTGCCTATGAATCGCGGGGTGGCCATTACTTGGGCTGAACGTCCGCTTCGGGTCGGAAGCGGACATTAGCACCTTGGGTCGTCCGCGCTCCTAGCCAGCGCGATTGCGCAAGCGGTCTGCCTCGGGCAGCAACGTGGACGTAAGTGGACGTGTGTGACTGCGGAGGGGTGGTTTTGTCAGGCCCTAAAGGACCATTGGTAACAATGATTATCAATCGACCCGTGGCGCCTCGACACCGCACTGATTGAATAAAATCAATCAATCAAAGGCGGCTTGGGCCGACTGAGAACAAGCCATATCAGTGAGGGCGCCTAAGGCCCATCTGGGGCCTTTGGTACGCAGCTTCACAATCTCAACCGTCCACGCCTCAGCGGCTCTGCGCTAGGCGTAGCGGGCGAAATGACGGGCAGGGATGGCCCTACTTAGTCGCGTCACTTTCTAAGGTGTCGGCCATAGCGGGCTGGTCGCATCTTGCTTGTCGTCAGCTTACGTCGGCGCTCGCCCAAGGCAAGGGGCCAGCCTCGATGATTTGCAGGCCAATTAGGAACGGGTCGCAGCCGGTGAGATCGGGGGCAGGTCTGATGCCACCTCCCCAACCTCAACGGAGTGAGCAATGGATTTCGAACGGTGGTATCGGAAGGCGCAGCGCAGGGCGACGGCCATGCAATTGCAGGCAGGCGTGCTCGTGCTGGTCGCCATCATCCTCGGCGGCTTCCTGAAGAGCGTTGGCGCGTCCGCATCGGATCTCGTTCGGCCCATCTTCGAGACTTTCATGTGGGCGCCGCGCCTGTTCGCAGTCGCCGCGCTAGTAATGTTTGCAGTCGGCACGTGGAACGCGTGGCGGCTCCGAAACGATCCAGTCTCGCTGTACGAAGGGCGCTGATCGTTCCGCCGTGCTACCCAGGTGCTACCCACGACTTGGGGTCAGCCCGAAACAAAAAGCCCAGTAAGACCTGAGAGCCTTACTGGGCTTAGCTTTGATCATGGTGGCCGGGGAGGGAATCGAACCCCCGACACGGGGATTTTCAATCCTTGTCATTTATGTGCGGCCAAATCCGGTGATACGCTGGGAGCTAGCAATGGCGGGATTTCTAGGGGCCGGTTGATCCGGTCTCTTACGGTCGTCTAACGCGATTCCTGCTCCCCCGGCGCTCCCCTGGAGTAAGCATGCCCAACTACGAGACGTTTACCGAGGCCAGTGTCAAGAAGCTCCGCGCCCGTATTACCGCGGGCCGCGCTGAGTACCAGGCTAAAGATTTCCCGGCCCTCCATCTTCGAATCAGCCCCAGCTCGGCATCCTGGTACGTTCGTAAGCGCGTCCCTGGAGGCTCTTGGGTTCGCGTGCTTCTGGGGAAGGTCGATGACATGTCCGTCGATGCGGCCCGCAAGGCAGCTCTCAAGGCTGTGGGGAAGCTGGTGGACGGGCAGGATCTAGCTGCCGAGAAGCGTGCGAGGAAGGCAGAGGAAGAGCGCAATGGACTCACGCTGGGCGAGGGGTTGGCGATCTATCTGGCGGAGCGCGACAAGCTTCGCCCCGCCACCAAGCAGACCTACGAACGCGACCTTCGGACCACCTTCGGCGACTACTGGGATCGGCCGCTGGTTGATCTGACGCCGGAGAAGGTTCGTGATCGTCACCGGGACAGGAAGACCCGCGACATACGCGCCCAGGCGAAAGTGGAGACGGCGCTGTCCAGGAAGCGGATCAAGGCCAGCCCCGCCCGGGCAGACGGCGCTGTGCGCGCGCTGCGGGCCGTCGTGAACTACCTGAGAGCGGAGCGAGGCCTGGACCTTCCAGACGTCGCCAGGCGCATCACAGCCACGAAAGGCTGGGGCAACGTTGCACGCCGGAAGAGGGCACTAGTGGGCGACACCCTGCCCGAGTTCGTCACGGCGGTCCGCGCACTCCCAGACGATCTGCCACCCGACCTGACGGGGACTCAGCGAGACCTGACTCTGTTCCTGCTGTGCACCGCCCTCCGATGGTCAGCTGCTGCGGGACTGGAATGGTCGGAAGTGGACTACAAGGCGAAGTCGGTCACCATCCCGGCTTGGCGCATGAAGGGAAAATTGGACCATTCGCTCCCGCTGGGACAGCACATGATGGCTATGCTCAAGCAGCGCCAGAAGGAGGCTAGGTCCGATCGCTTTGTGTTCCCGGGGTTGGCGCGCGAGGAAAGAGGAAGGGTCGTGTACGAGGCGCTCGGCCGGCTCTCCAAGCGCTTCCTGGACAAGATCAAGGATGCTGAGGGCGCCGCCATCACCTGGTCGCCGCACGACCTTCGGCGCACTGCGCTGTCGCTATTGGAGGCTATGGACGTCTCCGCCTACGCGCTCAAGGCCATCGCGGCCCACAGCCAGCTTGCGGACGTGACGGCGGGCTACATCACGGACGACGTGGAACGGCTTCGAGTACCGATCGAGCGACTCGAACGACGGATCTTTGGTCAAGCCAGCGCGAAGGTGGTGCCGTTGAAGAGGCGGTCAGCCAACTGACGACAAAAAGGTACGGATTGAGCGGCTAGTCCCTAGGGGCCCTGGGGTCGACCCCTTGGGGTAGACAAGTCATCTGGACAAGCCACACTCCCTGCGCTGGTCCTGGGGTCGTAAAGGACATCGCACCGGCCTGCGCACCGGGTTGCTTCGCGACATGGGCTTGAGCTGATTGCTGGCATCCCGTCTGCGTATCGAGTGAGTCAAGCGGCTCGGGACTTGGCGTTCTACCCATTAGTGCGTTGCCGTAGTACTTCTGACTACGCCAAAGAATCCACTGCACTGCCGGTTTCGCTGAGGCACCCTCGAAGAGGGTATTGATGTTGATCTCGGCCGCGCGGAGCCTAGCTTCCATCTGCTCGCGTTCAGTCGTTTCCGCTCGCAACTGCGCTTGGAGCGTCGTGTTTTGCGTACGCAGATCGACTATCTCCGCTCTCAAGGCGTTGACCGATGTGTTCTGGTTGGAGCACCCGATCGTTAAGAGTGATGCAATCACACCTATGGCGAGTACAGCCTTCATAGCGGATCTCCTTATCAACTCGCAGAGGAATAAGCGATCAGGCAATTGCGCGAGCGAGATCTAACTGGTTGCCCTGCTTGTCCACGAGCAGCAGGCAACGGGCGCAGTAGCGATGACCGCCGCGCGCTCTCGCACTTTGCTTCGGGACCCCCATCGGTTTTGTGCAGCCAGGGCAGTAGTACGACCCGGCGTCAATTCGCGCCTTAGGGACATTGATTACCCTGGCCCGACTTAGCCCTGTTCTGGCCTTCTCCCAAGGGTCGTAGCTCGGTAAATGCGCCCCCGCTGCTAAGCGCTCAACCTGAAAGTCGGTAACGATCCGACAGGCTTCGAGCACGGCGTGGAATGCCCCTCCGAAGAACTCACGAGATGGCGAGGTACGGAACTCGGCCAGTTGCTCGTGAATCCGCCGTTCATCCCGCCGCGGATCCCGGCTCTTGAACACGGCTTCGATGCGATAAGGCGTCGGAACTCCGGTGGCGTCGCTGATTTCCTTTGCGCGTTGCTCGGGCGTGGTCGTGGTGAAGCCAATCTTCCAGAGATCGGGCATCGACGGATTCGATAGCACGTAGACGTAGCCCTCCCAATCCATCGTCTTGGCCTGTCCCAGAATCGTTCGACACTTCGGGCACGCGAGGGGCCCGGTCCGATCCATCAGGTGATCGCTTGCAGTGCCGCAAGCGCAAACAAGACCAACTACAAAAGATGTGGGCATAGCTTTCTATTGACCGCACGCGCGACGCCGAGCGCCAGCGCTGTCGTGGCACTCACCCCCCTGGCGGTGCTCGTCCCGACCAGTTTAGGGCTTATCGACTAGCCCGGATCCGAATCTCCTCGCTTCTTCTTGACCCGCTTGGCTTTATCGAGGGCCGCCGTCCGGATGAACTCGGACACTTGTTCGCCGGTTGCCTCCGCGCCTTCGTCCAGATCTTTTCGCTCCCCCTTCGTTAGCCGCAGTTGGAGGACTTCCGTGCGCCGGTCTGATTCGGGGAGTGGTGGTCGGGCCATATAGTTCTTGCAATTGCAGAAATGGATAGTTATTGTAATTGCAGAAACGGTGCCCGGGCAAGGGGCCGTGTAGCCAGGAGACCATCATGACCGCCATCGTCGTCTCGTTCCCACAGGAGCGCGTCGCTCGTGCCCCCGAGACCCGGGCCCCCACGCCATGTAGCGCCTTCGAAGCCAACGTCGCGCGCCTCGTGGAGGCCCTAAAGGGCGACTCACGATTTCTCGCGATGGTGGATGCCAGGAGAGGGCGCGGCGACGGCGTAAAGGAGCAGCCACTGTGACTGCGCAGCTCATCCAGTTCCCGAGGGCCAAGAAGCGGGGTGCCAAGGTTAGAAAGGGGCCGCTTTGCGAATTCCACGAGCTTCCCCGCGAGTCGCGACGGACAGTCGGAGGAGACGATGAAGTTGTGAATCGGATGGTGGACAAGCTGGAGGACGCTTTCAGCAATCCCCGCAGTGAAATGGGCGCCATGCTTCGGAACCATATCGCTAGGAATCGCCAAGCGTGGGATTCCGAGAAGCGGCGCCAATTTGTATTGTGGCGCCAGGGTGGGCTGATCTCGGCTAATGAATATGCGGCGGGGAGCTGTCAGGGAATCGCAACAGATCACTTTGGCGAGGGGCCGGACGCTTTCCGCTGGGCCGTCAAGGATACCGAGGGTGAGGCCTACCACGCGCCATTCGATCGGGATCGGGCCATGCGCGCCGCCATCGAGTGTCTGAACACGATTGCCCACGCCGTCAGATACGGGGCCCTGCAGGCGAGGTCCTCGCCCATCGTTCGCGACGGGTTCGACAAAGAGGCGGCCGGTGCCTACGCGCAAGGTGTGCTTTCAACCCTAGGGCGCACCGTGGAGCTGCTCAGGGAGTTCGGGGGCGGGGTTGACCCGGCCTAGAACCGTTTCGCGCGCCTTCGCAGGGGTTTCGCAAAGGTTCGCCTGACTTCGCGGGGAGCCAGGCCAACTTTCGGTTTACAGAAGTTGACAGGCGTTAACAGCGGTTAACAGCCCTGCCATTCCCAACCACAAATCCATCGGTCAACGCAAGGCAACAAAAGGCAACATGAGGAAACCGATTGTTGCCAGCCGCCCAAGGAACCTATGCGCGATAAGGACCGTTCCCAGCTCCGTGCACTCGGATTCATGCTCGGCGTCGCAGACGCCCAGGGTGAGCCATTGCCTAAGGACATTCTGGACCGGCACGATTGGTCCAAGTTCTTGCTTGCGAAGGAAATGGACCCGAATACCCACTCGGGGCCGTCGTGGGTTCCCTTCAGCCTGTGGCAGGCATACGAGTACGGGTCAGATCCTCAGCTCAAGGAGATCGCGCGCACGCTGATCTACAGCCCCGGCGCCGAGGAGCTTTGGGCCACGATCGAGAGGTCGTACGACCGGCCCAACAACATGACGACGTCCTTGCCAATGACCATACGCGAGGCGTTTGAACACTGGATTCGGATCAGTAAAGCGACCCCATCTGATCACCGCAAACTGATGACTCGGCTGAGAAACCACGCGCGCGTACTTTCGGTCGAAATCGAGAGGATCAATGTCCTCAAGGAATTCTTGACGGGCGAGCATTTGGACTTCATGGGGCTGCACACGGAGGAAGAGCGCCTTCAGATCTATGCGAGGGTGCGACTCCACAACCTGTACCTGAGGAAGACCGCGGAGATCGAACAGGAAGGGAAGTCATTGGGTTACCGCATGGGGGATGTGGCGGGGCGGGTGACCAAGGAAGACTGGGACGAATACAACAGACCGAAGGAAGACCCGGACTCTCCGGAGTCTCCCGTCAATCACTCGGTGGCAAGTTCCGAGGCGCATGAGACGTGGCGGTTGATCCATGGTGATCCCGCCGACGGATTGCCTGGAATCGTCCCCCCGCTGCCGGAGTTGTTCCAGCGCCTTGCGGCGGAGCTTGACGCGATGGCGAAGGTCCCTGCGCTCCAGCGCCCATCCCACGCGAACGCGAAGCGAAACTTTGTTGCGCGTCAGCTGGGCCAGTACTTCAAGAACTCGGCCGGCCCAGCCTCGCCTTCGCTGATCGCCAAGATCGTGTCCATGTTCTTCCCTCAGGGCATCTCCGAGAACGAGGTCTCTCAGATGCTCGCCAAGCTCCCTGAGCCCGATTGGGAAGCCTGAATTTTTTGGTCCAACTTTCCGCTAGAAAACTAAGCGGTCAGGGAGACCCTGGGGCATAACTTTTCCGTCCGAAGCCACGTGGATACGCGTGGACGCCGGAGGAAAGACCCAGTGGTAACGCGATCGGAACCGGCCTTCGGGCCTCTTGTTGAAGAGTGCGCCAAGCACGGCATCAGCCGGTCTGTGGCGTATGAGTTGGTGGCCAGCGGCCACCTTGAGACGTTCAAAATCGGTGCGAAGCGCTACGTCCTGGTGGACAGCCTTCGCGCGTTGCCTGGGAAGCTTGTCGGGCAGGAAGGAGGTGGGAAGTGACCGCCTCCGTACTCAATCTAGGTTTGACCCGTAACCGGGCCGATATCCCCCTCGGTTACGGGACAGGATCCATGGCAGTGGTGGATACCGTGGAGCGCATGGACTCGCGCACGAACATTCCCGGCCGACCCCTCTCCGAACGCGAAGCAGCGGACCGGCTTGGTCTCTCTCCCCGCACTCTCCAGGACTGGCGTCGTCGCGCTTGCGGTCCTGTGTTCCTGAAGCTGGGGAAGCGGGTGGCGTACCACCCTGATGATCTTGCGGCCTTCGAGGCGACTTGCCGGGTGCAGCCCAAGGGCGGTGTCGAATGACGGCCTGCTGCGCTTCGTGCAACACGTTGACACTGGGCTTCGGCGTGAACGCCGCCGCTCATGTTGTCGGCCTGATCCTCCACTGGCAGTCCCGCTATCTGGTCGATCCGCTGCGCGGACTCGTCTATGGCCGCCTCGGTAAGGTCATGGGCCGGAACTATGGGGACGGCTACATCCGTCTGGGTTGGGGTGCTGGCCGGGCCGGTCACCAGTACGCGCATCGGCTGATCTGGGAGACCGTCTACGGACCAATCCCCGAAGGCCATTACATCGACCACCTCAACGGTAAGCGCGCGGACAACCGCGTCGTCAACCTGGAGGCGGTGACGCCGACCGAGAATCTGCTGCGCGCGCTGGACAAAGGGCGTGTGCCCACAGGCGACCTTCGTTCCGATGCGAAGCTCACGGCCGAACAGGTGTGCGAGATCCGCCGCACGGCGAAGCGCATCAGCACGCGGGAGTGGGCGAGGGAGCTCGGGCTCGATCCGCGCACGATTCGCGACGCTCGCGCAGGGCGCAGCTGGCGCCACATCTGCTGTCACCGTGATGGCTCGGCCTCGGTCCGTCCCGCTCGCCGCAGCGGTCGTCGTCCGCGTCGCCGTACGCCGAAGGAGGTGGGCTAATGGCTCACCCAAAGCTGATCGGCCGCCGCTGCGAATGCACCGCCTGCGGTGACCTCTTCAATAGCGAGTCTGCCTTCGATCGTCATCGGGTCGGGGAGTTCGCCGGCCTGGGTGGAACTAGTTCGCGTCTATGCCTGACCGAGCCTGAGCTACTCGCTAGTGGATGGTCTCGGAACGGGGCTGGCGCATGGATTACGAGGCCATTTCTAGCTCTCCCCGAGTCGCATAAACAGGGCGCGGAGGGTGAGGGTGCTACCTACCTAGCGGAGGTGTTGGATGGCCCCTGATTTTGCGAATGGGAAGGCGGCCCTCGTCGAGTTGGCTGACCGCACTCACGGGCAGCTAATGGACCTCTCTCGCGACATGGGTGCGGATCGCTGCGACCAGATGCTGGCTGCGCTTCGCGACCTCTCAGCGCACATCGAAAGGCTCCGTGCAGGGCTGCTGCGAAGCAGTCCGCCGGAGACCTGCTAAGCGCCGGGGGCGGAATGGCAAACGAAGCCAAGCGCAGGCAGAGGGCCAAGGGGCGCGGTAAGACGCACTCCTACCTTGGGATTCCCCATTACATCCTCCGGTCTCCGGAGTTCGGTCGTCTGTCCGCTGCCGCAGTGAAGCTACTCATCGAGCTGGCCGCCAAGTTCAATGGCGCCAACAACGGGGACATCTCTGCGGTGTTCAAGCAGCTGCGCGGTCGCGGTTGGAAGAGTCCCGGCACCCTGAACGCGGCGCTCAAGGAGCTGATCGGCGAGGGCTGGCTCGTTTGCACCCGACACGGCGGCAAGAACCGCTGTTCGCTCTACGCTGTCACTTGGTGGTCGGTGGACGCCTGTGAAGGGAAGAGCCTGGAAGTCGGGGCCGAGAAGGTCGCTTCTCACGCTTGGCGAAAAACAGATTCTGTAGTCGCTATGCGTACTAACCTAGTCGCTATTCGTACTAATGGCGACGATCAGGAGGCTGCCTGATGCCCTCATTAGTCGCTATTCGTACTAGTCAGCCCTTTTTGGCGTTCTCCATTAGTCGCTATTCGTACACCTTTATATATATACCAAGCAGTGTGGCGAAGCCGGGCGCTTCTGATCTCGATTTAAAGACTGCTTCTGCTAGTGGAAGGCCCTCAGAAGGGGCTTCGAAGGGGCTTCCGACGACTCGACGCGTGCTCGACGCGTCCGCACGCGTCCTGGGCTGCCACGGCGCTAGCAAGCTGCTAGCAACTGCGCGCAGATGCACACAGCAATGCTCGACCTATGTGCTTGATGCGCATGCAAACACCGCATGCCACTGGCATGCGTTCGGCATGCGTTTGGCATGCGATCGCATTGCGTCACGCTTGAACCGTTACATCAGCGTTACACGGGAGGCGGCCCAATGACTGCCTTGCTGGTTACGACCGCCAAGTCCCGAGCACGGCCCCGCCGTTCGCGTAATGAGTCGCGACGCTCCCATGATCGGCGGGAGCGCTTCGCGTTAGATGATTCGATGCGACTGGAGAAGGCCGCGCGCCGCGTGCAACGTGCCTATGGATACGGCTCTGCTTGGGCGCCGACCCTTTACCAGGCCGACGCCGAGCGGATGGAGGCCGAGGGCGAGGGCGCCGCACTGGCGGATGCCATGCGGATCGTGAGGCGAGGAAGGGTCGAAGAACTCGCCGTAAGGTCTGACGACGGGAAGGTAACACAGCGTGCATTCCGTGGCTGGTCCGCGGTGGGTGGCGGCCGGTGGGTGGCAAACGCAGCCACCAATACTGACCGCATCGGTTTGTTGGCTCTCTGCCGGGTGGATAAACCTATGGACTCGTTGCTGGTCGCTTACTCAATCGAATCGGCGACGGAATGGCTGAAGGTGGAGTCCTACTTCACAGCGCGCGTCATTTCGCCGCATTGGCGCATTGCGCTTCGGGATGCCATGGCAAGGATCATGTTTGGTTCGCGCGCTGCTGGTGTCGAGGCGCGAGCTCGAGCGCTTTCGGTGAAGACCCAGACTTACCGTGAGTTGACGCGATCCTACGAACAGTCGCTTCGTGATCGGCTAGCGATCGCTGCGTCGCTCTACCTAGGCGCCGTGGACGAGCTTTCCTACTCCGCAGGATCGCACCTGAAGTGTCCTCAAGGCGGGTAAAGACCAGGCAATGGACGCTGCGCAGCCAACTGGTGGAACACTGGGGCTATGGCAGGGCTCTAGGAAAAATAGACCATTGAACTTTCGGGCGCCCGGCGCGAGCGCATGCCATGCGCTGACCTACTCGGCGAACATCCACGCCCAATCTACAGCCTCCGCCGATCTAGGGAGGTATGTGTTTGGGATCACGGAACTTGAAATGAGTTGGGTCGCATTCCTCAGGTGCCAACGTGGGTCTTGACAGCCCTGGTGCTCTACGCCGTAAGCTGAACGTAATCGGCTGAGGGGACATTGGCCGGGACGGGGTAACTACATTCCCACGCGCGAACGTTACCGAGCCGAGTACGGCCGGCATGATGCGTGGCGACTACTAAGCCAAGGAAAGGGCTAGCGCATGGACTGCGATTCACTCAACGGTGCTCTCTCGCTCGCGCCCGGCGACCACGCTTGCCGTCCTCGACGAGTTTCCGACTGGCGCCCTGATCAGCCCACTCCAGGAGGGCATGGCAGGCCGTGCCAAACGCGCGAGCCTAATCACAGGAAAACACTGCAATGAAGAAGTGTGTCTCTACTGCGATCCTGCTCTTGATCGGATTCGCCGCTAACGCCGGAGAGACTGGAGGAAAGGTCAATCTAGTTTCGCTCCGACCTTACGTGGGGAAAGTCTATGTGCAGGTGTCTCCTGCTGGCTTGTGCGGGACGGAGGTCTTCACAATTGAGCTTGCGAACACGGGCGGCAAGGAGATGTACGCGGCAGCGTTGACAGCCTTCTCTGCTGGAAAACTAGTGGAGCTGGAGGTTTCGAATGCGACCGGATGCACCGGGTGGGGAACGACTCTCCAGTCCTTGTACATCTATCGATAGCGGCAATGTTCAGCAGCCAATCTAAGCGAGGGATCAATGAATAGTTTGAGAAGTGCGTTTGGCGCATCATGCGCTCGCGTCTGTAGCGCCTTGATGCTGAGCCTGCTTGTCTTCTTAGCCGCACTGTCCACAAATCAGGCCCGTGCTCAGGCGGCGCCGCCTAGCTCCATCGTCTGCTCATTCTCGGCAGTTCTTCCGGGCTATGTCGTAACGGAGGGTCTCGTAAACGTGTCACAGTGCACTGGAGGCACCGGGTGGAGAGTGCAGCTGCCTTCTGACGGGCTGCTGATTTGCGCAAACTCGCCAATGCCTGCGCAGCATGTAGTCACTGAGATTGTCGATAACACATCAGTATGTCGCGGCGTGAAGCGTTGGAAGATATATTCGGCTCGAAGCAACATGTCGATCTGCAACGCGACGATTTTTCCTGCGGGGTTTGGCGTAACGGCAATCGATGCAGGGTCCGGTTGCGAGGGGATGTATCGCTGGACGATCAGAGCGCTCACCGATGGCATCAAGGTTTGCGTGGGTACGCCGATCGGACGTGGCTATGCTGCGACGACCTATACCTCTTCTATCTCGTGTAGCGGAGCAGGTGCGTACACTCTTCGCATTCCGGAAGATAACCAACTGGTTTGCGCAGACACCTTGCCTCCGGAGGGGTTTGTTATCACGGAAACCGTTGGTTCAAGCTCCTGCAATGGAGCGTCTGCGAATCGGATTCGAATTCCCGAGAACAACATGGTCATCTGCAGCTACTCGCCTATGCCGGATGGCTGGCAGACGCTGGGGCAGGCGGCGGTGACCCGATGCGGTACAGCGGCCTACGGCTGGCGAATCGGTCCCATTGGTCCTCCCACAGCCAGCTTCCTATACACGGCCGTGGAACTCTGGGTGCAGTTCCAAGATATGTCCACGGACAACGAAGGCATTGTCGGCTGGAGTTGGGCTTTCGGTGACGGAGGCTCGTCCACTGACCAAGATCCTGAGCACACCTATGCCAGTCCTGGCTCGTACATTGTCACGTTACGAGCCACTGATTCTTCGGGTCATGTCGATCAGATCTCGCGAACGGTTGTCGTGACTTCTTCTGCCCCCGTCGTGGATATGACACCAATCCTCTACCTACTTATGAACTGACGTCGCCCTCTGGCTGCGCTGAACTGTAACTACACTAATTCGGATAGGGATCGAAAATGAAGAACGCAATGTCTCTTGGCTTCGCACTGATCGCGCTGACGCTGTGCGGATCCGCTTCGGCGGAGCAGGCAATCGAGAATGTGAATGTGACTCAGATCGGCACGTATGCCGCAGACACGCTCCACTATGTTTGGCTGACTGGCGCTTCCGCGGAATGCTCAGCTGCGAGCCCAAACCCTGGCATCTATACCTTCAACGAAGCGGCCCTAGGCGGAAAGTCTCTTATGGCCACTCTTACTACAGCGTTGGTCAACAACCGCAAAGTGCTCGTGCGCGCTAACGGATGTGCAATCACAGAGGTCTACCTTCGATGAGATTGCGAGGTCTTGGACGATAGTAAAGCCAGAAGGCAGCCAAACCTCCACTCGCAGCATAGCCATTTCAACTGGGAGTCGATCGACCATGAGGAAGTTCGCGCTACTTGCATTCGCTGTTATCGCTTCCGCGCCTGCTTCCGCTGGGCAGTACAACGTCCAGGGCCAAACCATTACGCAACTCGCGACAGGCTGGGGCGCAGAAGGATTCTACGTAGCTACCACGGGTGATCTCCCCGTCGGCGCGAGCTGTGGCAATGGAAGCTCCTTCATGATGGAGCCGGGACATCCCCTGCAGCGCGAAATCGTCGCAATGTTGTTGGCCGCCCAGCAATCGAGGGCGAAGATCAACATATATGTGGATGGTTGTGTAGGCGGCGCTATGAAGCTGAAGGCCGTATCGGTGGATAGTTAAGCGATCCAAGCTAATGACCTTTGAGTGGGAGCGCAGCCTACACCTGCGCTCCCTACAAAGATCTTGTCGAAGTAGGGTTCGTGAGGCTAAGTGGGCGCTATTAGGACCTCGCCGCCACGTCAACCAGTAAGGCTGGCAGTGTTGCCCCGCGAGCAGAGCGACTGAGCCCTTCAATGCGGAAGCGCGGGGCGAAGCATCGGGACGGAATGCCACCCTCCCGCTGCTCTATATAGATAGAGAGCAATCCGTCCCCGCTAGAAAGCTCCCGGAGCCGGCCCCGGCGAAAGGCCGGTGTCTCCGACCCTCGCACGCCATCCCGCGACACAGGATGACTCCCAAATTACGACTGGGCTGCATAGCGCGAACCGACTGCAGCGCTAGGTGTTAGGTAGCCCGTCTTCGCAACTTGAGGGTTTCCTGAAGGGCGGTCATTTCCCAGTGGACCTGGTGCCGCATTTGATGGAGCTGGCTTCGATTGTCACCGCGAGGCATGGTCTTCTCGGCGTTTCGTAGCAGGCACCACAGCTGTTTCAGCAGGAGGCAGTCTTGTTCATCGCGAGCGGTACCGATGAGCTTTCGAACGCGTGTCTGCACCGCATGCATGTCGTTGCCAATAGGTAGATTCAGCAAGGTGTCCTCCTGACTCGGCCAGATATGAAAACCGCCAGCCCTCAGTTGAGAACTGGCGGATTTCCGACGTTGGGCCAAGGCCTAACGCGACCGCTTGTGGAGCTCGAGAGATCGACTTAGTCGCCCACACCTCGTGTCTTTTGCGGCATGAAAGACCTTACTCCCGCAGAACGAGTGCCGACGTGACGAGCTGAAAGAATCGCGCGTTCATCCTCACCAACATCAATGGGATGGGTGCGCGAACGTCGTTCCGGCCGCGACGGCAACGACCAGCAAGAACTTGGTGACCAGAGCGAACTTCCTTGGCGGGAGAATTTCTCTGGCACCTCGCGAGAAACCGCGCCCGCCGGTATATCCGGGCAGTCCCGCCAGCCACGTCAGGCTCAAGACGACCGAAGCCGCCCCGGTATATGGGCGGCAACCTCTCACCCTAATGGCAGGGACTTTCAATGATCGGCAACACTCCTCTGATTGGGCTTCTCGCCCCGGACTTCGAATAGGCTCCTCGCAGCCAGATCGCATCTGGCCTTCTGGCGTACAAGCCGCCGACCTGGCGCACTCGATTGGCTGACAACCTCATCCCGAACGCCAGCGCGCACTCGGACGACGACAAGAACGCGATGGTCCGCCAAGGACTCCTGCATGCCGGGTTGGCGATGCTGCAGGCGCGCGGCGGCTTCGGTAACGCACTGGGCGAAGGCCTGCAGTCGGGCCTCCTGGCGATGAACCAAAGCGCCGACGACATGGTCAACGATCGCTATCGACAGGCCATGATGCAGCGGACGATGTAGGGCGCCGAAAGGAACGCTCGTTCGGAAGAGCTGGCTTCGCGCTTCTGGGGTCCGGATGGTAAGCCGGATATGGCGGTGGCTCGCGAACTCGCGACGATCGATGCGCCGATGGCTAAGTCCCTGCTCGAGCTTGGCCAGCCAGAGCAAGAAAGCTGGACACCGACCGATATCACTGATCCGAACAACCCCAACAACGTGTTGAGCGTCTTCCACAATGGACACGGACAGCTTCGCTATCCAGACGGCACTCCGGTGTTCGGAGGCGATATGTCCGCGGCGCAGGGCGTTCCGTAGATCGCAGGCGGTTTGCTGGGCGACGCCATCCCGCAAACCCCGCGCTTCGGCATCATGGACGCGGTCGAGCAGGTGGAGTCGGGCGGAAACCCGAATGCGGTGTCGCCCAAGGGCGCGATCGGCCCGATGCAAACTATGCCGTCCACGCTCATGGACCCTGGCTTCGGCGTGGTTCCCGCGCGCGACAACTCGATCGAAGAGCAGCGCCGTGTGGGTCAGGACTACCTGAAGGCGCTTACTGAGAAGTACGGCATTACGGGCGGCCTCGCCGCGTACAACTGGGGCCCGGGCAACTGGGATCGCGCCTTGGCGTCGAACAACAACGATGTCAGTGCCGCGCTCGCCGGCTCGCCTGCGGAAACTCGCGCCTATGTTCCGAAGGTCATGGACCTGATGGGTCGTGGCACGTCCGCTGCTGCAGCGCCGGCGTCCAGCCGTTTCAGCCGCCCGCGGTACAAGCCTGAAGGCGACGCCAGCGGCATGGGCGCCATTCCCTCCGGCTACCGCCTCGCGGCTGATGGCAAGTCGCTTGAGCCGATTCCGGGCGGCCCCGCCGATCGCAAGAACAACCCGACCCCTTCGGACCTCTCGAAGGCCGAGATGGCGATGCGCAAGGAGGTGACGGACCGTGTGTAGGGCCAGCGTGACGTCCTGACCATGTACCAAAAGGTGCAGGCCGCGGCACAGCAGCCCAGCGCCGCGAACGACCTGTCGATGATCTTCGGTTACATGAAGATGCTCGACCCTGGCTCGGTAGTTCGTGAGCAGGAGTTTGCGAACGCGCAGAACGCGGCTGGTGTTCCAGATCAAATCCGCAATGCCTACAACAAGGCACTGCGCGGCGAACGACTCAATCCCGCGCAGCGCGCCGAATTCCTCAGGTCGGCTAAGCAGATGGCAGATATCGCGGGCGGCAAGATCACCGAGGTTGCCCGCGACTACCAGACCAACGCTGATGAGTATGGATACGACACGCGCCGCGCCACTGGCTTCGCGGACTTCCGTGATGTGCAGAGCAATGTGACGTCTGCGGGTGGTCCGGAAATCGGTGAGGTGCAGGACGGCTATCGCTTCAAAGGTGGTAACGCCTCTGATCCGAACAACTGGGAGAAGCTGTAATGGCAGGTCCGTGGGAGAAGTATCAAGCGCAGCCGTAGACGCCACAGCAGGCTAGCGGCCCATGGGAAAAGTTCCAGCGAAGATTCGCCTAGCCTGCAGAGGCTGGCACGAATCCAGCGGAGTAGAAGGGCAATGCCGTCACTCGGTTGCTCGGTGATCTTGGCGGTCGTCAGGTGCTCCAGGGGGCATACGGGCTCTACGGAGCCCTTGGCGGTGACGCGTTGAACCACTACGTCCTCGACCCGCTCGATCGTGCGCTATTCCAACCAGAGCGAAAGCTGTCCGACTTGGTGACTGGGCAGCAGCCTCGGGGCCGTTCGTTCTTCGGTACCGGCGGACGATCCTATCGGGACGCGGCATCTCAGCTGGCAGACGATTTGGGAATGCGTAAGCCGGAGACGGCCCGCGAGCGCGTGATTTCCGACATCGGAGAAGGTCTAACCGGCACGGCGTTGACGATGGGCGTCGGCGGACTTCTGAATCAGGGCCGCAACGTCGCAACGAATCCGACCATTGCCAATCGAGTGGGGGGCTTGCTTACCGCGCAGCCGACCCTGCAGACCATCAGCACTGCCACCGGTTCGGGAGCGGCGGCGATCGCTCGCGAGAAGGGGTATGGCCCCGGCACTCAGCTGGCGGCAGGGCTTGTAGGTGGCTTGGCACCTGGCGGCATTAGTGCTGGTACGGCAGCGAGCACTCGCGCTCTTGTTCGTGGGCGCTCAGGTGTCAATATGCAGCGGACCATCGAGGACTTCGCCTAGGTTGGAGCCGAGCCATCGGTAGGCCAGGCTTCGGGGAATCGCGCAATCCAGGGCATGGAGAGTCTCTTGGGTGGCGCACCGACGAGCGCAGGCGCAATCGATCGCTTTGCTCGAAAGCAGGCCGCAGATATCGGCGAGGGGCTTCAGGCGAATGCTGAGGGCTTCTATCGAAACGCGAGCGCGGAGCGAGCTGGCCGTGCGGTGGAGCGTGGCATCAACGTGTTTGCGAAGGGTGTCGAGGATAAGCGCGGCGAGTTGTACAAGGCCGCCGATGCATTGATCCCTCCAGAGACTTAGGTGCCGATGAGCAGGACCCGCGCCGTACTCGCCGAGCTGACTGCCGTTCCCAAGGGAGCGCCGGCCACGGGCGAGCAATTTGTAAACCCGCAAATTCGCTCTCTTTCGGAACGCATTGAGCAGGACGTCGTTGCGTCTCGGACGGCTGGTCCGATGGGGACGCTTGCCCCGGGTCAAGGAGGTCTTGGCTATCAGACAGTGCGCAACATCCGCACGAACATCGGCCGCGAATTGGCCGACTTCTCGCTTTCCACCGATCGGCCCACACGTCAGCTGAAACAGGTCTACGCCACTCTCTCGCAGGACCTGGAAGAGGCGGCTCGGGCACAAGGCCCGAAGGCTGCCCAGGCGATGAACCGCGCTAACAACTACTTCAAGATGAGCGCGAGTCGCTTGGATCAGTTGGAACGTGTAGTCGATAAGAGCGGTGGCCCGGAGAAGATCTACAGCGCAGTGATGTCCGGCACCAAGGACGGCGGAACCACGCTGCGGGCCGTAATGCAGTCTCTGGATAACGAGGGGCAGCGCGCGGTTACGGGCGCGGTTCTAAAGCGTATGGGATTGGCTCCGGCCGGTCAGCAAGGAGCAGAGGGGGCTGAGTTCAGCGCCCAGGCGTTCCTGACGAACTGGAACAAGATCAGTCCGGAAGCGAGGCGCGCGCTGTTCGATCGACACGGTCCGTCATTCTCGAAGGACATGGATCGAATTGCCCGTGTGGCCGAGAACATCAAGACCGGTTCATCGGTCTATGCGAACCCACCTGGCACGGCGAACAAGGTCGCGGCGTACACCTACGGTGCGGCCCTGATCAGCTCTCTGTTCACCGGAGGCACGGCGGGGCTGGTCGCTGCCGGCGCGGGTCTCAACATGCTCGCTCGCGGCCTGACGAAGCCGTGGGTGGTCAGGTGGCTCGCTGACTCCACCAAGGTGCCGGTAGGTAGCGCGACCGCTCAGCTTCAGACGCTGCGAAGCATCGGCTAGATGAACCGTGACGAGGAAACGGTGCAGCTAGCTGACGAGCTGCTCAAAGGGCAAGAAAGAACGCCGCCGCCCCGCCCACGATGAGAGCCGCAGCCGCGCCGAACCACAGCGCCACTTTCCATCCATCACTGGGCTCGCTGGCCTTTGCCAGCCAGTCCTTCTTTTGCAGGTCGGCCATCTCGGGGCTCCCAACAAGGGCGCCCCGAGCCTATCACGGCATTAGCCGTCACAAGGGTTTTGACATGACAGACACCGCGGACATTTGCAGCTACGCCGAGCCGGCCGCCGAGCCTCAGCCCATTCCAGTCGAGGGAGGGGAGAGCCTGACGGTTGACTAGGCACTGCTGCTCTGGAGCACATGCCCCGAATGGCTGGCGACGGCCTTTGAGAACGTGCTGGCCCGGCAGGACGCCTTAGCGAACCTGATTGTTGGCATGGAGATGCGCGCGCTGGAGTTAGCCGTGTACGGGCTAGCCGATCGCCTACAGAAGGTCGAGCTGGCGCTCATCGAGGCCGAGACCGTGATGACGCGGGCGGCGGACTCCAGATAGCACTGACGACGACTGGACGCACGGGCCCTGCAGTTCGCCGGTCTGCCGGGCCGATGCTACGCTCATGGAGCGTGGGGATCGGCAAGGGGCCCGGATGCTCGACTTGGTGACTGCTGTATCTTTCACCCGTGTCCTTGGGACGGGGCGGACACTGCCGCTGCAGTTGGAAGCAGAGCGAGCCGACGGCGAGGTGATCGACGTTGCCGCAAAGCTTTCCGATGGCGGGTGTGGTCCGGGAGGATTGGTGCGCGAGGCGATGGCCGCGATGCTCGCCGCCGATCTTGGTCTTCCGGTGCCGGAACCAGTGGTCGTGGCCTTCCCGGTCGCATTCCCTGAGATCGTGCCCGACCAGTCTGTTGGCGAGCGAATTCGCGGCAGCTTGTCCCCGACGTTCGGAACCCGATATGTGAACGGGTTATTCGCCTACCCCGCAATGAGGCCAATCCCGCCTCGTCTGGTCGATGTGGCGGCTGAGATCGTGGCGTTCGATGGCGCATGCCGCAACAACGACCGGTGGGCAGAAAAGCCAAATTGCTTGACCGATGGCGTGGCAAGGTTGGTGATCATCGACCATGAACTTGCTCTCACCGATGATCCCCTGCTCGGTTCCACGCTCAATCCGTACCCGTGGGTCAATGGGGGTATGGAGGCGCTTCTGAATCCAGCCAGGCCTCACATTCTGCTTGCTAGAGTCAGGGGCCTAGATGCCCGCATCGATAGGCTTTTTGAGGCTTGGGACGCGCTACCGTCATCTCGTTTCGGCGAATATGCACGCGCCATACCGCCGCAATGGGACCCGACCGGCGAAATTGTCCGCCCGATCCAGCGTTACCTCGAGCAGTTGCAGCAGAACCTGACTGGCCTCGCGAACGAAGCCAGGAGAATCCTCAAATGAACGACAGAATCCCGTACTCGTATACGACCCTAAGGTACGTCCACGACTCCACGACAGGAGAGTTCGTGAACGTTGGCGTAGTCGTATACGCGCCAACAGAAGCCTTCCTGGGCGCCCGAATGAGGCGCCGTTATTCCCGGCTAACTCATTTCTTCCCGAACGTGGAGGGAGGGGCCCTCGTCCAGACACTGAAGATCATAGAGCGCTCTATGGCCGCTGCCGCGAAGCGCATGGATAAGAAGGGCGCGGAAGACCTATTCAAAGTCATGGAAAAGGATGTCCTGTCCCTAGCGACTCAGTATGTTCCGCTAGACGACAGCAGCCTGCAGTGGGCTCCCATCAGGGGCGGTTTGGCGTCCGATTTGAATGCCACATTGGATCGACTGTTTGACAGGCTGGTGGACAGGTACGACGAACACTCACTTAAGACGAGCCGTACAGATGCAGAAGTCTGGCGCGAGTTCTCTAAGGTGCTGGAGGTGCGCCGCTTGGATGATCAGGTGACTGAGCACAGCGTGAAGTCATCCATTGATACTGTCACATTCGATCGCGCCCTCAAGAACGGTAAGTGGCATCTCCTTGAGCCGATCTCCTTCGACCTTCTCGATGGGGCGACCATCAAACGGAAGGCGCAGCAGATAGCCGGCCAAATGATGATCCTTCAAGATGCAAAAGAGGACTTCGACGTCTATCTTTTGGTGGGTGAACCCAAAAACCCGCTCGTTAAGAAGGAGTACGAGGTCGCGCTCAAGACGCTAGACACGATCCCAGTTGCCAAGCGTGTGTTCACCGAGAGCGAAGTTGCCTCCTTCGGTCAAGCCATCGACAAGGCAATGAGCCACCAGTAAGTCGCGACTAGCCCCTCTTAAGGGTCGTTGTGAGTCAATGGCTTAGGCGTTGAGTCAATCGGCCGCCAAATAAAGTAACGGGCGGATATTCGACTGAAAAACAATCAATCGAAATCAATGGAGGGGCGTCCAAAGTAGAGCCGGATAGAAATGGGCGGTTGCTACTCAAGCAAAAAGTAGCAAAGGGCACGGCGGCAATTCACTAAAATAGTGAAAAGTAGTGGTCAGCCCGGCTCGAGCGGCAGCGGGGCAAGCATTAGCCCATCCTTGAGGAAGGGGAGAAAGCCGGCTCGCCGGTAATAGTTCTCCAGCTTGGCGCGATCCCGAGCGAACTCCGCCGGCCCCTCATCCACGCGCCCCTCCCATTGGGAAGGGAAGGCCTTGAGAGCGGCTAGCGTGCATCCCTGACCGACTCCGTCGCACGCCGTTCTGATTGCGAATAGCCCCAGCCCGTGGCCACGGAATCGCGGCTCGATTTGAAGCTGGGTGAGCACCAGAATGCGGGCTAGATCGGTGCCAGCGAAGTCGGACACCTTCGGCCTGAATGCCCCCGTGCGAGATGACAGCAGTTCGCAGAAGTGCGCGAGGCTGCTATCGATGGCGTCGAGTACGTCAAAGGGAGACACACCGTCGTCCGACGCGGCTTCCAAGTCCACGACATACATGGACATCGTGCCGATCGCTTCGACACGGTCAGGGCCAGAGATGATGGCTCCCCCGTACTCCAGCAGGTAGTCGCCTGGCTCCCCGTCGCGGCATCGCGGTCTGACCACGACACGAAGGTCTAAGACGCAGTCCTCGTAGCCTTCGGCAACCTGGGGGGCTTTCCGCGCTCGGAGGCTCGTTGCGGCCATTACCTGGGCTCGATCGCTAGGGCGGGGAGAGGGCGAGGGTAGCGCGATCCGGTAGAGCCAACCAGCGCCAACCAGGACTAATCGTGGAAAGATCGTGGCGATCGTCGATCGACCGGACCGACTTCGTCGGTGGGCGGAGTGCTACTGTCCGAATTCTGATGGCAAGGGGCTGTAGGTCACGATGAGTCAAGGAAGCGCGATACAACGGCCGAAGTTCTCCGGGAAGACCATCGCTTACGGGCAGTTTTCCCTGCTGCTTTGGAGAACACGTAGTCTCATCGATCTTGGCACGGTTGGAATTGACCAAGAGCTCGAAGACAAGATCGCGCCGCTCCTAGCGAAATTCTCTGGTGCGAAGGGCGTTCGGGGACGATTGCCTAAGAACTACCAGCCGAACGTTACGTCAGCCGAGGGTCCGGACGACGAGCTTAGGATGGAGCTTGACGCGCGATCTGCTCACCTTTTGAAGCGGGTGCTCGAAAGCCATAAAAAGCGCCATGAGGACTTGCGGTGCTTTCATTATGCAAACCTCGCAGTAGCGCTATGGGCCTCCTTCGAGACATATAACGTCACCCTCTTCGAGGAGTTGTACCGAGAGCGCCCTGAGCTCCTCAAATCTTCGGAACAAATACAGGTCAAAGAAGCGGTTGAGCACCACCGATCCATGCTGGACTTCCTCATCGAGAGGCAGCTCGAAGCGATCGGACACCTGAAGCTCAAGGAAACGTTGGAGTACTACAAAAAGCGACTGGGCATCGAGATATCAATGGCACGTGCGGCAAAGCTGGAGAAGTACTACTTCCTACGAAACGTAGTCGCCCATAAGACAGGATTGGTTAGGCCGACCCAGAAGCTAAAAGCTCAGGAGGACTTCCATATCGTCGGCGACGAGATTCGGGTGTCTAGGACTTTCCTCATTCGCATGGCTAGCTCGATCGAGGCGACGGTCCGGTCCATCGAAATGGAAGTCGTCAAGAAGTTCTTCAGTTCCCACAAGAAGAAATCCCGCGCACGCTCGCGTCGCGCTGCGTAGCGGGAAAGCACTTCTCACCCGTAGTAGTCGGCCCTCGCGGCGTCAGCTTTTCGATCTCAGACTATGAGACGAGCCCCCGTAGCATGGCGCCATGCTTCCAGACGGCTTCCACTTCGAGCGGTACATCGGCGGGCCAGGCTTGTACTTGGGCGATCATCTAGTTGCCACGACTACGCCAGCCAACTACGACCCCAATCCTCCCTGGCGTATCTGCATCAACCCTTCTGGACTGCCGCGCTACGAGTTTCGGGACACCGAGGAGCATGCGGTCCGCTACATGACGGCGTGGGCTACGAAGTGGGAGGCGCGCATCCGTGAGGCCGTCAGGGATAGAGGAGATCCGTTCGCCCACCTGATGGTGAGCAGGGGACAGACGATATCCACTACGCACCCCCGTAGGCGCCGTTTGCACCGGTGACGCGGATCGGTCACTGGTCTTGCTTCTCCATGACCCAGAGAGTGCAGCCCCGACAGGAGACCCATACCCATGCCTGATGACGGCGAGTCCATGCTTGAGCTCTTCGGAGCCCTGACTCAGTGCCTCTCTCGCGCGATTACGGAGATGTCGCTGCACCAGCTAAACGGATACGAAGCTGAGGTCCTGGAAATGCTTCAGTCCCGGGACGACGAGTCAGCAGCGGCGAACGTGTTTCGTTCAGTCCTTCGAGAGATCGACAGCCGTAGAGCGCGTCTTTTCGTACAGTAGCCGAGCCCGCTCAACCCGTCGTGGAGCTTGCATGTCTACCAAGCCTCGACCAGACAAGAAGTTCAGCGTGAACAGTCTTCTCGACCTGGCGCGTGCTCGCCAAGGAATGTCGTCAGATCGAGAGCTCGCGGGCGCTCTGAACGTTGGATCGCCGGCCGTTTCCAACTGGCGGTACGGGAACAGCCACCCGAGCCCGATGACTTGCATGCGACTTGCCGAGCTGGCGGACCTTCCCCTGGGCTTGGTCTTGGGAACGATCGGCGCGGCCTATGCGCCCAATGAGGAAGAGGCTGCTGTTTGGCGCAAGCTGGCCGAAGAGGCAGGCGGGGACGCTTCGAGCCCTTGGATGCCCGAGCGTGGTAGGACGGGCACGCGTCAAGGAAGAGGGGCCGCATCCCGGGGGACCGGGGCCTTTGGGGTTCGGCGGTGACGCAGAACTACTAGCGGTCTGCCCAGATCTGGGCGGAGTAGCACATATAGGTCCGTCAGGGCGCCTCAAATACTAGCGCCGCCGGCCGATTTGCAGCACGCGGAATCCGCCGCAATTTGACGCGCGATTAACGATCCCCGCGGAAGATTTACTGCCCCAAGATCAACCTTCAATGGGAGATGAGGGTCATGACTGACGCGCATAGCCACGATCTCGAAGCGTTCGAAGCCATGGTGCCGGTGATCATCGAGGCGGTTCCCCAGGAGGACATCCTGTCGGCGTTCACGTGTTACATCGGGCCAATGATTAGTAGCGCGGAGGATCCGAACGAGGTTCGCATCGCGGTGGACGAAATACTGCACCGCTACGGTGTGCCAACCCCGAGTCTCTAGTTCCACGGTTAGGTGGGGGAGGGTGCCAGGGGAGAGTGACGGGCTCTCCCTTGGCACCTATTGCCGGTGCGGCTCGTCGAGGCCGTTTGCGATCAGGATCGCATGGAGGCGCCCTGCGACGTGACTCCGATCGTTCCCCGCGACAGCCAGAATGCTACCCGCCGCTGAGGAGAACGCCGCCCTGAGTTCTTCATGGCCGGGATACTCGGCGCGCAAGATGACCATGGCCTCGTCTAACGCGGCCAAGCGCCGGTCCAGCTCGTCACGACCTAGCTGCATTCACCAATCCCCAACGGTGATGTCGCCGAATTTTGCCCGATTCAGCGGCTCGCACAATCCCTTGGCACACGTGACGCTCGTCCTCTCTAAACGAACCCTGAGTGGCGCCTTCTGCTGCGATTAGGCCTCTTGAATCGCCTCACCGCGCTCCTATTTGCGTTTCGGACGGGGCGACCGTCCATACCGCCAATTGGAGACCTAGCCATGAATACGATGGTTCGCATTCCCCAGTGGCCCAACCAAGGCCTGTCCCAGGATCCGCTCCGGCAAATGCTCGACCGTCTAATGGAACGGGGCATGTTCGAGAACGGATCTTCCGATGAGTCGTCGATTGTCACCAGCCAATGGATACCCCTCGTTGACATCAAGGAGGAGGCCGGCCAGTTCGTCCTCTATGCGGATCTTCCCGGGGTGCCGCCTCAGGACATCGAGGTGCAGATGGACAAAGGAATTCTGACGATCAAGGGCGAACGGCGCAGCGAAGCCACGTCGGATACCGAGAGCTTCTCCCGTATTGAGAGGCGTCAAGGCAGCTTTCACCGCCGCTTTGCGTTGCCTGAAAGCGCGGATCCCGAAGGCATTTCCGCTTCGGGCGATAACGGCGTCCTAAAGATCGTAATTCCGAAGCGGCCCGAGACAACGCCGCGGCGAATTCAAGTTGGTTCGGTCATCAGTCAGTAACCCTTGTGCGGCTGCCCGTCGTTTGGCGGGCAGCCGCGTCTTGCTCGAGGTGCCCATGGATCGAGTGACGGAAGAGGCCCTGTGTGACCTACAAGCGCAGGTCTACGTGTTGCGTCAGGCATTGCGCGCGATGCTTCGCACCCATCCTGATCCGAGCGTCGCACTTGCATCTTGGAAGGCAGTGTTGGACGACGCGTCGATAAGCAAACCGATGGTGCCTTCGTATGCTCGAGGCAGCGACTACATAGCCGATCGATGCCAGGCCTTTGCGGAGGATTGGACGGCTGAGCTAGTCGACTATGCGGTGTCGCGCGCACCCAATTCGAGTGACTAGCCCCCGACTGCGCGAGGTGGTTTGCCTCGGGCAGCAACGTGGACGTATGTGGACACGTGTGACCGCTTGGGTGCGGCGTTTTATCAGGCCCTAAGAGGGGCCATTGCTAACAACGCGTATCAATCAAGCCGTGGCGCCTCGTGGGACGCCCCATGCCCTGCAGACCGCTTCTCGCCAGAAGCGGTCCATGGTGGGGCGACCGCCTCGGCCAGTGCTAATGTCCGCTTTTGACGAAGGCGAACCGACACCCGGGTGACGTGCCACTAAGTGACAGAGCGCGGCCCTCACCATCCATACTTCAAGCCGAGTAGCCCATTGACCGTGAAGCTGTCCGCTTCGCTGTTGAGCAGAGCCACATGGCCCCACGCTGTCCATCCAGTATGTAGTTCCATCTCAGCGCCAAGCTTGAGCTCGTAGCGGTCCTGCGGTAGCTCCAAACGCTCCGTCCGTTGCGAGAACGCGATGGTGTTCTCGTCAGCGGCATGCCACCAGTTCACTTCGACGAAAGGCTGGACGCGATTGAATGTCGTATCCGCCGGACGGCTATAAATTCGCGCGCCCAGACGCGTGGTCAAACCGCCGGCGTCTCGGCTCTCGACGATGGTCCCGTTGGCTTCAACATGGTCACCGTCCTGATAGTCCGTATAAACAACCTGCAGCTGCGGCTCAACATACCAAGCGCTGGCCTGCCCCTCATGCAACTGCCAAGCGAACCCTGCCTCAAGTGAGCCGGTCCATGTGCGGCTCGTGTAGCGCTCATTCGGCAACAGGAATCCGCGCACCTGCTGGTTCTGGTGTCCATACTGCAACCAGCTGTCGAGATAGAACCCGGTCGCTTCAGCAGCGGTTTGATAGAGGGTGGCGTATGCCCCCGCGCTGTACGCGGTGACCCGGCCTTGGGCTGTGAAACCGGTGAAGTTGGAGCCGGTGTGGGTATCAGCTTCTCCGTAGCCCCCCATAACCCCGAAGTGCCAACGTCGGTCGCCTTCATCCCAGGTACCAAGTTCGGCACCTAGGTGGTAGCTATCCACATCGGTGGCCGCCCTCAGCTGGTCGAATTGGCCGGCATGCGCGCTGAACTGACGACGCTCCACGCGAACCCACGCAGCGCCATGGCGGTCCGGATTGGCCTGGCGCTGCCTTTCGGTGAAATCCACCTCGCCCAAGCGATCGTGCAAGGTATGCACGAACATTCCGGCCGCCGCATATTGGTTAGCCAGGTATGCGCCGACTTCGGGACGGTACAACGGCACTACGTTTGGCACCGGCGGCAACGGAGGTGTCGGCGGCTCAGGCGGCGGCGGGTCCGGCGGATCCGGAGGCAGCGGCGGTTCGGGCGGCGGATCGGGTGGCACTGGCGGATCCGGTGGTGGAACCGGCGGCGGAGGAGGCGGAGGGGGAGGCGGAGGGGGAGGAGGGGGCGGCGGCTCGAGATAATTCCGCAAGTACCAGTTGCCGTTGTAGGCGTCACCACCGTTCACCGGGCTTCCGCCTTGGAAGAGCAGGTACTCGAATACTCCACCTACGACGCGATTCGCCAATGCGAAGGCACCTGGTGTGGAGGGGAGCCCTGTCACATCGACGACCAGGATGCCGTCACCCGTGGTGATCACGTCACCGGGCCCGCTGGGCAAGACCTCCACGAGGGTCCGCTCTGCGCCGATGGTGCTTTGCGCGACGCGCAGTATGTCGGAGGTCGAACTAGGGCCGCCGGCGTTGAGTACCGACTCAACCCGCAGGAGCCCACCTTCGCCAATGTAGTTCCCATCGACCGTAAGCGTGTCAGCAGGTCCTGAGGCGCCGTTCGTGAGGTCGACCGTGCCGGCGTTGTGCATGGTGATGCCATCGCTCGCCGCGATCGTGGGATTAATCCCGCCGCCCGCCAGTAGTGTGCTGCTTGCGTCGATGTTAATCGTTGAGCCGCCCATCCAGAGCGAGTCTGTAAGGGTGAATTGGGATTGGTTGATAAGGTCCAACGTTTCCCAGTCGCGGCCCAGGTTGACGCCCTTAGTCAGGTTGTCAACCGTGAACGTGCCACCGCGATGAACCACGCCTGACAACGTCAGCGCATCGTTTCCGCTGCCTCCGTCGAGGTGATAAGTCGTGCCGAGGCTCACTCCGGCTATTAGCAGTGCGTCGTCGTCCGCGCCCATCTCCAGTGAGCCGGCAAGCGTGCCAGACGACCAGTTGATGGCATCGCTCCCAGCTCCAACGCCGACTACGCCGGTGACGCCACCGCCACTCATGTTGACGGTATCTGTGCCACTACTGCCGCCCACTGCGTTAGCTGCAACCCCGGCGGCGGTGATCGCACCAAGGTTGGTGAAAACTGTCCCACTTCCGTTGCTGAGGTCGACAACGGGTGCAACTAAGCTAGTCGAAGTCAAGCTGCCGCGGTTTGTCGAGCTGCTTGCGGTGCCCGCCACCAAGGCCGACCCCCCGCTGCCAGATGTCACCTGGACCTGCGCAGACGTGTCTACGACACCACTGGTCAGCGCCCTTATGCCCGTGCCGCCGGTGCCGCTGACGGTAATGCTGTAGCCGGTGCCAAGTTGCAGCCCATTGGCGGTCGCCGCGCCGGAAGATGTTTCGAACGCGAACCCCGTGCCACCGCCCGAGATATCGATCGCAACGGCATTGTTCGGAACCAAGCTGGTGGCGGTACGAATGCCGTCACCGCTCGCTACGCGGATCATGGTCCCAGTTAGTTGGACGTTGTTGATCTCGCCTACGTTGTCGATAGCGGCGCCGCTGCCGGCCGGACCGCCCATGGTCTCCAACGCAAGCAGCGTAGCCGGCCCCACCGTCAAACTTGCAGTGCCTACATCGATCAGTACGCCATCGGCGGTGCCGCCGAACGAGATCTCGCCTAAGCCATTGAGAGTCGCGCCAGCGCCGGCCGCCAAATGCAGCGCCGCTACGCCATCGTCAGCGCGCAGGACGCCAGCGTTCTCAATCCTCGCGCCCCCCCCCTCTACGCGAACCGCCGTGCCATGGGCGACCTTGACCGATGCTCCAGCACGATTGTCGATGACACCGGAAGCTCGCGCGATGACGCCGACCGAATCAGCCCCGCCGAGCGATACCGCGTTCTGGTTGATCAACTGCCCCTGGTTCTGGGTGATGAACCCGATTACCTCCGGAGTGGACGACATAACCGACGCTGCATTCGTCAAAATCGTCTGAGGATCCGATACGCCCTGCGGGTTGTTGCTCAAGTCGTAGCGCAGGCCATCGACTACGCCCGCTATGGTGCCTTGGCCTGCCAGGTCGATTGTCGCCGCGACTGTGATCAAGCCTTGCGCTCCACCGTTGACGAATACGCCGCGAGCTCCAGTCCCGTCGAGAAGCAACCGGGAGTTGCCGGACTCGAACAAGCTGCGCGTCGAGGTCACGGGATCCACGCCGGTGATCGTGAAGAGCGTGCTTCCACCCCCCGAGCCAATGAAAGTCGCTCCGCCCGTCCCGCCAAGGAAGTTGGCGCCGGACTCTACGCGGAAAAGGGTGGAATTCGGCGTTGAGACGTCCTGCGCACCCGTCGCTGCGTTGGTGATTAGGGAACCTGGACCGTAGATGAAGTAGCCGATCTGGTTGCTGCCATTGGCAAATGACACCCGCCCGGTGCTAGTAATCGCAATCTTGCCCTGGTCGCGAGCGTGCACGCCGATTCCGCCGTTCCCCGTGAGATTAACCGCGCCACTGAGTGTCGCAATGCTGTTCGCGCCCTGGGCCCAGATGCCGTAGTTCCGCAAGCCGGTGGCGCTCATCGCGCCGGCCACGTTTATCGTTCCGGAAGAAACAACCGATACGCTCGCGCCGGGAAGGACCGGGTCGTCGCGGATGGCTTCGACTTCGATCGGATTCTCATCTGCCACGGTGGCGTCGGTAAGCTTGAGGCCGATGCCGTTGATCCCGTTGACGTTGATTGTGCCCGCATTGCTCACGCCAGCCGCATTTGCCGCAAAGATGCCGACGTTCTCGACGGGCGAGTCGGAGGCGGCGCCGTTGACGTTGATGACGCCAGGCGCGGCGTTGCTGACCGGCATGTTCGACGACACGACATAAATGCCGAAGCTGCCCTGCGCTTGGCTCCCCAGGGTGATCACGCCGCTGTTGGTCATGGTTCCAATGTTTGGCGCCGAGCCATTTCCGGTGTTGAACAGCCCGACCATGGGGGATGACCCGTTGAACGTGTCCGGAGCCGAGGCGCCGGCCGCGTAATGCGAGCCGCGCCCGAGGTAGATCGAGCCGGTGTTGGCAAAGCTACTCGCCGTGGAGACGTTCGCGACGATGGTGCGCGTTCCCGCGCCGGAGATTGGGGCGACACCCACGTTGACATTCACCGTGCCGGCGTTCGTGCCGGTAGCTCCGGTGGTCAAGGTGAACCCGGTGGAACTGGGACCATCCAAGTTCAGGATGCCGTTATTCGTGATAGTGGAGCCCACCCCAATGGCACGAATCGCAGAGTTACCGCCAGTCGTAACCGGCGGCAACGCTGGATTTGGGTTTGCTGCGGTGCCCGATAGGTGGCCAGCGTTGATTACGCCATTATTGATGGCATCCGCGCCGGTAAGCACGAGCATCGCGTCCTGTGAATCTGAACTCTGCCCTCGGAGGGACGACAAGGTTCCATTGTTCGTCAGCGTCGCATTCTGCTCGCCCAGCATCACCGCGCCGGTTGTGGTGTTGGTGAATCGGCCGTCTTTGCTCGTCGGATTTCCCTCAAGTCGAGCTCCGGCAGCAATCGTCGCGCTGGCGTTGGCACCAACAGCGTGGAGCACCGCACGTGATCCGATTGCGACGTAGACTTCGTCGGCCGAATTTGGCGGTCCATTCAAGTACGTAATAGGTCGACCTGTGCTTGTGTAAGCGCGTGCGAACTCGGCGTCGTAGCGAGTTGCCGAGAGAGTCCCGGCCTGCAGCTTCGAGATCAGGAAACTGTTGTATGCACGCAGGTCGGCGGCATTGTTTACGGTTCGGGAGGACCCGTCGAAAGCGGTGAACGTTCCGTTGTATGTAGAGAAGCCGAAGGCCTGGGTGACGTTGGACGTCCCGCCGATGACCGCGGCGGGCGTCGTGCCCATGTCCACCTTGTTGCTCGACTGCCAGACGAGTGCACTCGCAGCGCTTCCTGTTCCGTCTGCACGAAAGAGCGAGGCGTTCTTCGTGACCATCCCGATCAGGTTCTGCGGCGCGTCGGTGGCCCCGCCGTCGCCTACATTGATGTTTAGCGTTCCGCCCGTCGCAGCAACGTTTCCCACTCGCGTACCGATGTACTGGCGACCGTTGACTGCAGTATTCACCGCGACGTTGTAAGGGTTGGCGAGCGAAGTCGCAAAGGTGTCCGCCAAGTTGGCGTTGGAATACACAGCCACAGTGCGCGTTCCGCCTGTCACCGGATCAGGTACCGTGATCACTTGCGTCTTCGTGCCGGTGTTTACCACCAACGACGCCGGATTCGAGGGGTCTGTGTACTGGGATCCCGAGATCACTTGGCCGTTAGCAAAGAGCGTGGCAAGGGACACGGTGGAGCCGGAGCCAATCAGTCCGCGCTGGATCTGCGTCGCTGGTCCGGTGAGGGTGACATTGGAGCCTGCCGTTACGTTTACAGTGCAAGCGAGGCCATCGCAAAGGGATGGGTCAAAGACGGGTAGCGGAACTACTTGCGCGGCAGTGCCAGGCGCGATTAGTACAAGGGAGGCGCTGAGGACAGTCTTTCGCAAAGCCCTGCCGGAAGTAGCGCTAAGGCGGTGGGCGTCAACCGACCAGAGGGCATTGGACAAGACGCTCCATGTCATACCCATGGCGAATCCCTTTGGCCGCGAAGCTTGCGCGCAGGACTAGCCCTATACCGATCATGGGGGCGTGAAGAAGATCACAAGTGCTATTCAGGTTACTTCGGAGAAGCGCCATTTAGCGAAGCCAGCGCCCTAAGTGTTGTCTCGCGGCGCGAACAGCAAATCGGCGACAGTGTTAAGCCCTTCCAGAACGCGAATAGCCGGGCTCAGGTCGCTCTGGCGATAACGCTCTTCATGCGCAGCTACTCCGCGGAGTGCCGTCGCGCAGATGGCTTCGCGCGAAGGTGAGGCATCAATGATCGCCCACGGTCCCATTACGTGGCCGTTAGCTGGCCCTCGAAGAAAGGTTCTCTCTCTCGTCCATTCCGGGTCCTTGGCGTGATGTGTTTCTTCCTGTGGGGGGCGCTGCTCTTTGTGGGGCGCTCGTGATGTTCGCCGTGTCCGGCTGGAGGCTCTGGCGTCTACACATCGATCCGTTCTCGACGTACGAGGATAGGTAATCGCGATGCGGTGCTCCCCCGGTGCTCCCCCGGCATTGGAGCCAGCCCCGAAACAAAAAGCCCAGTAAGACCTGAGAGCCTTACTGGGCTTAGCTTTGATCATGGTGGCCGGGGAGGGAATCGAACCCCCGACACGGGGATTTTCAATCCCGCCACGCTGCGACGTAAGGCATTGATCCGGCTACGCCTTTGCCGTCGTTCTCTGCAATCCTTGTGTAACTCTGCGCCGACGCGCGCGCTTCGCAGGCTGCGCGGCGTACGCCGTTTCGAGCTTGTCCATCGCGTCCTGCATCGCGCCGGCGTGCGTGTACTTCTCGACCATGCGGCGAGACTTCCATCCGCCCATAGCCTGGAGCGTCGCAGGATCGACGCCGGCGTGCGCCGCGTTCGTCGCCATCGTGTGGCGCAGCTTGTGCGGCGTGACGCCGCCGCGAAGCCCTGCAGCCGCTACGACCCGCCGGAAGGCCTTGTAGACGTTCGCCGCGCGCCCGCTCTTGCTGCGCGCTGAGGGGAACAGCCAGTCGCCTTCGGCCTTCTCCAGGTACGTCTCCAGAAACTCGGCCAGCTCGCGCGTCATCGGCTGCTGGCGCTCGCCGGCCTTGTCCTTGTCGACCCAGATGATTCGGCGCTCGGTGTCGATCTCGTCGCAGCGGATGCGCAGGATCGATTCGTACCGCATGCCGGTATGCAGGCCGACCATGCAGAACGCGAGCACGTGCTCGTTCGGATCCTCCATCGCGGCGCGGAGCAACGCCTGCGCCTCGCGCGGCCGCAGGTAGACCGGCTTCGACTCGGGCTCCTTCATCCGCTGGATGCGGAACGGCGGAGACGCCAGCAGCGCCAGCTCGTCAGGATCCGCGGCCAGGCCGAGCAGGTGGCTCACTACGGCGAGCTCGCGGTTGATCGTGCCGGGGGACGCCTTCTCGGCTGCGCGCGTCGCGTTGTAGCGCCGCAGGTCGGTCTGCGTGAGCGCCGACAGCTGCAGGCTGCCCAAGTGCGGGTACAGGTGCAGCGTGAGCCGCTGGCGCTTCTTGGCGACGTCCTTCCCGCCGGTGGCCTCCAGGTGCTCGAGGTAGAGCTTCCCGGCCTCGCGGAACGTGACCGACTTCGACTTCCGGATGCCGTGCGCGCGCTCGCGCTTGCTCGCCTTGATGCTGGCGACCATCTCCTCGGCCTGCGTGCGGGTGAAGCCCTCCGACTCGGTGCCGACGATGCGGTGATGGCGCTTCCGGTTCGCCATGACGTTGACCGACCAGCGGCCGTCGCCGCTCGCGAGCCTGGTGAACGTGATGCCGTGCTCGCTGATCGATTCGCCGGCCTTCAGCGATCGCAGTGCGGGGCGGGTGAGCTTCGCGAACGCTGTCATCGCTTTGCCTCGGCCGTCAGATCATTCCACTGGTCCAGTACGTCCTGCGCGGGAACGCCGCGTCGGAACGCGAGCTTGCATAGCTCCAGAAGCTCCGTCGCTTCATTGCTGTTTATCGGAAAAGGGGTAGCGCCGTCGTTTGCCGACGCGAGCAACCCTACAACCTCGGCGAACAGCGGCTCGTGGTCGCGACGCAGTTCGTAGGGCAGGTGCATCACGAAGAGCGGTTCCGAATCCAGGATTTCTTCTGCGACTGCTTCCTGCTCCAGGACTGTCGGCGGGAATTTGCGATTGGGCACATTCCAAGACATCACCTGTTCCGCTGCTGGTCGCCCAGCGACTGGCCACGTTGCCAAGGTTTGTGCGAGCGCGCGCTCGACGACCTGGCTGATCGAAATTCCCAACTCGCGCGCAAGCAATTCGAGACCGAGGCGCTGCGTAGGGGGCAGGCGGATCGTCAGCTGGGAGAGCTTGGCGCCGGGCGCCGCAGGCTTCCTCCCCCGCTTCGCCGGCGTCTTCTTTCTGGCCGTCATTTCGCGACTCTTGCAATTCTCGGAAATGGAGTGTATCAAGTGGTTACGCGCCAAAGCGAGGCGCGCAATTCGGGTAATAGAGGAAACCACAGATGACCATCGAAAAGCGGGGCGCAGGACTCGCCAGCGAGGTCAAGGAGCGGATGGGCGTCGACGACGCAGCGAAGCACCTGGGCTTGGCGGCGTCGACCCTCAACAAGATGCGCGGCGAGGGCAGGGGGCCTCGCTACATCCGCCTCGGCGGCCGTGTCTTCTACCGCCGCCAGGATCTCGACTCGTACATCGAGCGCAGCGTCGTCGAGACCGCGGATAGCCGCGTCGCAGCAGCCTGAAAAAGCGAAGGCCCGAGCGCTGGAACGCCCGAGCCTTCATCGACCACGACCGTCTTTCAAGGAGACGCCCATGTCTGACAACAGCGTACACCACGCCGCGCACGGCGGCATCAGCGAAGGCCACGTCCCCGTGTCGGGGAATTCCTACGACCCGCACTTCGAAGAGGTGATGAGCCGGGTCGAAGACCACCACCAGCTCAACGGCTATCGAGATGGCCCTCTTGAAGCACACATGGAAGCCGGCGATCGCCTCTCGATGCGCCTCCATCAGGCGAGCGCCCTCGTAGAGATGCTGAAGGACGCCGGCACGCGCGAGCGATTCTCGTCGATGTGCGAATCCCTGCAGACCTACTACTTCCATGCGATCAGCGACCTGATCGGCGCCGCGTGCATCGACGGCGACGTCGCCATCGACGAAGCGAAGCGAGGTCGCTGAGATGAACACCAACCTCAATCGACTCGAACCCGTCGAAAGCGATCCGGTGCTGCAGAAACTGCTGCTTCAGGCGAGGGAAGCGCTGCGCCGGGCCGCGCTCGAACAACTGCCCACGCGCACGTCCGCGATCGTGATCCAGTTCCCCGCGGACCGAATCGTCCACATCCACCGCACCACAGGCCCCGCCGAAGAGGCGCAGCCCGAAGGAGACACCCATGCTTGACCACTACAGCGACGAGGAGCTGCGCGCCAACGCGCGCAAGCCTCGACTCCGCCTGCTCATGGAACAGGTCTTGGCGGACGGAGAGAAGAGCCTCCAGCGCATTACCAGCGTCCGCGACGATGCCGCGCGCGACGTCGAGAGGATCGGCGCCGAGAACGCGCGCATCCGCGACGCGACGGCCAGGGAGCGTGAGGTATGAGGGACGTCAGCATGAGCAAGATCCAAGGGATCTTGTGGCCGACGCTTAAGGAGCGCGAAGCCCTGAAGCTGTTGTCGACCAAACAGATCCACCAAGGGCTCGAATATCAACAAAGCACCCTTCAATGGATTGCCCGCAACGCGGTCTACCTCCTTTCGCCTGCCGTTGCCGAGGCCCGCGAAATCACGGAACAGAAGATCGCGGACCTTGAGGCGGAGCTAGCCAGGAGGTCGGAATGAATCCTAGCCCCGCCGAGCAGTACGCCGCGCTCTATGCCCCGACGTCCGCCGACCTCCGCCGCACCCTCCCCGACGTCGGCGAAGGCCTCAGCGCGCAGCTGCAGGAGCTCAGCGCACATCCAACGCCTGATGGCTGTGACCGCCTCGCGATCAACCTCGCCGGCGCGCAGTCGGCCGTGCGCAAGCTCCGCGAGGCACTCCTCCGGGAAGGCGGGAGCCATGGGCGATAAGAGGCCTGGCCGACTGGGCGCGAGGTGGCTTGCCATGAAAGCCGCACTCACCGATCCCGAGCTCAGCAAGGCTGACGTCGCGGTGCTGTTCTCCGTGCTCGACCGCCTCAACGCCGAGAGCGGCGAAGCGTATCCCGCTCTCACGACGATCGCGGCCGATGCGAAGGTGGACCGAGGCCACGTGACCCGGTGCATTCGGAGGCTCTGCGACCGCGGCTATCTCGATCGCGAGAGCGGAAGCCGGACCTCGTCGAATCGGTATCGAATGGGGCCCGCTTGTAGGTGTAGCCCTGCACCTACTGGTAGGTGCGATGTTGCACCTAGGGGTGAGTGCGAGCCTGCACCTACGGGTAGGTGCACAGCGGCCGTAGAGGTAGGTGCAGATAGCACCTCCGAGGTAGGTGCAGCGCTGCACCCCGAACCAGCTTTTAAGAGCAACCAGCTATTTGAACCAGCTGAAACTGTCGACGACTTCTCGCTTGCGCGAGTAACCCGGGACGCCATGAAGGCGTTCAACAGCTCGGAGCTCGTCACTGCGAACGGCGGCAAGCTCAGCACGGTCACCGACCAGGGCATCGACACGAAGCGGAAGTGGATCCAGCGGAGCCTGAAGACTTCTCGCGAGATCGCCAAGGCAATGGGTCTGCCAGGCCCCAGCCTGGAATTCTGGGAGCGCTACTTCGTCGAGGTCGGAACCGACGCCTGGAAGCGAGGGGACGGCCCATACACCGGCAGCCATGCGAACTGGCGACCGTCGTTCGAGTACCTCACGCGACCTGCGGTGATGCTCGACGTGTGGGAGCGAGCCTGCCAGGAGGATGAAGCCGCGTGACCACCACCATTCCTCGATGCGACTGCTGCGGACGCCGGATGGCAGTCAGCGAAACCCGGCCGCGCCGCTACTGCGGCAACGCCTGCAAGCAACTCGCTTACCGAATTCGAACCCAGACAGGAACCCGAAATGACCAGCACGACCGAACTGACCTCGAACTTCCTCACCGCGGCGACGCAGCTATGCCAGCGCATGCTCGACGAACTCGAGAGGCGTGATCCTGAGATGGCGGCGTACGTCGTTCGCGCGATCCAGCACGGCGAGCACCTCACGCTGTCGTTCGTCTACAAGCGCGAGGCGCCGGCGATAGCCCTCGACTGCTGCAGCGACTACGACACCCGGCGACCGATCGCCACGATCTCGCTGCCGGCGCTGACGTCGCGCGAAGGTGCCCACTGATGCGCATCGACCGTCCCCTCTACCTCCGCGAGTACGAGAAGCAGCTGCGCGCGCTCGGACACTCGCGATCGTTTTCAGCTTCGCAGGCCGGCCGAATGTCGACGTCGGACATCCGCAAGAAGCTCGCCTGGTGGCGCGTGTTACGAATCTATTGGCGAGCGATGGATCGCGACGTAGGATCGCTGCTGTCCCCGAATGGGGCCGGTGGGAAGCCGGCGATTTCGGATCAGACAACTCTCGAAGGGCCGGCGGGAGGCCGGTGTGGACGGAGCGCAGCAAGACGGAAACGGCGACCCGCAACGGCGCGCCGATAACGCGCGCTTCCACATCACATCGAGAGAATCCGCATGAAGACCCCCTATCCCCTTTTCATCGCGCTCGCCATCGCGGCGATCGCCTGTCTGTTCGTGTTCGATGTGCATGCGGCCGTCATGGTCGCGCCGGCGCTCATGGTCACCGAGGAAGGCCTCGCGGAGATCATGAAGAAGTTCAAGGCGAAGACCGACGAGGTCGATGAAACCAGGGAAGACCTCCTGCATCGCATGGGCACCATCGAGCAGGAAATCTCGAAGCAGCTCAAGGGCATCCCCGGCGGCGGTGGCGCCCATCGCCCGCGGTTCTCGCTTGACCTCTCGATGCTCAATGCCAGCGAGAAGTTCAAGGCCATCCGGGAGAAGTCCGAAACGGTCCGCGAGACCGAGCGGTTCCTTCTCGGCGACCTGAGCTTCAAGGCGCTGTTCAACGACGTCGGCGAGCCCGATTCGGTCAACGGCACCTTGCCCAGCCGAGCGGATCAGATCCCCGGGTGGCACGGCTTCGTTCTGCGCCGACTCCTCGTCGGCAACCTGCTGCCCACGGCTAACGCGACTTCCAACAGCTTCGACTTCGTCCGCCTGGGCTTCACCGGTGCTGCCGGAATGCAGGACGGCGAAGGCGCCGAGAAGGACGAGATGGAGTTCGACGGGAACTTGGAGACAGGTCGAGTCCAGACGGTCGCGGTGCACACGACCACGTCGACCCAGGTGCTGGAAGACAACGACACGCTGCAGCTCGAGCTCACGCGAATCCTGATGCACAACGTGCGCGACAAGATCGAGCAGCAGCTCCTGGTCGGCTCGGGCACCGGTGCGAACCTGGAAGGCATCTACACCGCATCGACTCTGATCAATACGCCCTTCACCGAAACCCCGGATCGCATCGGCTCGGCGCTGTCCCAGATGGAGACCACGGGCTACTCGCCGAACGTGGTCGTCCTCCACCCCGAGGACTGGTTCGCGATCCAGATCATGAAGGACAGCGAGGGCCGCTACCTGTACGGCGATCCCGCCTCGCCGGCGCCGCCGTCGCTGTGGAACCGTCCGATCGTGACGAACCCCTACATCCCGCAGGGCATGGCACTGGTTGCTGACACGAGCCGAGCCAGCGTCCGCGATCGACTGCAGCCGACGGTCTACTTCAGCCGCCACCATAAGGACAACTTCACCCGCAACCTGGTGACGATCCTCGTGGAGGCCCGCCTCGGCTTGGCGATCTACGACGAGAACGCCTTCCGCCGCGTGAACCTCGCCGGCTCCTGATCCGCATACGGACAAGGCGTGAGTGTCCGGCTCCGAAGAACCACGCCAGCCGAGGCAGTGCTTCACCCGCGTGCGGGGGGATTCGTCCCTGAGCAGTGCTGTGACTCGGCCTCGTCATCCCTTTCGGGGGATGCGAGAGGGAGGGGTGGGGTCAAAGTCCAAAGCGAATCCGACGGACACCGGCCGCCCCCTCATTCGTGTCTTTTTTTCTGGTTCTGAGGAAATCAGCAGCAGCAAATGGCCGGGGTAAAAGGGCGAAGCGGTGGAGCGAGACCGAACTCGGGCGGCGCACGTCCGAATAGCGGCGGCGCGCGGCGCAACGCCGGCGGATACAGGCCCGGCGCTGGCCGGCCGCCGCTACCTCCGCTCCTCATCGATGACGAGGGCCTTCAGACATCCGATCTCGATGCCTGGCTGACGGCGTGCATGAACTGCGAGGCGGTCCCGATGCCACTACGAATCGTCGCGGCTCAGGCGCTTCAGGATCACCGGCGAGCCGTCGTGCAGATGAACTACCTCGACATCATGTACACCCGCGCGATGGCCGGCGACGGCCGATCCGCGGTCATATTTACCAACGCCTGGCGTAAGGCCGAGGCCAATAGAAACGGGAGGTGATCCATGGCAAGGCAGGTTCTTCCCATCGTAGGCGCGGTGATCGGCGCTGCATTCATGATGCCGCAAGTCGGCTACATCATTGGCCCAATCACCGGCGACAGCATCGATCCGACAGGAGATTTGGATGAGCATCTTGAACGTGTGGGTGAGCAAGACGAAGGCGCTGATAGGGGTTGACACCGACGGCGTGTTGGGTGGCACGGAACACGTCGAGTTCAGCAAACTGATCCCGCTGGTGCACGCGAATGTCGTGTTCGCATCTCGAGGTGATCGGGAGTTCCTGGTGGAGCTCTTCAGCGCGTTCGCCCGGAACCCGATTCCGGTGACATTCGACGTGATCGAGCAGCACCTGACGACGGTAGTCGCCGGCATCGTGGTGCGCTGGCGGGGCTTGGGCTACATCGCCGACTATCAGTTCGCGATCGTCGGATGGTCGGAAGTCCGCGGCCGAATGCATGCGATCTGGGCCAATGGGAACACCGGCGACGATGGCATCGACCTGGACGACGTCGAGTGCCGGCTCGCGCCCTGGCACGACTCGCTAGGCCGGGCGCCCGTGACCGATTCGCAGGAGGCGATGGTCGCCGCGGCACAAGGGCAGGCGGCGTGGATTCGGTCGCAACCTGGTGCTGCTGGCGGCGGCCGCCTGATCGTCGCCGAGCTGACGTGCGACGAGATGCAGATCCGGTCGGCATGCAATCTGACGACATGAGGATCAGAGAATGACCACTTGCGGTGGACATCAATTGCTGATGGGCGCGGGCGCCGGCTCGTCCCTGTACGACCTCATCATGGCGCTATCGCCGTCGTTCTACTGGCGACATGCGGAGGCATCCGGCGCTGTGATGGAGAACGAGATCGGCTCAGTGGAGGGTGCCTACGTGGGCTCGCCATCGCTTGCCCAGACCGCGATCTATCCCGGCGGACCAACGTGCGCATTCTTCGGAAGTTCCAAGCGCGGTGAGGATTCGCAGTCGCTGCCGGCTACCGTGACCGCGCTTTCCCTGTTCTGCGTCGTCAAGTTCACGGTGCTGACCGGCTTCCGCGGGATCATCAGCCGGGACCCGAACGTGACGCGAAAATGGCAGTGGCGAACAAATGGCACAGCCGTCGAGTTCGTCCGTATTCCGGGCTCCATCTCCTTCTCGCATGCGTCGGCGATCTCCTCGCCCCGGCGCTTCATCTGAACGATGTCCCGCCGGTACTCTCCAGTGGTGGGGTGTGACTGCGGGCCTGAAATTCGAGAGATGAGCTCCCTGCAGTGGCGCTCCACGTCGCCGAGCGAACTCACGGCGCTGAACTCGCCCAGGCCGGCGTACGGCCGGAAAGGCTTCAATGTCAGCCAGCAGTGTTTGACCTTGCGCATCGCGTCCTTGATGCGTTCGTCAGTCCCCGCTGCGAACATGCTGCTGATCGCATCGAAGTCTGACAGTTCGTTCGCCGCGGCCATGATCTGCTGGACGTGGCCTTGGATCATCGCGGCGAGATTCCGTCGCTCCTCTTCCGCCGCCTCAGCGACGCGTTCCTTGTCCAAGCGCCATAGAAGGCCAGTGGCGATGATGCCGGCACCCGAGAGGATCGCCTGCCACCACGCGGGGCCGTCGCTAAGAGGCGAGGTCAGCATCAAACTTGCCACGGATGCCATGCCGAGCACCCAGAGCGCCACCCGTGTCGGACTGAAGCGCCTACGCATTGCTGGTGCCCTCACCCTGCTCCCGGCTGGCTCGCTCCTCAGCGAGGTAACGCCGAACGGCTTCTTCGGCGAGTGTATCGATCAGCCGGAGGTGCGCCGGCGTCAAAGGCGAGCCAAGCTTGCCACCATCGTCCATGCGGGCCTCATCTTTCGGCGGGTCAATGCTCATTTTGCGCGAGCCCGCTCTGCGAGGATTTGCTCGACGAACTTCTGTCGCTGGTCCTTGTCGATCCGTGCATAGATCGAGCCCCAGGGAGTGGACACGCCCGCGCGAATGCAGCGGACAATCAGCCAGGCCGGCAAACGTGGGCTTGCGAGGAACTCGGCGAACGGTTCACCGCTGGTGCCGTAAAGAAACGTCGCACCCCGCTGAACGTCGGCAGGGAGCCGCCAGTTCATCGGGTGGATCCAGTTGTTCGCTATCGCAGCCGGATACTTCAGGAAACGCTGGAACGGGCGGCGGATAGGGCGGCTGAATTCTATGAAGCACGAGGTGACGCGAAGCGGGTGCGTCCCCAGGTTGCTCACCTCAAACGCTAGAACAGGCGTCATGTCAGGCGGAAAGATCACTGTGCGGAGTGTGGCTTTTGCATTCGGCCGATCTGCGCGATTCGACAGATGCAGAGCCGCCACGACAGCGGCGAGCGAGCCGATTCCAGACACCCACGTCCCGACATCACCCCACACGGTTTCGAGTGGACAGAAGACTGCCATAGCGTTCCTTGCGAGTTGATCCCCGCGGCTACATTGCAGGCGCAGTCGGGTCGTCGCAAGCCGGTGTAATTCCGGTGTAACCGTGTCGGAAAAAGGGGGAGAAAAACGGAAACAGGCGGCAACCGTTGGGATTCAATAATCCGCGGTTTCCGCCTGCTTTTACGTGTTTCGATGGTGGCCGGGGAGGGAATCGAACCCCCGACACGGGGATTTTCAATCCCCTGCTCTACCAACTGAGCTACCCGGCCATTCCGCAACGGACTGACCGTGCGAGAAGCGGAATGATACGGACGGGCGCGAGGCAGTGCAAGCCGGATGTGTGCTGAACGGGTCGGGGCAGGGCAACTGGCGGACGTCGCGGGCGGGTGCATCATGGGGCCGACGGTCCATGCCGCAGCCGCGAAGGCTGCAAGGAAACCCCGATGAAAGCGCTTGTTTTCGTGGTTCTTTCGACCCTGGCCTTCTCCGCGTGCGCGGCCGATGCGCGCGTCAGCGATGCCGATCGCCTCGCGCTCTATCGCGCCAATGCCGGGCAACCGGTCGCGAACTTCCAGTACTTCGGCCGGCTCGATGGCTGGACGCCGCTGGGCGACGCCGCACTCGCCGTGTGGACGAAGCCGAGCACCGCGTACCTGCTGGAACTGAAAGGCAAGTGCCTGGACCTGGACTTCGCCCAGGCCATCACCGTGACCAACCAGTCGGGGCGCGTGTACTCCAATTTCGACAAGGTCATCGTGCTCGGCCGCGGGCCGAACCAGATGCCGTGCTGGATCAAGGAAATGCGCCCGATCGACGTCAAGGCGCTCAAGGCCGCCGAGCAGGAAAAGCGCGAGGCGCAGACGGCCGAACGCGAGAAGACCTCTTAGCTCTCGCCTTCCGGCACATAGCCGGCGGGTTTGGCTGCGTCGCCGCCGAAGAGGAACTTCTCCATCTCGCCTTCGAGGAAGGCGCGATGCTGCGGGTTCATCGGCGAGAGGCGGTTCTCGTTGATCAGCATCGTCTGGTGCGCGAGCCATGCCGCCCACGCGGCCTTGCCGATGTGCGCGAACACGCGCTTGCCCAGCTCGCCGGGCCAGGGCACGAAGTCGAGCCCTTCGGTTTCGCGTTTCTCGTATTCGCAGTAGACGGTGCGGGGCATGTCAGGCGCCAAGGTTGGTGAGCAGTTTGCGGATGGGCGCGGGAATGCCGAGTGACGTCAGTTCCTCGCGCGCGACCCAGCGCAGGTCGTCATTGTCGCCGATCCGGCCGCGCGCTTCGGCACGAACGCGCAGCGGCTGCAATTGCAGCTTGTAGTGGCTGAAAGCGTGGTCGATGGGCGGCAACGCCTGCGCATGTGCGTAATCGCCGGACAGGTGTTCGTCGAACCAGCCGCGCGCGGCGTCCGCGTCGTCGGCTTGCGGCAGCGTCCACAGCGACGCCCAGATGCCGGTCGGCGGGCGGCGCAGCATCAGGATGCGTCCCTGCGAGTCTTCGGCCCACAACACGTGCGCGTACTTCTGCGGCGGCGTCTTGCCGGGCTTCGGCGTCGGAAGTTCGGCGACGCGACCTTCGCGTCGCGCGACGCAATCGTCCTGCAGCGGGCACAAAACGCATGCCGGATCAGCGCGCGTGCACAGCGTGGCGCCCAGGTCCATCTGCGCCTGCGTGTAATCGGCGAGTCGGTTGTCGGGAAGTTGATCGCTGGCGACGTGCGCGTCGGCCAGCGCCCACAGCTTCTTTTCGATCGCGGGCAGGCCCGGGTATCCGTCGATGCCGTGATAGCGGCTCATCACGCGCTTCACGTTGCCATCGAGGATCGCGTGCCGGTCGTTCCACGCCTGCGACGCGATCGCCGCCGCCGTGCTGCGTCCCACGCCGGGAAGCGCGGTTAGCGCGTCGAGATCGCGCGGAAGATCGCCGCCATGGAGTTCGACGCATCGCTTCGCCGCCGCATGCAGATTGCGCGCGCGTGCGTAGTAGCCCAGGCCCGACCACAGTGCGAGCACGTCGTCGAGCGGCGCGGCGGCGAGGTCGCGCAACGTTGGCAATGCGTCGACGAAGCGCTGGAAATACGGCGCTGCGGTTTTCACCTGCGTCTGCTGCAGCATGATTTCCGACAGCCACACGCGATACGGCGTGCGCGGATGCTGCCAGGGAAGATCGTGGCGGCCGCTGACGTCGAACCAGGCGAGCAGGCGTGCGGCAAAATCGTGCGTCGTTTCGTGATGCGTCATGGTGCAGGGTCCTGGCCGAAATCCACTTCGACGCCTTCCAGCGTGGCGCCGGCGATTTCGAGTCGGGGCGTGGTCAGGCGGCCGTCGAGTGGCGGCAACGGCGAGCCGCGATCGATGAAGTCGAGCCAGCGCAGGAACGCCGGCAATTTGAAGCGCGCATCGAAACGCGTCTGGTCGCGTTGCAGGCGCAGCGAGGTGGTGTCGGACAGATCTGCGCGGCCGCGGTAGCCGAGCGTGAAGGGCAGCGGCGATGTCGATGCGATCAGTGGCGCAGGCAGCGAGGGCCACGCGCGGGGCCACGACGACATCGTGCCGTCGAGTTGAAACGCGAGCACATCGCCGAACGACAGCGCGCCCGCCGCCTGGAAACTGGGAACCACGCCGGTCCCGTACACGACCGCGCCGAGCGGCACGACGCGCAGTTCGCCGCCGATGATCCTCGCAGGCCCGGCAAGGCCGTAGGTGAAGTCGATGTCGGTTTCGCCGCTGCGATACGAGGCGTCGGCGCCCAGTCGCATGTCGTCGAGCCCGATGCCGTCGTCGCCGTTGTGTAGCCGCCCCGAAAGTCGCGCGCGCATCGGCATCGTCCACGGCGGCGACAGCACCGTGACATTGCCGACCACGCCAAGCCCGGCGCGCGCGGCGGGGCGAGTCAGCGCGGCGCGCACGTCGAACGGGACGCGCAGGTCGGCCGTCGCGAAACGGCCCAGCAGGCGCGCGCGCACCATGCGATCCGGGTGGAACGACGGCACGTCGGCGTCGATCGCTTCGACGCGCCAGCCATCGCCCATGACGCGGCCGCGCACGATGCGCAAGCCATCGGTGAGCGTGGGAATGCGCGGTTCCTTCGTCGGCGGACGCGTCGCGAGCCAGCGCTGCAAGGCGGGCAGGTCGAGATCCGGTGCATCCAGTTCGATGCGGCGCACGGTGAGGTCGCGGCCGAGCGCACGGATCGTCGCCCACGGCAGTTCCAGGCGGATGCGGTCGGCGCGCAGTAGCGGCGTCGCATCGCCGGGCATGCGCGCGACGACATCGCGGATCGTGAGCATTGGCGTGCCGCGCAGGCGGTATTCGCTTGCGCCGC
>Ga0209256_1000398_pt1 | contig 68796 bp, 51 predicted proteins | sample AraplaCol_mCL_r2_2_FD_184270 | JGI IMG/M metagenome (GOLD analysis project Ga0209256, IMG submission 184270) | Arabidopsis root microbial communities from North Carolina, USA - plate scrape MF_Col_mCL_r2 (SPAdes) (version 3) | ecosystem: Host-associated > Plants > Roots > Endosphere | place...
GGGGGGGGGGGGGGGGGGGGGGGGGGGGGGGGGGGGGGGGGGGGGGGGGGGGGGGGGGGGGGGGGGGGGGGGGGGGGGGGGGGGGGGGGGGGGGGGGGGGGGGGCAAGCGGAGGAATGTCTGGTTGCTTGCTAATAGTTTGTGTGCGAACTAAATGGTGGCATACGGACAGTTGTTGGCGGTGAGAGGAGGGTGAGAGGAGGACGGCCTCAGCCGGATTTGCGGGCCATCCGCTCGCGCAGGGCGAGCAGGCGGTCGCGCAGGTCGATGAGCTCGGCCAGTTCGGTGTCCGAGGCATCGACGATGCATTGGGGCAGGTGGCTCGCGCGCTGGCGCAGGCCGCGGCCGGCAGGGGTCAGCGTGATCAGCACCTGGCGCTCGTCCTGCGGCGAACGATCGCGGCTGACCAGGCCGGCGGCCTCCAGGCGCTTGAGGAGCGGCGTCACCGTCGGGGAGTCGAGGAAGACCCGCTCCGCGATCTCGCCGACGGTCAGGCCGTCGCGCTCCCACAGCACCAGCATCACGAGGTATTGCGGGTAGGTGATCTCGAGGTCCTTCAGCAGCTCGCGGTAGACCTTGTTCAGTCCCAGCATCGTCGAGTAGATCGCGAAGCAAAGCTGTTCGTCGATCTGCTGCGGGACACAGACGGCGGACGTGCCGGTCGTGGTCTGCTGCTTGGTGGAGGTGGTGCGTGCCATGGAGACGAAATTTACTTTGCATGCGAATGAATGGCAAGCGAAAAGATTTGCCGGGGTTAGAGGGAGGGGCTTCGGCTGGGCAGAATGCGCCGCGGGAGGAAATGAACGATGCAGGACCAACAGAATGAGCCGGCGCCCGGCGCCGGCGCGACAGCACTGGATGCGATCACGCGTCATCCCCACACCTGGGGGCGCCGTGGCTGGGTGGCGGTGCTGGTGGGGGCGTTGTACGGGCTGCTGATGCGCGTGCTGTTCGGGAAGGTCCAGGTCTGGGCGCCATGGCTGGGGCTTTCCCGGGACGACGGCTACGTGATGAGCCTGGGCTTCGTGCACCTGACGCCGATGGTGGTGGGCGCGATCACGATCTACGGCATGCGCGCGTCGCGGCCCACCTGGACACAGGCGGCCTTCGCGCCCTGGGCGGCCACGGCGCTGATGATGATCGGCGCGATGGTGACGCTGCTGGAGGGCGCGATCTGCGTGGTGCTGATGACGCCGCTCTTTCTCGCGATGGCGTCGATCGGTGGCGTGGTGATGAACCTGGTCCTGCGCAACACGCGCCTGGGAACGCTGCAACTGGGCGTGCTGGCGGTCCTGCCCTTGCTGGTCGCCGCGTTCGACGGCCCCTTGACCGCGGAGCGCTGGCAGCGCATCGACCGGTCGGTGGTCGTCGAGGCGCCGCCGGAGCGTCTCTGGGCGGAGATCGTCGCCGCGCGGGACATCCGACGCGATGAGTTTCCCCGCACCTGGATCCATCTGATCGGTGTGCCGCGGCCCGTCGAGGGCACCCAGCAGATGACCCCGCACGGCGAGGTCCGCGTGTCGCGCTGGGAGCGCGGCGTGCATTTCCTCGGCCATGTGACCGAGCGCGTCGAGGGACGGCGGCTGGCGTGGCGCTACGAGTTCTCACCGGACTCGTTCCCGCCGGGCACGATGGACGAGCATGTCGTCATCGGCGGACGTTACTTCGACCTCGGCGAGACACGCTTCACCCTGACGCCGCTGCCGGCCGGCCGCACGCGGCTGGACATCGAGTCCCACTTCCGCGTCACCTCCAGCTTCAACGGTTATGCGGTGGCCGTGGCGGAGTTCCTCGGGCGGGACTTCGTGGACGGCTTGCTCGCGCTCTACAAGCGCCGCGCCGAGATCCCGGCCTGAGCGCGGTCGCAGGGGCAGCCCGAGGTGCGGTCCGGCGCGCGGTCCGGGCGTGGCGAGCGGGCCTTGCTTGAACCGCGCTCAGCCCCCCTCGCTTGCCCGATGGCGCGACGGTCCCGACGGGAGCAAGATCGCGCCCCGAGGAGACCTATCGATGAACGTCCGCCGCCCTGCCGGGTTGCGCCGCCGCACCCTGTCGGTCGCGGTGGTGGCCGGTCTCGCACTGGCCGCCGCGGCGCAGGCCTCGTCCGGCCCGACCGCCTCGCCGGGGGCGAGCAAGGAAGCGCCGCGCCGGGTGACCTTCATCGCGCAGGATTTCCGCAACGGCGGCATCGCCGCCGTCTTCCGCGGTTTCGAGGAGGCCTGCCGCGAACTGGGCTGGACGCTCACCGTCAGCAACGGCAACGGTGAACGCGCCAAGGTGCGCGCGCATTTCGAGCGCGCGGTCGCCAGCAGCGCCGAGGGCATCGTGCTGGGCGGCTTCAACGAGACCGACATCGCCGACCTGATGCCGACCGAGGCCGGCGCCGCCAAGCCCATGCTGGTGGGCTGGCACGCAGCCGCCCGCCCGGGCGCCACGCCGCTGCTGCAGGCCAACGTCACGACGGAACCGGCCGCCGTCGCGGAGAAGGCGGTGGAACTGGTGGTCCAGTCCGAGCGGGCGCGCGTGGGGGTGGTGATCTTCAGCGACAGCCGCTTCGAGATCGCCAACGTCAAGACGCGGCGCATGGTCGAGGTGCTGCAGCGCTGCGCGCGCTGCGAGGTGCTTGGCGTCGAGGACATGCCGATCTCCGACGCCTCGCGCGCGATGCCGGCGGCGCTGACGCGGCTGCAGCAGCGCCACGGCGTGCGCTGGACCCATGTGCTGGCGATCAACGACGTCTACATGGATTCGCTGAGTTTTCCGCTGCGCGCGATGGGGCGGTCGGACATCGTCGGCATCGCGGCCGGGGACGGCTCGCGCACCGCGCTCAGCCGCATCCGGTCGGGCCGCTCGATGCAGTTCGCCACGATCGCCGAACCGACCGGGTTGCAAGGCTGGCAGCTGGCGGACGAGCTGCGGCGGGGCTTCGCCGGTCAGCCGCCGAGCGGTCGCGTCGCGCAGCCGGTCGCGGTGACGACCGCGCTGCTGCAGGGGCTGTCGGCGACGGCCGGCATCGACGACGCGTTGTCGTACCGCGAAACCTATCGGCTGGAGTGGTTCGGCGCGCCGGGGGGCTCACCGCGTCCCTGAGCGGCCACGCGCTCATGCATCGAGCGCGGGCGAGGGCAGCGCATCCATCTCGCCGTGATCACGCTTTCGGCGGCAGAAGAACTCCCACACCGACTTCGGCCTGCCGTAGCGGCTCAGCGTGCGCTTGTCCAGGTGCTCGATCTCAAAGCAGGCCGTGAGCACCTCCTCGAGTTTCGCGCGAGTGAAGAACTGCTTGGCGACACCATCGACCGGCGTCAGCGCCCAGCTCGAGGCATCGTCCGGCGCGCCGTAGTGCCAGTCATCCTCCGCGTTCACGCAGCCAATGAGCTTGCCCTCCGGCGCCAGCACGCGCGCAATCTCGCACAGCGCGCGGCGGGTGTCCTCGCGGTCGAAGTAATGCAGCGACAGCTGTGCAACGGCCAGGTCAAACTCACCGTCACGCAGCATCGGCATCGCCCTCACATCCGCCAGCAGGTGGCGCGCCCGCGGCGAATGCCGCCGGCAACGCGCCAGCGCCTCGGCGGAAATGTCGATGCCAGTGACGTCGACGCCCAGCTCCAACAAGGCAGCCGTCTCCCAACCATCGCCACAGCCGATGTCCAGCGCGCGTCGCACGCCCGGCAACCGATGCTGCCAGCCAGTGAGCCACGCCTCCTGACGACTCAGCGGGTGGGCGGCGTAGCGGCGGTCCCAGACGGCGGAAGGAGGATCGTCGCTCGTCGGCTCGTCGGCTTCGGTTGGGGGCGGCTCCAAGGCCTCCTGCGGCGACCGAGCACCAGCGGAAGGCGCCGGGGCCCCTTTCCGCTCAATCGCCTCCTCACGCTCGGCATTCGCTTCAAGGGGCCCCGGCGCCTTCCGCTTCGAGACACCCAGCATGTCGTCGTGAGGGCGGGGGGAGGGCGCGGTGGCTGTCGCGCTGGCGGCGGTGCGGTCGGGCGGCGGTGCAGTCATGCACCGCAGCCTACCAAGACCACGACCGCTTCGCCGTGCGCCAAACCACCTTCGCCCGATCCAGGCGACAGGGGCCGCGCCCGGCGGCGCGGGCGCGGCCCGTGGGCTCAGAACTCCTTTGTCAGGCTGACGTAGACGGTGCGGCGCTGGCCGTACTGCGGCGCGCCGACGCCGATGCCGGAGCCGTCACGCAACTGGTAGACCTTGTCGAACAGGTTCACCACCGACAGCCGCGCCTCCACCGGACCGCCGCCGCCCAGGTCCAGGCGCTTGCTGAGGTCGGCATTGACCGTGGTGTAGGACGGCAGGTGCGTGGTGTTGGCGAAACCGTTACGCAGGCCCGACCCGAACAACGCGCTGGCGCCGACCGCATAACCGTCGCCGACCCGCACATTGACCCCGGCCGAAGCGCTCAGCTTCTGCTCGTGGTCCAGGTGCACCCAGTTGCTGGCGATGAAGTCGAGCTCGTCCTGCTCGAAGTTGAACTGGCCCGTCTCGACCTGCTTCGCCCGCGCGTGCGTGGTGCCCAGGTTGGCGTAGGCGGACCAGTCCTTCTCCTTGTAGTTCGCCGTCAGGTCCACGCCGTAGATGCGGCCATGCGCGTAGTTGAAGGCGGAATAGATCAACGCGTTGCCGAACTGGCCCTCGTCCTGCAGGTGCTGCACCGCGCGGTAGTAGCCGTCCACGCCGAGGGTGAGCTTGGGCGTGACCTGCCAGACCGCGCCGGCATCGTAGTAGTTCGAGCGCTCGGAGCGCACCGCGGTGTTGGCGTCCGACGGCAACGCGTTGGTCGTGCCGGCGAAGGCGCTGACCGAGGTGGTGTCGATCTTCTCCGTCGGCGGCGGCGTGAAGTAGCGCGCGTAGCCGGCATGCAGGCGCAGCGCGGGCGTGGCGTCCCAGACCAGGCCCACGCGCGGGCTCAGCTGGTGTTCCTTGGTGACGGTGTCGACCTGGTCGTAGCGCGCGCCGTAGTTCAGCGTCAGCGTGCGGTCCAGCTTCCATTCGTCCTGCAGGTAGGCGCCCCAGAGGTGGCCGCCCAGGCGGCCGCTGTCGGCGATGCTGATCGGCGTGGCGCTGGTGGCGTTGCCGTCGTCGTCGGCGGGGAAGACCAGCGCGTCGTTGCGCGTGCTGGCGTGCTCGCGCTGGGCGAAGAGGCCGCTGCGCAGCGTGTGCGCGCTGTCCAGGCGCCAGCTCATGTCGGCCTGCACGCCGTTGGCCTCGTTGCGGCGCAGGATGTCCGCCGCGACGCCCAGGTACTGCAGGTCGCCGACGGCGTCGGGCGAGTAATGCACGTCGGTGTAGCGGTGGAAGAGCGAGACCTGGTAGTCGACCGTGTCGCCGATCGCGGCCTGGTAGCTCACGACGGCGAAGCGGTTGCGCTCGCGCTGGTGCGCGTCGAGCGTGCTCGAGTCCTTGTCCGGCGTGCCGTCCAAAGCGAACGCGGTCGGCTGCCCCGGCGAGTTGGGGATCTGGAACCGGTTGTTGGTGATGCCGGCCATGGCGGTGATGCGGCTGTCGTCGCCCAGCAGGTAGGACACGAGGCCGAAGGCCTTGCCTTGGTGCGTGCGGTCGTGGAGCGCGTCGCGCGAGGCCGTCGGGTTCTCGATGCCCAGGTCGTTGCCGAGGAAGGAGCCGCTGAACTCGTAGCTGAGCCGGCCCTGCGTGCCGTGGACCGAGAGATCGAGCTCCCGCGAGCGCTGCGTGCCCAGCGTGATGCCGGCGCTGCCGGCGAAGGGCTTGTCGTCGTCGCCGACGCCCTGGGTGGTGATGTCGACGATGCCGGCGGTCCGGTAGCCGTATTGCGCCGGCAAGGCGCCGGTGAGCAGGCTGATGCGGTCGGCGAAGCGGGTCTCCAGCGTCTGGCCGAAGCCGCTGATCGCCTCCGGAATGACGACGCCGTTGATGCGGTACTGCAGGTTGGCATGGTCGCCGCGCACGTGCAGGCCGCCATAGGAGTCCTGCACCACCCCCGGGGCCTGCAGCAGGACCTGGTTCAGCGGCGTGTCGTCGCCTTGCGGGAGGCGGCCGATGTCGGCCTTGCTGAACTTGTAGATCGTGCTGCCGGTGTCGGGCGACAGGCCGTTGCGCGCGGCATCCAGGCGACTGCGCGCGCCCTGGACCTGGACCGTGGGCAGCGCCTGGTCGGCGGCGGGCGTCGCGTCGGCGCTGGCGGACGAGGAGGAGGGCGAGGGCGAGGCGGGGGCAGCGTCGTCGGCGCGCGCGGGCAGGGCGAGCAGCAGCGGATAGGCGAGCGACAGGGACAGCGCGAGGACGCGCAGCGGAGGTTGAGTCATGGTGTTTCTCTGGAAATCTGGAATCGGTCGAGCGCGCGCCGGGCGCCCCGCCTGCGCTTCAAGAAGGCGTTCAGGCGCGGGCGGCAGGCGTCGCGGTCAGGCGGGGATTCAGATCGCCAGGGGCGGGCCGCGGCTGCGCGGCGGCGGCGCGGGGAGCGCGCGCGGGGCGAGCTCGGCGGGCGCCGTCTGGACGTGGGCGGCCTCGGCGAGCGCGAACACGGGCGCCTCGGCGCGTGCCGAAGCGGCCAGGTCGTCGAAGGCCAGGCAGGTTTCGCACAGCGGGTCGACGGGCAGCGGATCCGCGTCGGCATGGGACTGGCCGTCCTGCGCGTCGGTGCCATGCGCGACCGTCGCGGCGGTGGCGCCGGCCGGCGCATGCCCCCGCGCATCGGTCAGGTGACCGATGCCGTGCCACACCGCGCCCTGCTGCGACAGCAGCATGAGCAGCGGGAGCAACCAGTGCAGGAGGTGCTTGCGCATGGGGCGCGATTATGGGGCCGCCGCGATCCGCGCAATTCGTCACGCGCGCTGTCGCCTTGTCCCGTCAACCCCCCGCGAGGGCGATGGGGCGTCGCCTGGCCGGTGGATAGTGTGGCGCGTCGCTCGCGGACCACCGCGCGCACGGCGGCATGGCCGCACCGATTTCCCCCTTGTCTCGTCCTCGATCCATGACCGCCTCTGCGTTCGTCCCCGACCTCGTCGGCATTGACCTCGGTACCACCCACTCGCTGGTCGCCTACTGGCGCGACGGCGCCTCCCACCTGATCCCCAACGCGCTGGGCCAGACGCTCACGCCGTCGGTGGTGAGCCTGGACGAGGACGGCAGCGTGCTGGTCGGCGTCGCGGCGCGCGAGCGGCTGCAATCGCATCCGGACCGCACGGTGGCGAGCTTCAAGCGAGGCATGGGCACGGCGACCAGCTACGCATTGGGCGACCGGAAGTTCCGCGCCGAGGAGCTCTCGGCGATGGTGCTGCGCGCGTTGCGCGCCGACGTGCGGGCCTGCTTCGGACAGGACGTCGACCGCGCCGTGATCACCGTGCCGGCCTACTTCTCCGACGCGCAGCGGGCGGCGACGCGCAACGCCGGCCTGATCGCCGGCTTCGTCGAGGTCAGCCTGCTCAACGAGCCGACCGCCGCCGCGCTGGCCTACGGCCTCAACGAGCAGGAAGACAGCCAGTTCCTCGTGTTCGACTTCGGCGGCGGCACCTTCGACGTGTCCATCCTCGAGCTGTTCTCCGGCGTGATGGAGGTGCGCGCCACGGCGGGCGACAACCAGCTCGGCGGCGACGACGTGGACGCCTGCCTCGAGCGCTGGGTGATGAGCGCGGCCGGCCTGCCCGATGCGCTGCTGCGCGATGAGCGCTTCGTCTCCAGGCTCAAGGCGCGCTGCGAAGCGGCCAAGCGCGCGCTGGGGCCGTCCGGCGCGGTGCCGATCGCGTTCCAGCACGAGTCGCACACCGTCGACCTGATGCTGCACGCCGAGGAGTTCGAACGGCTGATCCAGCCCGTGCTGGAGCGCCTGCGCCAGCCGGTGGAGACCGCGATCCGCGACGCCCGCATCGGCACCGCCGACCTGTCGGCGATCGTGCTGGCCGGCGGCAGCTCGCGGCTGCACGCAGTGCGGCAGCTGGTGACGCGGATGTTCGGCAAGTTCCCGAACGCCAGCATCAACCCGGACGAGGTCGTCGCGCTGGGCGCGGCGGTGCAAGCCGGGCTGAAGGCCAATGCGGCGGAACTGGCCGAGCGGGTGATGACCGACGTCTGTCCGTATTCGCTGGGCATCGAGAGCGCCAGGCAGGTGAGCGCCGACCGGCTGACGGCCGGCTTCATGTCGCCGATCCTGCCGCGCAACACCGTCGTGCCGGCCAGCCGCGTCGAGTCGTTCTCGCCCATCCATCCGCAGCAGAAGTCCATCCAGGTCCGCGTGTACCAGGGCGAGGCGCGGCTGGTGAAGGACAACATCCTGCTCGGCCAGTTCGACGTGGACCTGCCGCGCTTCAGCGCCGAGCACCGGCCCCACATCGACGTGCGCTTCACCTACGACATCGACGGTCTGCTCGAGGTCGAGGCCACGCCGATGCTGGCCGATCGCTCCGCGGGCGAGCCGCAGCGCCTGGTGATCCAGAACTCCGACGAGCGGCTGTCGCCGCAGGAGGTGGCGCAGCGGCTGAAGGCCCTGTCCGAGCTGAAGCTGCATCCGCGCGAGCGCATGGAGGTGCGCGCGCTCGTCGCCCGCGCCGAGCGCCTGTTCATGCAGGTCGGCCGCGAGGACCGTGAGCAGCTGGGCACGGCGATCACGCGCTTCGAGCTCGACCTCGACTCGCAGGAGCCGCGTCGCATCGAGCAGGGCGGCGAGATGCTGCAGCGCCTGGTGCGCGCGATCGAGGCGGACTCGCCGCTGGGGGTCTGATGCCGGTCGTCCTGCCCAGCTACTTCGTCGCGCTCGGCCTGGACGAGCGGGCCACGGAGGCGGACGTCAAGGCCGCCTACGCCGCCCGGCTCAAGCGCCTGGACCGCGCGCGCGACCCCCAGGGGTTCCAGGCCTTGCGGGGTCACTACGAGGCGGCCATCGCGCACCTGCGCGAAGGGCGCGGGTTCCACGAGATCGAGCCACCCCAACCCGACCTGGAGGTGGATCCGGAGCGGGTCGCCGGGGGCGCCTATGAGGACTTCCTTGCGGCGTTCTGGCGCGTCGACGCCCGCGCGCTGGCCGCCGCGGTCAGCTTGCTGCGGAATGCGCTGGCATCGCCGGCGCTGGCCTCGCTGGCGGTGCGCGAGGCGTTTGAACGCCGTGTCGTCGGCGCGCTGTTTAGCCGCAGCCTGCGCCGCCGCTCCGGCCTGCTGCTCTTCGCCGCCATCGAGGCCTTCCGCTGGTCGGAACGCCAGCCGCTGCTGCCGGCGGGCGGTGATGAAGTCGGCCTGCATCGATGGATCGACGCGGCCTTGCTGCTCGACGAGCGCACCCGCACGATCTGGCTGTGGCTGGCGGAGGAGCCGCGCCCGGCGCTGATCGACGCGGTGCCGCTGCATCGCGAGTTCGACTGGAACAGCGCCGTGCGCGAGATCTGCTGCCAGCCGGGCGAGCTCGGACGCTGGCACGCGTTGGCGGTCGGCGAGCCGGCCGCGCCGGCGCCGCGGGAAGCGCCGCCGCCCCGGCTCGGCGATCCGCCGCCGCCGTCGCGCACCACCTGGCGCGAGTGGCTGCAGTGGTTGAGGTCGCCAGCCTTCCTGCTGCTGATCGCGCCGCTGCTGACGGCGGGCCTGGTCATGTCCCTGCTGTGGATGCGCGGCGAGGATCCCAACGCGCCCAAGCCGCTGAGCTGCGCCGACCGTTTCGCCGCCGCGTCGCAGGCGCACTGGAAGGCGCTGAGCATCGGGCAGGTCGAGCTGCTGAACCGCTGCGCCCACGAGGTGCCGCCACCGAAGTGCCAGGACCGCGAGCACCTGAAGCGCCTGACCCGACTGGCGGTGCTGATCGTCAGCTCGCGTGACGGCGGCTCCGCCGACATGACGTATTTCTTCGGCAAGGACGAGGTGCTGCTCGACCCGGAGGATGGGCTGCTGGTCGCGACGCGCGGGGAGCCCTGCGACCGGGCGGCCTGGGAGCTCTATCGACAGGGCAGCTGGCTGCGGATGGGGCATGGGCCGACGGCGGAGGCGATCGTGCGCCGGGCTGCTGTCTGCACGCAGATGGCCGGGCCGACGCGGGGCGACGCCGCGCCGTCGATGCTCAGCCTGGCGAGCGAGTGGTCGGCCGACGACTGGGCCTTCAAGCTGCTGAGCCGGACCGATGCCTGGCAGGTGGCCACGCACCCGAACGGCTTGGCGGGCCTCCCACCGGCGCCGATCAAGCTGGATTCGCTGGTCACCACCGACCCCAAGCTCACCGAGGCGAGGGTCGAAAGCTGGGAAGAGAAGGCACCGGCCTGCGTGGCCGGCGGCCGCTGACGCTGGCGGTCGAGCGCGTGCTGTCGATCGCGTGCTGTCGATCGCGCGCCCACCGCCATCCGCCCGCGATTTCCCGCCATCCACCGCAGCGCGGGCGATGGCGGCGATCGGCGCGACCCACACTGGGCGCTCATCCACCCAGACCCGGAGCGTGCCGCATGTCGTCCCCGAAGCATCCCCCGATCGCCCGTCTGCGCGAGCTGCTGCGCGAGAACCGTGGCTTCCTGCTGTTCCTGGTCGGCTTCCTGTTCTTCCGCACCGCGATCGCGGACTGGAACCCGGTGCCCAGCGGCTCGATGCGGCCGACCATCCTCGAAGGCGACGTCGTCTTCGTCGAGCGCGTGGCCTACGACTGGAAGCTGCCGCTGACCGACATCTCGCTGCGGCGCACCGGCGAGCCGCGGCGCGGCGACGTGGTCACCTTCGGCTCGCCGCGCGACGGCACCCGGCTGATCAAGCGCATCGTCGCCGTGCCCGGCGACACGGTCGAGCTGCGCGGCGACCGGTTGATCCTCAACGGTCAGCCCGCGACCTACGCGCCGGTCGAGGAAGTGGACGAGACGCTGGTGCCCGGCGTGGCGGTGCGCGGCCTGCGCGAGATCGAGCAATGGGGCGACCAGCGCCGCGTCGTGCAGTTCCTGCCGGAGGTCCGCGCGCGGCGCGACTTCGGCCCGGTGGTCGTGCCCGCCGACCAGTTCTTCATGATGGGCGACAACCGCGACAACAGCGAGGACTCGCGCTTCATCGGCTTCGTGCCGCGCCGGCTCATCATCGGGCAGGCGCACCGCGTGCTGGTCTCGGCCGACATCACCGGCCGCTGGGCGCCGCGCTGGGACCGGTTCGCCGCGCCGCTGCGCTGAGGCGCGTCAACCACGTCGGCCCTGCAGCACGGTCCGCATTGACCTGTGTCGCGCAGGGTCTCTGAGGCCGCGCCGAGAATCGCCCGTCCCCTTCATCCAACGATCGACGGAACCCTCATGACGGACCTCTCCCGCTTTCCCATCACGAAGAAGTGGCCCGCGCAGCATCCCGAGCGGCTGCAGCTCTACTCGCTGCCCACGCCCAATGGCGTGAAGGTCTCGATCGCGCTCGAGGAACTGGGCCTGCCGTACGAGCCGCACCTGGTCAGCTTCCAGACCGACGACCAGCTCACGCCCGAGTTCCTGTCGCTCAACCCGAACAACAAGATCCCCGCGATCATCGATCCGGACGGCCCCGGCGGCGCGCCGCTGCCGCTGTTCGAGTCGGGCGCGATCCTGGTCTACCTGGCCGAGAAGACCGGCCGGCTGATCCCGCAGGACCCGGCACGCCGCTACGAGACGCTGCAGTGGGTGATGTTCCAGATGGGCGGAATCGGGCCGATGTTCGGCCAGGTCGGCTTCTTCCACAAATTCGCCGGCAAGGACTACGAGGACAAGCGCCCGCGCGATCGCTACCTCAACGAATCGAAGCGCCTGCTGGGCGTGCTCGAGCAGCGCGTGACCGGCCGCGACTGGATCATGGGCGACGAGTACACGATCGCCGACATCGCGATCTGGCCCTGGGTCAACAACCTGGTGGGCTTCTACGGCGCCGGCGACCTGGTGGGGTTCAGCGAGTTCAAGGAAGTCCAGCGCGTGCTCGCGGCCTTCCTGGCGCGCGACGCGGTCAAGCGCGGGCTCAACATCCCCGCGCGCCCGACCGCCTGAGCACGCTCTTCGACTCCCTCTCCCGCTTGCGGGAGAGGGCAGGGGTGAGGGCCAGCGGCCGTCGAAGGACTTCAGTAGTGCGGCGGCAACTCATCGCGCAGCGAGCCCGCGCCGTCGCCTCGTCCCTCGGGCACCTGCTTGCGCAGCTGCGCGATCTCGCGCACCAGCGCGTCGATCTGCTCCTGCTGCCGCGCGACCTGCGCGTTCAGGTGGTCGACCAGGTCCTCGGCGAAGCTGGCCTTGATCTCAAGCTCGGTGACCCGCGCCTCCAGGACCCGGACCTCCGCGGCCGCATCCGCTCCGCTCGCGCTCATGGCTGTGCCTTGGGCGCCGCGGCGGCCGGCTGCGACATCAGTTCCGCGATCACCGACACCGGCGCGCTGCCGTAGCTCAGGAACTGCTCGTTGAAAGCCTTGACGCTGAAGTCCTTGCCCAGCGCCTGTCGGCGCCGCTCGCGCAGTTCCATGATGTCGCTGTAGCCGCTGAAGTAGCTCGTCAGCTGCACCGAGGTCAGCTGCACGCGACGCCACTTCTCGCGCGCCTCGCGCTCGGTCTGGAAGGCCTGGCGCTGCAGCAGGTCCAGCGCCTGCGCCTCGCTCATGCCCAGCACATGGACGCTGTAGTCCAGGATCGTGTTGGTCACGCTGCGCAGGTTCCACTTGCCCCACATCAGCCACATCTCCGGCGCGTTCCCGCCGTAGCCGGACTCCAGCATCATCCGCTCGCCGAAGACGGCCCAGCCCTCGACCATCGCGCCGTTGCCGAACAGCGTCTTGACCAGCGACGGCGACTTGTTGGCGTAGACCAGCTGCGTGTAATGGCCGGGCACGGCCTCGTGGATGTTGAGGATCTGCAGGATCCAGTGGTTGTATTCCCGCAGCGAGCTCTCGGCCTGCTCGGGCGTGAGGTCGTCCAGCGGCGTGACGTTGTAGTAGGTGCGGTCCTGCGGGCGATAGGGCCCGGGCGCCTCGATGCCGGCGCCGGCGACACCGCGCTGGTACACCGGCGTCTCGCGCACGATCAGCGGCTTGCTCGCGTCCTGCGTCAACAGGTCGTGGTCGTTGATCCAGCGCTCGAGCTGCGGGATCTGCGCGCGGATCTCCTTGACGAAGTCCTCGCGCTTGACGTGCCGCTCGCTGAGCTTGCCGATCACCGCGCCGATGCGCGCGAAGCGGTCCTCGGGCTTGGGCGCGTCGCCCATCGTCTGCGTCCAGAGCTGGTCCGACAGCTGCGCCATCTGCGTCAGCAGCGCCTCGCGCGCCTGCAGCGCCCGCTGGTACATCTGCTCGGCCGAATGCGTGGACTGGATGTCGTAGCCGAACTTCTTCTCGTACAGCGCCTGGCCGAGCCGGAAGCTGCGCGCCTTGCCGCTGGCCTTGCCCTCGGCCAGCCATTGCTTCAGCCGCGCGGTATAGCCGTTGACGGCCGCCTTCGCCGCGGCGATGCGGACGGTGAGTTGCTGGCGCTCGGCCGCGGTCAGCGACGCGGCGTCCGGGCCTTGCGCGGCCTTGGCCACTTCGTCCAGCACGCTCAGCACGCCCGGCGCCTGGTCGATCGCCAGCTGCGTGTGCTCCAGCGTCGGTTGCTTCAGCAGCGCCGCGCCGGCCCGGTAATAGGCCGGCACCTGCGTCAGTCGCGCCGAGATCGTCTTCAGGCGCGCCGGCAGCGGCGCGTAGTCGGTGGCGAGGATGTAGTCGATCGGCCCGGCGATGTTGAGGAAGGACGGGTTCCACTCGTACTCGCGCAGCTCGGTCAGCTGGAAGCGGTCGCTGCGCAGCTTGTTGAGCAGCTGGCCCAGGTCGGTGCGCGAGGCCGCGCTCAGCGTCGCCGCGTCGACGGCCTCGAAGCGCCGGAGCCAGTCCGACGCGAAGGCCAGCGTGCGCGCGCGCATCGCGCGGTCCGGCGCGGGCAGGCGGTCGGCGTATTCATAACGGCCCGCGGCGATGGCGGCGTCCGGATCCAGGCGCCACAGCGCCTCGATGTAGTCGTTGGCCAGGCGCTGGAAGCGCGCGTCGGCGGTAGCCGACGCGTCGGGTTCGGGGCGCAGGACGTTGCGGGTCGGCTGGGCGGCGGGATCGGCCGCGAGCGCGGGCAGGGCGTTCCAGGCGCCAACGGTGGTCAGCGCGGCCACGGCCAGCGCGCGAAGGGTGGGGCGGTGCGTCATGGGGCGCGAGCATAGCCCGCCCGGGCCCGCAGGGCGCGCGCCGGCCGCCCTCAGGCCAGCAGCCAGCGGCTGATGTGGAAGGTCAGCCAGGACGCCAGGTAGGCCAAGCCGAACAGGTAGGCCAGCATGACGGCCGGGATCTTGTAGCCGCCGGTCTCGCGCTTGACCGCGGCCAGCGTCGAGATGCACTGCGGCGCGAAGATGAACCAGGCCAGCAGCGAGAACGCGGTCGGCAGGCCCCAGGTCGACGAGATCAGCGGCGTCAGCGCCTGCGCGGTGGCGTCGTCGCCGGTGGCCGACAGCGCGTACACCGTGCCCAGCGCGCTGACCGCGATCTCGCGCGCCGCCATGCCCGGCACCAGCGCCAGGCTGATCTGCCAGTTGAAGCCGATCGGCTCGAAGATCGTCGCCAGGCCGCGGCCCAGGTAGCCGGCGAAGCTGTACTCGATCGCCGGGCCGGTGGCGCCCTCGGGCGCGCCGGGGAAGGTCGACAGCACCCACAGCAGCAGCGTCAGCGCCAGGATGATGCCGCCCACGCGCTTGATGAAGATCTCCGCGCGCTGCCACAGTCCGATCGCGACGTTGCGCGCATGCGGCCAGTGGTAGCTGGGCAGTTCCATCATCAGCGGACGCACCTGGCGGCCCGCGTCGGTGAAGCGCTTGAGCACCCAGGCCACCGCCATCGCCGCGAGGATGCCGGCGAAGTACAGGACGAAGAGCACCAGCCCCTGCAGCTCGATGCCGCCCCACAGCTCGCGCTGTGGGATGAAGGCGCCGATCAGCAGCGCATACACCGGCAGCCGCGCCGAGCAGGTCATCAGCGGCGCGATCAGGATGGTCACCAGCCGGTCGCGCGGATTGGCGATCGAGCGGGTGGCCATGATCCCGGGGATCGCGCAGGCGAAGCTCGACAGCAGCGGGATGAAGCTGCGGCCCGACAGCCCCACCGATCCCATCAGCCGGTCCAGCAGGAAGGCCGCGCGCGGCAGGTAGCCGGACTCCTCCAGGATGAGGATGAAGAAGAACAGGATCAGGATCTGCGGCAGGAACACCAGCACGCCGCCGACGCCCGCGATCAGGCCGTCCACGACCAGGCTGCGCAGGTGGCCTTCGGGCAGCAGCGCGCCGGCCTGCCCGCCGAGCCAGCCGGTGGCGGCCTCGATCCAGCCCATCGGCGCTTCCGCCCACGCGAACACCGCCTGGAACAGGAAGAACAGCAGCACCGCCAGCAGGATCGGCCCGAAGACCGGATGCAGCACGACGCGGTCGACCTTGTCGCTGGGCAGCTCGCCCTGCAGCGTGTCCAGGCCGAGTTCCTTGAGGATGTGGCCGATGCGGGCGTTGTCCTCGCCCTCGGGCACGGGGCTGGCGGTCTTCCAGAGCTCGGGCTGGTCCAGCACTGCGCGCAGGTCGTCCAGGCCGTGGCCGTCGGTGGCGACCGTGCGGATCACCGGCACGCCCAGCAGCGCGGACAGCCTGGCCGTGTCGATCTCGATGCCGCGGCGCTGGGCCAGGTCGGCCATGTTCAGCGCGACCACGCAGGGCAGGCCCTGGCGCTGCACCGACAGGAACAGGCGCAGGTTGCGGCGCAGGTTGGTCGCGTCCAGCACGCAGACGATCAGGTCGGGCCGCTTCTCGCCCTGCGCGCGGCCGGCGAGGACGTCGACGGTGACGCGCTCGTCCGGCGAGCGCGGGTACAGCGAGTAGGTGCCTGGCAGGTCCAGTACCCGCAGCAGCTTGCCGGCGGCCGTCTTGAGCCGGCCTTCCTTGCGCTCGACCGTCACGCCGGCGTAGTTGGCGACCTTCTGGCGGCTGCCCGTCAGGCGGTTGAAGAGGGCGGTCTTGCCGCAGTTCGGATTGCCCACCAGCGCCAGCAGCGGCCCGGCCGGATGAATGTGGACGACGGCCTCACGCATGGGCGGCCCCCGCCTGGCCGGTCGCGGCATCGGTCGCTGCGTCGATGGGCGCGGTGAGCCCGCCGCTCGTGCCGCCCTCGAGCAGCACGCAGTCCGCCTCCGCCCGGCGCAGCGCGAAGGTCGACTGGCCGATGCGCACCACCAGCGGGTCGGCGCCGGGCATCGCGCGGGCCAGCACGGCGACGTGCTCGCCGGCGACGAAGCCGAGCTCCTCCAGCATCTGCTTCCATTCCGGCGCATGGGCCGGCGCCTGCAGCGACTTGACGCGGTGCGCCTGGCCGAGGACGGCCTGCGCGAGGGTGGGGACGGGAAGGACAGCGCTCATGTCGTGGGGATCTCGGGAGGAGCCTGCGGGCTTGCGAAGCGAAACATTCTAAATGATAGTAATTCTCAACTTGCTCGACCGAGCCGGGGTGATGTTTCGGTCAATCCGAGGGCGTTTGGCGATCCGCGCGAGCCGGCACGGGAACTGCTAGCCACTAGCCCGCGTTTCAGCTGGACGCAATGGCCTGACTTAGTGAGGCGGCCCCTGATTTGATGAGCCCGCAAACGTTTAGCGTTTTCCTTGACGTGGCTTACACTCGCGCCTTCTTAGAATGCCCGGCTGCTCCTCACCCCTTCGCATCGAGATCGCAATGATGAAGCCCTTCCTGTCGTTCGCCCCGACCGTCACCTCGATCGCCGCCGGCCTGGCGCTGGCCCTGGCGACCGGCGCCGCGGCCGCGCAGACCACCCCGGCGGTGATCTTCGACATGGGCGGCAAGTTCGACAAGTCGTTCAACGAGGCCGCCTACCGCGGCGTCGAGCAGTGGAAGAAGGACACCGGCGGCAAGTACCTCGAGTTCGAGATCAGCAACGAGACCCAGCGCGTGCAGGCGATCCGCCGCATGGCCGAGCGCGGTGCGAGCCCCATCATCTCGGTGGGCTTCGCCCAGGCCTCGGCGCTGAACCAGGTGGCCAAGGACTTCCCCAAGACCAAGTTCGTCATCATCGACGAGAAGGTCAACCAGCCCAACGTGCAGTCGGTGCTGTTCAAGGAGCAGGAAGGCAGCTTCCTGGTCGGCGCGCTGGCCGCGCTGACCAGCAAGACCGGCAAGGTCGGCTTCGTCGGCGGCATGGACATCCCGCTGATCCGCAAGTTCGAGTGCGGTTACGAGCAGGGTGCCAAGGCCGCCAACGGCAAGGTCGAGGTCTTCAAGAACATGACCGGCACGACCGCCTCGGCCTGGAACGACCCGACCCGCGGCGGCGAGCTGGCCAAGGCGCAGTTCGCCAAGGGCGTGGACGTGGTCTTCGCCGCGGCCGGCGGCACCGGTGTCGGTGTCTATCAGGCCGCCAAGGACGCCGGCAAGTTCGCCATCGGCGTGGACAGCAACCAGAACCACCTGCAGCCCGGCACCATGCTGAGCTCCATGGTCAAGCGCGTGGACGTGGCCGTCTACAACGTGCTCAAGGAATGGAAGCCCGGCATCAGCGTGCTGGGCCTGAAGGAAGGCGGCGTGGAGTACGCCGTCGACGCCAACAACGCCAAGCTGATCGCGCCCGCGGTCAAGGCCAAGCTCGACGGCTACAAGGCCGACATCATCGCCGGCAAGATCAAGGTCGCCGACTACATGGCCGACAACGCCTGCAAGAACTGACCCCTCGCGAGCGAGCGTCCCTGACATGACACAGTCCCCACGCGGCGCCGCCGCGCCCGCGGTCCGTCTGTGCGAGATCTCCAAGCGCTTCGGCGCGGTGCAGGCCAACCGGGCGGTGAGCCTGGCCGTCGAGCGCGGCACGGTGCATGGCCTGGTCGGCGAGAACGGCGCCGGCAAGAGCACGCTGATGGCGATCCTCTACGGCTACTACCACGCCGACGAGGGCCACATCGAGGTCGACGGCCAGCGCGTCTCGATCGCCAATTCGCATCAGGCCATCGCGCTGGGCATCGGCATGGTGCACCAGCACTTCATGCTGGTGGACACGCTGTCCGCGCTGGACAACGTCATGCTGGGCGCCGAGCCGGCCTTCTTCCTGTCGCGCGCCAAGCGGCAGGTGCGCCGCGAGCTCGAAACGCTGATGCGCGACACCGGCCTGACGGTGCGCCTGGACGCCACCGTGGCCGACCTGCCGGTGGGCGAGATGCAGCGGCTGGAGATCCTCAAGGCCCTGTACCGCGGCGCCCGGATCCTGATCCTGGACGAACCCACCGCGGTGCTGACGCCGCAGGAGACGGACCAGCTCTTCGAGGTGCTGCGCCGCCTGCGCGAGCGCGGCACGACCATCCTGTTGATCACGCACAAGCTGCGCGAGGTGATGGCGCTGTGCGACGCGGTGACCGTGATGCGCGCCGGCACCGTGGTCAAGACCACCGCGATCGGCGACACGAGTCCCGAGGACCTGGCCGAGAGCATGGTGGGCCGCAAGGTCAACCTGGGCCGCGAGGGCGGCGCGGCCAAGCCGCAGTCGGAGCAGCCGGTGCTCAAGGCCGAGGGCCTGACCGTGGCGAGCGACACCGGCTCCGGCGTGCACCTGCTGAGCAACGCCACGCTGGCGCTGCGCCCGGGCGAGATCGTCGGCGTGGCCGGCGTGTCGGGCAACGGCCAGAGCGAGTTGCTCGAGGTGCTGGCCGGCATGCGCGCGCCCGACGCCGGCGCGCTGCATGTCGCGGGGCGCGATTTCCAGGCGGCCACGTGGATGGACCCGCGCACCGCGCGCGAGCTGAAGCTGGCGCACGTCCCCGAGGACCGCCACGCGCTCGGCATGGTGCTGAGCTTCCCGGCCTGGGAGACGGCCGCGCTCGGTTACCACGAGCAGGACCAGTACTGCGCCGGCCCGCTGGGCCTGGGCATGGACCAGCGCCACCTGCGCGCGCAGACGGCCGACATGATGGAACGCTTCGACGTGCGGCCCCGCAATCCGGAGCTGGGCTCGTCCAAGTTCTCCGGCGGCAACCAGCAGAAGCTGATCCTGGCGCGCGAGATCGGCCAGCAGCCGGCGGTGTTGCTGGTGGGCCAGCCCACGCGGGGCGTGGACATCGGCGCGATCGAATTCATCCACAACCAGCTGCGCCGCCTGCGCGACGCGGGCTGCGCGATCCTGGTCGTGTCCAGCGAGCTCGACGAGATCCTGGCGCTGGCCGACCGCGTCATCGTCATGAATGCCGGCCGCATCACCGGCGAGCTCGCGATCGATGCCTGCACCGAGAAGAACCTGGGCCTGCTGATGTCCGCTTCCCCCTCCCACGAGAACGCCGCGGCCGCGGCGACCGCCGCATGAGCGCCCAAGCCTTGCAGATGCCGCGCTGGATGGACCTCGTCCTGCTGCCGCTGTGGAACCTGCTGATCGCGCTGGCGGTGGCCGGCGGCGTGGTGCTGCTGATCGGCGCCAGCCCGGTGCAGGCGCTGTCGGTGCTGCTCGAGGGCGCGCTGGGCAGCGCGCGCGGCCTGGGCTACACGCTCTACTACACGACCACCTTCGTCTTCACCGGCCTGGCCGTGGCGGTCGCCTTCCACGGCGGGCTGTTCAACATCGGCGGGGAAGGGCAGGCGACGCTGGGCGGCATCGGCGTGGCGCTGCTGTCGCTGTGGCTGGCGCCCAAGCTGCCGGGCTTCGTGATGATCCCGCTGGCGATCCTCGCGGCGGCGCTGTTCGGCATGGTCTGGGCCGCGGTGCCCGGCTACCTGCAGGCCTGGCGCGGCAGCCATGTGGTCATCACGACCATCATGTTCAACTTCCTCGCCGCCGGCCTGAACGGCTACCTGCTGGTGAACTGGCTGCGTCCGGCGGGTTCGATGTCGGTGGAGAGCGATGCCTTCGCCGACTCGGCGCGCATGCCGGCGGTCCATGAGCTGCTCGCGAAGCTGGGCATCGAGTGGCCGTCCTCGCCGCTGAACCTGTCCATCCTGCTGGCGCTGGCCGCCAGCGTCTTCGTCTGGTGGTTCCTGTGGAAGAGCCGCGCCGGCTACGTGCTGCGCGCGGTCGGCTCCAACCCGAGCGCCGCCCATTACGCCGGCATCCGGCCGCGCTGGCAGGTGCTGGCGGCGATGGGTCTGTCGGGCGCGCTGGCCGGTCTGGTCGGCGTCAACGAGATCGCCGGCGTGCAGGGCAAGCTGACGCTGGACTTCGTCGCCGGCGCCGGCTTCACCGGCATCGCCGTGGCGCTGATGGGCCGCAACCACCCGGTGGGCATCGTGCTGGCCTCGCTGCTGTTCGGCACGCTGTACCAGGGCGGCGTCGAGGTCTCCTTCGAGGTGCCCGGCTTCAGCCGCGAGATGGTGGTGACGGTGCAGGGCCTGATCGTGCTGTTCGCCGGCGCAATGGCGATGGTGAGCGCGCCGATGTTCGCGAAGCTCTACGCGGCGTTCGCGCGCAAGCAGCGCGCGGCGGAGGGGAAGTCCCATGGATGAGGTGCTGATCGGCTCGGTGCTGGCGTCGACGCTGCGCGTCACCACGCCGCTGCTGTTCGCCGCGCTCGCGGGCCTGCTGTCGGAGCGCTCCGGCGTGGTCGACATCGGCCTGGAAGGCAAGATGCTCTCGGCCGCCTTCGCCGCGGCCGCGGTGGCCAGCGTGTCGCACTCGACGACGCTGGGCCTGCTGGCCGCGATCGGCGTGGCGATCGCGATGTCGATGGTCCACGGCTTCGCCACGGTGACGCATCGGGGCGACCAGGTCGTCTCCGGCGTCGCGCTGAACATGGTGGCCGCCGGCCTGACGGTGGTGCTGGGCATCGCCTGGTTCGCGCAGGGCGGCCAGACGCCGCCGATCGCCGCCGAGCAGCGCATCACCGGCCTGCTGCCGCAGTGGGCCGAGCCCACCCCGGGGAGCTGGGCCGCATCGGTCATCGGCCACGGCCTGCTGAGCCACAACGCGCTGGTCTACCTGGCCTTCGCGCTGGTCGTCGTGGTGTGGTTCTTCCTGGAGCGCACCCGCCCGGGGCTGCGCCTGCGCGCGGTCGGCGAGAACCCGGCGATGGTCGACGCCGCCGGCGTGTCCGTGCCGCGGCTGCGCTACACCGCGCTGGCGCTCAACGGCATCCTGTGCGGCCTGGGCGGCGCCTACCTGACGCTGGCGCAGAACGCCTCGTTCTCGCCCAACATGACGGCGGGCCGCGGCTTCATCGCGCTGGCCGCGATGATCTTCGGCAAGTGGAAGCCGGTGCCGACGCTGTGCGCCTGCCTGCTGTTCGGCTTCCTCGACGCCGTCGCCATCCGCCTGCAGGGCGTGTCGCTGCCGGGCATCGGCGAGGTGCCGGTGCAGCTGATCCAGGCGCTGCCCTACCTCCTGACGGTGGTGCTGCTGGCCGGCTTCATCGGCCAGGCGATCGCGCCCAAGGCGCTGAGCAAGCCCTACGTGAAGGAGCGCTGAACATGAGCGCGCAGAACCTCATCGCCTCGATCCCGCTGCCCGCCGACGTCATCGAGCGCCTGCTGAAGGCCGCGCTCGACGCGCGCCAGCATGCGCATGCGCCGTACTCGAAGTACTTCGTTGGCGCCGCGGTGCTGGACGAGCACGGCCGCATCCATGCCGGCTGCAACATCGAGAACGCCGCTTATCCGCAAGGCTGGTGCGCGGAGACCAATGCGCTGGGCCACATGATCATGGGCGGCGGGCGCATCGCCCGCGCGGTGATGGTGACCGGCGCCGGCTCGGAAATCATCACGCCCTGCGGCGGCTGCCGCCAGAAGCTGCGCGAATTCGCGCGGCCCGAAGAGTTGATCGTGATCGCGGGCGACGCCAGCGGCGTGCGCGCGCACTGGACCCTGGAGCAGCTGCTGCCGGCGAGCTTCGGTCCCGACCATCTGAAGAACTGACATCGACGCGGCCACGACGGCCGCGACAGGAGAGAACCATGTCCATGCCCCTGCACGGCGCCGAGCTCGACGCCGCCATCACCACGTCCATCGCCACGCTGAAGGCCACCTTCGGCGAGCAAGGCCCCGAAGTGGCCGTGGTGCTGGGCTCCGGCTGGGCCGGCGCCGTCGACCAGCTGCAGGACGCGAAGCACCTGCCGTATGCGCAGCTGCCGGCCTTCCCCCAGCCCAAGGTCGAGGGCCACGTGGCCGAGATCGCCGTCGGCCGTGTCGGCCAGCAGCGCGTGGCGATGCTGCGCGGTCGCGCGCACACCTACGAGAGCGGCGACTGCACCGGCATGGCCGGCGCGATCCGCAGCCTGAAGGCCTGGGGCGTGAAGGTGCTGGTGCTGACGAATGCGTCGGGCAGCCTGCGCTCGCACCAGCCGCCGGGCAGCCTGATGCTGATCTCGGACCACATCAATGCGCCGCAGCGCTCGCCGCTGACCGGCCTGCCGGGCAGCGACCGCTTCTGCGACATGAGCGTCGCCTACGACGCCGAGCTGCGCCAGCAGGGCTTCAAGGTCGCGCGCGACGTCAACATGGTGCTGACCGAGGGCGTGTACGTGTGGGCCGTCGGTCCGCACTTCGAGACGCCGGCCGAGATCCGCATGTTCGCCGCCTGGGGCGCCGACGCGGTGGGCATGAGCACCGTGCCGGAGACCATCCTGGCGCGTCACGCCGGGCTGCGCGTCGCGGGCCTGGCGCTGATCACCAACATGGCCGCGGGCATGTCGGACGAGGCGCTGACGCACGCGCTGACGCTGCAGCAGGCCAAGGCTTCGGGCGAGCGCGCGGCGGCCTTCCTGGGCCAGTACTTGGCCTCGTTGGCGACGCTGGCATCGCTCAAGGGCTGATCCGCCCGGAAGGCGCAAGATCGGGCCGGCGGTCCGGCCTCGCGAGGCCGTGATCGCCCCTCCGTCCGGAGCACGGGGCGCGCGGCGCCGTGCGCCGGCCAGCCAACGCCGCGCGCTGCGTGACGCAGCCCTGGGAGCAGTAGATGAAGACCGAGATGAGTCTTGAACAAGCGGCGCGACTGGCGCTGCAATGCCTGGACCTGACCAGCCTGAACGATGGCGACACCGCGGCCGACATCGACGCGCTGTGCGCTCGCGCCATCGGCGCGCCGGAGCGCGGCCACGTCGCCGCGGTCTGCGTCTGGCCGCGTTTCGTCGCGCAGGCGCGTGCCGCCTTGCCCGCGGACATCCGGGTCGCGGCGGTCGCCAATTTCCCCGACGGCAGCCTCGACCTGCCGCGCGTGCTGGCCGAGGTCGACGCGATCGCGCAGGCCGGCGCGCAGGAGGTCGACGTGGTGCTGCCGTACAAGGCGCTGATGGCGGGGCAATCGACCGAGGTGGCGGAGTTCCTCGCGGAGGTCCGTCACGCGACGCGCCCGCTGACCTTGAAGGTGATCATCGAATCGGGCGAGCTGGGCTCGCCGGCGCGCATCGCCGAGGCCACGCGGCAGGCGCTGATGGCCGGGGCCGACTTCGTCAAGACCAGCACCGGCAAGAGCCCCGTGTCGGCCACGCCCGAGGCGGCCGCGACGATGCTGCGCGAGATCGCGGCGAGCGGCCTGGGCAACGCGGGCTTCAAGGCCTCGGGCGGGATCCGCTCGGTGGCGGACGCGCGCGGCTACCTGCAGCTCGCCGTCGATGCGCTGGGCGTGAGCGCGCTGACGGCCCACCGCATGCGCTTCGGCGCCAGCGGGCTGCTGGGCGACATCGAGGCGGTGCTGGCCGGGCAGGACAGCGCGGCCGTCAGCGCGGCTTACTGACGCGGCGATCATGCTGGCGCAGGAAATCATTCGGGCCAAGCGCGAGGGGCGCGCGCTGGACGAGGCCCAGATCCGGCACTTCGTGCGCGGGCTGGTGGACGGCAGCTGGAGCGAGGGCCAGGTGGCCGCGCTCGGCATGGCGGTGTTCCTGCGCGGCATGGGACGGGACGAGGCGGTCGCGCTGACGCGCGCGATGATGGACAGCGGCCGCGTGATGCGCTGGCCCGACATGCCGGGGCCGGTGCTGGACAAGCACTCGAGCGGCGGCGTGGGCGACAAGCTGAGCCTGATGATCGCGCCGATGGTGGCGGCCTGCGGCGGCTACGTGCCGATGATCGCGGGCCGTGGCCTGGGGCACACCGGCGGCACCGTCGACAAGCTCGAGGCCATCCCCGGGTACACGACCACGCCGGCGCCGGCGGATTTCGACCGCATCGTCCGCACGCTGGGCTGCGCCATCATCGGCCAGACCAGCGACCTGGCGCCCGCCGACAAGCGCTTCTACGCGGTGCGCGACATCACCGCCACCGTCGAGAGCGTGCCGCTGATCACCGCGAGCATCCTGTCGAAGAAGCTGGCGGCCGGCCTGCAGGGCCTGGCGATGGACATCAAGTGCGGCAACGGCGCCTTCGCGGCGACGCCCGAGTTCGGCCAGGAGCTGGCGCGCAGCATCGTCGAGGTGGCTGGTGGCGCAGGCCTGCGCACGCGGGCGCTGATCACCGACATGAACCAGGTGCTGGGCCGGGAAGTGGGCAACGCGCTGGAGGTGCGCGGGGCCATCGACTACCTGAAGGGCGACGGGCCGCGCGAGGCCCGCACCCATGAACTGACGCTCGCGCTGTGCGCCGAGATGCTGGTGCTGGGTGGGCTGGCGCCTGACACGGCGGCCGCGCGCCTGAAGCTGCAGGCGGCGCTGGACAGCGGCGCGGCGGCGGAGCGCTTCGCGAAGATGGTCGCGGCGCTGGGCGGGCCGGCGGACCTGATGGAGAGGCCGGATGCGTATCTCGCGGCCGCGCCGGTCGTGCGCGCGGTGCCTGCGCCGCGCGCGGGGCGGGTCATCGGGATGAAGACGCGGGACATCGGGCTGGTGATCGTGGAGCTGGGCGGCGGCCGGCGCCTGCCGGGCGACGCGCTCGACATGCGGGCCGGGCTGGATCGCTTCGCGCAATCGGGCGACGTGTTGTCGGCGGGCGATCCGATCGCCTTCGTCCACGCGGCGGACGAGGCCTCCGCGGAACGCGCGATCGCGCAGGTGCTGGCGGCAGTCACCATCGAGGACGCGCCGAACTGGGCGCCGGCACCGCTCGTCATGGCTGAGTTGGGCTGACTGCGGGGCGATGCCGATCGGTAGAATCCCGCCCCTCGTTCCCTGATTCCCGCCATGCCCGATTCCATCGACCCCAACGACGATCCCATCGACAGCGACGACGCCAGCGAATCGCCGGCGGGCGAGGGCGCCAACCACCCGCGCGCCCGCATCCGCAGCTTCGTCGTGCGCGCGGGTCGCATGGGCACCGGGCAGATCAAGGCGCTCGCGGAACTCGGCCCCAAGTTCGTGCTGCCGTTCAAGCCCGAAGCGCTCGACTACGAAGCCACCTTCGGCCGAAAGGCGCCCGTGGTCTTCGAGATCGGCTTCGGCATGGGCGGCCCGACCGCCCAGATCGCCCGGACCTTGCCGGGGACCGACTTCATCGGCTGCGAGGTCCACGAGCCCGGCGTCGGTGCGCTGCTCAAGCTGATCGGCGAGCAGGACATCCCGAACATCCGCATCTTCCAGCACGACGCCGTCGAGGTGCTGGACCAGATGATCCCCCCGGGCTCGCTGGCCGGCGTGCACATCTACTTCCCCGATCCCTGGCACAAGAAGCGGCACAACAAGCGCCGCCTGGTGCAGCCGCCGTTCGTCGCCAAGCTGGTGAAGCACCTCGCGCCGGGCGGCTACCTGCACCTGGCCACCGACTGGGAGCCCTACGCCCAACAGATGCTGGAAGTGCTGAGCGCCGATCCGGACCTGGTGAATGCCTCGTCCCGCGCCGACGGCTACGCCGACAAGCCGGACTACCGCCCGCTCACCAAGTTCGAGCACCGCGGCCTGAAGCTGGGTCACGGCGTCTGGGACCTGGTCTTCAAGCGCAAGGGCTGAATCGCGCCGCTGGCCCCGCGACCGCGCGGCCGCGGTGCATCGCTGCGTGACCAAGGTCAGGCGCGGACCGGCCCGCAAGGCCATTCAAGGCCGTCAAAAGGGGCGCGCTGGTAGAGTTCCGCCCCATGTCCGAATCCAACTCCCTCGCCGGTCGGCACATCCTGCTGGGCCTGTCCGGCGGCATCGCCTGCTACAAGATCGCCGAGCTCACCCGGCTGCTGGTCAAGGCCGGCGCCACGGTGCAGGTCGTGATGACCGAGGCCGCCGAGGCCTTCATCACGCCGGTGACGATGCAGGCGCTGTCGAACCGGCCGGTCTTCACCAGCCAATGGGATGCGCGGCCCGAGAACAACATGGCGCACATCAACCTCACCCGCGAGGCCGATGTGATGCTGATCGCGCCGGCCAGCGCGGACATGATCGCCAAGCTGGCCCAGGGCCGCGCCGACGAACTGCTGTCGCTGACCGCGCTGGCGCGCCCGGCCCAGCGCTGCGCGCTGCTGCTGGCGCCGGCGATGAACCGCGAGATGTGGGCCCATCCCGCCACGCAGCGCAACCTGGCGCAGGTCCGGGCGGACGGCGCGCAGGTGCTGGGCGTCGGCAGCGGCGACCAGGCCTGCGGCGAGGTCGGCGATGGCCGGATGCTGGAGCCGCAGCAGTTGCTCGAGCACGTCGTCTCGCACTTCCAGCCCAAGGTGCTGGCCGGCCGCAAGCTGCTGATCACCGCGGGCCCGACCTACGAGGCGATCGATCCGGTGCGCGGCATCACCAACCGCTCCAGCGGCAAGATGGGATTCGCCATCGCGCGCGCGGCGGCGGAGGCCGGTGCCGAGGTGACGCTGGTGGCCGGTCCGGTGCACCTGCCCACGCCGCTGGGCGTGAGCCGCATCGACGTGCAGAGCGCGCGCGAGATGCTGGACGCGGTGCTGCCGCGCGCGGCGACGCACCAGGTCTTCGTCGCCACGGCGGCGGTGGCGGACTGGCGGCCGGCGCAGGCGGCCGAGCACAAGATCAAGAAGAACGCCAAGGCCGGCGAGGCGGTCGCGCCCGCGCTGGCGCTGGCCGAGAACCCCGACATCCTGGCCACGGTGGCCGCGCTGCCGCAGCCGCCGCTGTGCGTCGGTTTCGCGGCGGAGAGCCAGGACCTGATCAAGCACGCGCGCGAGAAGCGCCAGCGCAAGAACGTGCCGCTGATCGTGGCCAACGTCGGGCCCGCGACCTTCGGCCAGGACGACAACGCGCTGACGCTGGTCGACGCGCGCGGCGAGCGCGAGCTCTCCCGCGCCGACAAGCTGACGCTGGCCCGCGAGCTGGTGCGCGAGATCGCGCAGCGGCTCACCACCTACACTGCCTGACTTTCCGCCGCGCGCGGTGCGCCGTCCGACGCGCGCGTCGCCCGAAGCGCTCACGCTGCCCCGGCCCTTCCGGGGGCGAGGGCCGCGATGGGCCGTGGCGGCATCCGACTCTCTTCCCCGTTGACCCCATGACCACCATCGATCTCAAGGTGCTCGACCGCCGCATGGCCGAGCAGCTTCCCGCCTACGCGACGACCGGCAGCGCCGGCCTGGACCTGCGCGCCTGTCTGGACGAGCCGATCACGCTCGCGCCGGGCGACACGGTGCTGGTGCCGACGGGCCTGGCGATCCACATCGGCGACGCCGGCCTGGCGGCGATGATCCTGCCGCGCTCGGGGCTGGGCCACAAGCATGGCGTGGTGCTGGGCAACCTGGTGGGCCTGATCGACTCCGACTACCAGGGGCAGCTGATGGTCAGCGTGTGGAACCGTGGCAAGGACAGCTTCACCATCCAGCCGATGGAGCGCATCGCGCAGATGGTGATCGTGCCGGTGGTGCAGCCGACCTTCCGCGTGGTCGATGACTTCGATGCCTCCTCGCGCGGCGAGGGCGGTTTCGGCTCGACCGGCAAGGCCTGACCCGCGCCACCACCCCGCGCAGCCCACGCTGCGAATCGCAGGCCGGAGTCAGCGAGCGTGTGTGGGGCCGGAATGGGGCTTGGGGTTCCCGGACGGGAGGCCCCATGCCCCGTGGAGAGCCCGCGCCTGGCCGTCCGAGGTCAATCCTCGTGACCGTGCCCGTGCTCCACGCCCGCCGCCTCGGCGTCGACGGGCACGCTCGCATTGGCGCCATCGAAGAAGAACGGCTTGCGCGCCTTCTTCGCGGGCCAGACCTCGTTCATCGACGGGATGTCGAAGACCTTGCCGCCCTGCATGACCTGCGAGATCCGGTCGCTCTGCCGGATGTCCTTGAGCACGTCCCCGTCGAGGATCACCAGGTCCGCGAGCTTGCCCGGCTCGAGTGAGCCGATGTCCTTGTCCAGCCCCAGGTAGCGCGCCGGATTGAGCGTCGCGGTGCGGATCGCCTCGAGCGAGGACATGCCGCCCAGGCCCATCATCCACATCTCCCAGTGCGCGCCCAGGCCTTCGCGCTGGCCGTGCGCGCCGATGTTCACCGGCACGCCCGCCCGCTGCAGCTCGGTCGCGGTCTTCGCGACCTGGATGACGTTGAAGTCCTCCTCCGGCGCCGTTTCGCGGCGCACGCTGCGCGGCTCGAGCACGGCCTTGGGTACGAACTTGCTCAGCAGCGGATGGCGCCACACGTCGGTGCGCGCGTACCAGTAGTGCTCGCCGTCCAGGCCGCCGTAGGCGACGTTGAGCGTCGGCGTGTAGCCGACCTGCGTCTGCGGCCACAGCTGCTTCACGTCGTCGTAGACCTTGGCCACCGGCAGCGCATGCTCGATGCCGGTGTGGCCGTCGATGACCATGTTCATGTTCATCTGGAACAGCGAGCCGCCTTCCGGCACGACCATCATCTGCGTTTCGCGCGCGGCCTCCAGCACCTGCTGGCGCTGGTCGCGGCGCGGCTGGTTGTAGCTCTTGACGCTGATCGCGCCGGCGGACTTGAGCCGCTTCAGATGGGTGAGGGCGTCGTCCAGGCTGTTGATCACCGCGGAGAAGTCGCCTTTCGCGCCGTACAGCACCGTGCCGGTCGAGAAGATCCGCGGCCCCACCACGCGGCCGGTGCGCTGCATCTCGGACTGGGTATAGATGTCGCTGGTGCGGTTGGACGGGTCGTGCAGCGTGGTCAGGCCGAAGGCCAGCGACGCGTAGTTGATCCAGCTCTGCTGCGGGATGATGTCGCTCTCGGCCATCGTGCCGTGCCAGTGGGCGTCGATCAGGCCGGGGATCACCGTCTTGCCGGCGGCCTGGATCGTCTCCGTCCCCGCCGGGATCGTCACCGAAGCGCGCGGCCCGATCGCCGCGATGCGGTCGCCGTCGACCAGGATGACGCCGTCCTCGATGACTTCATCGGGCCTGGCCGCGTTCATCGTGACGATGCGCGCGCCGACGATGGCGATGCGGCCCTTGGGCTTGTCGACGCTCAGCGTCAACTGGATAGTCGCGCCGCGCTCGGCCGGCTTGAAGCCCGGCTGCAGCGCCTGCGCCAGCGGCACGGTGAACAGCTCGTTGCCGAGCGCGTAATGCAGCGCATAGGGCCGCGACTTGCCGTCGCCGGACCACTGCAGGTCGTCGCCGGCATTGACGTCGAGCTTGCTGACCGGCATCGCCTCGGCCTTGGGGCCGACGGTCTGCAGCTTGCCGGCCGGCGCGAGCGGCGTCACGTAGGTGTGGAAGCGTTCGGTGAAGCCCAGCCACTGGCCGTCCGGCGACACGGTGAACCGTGTCGCGAATTCGCTCTTGGCGACCGCCACTTCGCTGCGTTCGACGAGGTTCAGGCGGATCAGCTGGCGATTGGCATCGACCTCGCCGGTGGTCTGCTTGCGGGTGACGTAGAGCGTGTCGTTGTCGGCACCGAACTGTGGCGCCTCGCCGTCCTTGGTGACACGGCGCGCTTGGCCCTTGCCATCGGCCGGTGCGACGTAGATGCCGGGTTCCAGGCTGTTCCAGGGCGAGGTCAGGTAGCCGCCCTTGGCCTTCTGGTACGCGATGCTGCGGCCGTCGGGCGAGAAGGCCGGCGCCAGGTACTTGCCGGGCTCCGGCGTGACGACGGTGTCGCGGCCGCTGGCCAGGTCGAGCACGCGCACGCGGCCCTGGTCGGCGTCGCTCCAGCCGAGGTAGACCAGCTGGCGGCCATCGCGCGAGAAGGCCGGGAAGTATTCGAAGCGCTCGGTCTGCGAGGTCAGGCGCTTGGCTTCGCCGATCGGCTGGCCGTCGCGCAGCTCGCTCGTGTAGAGGTAGCCCGCGGACGAGAACACCACTCGCCTGCCGTCGGGCGAGACCTTCACCCAGCGCAGCATCTTCGATTCGAAGCTGGCCGGCGCGACCTCATGCGAGAAGCGGACCGCGGGCGTGAACTGGCGCTCGTCCTTCACGTGGAAAGGGATCTCGGCGGCCGAGCCCTTGAACGGGTCGATGCGCCAGAGCTTGCCCTGCGCCCAGGCGACGAGCTGGCGGGCATCGGGCGTCCAGGCGATGCCGGGGTAGACGCCGTGCACGGACCAGGACTCCTGCAGGTCGCGCTCCATGCCGGTCCAGGCGGGGAACTCGCGGCCCGTCTTCAGGTCCTTGAGGAACAGCGTGGTGCGGCTGCCCGAGGCGTCGCGCAGGCGGCGGATGAAGGCGAGGTACTTGCCGTCGGGCGAGGGCGTGGGCCGGATGGCGCCGCCGGGGCCGGTGACGAAGGGCTCGCTGGTGCCGTCGGTCAGGTCCTGGCGATAGATCCGGAAGATCTCGCCGGTGCTGTCCTTGTTGTATTCGAACTGGCGGCCGGGCGTGCTGTCCTGCGAGTAGTAGAGGAACTTGCCATCGGGCGAGAGCGCGGGCTCGCCGAGGTCCTTCTGCCAGTTCGGCTTCTCGTTGAGCTGCTGGCCCTTGCCGCCGTCGAGGTGATAGAGCCAGATCTCGCCGCTGCCCAGTGAGCGGGTGCCGGTGAAGTGCTTGCGCGCGGCGATGTATTTGCCGCTGGGGTGCCAGACGGGGTTGTTGAGCAGGCGGAAGTCTTCGGTGGAGATCGCGCGGGCGTTGCTGCCGTCGGCGTTCATGACCCAGATGTTGTCACCGCCGCCGGCGTCGGAGACGAAGGCGATCTGCTGGCCGTCGGGGGAGAAGCGGGGCTGCATCTCCCAGGCGACCGAGTGGGTGAGGGCGGTGGCCTCGCCGCCGTCGATCGGCATCACGTACAGGTCGCCGAGCAGGTCGAAGACGATGCGCTTGCCATCGGGGCTGACGTCCACGGACATCCAGGTGCCGGAGCGGACGTCGAGTTTGGCGATGCGCTGCTCGCCGCGGGGCTGGTTGACGTTCCACTTGGGCTTGGCGGCGTCGGCCGAAGGAGCTGGCGCGTCAGCGGCGAAGGCGGCGGCCTGCAGCGCGACGCCAAAAGCGATCACGCCCGCGCGGGCGGGCGTGACGGGGAAGAGGCTGGTGAGCGAGGTCGGCTTCGTGAGCGTCTTGGTCGGCATTGGGGCACCCTGGGATGAGAGTGCCGGGAGCATATTCGTCGACCCTTGGCGAAACCGGGAGGGTTTGCGAGGGCATGACGAATGGACGTGCGAGGGGCGATCGAAGATCTTGGAAGCCGCGTTCTGGGGGCGCCTATGCCGCGCGAAGCGGGACGGCGACGGAGGCTGCCCCGTCCGGCCGGCACCTGGGCGCGACGTTCAGCGGCCATGCCCGCCGTCTCGGAGCGGATGCGGAGGCCGACGTGTTCGGGGAAGCTTGCGTTCTTGCGCATGGCGCTCGCTCTCGATTGCATCCACACATTCTGCAAGCCACTGCGGACGTCGAATTCGAAGGTGCGTCAGCCATGCCTTGCAAAACGGCCCAGAAATCGAGAATCTGCAAGCCATGGCTGGCATGTTGCGTGACACAGGCGAGATCCAAGCGCAGAAATGAAATCGGGCCGCGAATGCGGCCCGTCCCTTTACTGCAACGCGCGTGGCGCGTTCACTTGGCTCGCGCCGTCATGATCGCGTCCGCGACGTTCTTCGGCGCCTCGGAGTAGTGCTTGAACTCCATCGTGTAGGTCGCGCGGCCCTGCGTGGCCGAGCGCAGCGAGGTGGAGTAGCCGAACATCTCCGACAGCGGCACCTCCGCCTTGATGATCTTGCCGCCGCCGACCATGTCGTCCATGCCCTGCACCATGCCGCGGCGGCTGGACAGGTCGCCCATCACCGTGCCCGCGTAGTCCTCCGGCGTCTCGACCTCCACCGCCATCATCGGCTCCAGGATCACCGGGCTAGCGCGCCGGCAGGCTTCCTTGAAGCCCATCGACGCGGCCATCTTGAATGCGTTCTCGTTCGAGTCCACGTCGTGGTACGAGCCGAAGGTCAGCGTCACCTTCACGTCCACCACCGGATAACCCGCCAGCACGCCGTTGGGCAGCGTGTCGATCACGCCCTTCTCCACCGCGGGGATGTACTCGCGCGGCACCACGCCGCCCTTGATGGCGTCGACGAACTCGAAGCCCTTGCCCGGCTCCAGCGGCTCCACCGTCAGCACCACGTGGCCGTACTGGCCCTTGCCGCCGGACTGCCGCACGAACTTGCCTTCGACGTCCTCCACCTTCTTGCGCACCGTCTCGCGATACGCCACCTGCGGCTTGCCGACGTTGGCCTCGACGCTGAACTCGCGCTTCATCCGATCGACGATGATCTCCAGGTGCAGCTCGCCCATCCCCGAGATGATGGTCTGCCCCGATTCCTCGTCGGTGCGCACGCGGAAGGACGGATCCTCCGCCGCCAGCCGGCCCAGCGCGATGCCCATCTTCTCCTGGTCGGCCTTGGTCTTGGGCTCGACGGCCTGCGAGATCACCGGCTCCGGGAACACCATCTTCTCGAGCGTGATGATCGCCTCCGGATCGCACAGCGTCTCGCCCGTGGTCACGTCCTTCAGGCCCACGCAGGCCGCGATGTCCCCGGCCAGGATCTCCTTGATCTCCTCGCGCTGGTTCGCATGCATCTGCAGGATCCGGCCGATGCGCTCCTTCTTGCCGCGCGTCGGGTTGTAGACCGAGTCGCCCGACTTCAGGATGCCGGAGTACACCCGCACGAAGGTCAGCTGGCCCACATACGGATCGGTCATCAGCTTGAAGGCCAGGGCGCTGAACTTCTCGTTGTCATCGGCCTTGCGGGTCGTGTCCCGCTCGTCGTCATCGGTGCCGTGCACCGGCGGGATGTCGATCGGCGAAGGCATGAAATCGATCACCGCATCCAGCATCCGCTGCACGCCCTTGTTCTTGAACGCGGTGCCGCACAGCATCGGCTGGATCTCGCCGGCGATGGTGCGCTGGCGGATCGCGCGCTTGATCTCGTCCTCGCTCAGCTCGCCGCTCTCGAGGTACTTGTTCATCAGTTCCTCGTCCGCCTCGGCGGCGGCCTCGACCATCTTCTCGCGCCATTCCTCGGCCTTGGCCTTGAGGTCGGCGGGGATCTCCTGGTACTCGAACTTCATGCCCTGCGAGGCCTCGTCCCAGACGATGGCCTTCATCTTGAGCAGGTCGATCACGCCCTTGAACTGGTCCTCGGCGCCGATCGGCAGCACGATGGGCACCGGGTTGGCCTTGAGCCGGTCCACCATCATCTGGCGCACGCGGTAGAAGTCCGCGCCGATGCGGTCCATCTTGTTCACGAAGGCCAGCCGCGGCACCTTGTACTTGTTGGCCTGGCGCCAGACGGTCTCGGACTGCGGCTGCACGCCGCCCACCGAGTCGTACACCATCACCGCGCCGTCCAGCACGCGCATGGACCGCTCCACCTCGATCGTGAAGTCCACGTGCCCGGGGGTGTCGATGATGTTGATGCGGTGCTCCGGGTAGGACAGGTCCATGCCCTTCCAGAAGCAGGTCGTCGCGGCCGAGGTGATCGTGATGCCGCGCTCCTGCTCCTGCTCCATCCAGTCCATCGTCGCGGCGCCGTCGTGCACCTCGCCGATCTTGTGATTGACCCCGGTGTAGAACAGGATGCGCTCCGTCGTCGTCGTCTTGCCGGCGTCGATGTGCGCCGAGATGCCGATGTTGCGGTAGTGCTCGATGGGGGTCTTGCGGGACATGGTGGTCTCCAGTGGCGATGAACGACCCGGGGACGCCAGCTTCATGGGAGGCGGCCGTCGAGTCCGAAAGCCGATCAATGTAGCGACAAGCCATGACGGCCGCCATCCGCCGCATGGAAGAGCCCCGGCGCCCTGGGGATGAGTCTTCCGGCCCCCGTCCGGGGGCATGGAGGCGTCACTTTTTCCTCCGGCGCGGCCGGCATCCCCTGAATGAGGGGCGCCGTAGCGGGCGAATTCCGGAGTTTCCGGGCGGTTACGTCACGTCACATCGATACATTCGCTCACTCGAACGAGATATCAGGGAGTTGCGGTGAGATCGAATGTTGTTGTCAGCCTGTTGGCATCAGGCGCCCTGGGCATGAGCGTCATGGCGGGCCCGGTCGTCGCCCGGGCCGCCCCGGTGGTGGAAGTCGGCATGAACTGCACGGTGGCCGATGGCTGGTGGTCGCTGGACCGTGAGCGGCCGGTGCAGCCCGAGCCGGTCAAGGTGGTGGCGATCAAGGCGCTGACCACCGGCGCGCCGGGGGCCTGGGTGCAGCCCTCGCGGGGCAAGCTGACCGAGCACCAGCTGCACATCGCGCTGGACCGCCTCAGCGAGTGCCGCTGAAGGCGGACGGGGAGGGCGCTCCAAGGTCGGTCCGGGAGGGCCGCCGAAGGGGCGCGCCGGCCGGGGTAAACCCGGGTCGTCCGGCGGCGCTGGCTAGAATGCCGGGCTTCACCGCCGCGGCGCGCGCGGCGCAACCCCCTGGGATCCCATGGCCAGCACCACCTCCTCCAAGCATCTGATTCACTTCGAGGGGGGCAATGCCCTCTCGTCCTTCCGGGCCGCGGCGCTGCTGGCGCGTCTGCAGGCCGTCAGCGACCGCATCACCGCGGTGCATGCCCGTCATGTCCACTGGGTCTGGACCGACGCGGCGCTGGACGCGCAAGGCCGCGACAAGCTGGCTTCGCTGCTGGACTACGGCGACCGCTACGACGGCGCCACCGAGGGCGCGCTGATCGTCGTCGCCCCGCGCCTGGGCACGCTGAGCCCCTGGGCCTCCAAGGCCACCGACATCGCCCACAACTGCGGCCTGGCCCTGCACCGGGTGGAGCGCGTCACCGAGTTCCGCCTGACGCTCAAGTCCGGGCTGCTGGCCGGGCTGACCGGCGGCGCCAAGCCGCTGACCCAGGAGGAACTGCTGGCCTGCGCCGACCTGCTGCATGACCGCATGACCGAAAGCGTGCTGCTGTCGCGCGAGGACGCCGCCCACCTCTTCGACGACAAGCAGGCCCAGCCGCTCGCGCACGTGCCGGTGCAGGCCCGCGGCCGCGCGGCGCTGGAGGAAGCCAACGGCGCCTGGGGCCTGGCGCTGTCCGACGACGAGATCGACTACCTCGTCGCCGCCTTCCAGAAGCTGGGCCGCGACCCCAGCGACGTCGAGCTGATGATGTTCGCGCAGGCCAACAGCGAGCACTGCCGCCACAAGATCTTCAACGCCCAGTTCACCATCGACGGTGAAGCGCAGCCGCTGTCGCTCTTCGGCATGATCCGCAACACCGAGAAGGTGTCGCCGCAGCACACCGTCATCGCCTACGCCGACAACGCCGCGGTGATGGAAGGCCACGCGATCGAGCGCTGGATGGCGGCCGGCGATCGCCGCGCGCCGAAGTACGAGGCCCGTGCCGAGACCGCGCACGTGCTGATGAAGGTCGAGACCCACAACCACCCGACGGCCATCTCCCCGCATCCGGGCGCGTCCACCGGTGCCGGCGGCGAGATCCGCGACGAGGGCGCCACCGGTCGCGGCGCCAAGCCCAAGGCCGGCCTGACCGGCTTCTCGGTCTCCAACCTGCACCTGCCGGGCCTGAGCGAGCCGTGGGAGAAGAACCCGGTCGGCAAGCCCGCGCACATCGCCAGCGCGCTGCAGATCATGACCGAGGGGCCGCTGGGCGGCGCCGCCTTCAACAACGAGTTCGGCCGGCCCGCGCTGGGCGGCTACTTCCGCGTCTTCGAGCAGGACGTCGACGGCATCCGCCGCGGGTACCACAAGCCGATCATGATCGCCGGCGGCCTGGGCGCGATCCGCGCCGACCTCACCAAGAAGATCCAGTTCCCCGCCGGCTCGCTGCTGATCCAGCTCGGCGGCCCCGGCATGCGCATCGGCATGGGCGGCAGCGCCGCCAGCTCGATGGCCGCGGGCACCAACACCGCCGACCTGGACTTCGACTCGGTCCAGCGCGGCAACCCCGAGATCCAGCGCCGCGCGCAGGAAGTCATCAACCATTGCTGGGGCCTGGCCGAGCGCAACCCCATCCTGGCGGTCCATGACGTCGGCGCGGGCGGCATCTCCAACGCCTTCCCGGAACTGGTCAACGATGCCGGCCGCGGCGCCATCTTCGACCTGCGCAAGGTCCCGCTCGAGGAAAGCGGCCTGGCGCCCAAGGAGATCTGGTGCAACGAGAGCCAGGAGCGCTACGTCCTGGTGATCGCGCCGGAAAGCCTGCCGCTCTTCACCGCCATGTGCGAGCGCGAACGCTGCCCCTTCGCCGTCGTCGGCGTCACCACCGAGCAGCGCGAGCTGGTGCTGGAGGACGGCCCGCAAGGCGAGCGCGCCATCGACATGCCGATGGACGTCCTGCTGGGCAAGCCGCCCAAGATGCACCGCGACGTGACGCGCGTGGCGCGCTCGGGCGGCGCGCTCTCGCTGGACGGCGTCGACCTGGCCACGGCCGCGCGCACCGTGCTGCGCCACCCGACGGTGGCCAGCAAGCGCTTCCTGGTCACCATCGGCGACCGCACCGTCGGCGGCCTGAACCACCGCGACCAGATGGTCGGCCCCTGGCAGGTGCCGGTGGCGGACTGTGCGGTCACGCTCTCCGACTTCAAGGGCTTCAGCGGCGAGGCGATGAGCATGGGCGAGCGCACCCCGCTGGCCGCCGTCGATGCGCCCGCGTCCGGCCGTGTCGCGGTCGCCGAGGCCATCCTCAACCTGCTGGCCGCGCCGATCGAGCTGCCGCGGGTGAAGCTCTCGGCCAACTGGATGGCGGCCTGCGGCGAGCCCGGCGAAGACGCCGCGCTCTACGACACCGTCAAGGCTGTCGGCATGGACCTGTGCCCCGCGCTGGGCATCTCCATCCCGGTGGGCAAGGACTCCTTGTCGATGCGCACCCGCTGGTCCGAGGACGGCGTCACCAAACAGGTCACCGCGCCGGTCTCGCTCATCGTCACGGCCTTCGCCTCGCTGGCCGACGTGCGGGGCACGCTCACGCCGCAACTGCGGGACGGCGACACCACGCTGGTGCTGGTCGACCTCGGCCAGGGCCGCATGCGCATGGGCGGCTCGATCCTGGCGCAGACCCTGAACCAGTTCGGCCCCGAGGTGCCCGACCTCGATGAGCCCGCGCTGCTCAAGGCGCTGGTGGCCGCGGTCAACGAGCTGCGCGGCCAGGGCCGCCTGCTGGCCTACCACGACCGCAGCGACGGCGGCCTCTTCGCCGCGGCGCTGGAGATGGGCTTTGCCGGCCAGCGCGGCGTCAGCCTCAATGTCGACATGCTGGTCACCGAGGGCGACGGCATCAGCGACAGCCGCGCCGAGATGGGCGACTCCAAGAACTGGGCCTCGCAGGTCAGCGCGCGCCGCGAGGAACTGACGCTCAAGGCCCTGTTCAACGAGGAACTGGGCGTGCTGCTGCAGGTCCCCACCGCCGACCGCGACGCCGTCCTGCAGACGCTGCGCGCGCACGGCCTGTCGAAGATCTCGCACGTCGTCGGCAAGACCAACGACACGAAGCAGGCCGAGGTCTGGCGCGACGCCAAGAAGGTCTTCGCCGCGCCGCTCAACGAGCTGCAGCAGGAATGGGACCAGGTGTCCTGGCGCATCGCTCGCGATCGCGACAACCCGGCCTGCGCGGACCTGGAGCATGCGCTGGCCGGCACGCCCGGCAAGGGCCTGCACTGGCTGCCGACCTTCGACGTCAAGGAGGACGTCGCCGCCCCCTTCATCGCCAGCGGCGTGCGCCCCAAGGTCGCGATCCTGCGCGAGCAGGGCGTCAACTCGCATGTCGAGATGGCCTACGCCATGGCGCAGGCCGGCTTCGACGCCTACGACGTGCACATGAGTGACCTGCAGGCCGGCGCGGTCGACCTGAAGGACTTCAAGGGCTTCGTCGCCTGCGGTGGTTTCAGCTACGGCGACACGCTGGGCGCGGGCGAGGGCTGGGCGCGCTCCATCCTCTTCAACCCGGTGCTGAAGGCCGCGTTCGAGGCCTTCTTCGCCCGTCCGGACAGCTTCGCGCTGGGCGTCTGCAATGGCTGCCAGATGCTGGCGGCGCTGTCGCCGATGATCCCGGGCGCCGAACACTGGCCCAAGTTCGTCCGCAACCGCAGCGAGCAGTTCGAGGCCCGCCTGGCGCAGGTCGAGATCGTCGACTCGCCGAGCATCTTCTTCACCGGCATGGCGGGCAGCCGCCTGCCGATCGCGGTCGCGCACGGCGAGGGCTTCGCGGACTTCTCGCAGCGCGGCAATCCCGACCAGGTGCTGCGCGCGATGCATTATGTCGATGGCGACGGCCAGCCGACCGAGCAATACCCGCTCAACCCCAACGGCAGCCCGCAGGGCCTGACCGCGGTCACCACGGCGGATGGTCGTTTCACTGCGCTGATGCCGCACCCGGAGCGTGTCTTCCGCAACATCCAGATGAGCTGGACCGGTGGCGACGCTGGCCAGTTCAGCCCCTGGATGCGGATGTTTCGCAACGCCCGCAAGTGGGTGGGCTGAACACGCCCCCCTGAACCCCACGTGCCAAACGACGCATCAATCGACGCATCAATCGACGCGCAAGACAAAGGGCCACGCTCACGCGTGGCCCTTTTCATTGGCTGCTCCGACCTGCGCGTCACGCCTTCCGGGCTCTCCCGCACGCCCCTACCGCCAAACCGTGGAAGTAGGCTGATGTGTCGGTGTATGGGGGAAGGGTTTTCGCGGCGGAGCCGGGAAAATCTTTCCCCCATGCGGACCCAGAGAGAGGGCAGGCGGAGAGCGTCCTCTCACCCCGCCACCACCCCCGCCAGCAGCTCATACGACCGCCTGCGCGCCGCCGCATCGTGGACTGCGCAAGCGACGATGAACTCGTCCGCCCCGGTGCGTTCGAGCGTCGCCGCGAGTCCTTCACGCACTGTCCGCGGCGACCCGACGATGGATTCCGACAGCATGCGTTCCACCGCCAGCTGCTCGCCCGCGGTCCACAGGTCGGCCATCTGGTCGACTGGCCGCGGCAGTGGTCCGCGCTGCCCGCGCTGCATGCCGAGGAAGCGCTGCTGCAGCGAGGTGAACAGGCGCTGCGCCTGGGCATCGGTATCGGCCACGATGACGTTCAGCCCGACCGCTGCGTAGGGCTGGGGATGCCGGGCGCTGGGCCGGTACTGTGCCCGGTACATTTCGAGCGCCTGCATGAGCATCGCCGGCGCGAAGTGTGACGCGAACGCGAACGGCAGGCCCAGGTAGGCCGCGAGCTGCGCGCCATAAAGGCTCGACCCCAGCAGCCAGATCGGCACTTCGGTGCCCTGACCCGGGATCGCGCGCACGACCTGGCCCTCCTGCTCGGGCGCGAGGTAGGCGGTCAGTTCCAGCACGTCCTCGGGGAAGCGGTCTTCGTGCGCCGTCGACAGGTGACGGCGCAGCGCGCGCATCGTCGGGCCATCGGTGCCGGGCGCGCGGCCCAGCCCCAGGTCGATGCGGCCGGGGAAGAGCGTCGCCAGCGTGCCGAACTGCTCAGCGATGGTCAGCGGTGCGTGGTTGGGCAGCATGATCCCGCCCGAGCCGACCCGGATCGTCGAGGTCGCCGCCGCGATCTGGCCGATCAGCACCGCGGTGGCCGAGGACGCGACGCCGTCCATGTTGTGATGTTCGGCGACCCAGTAGCGGGTGTAGCCCAGCCGCTCGGCGTGCTGCGCGAGCGCGATGCTGTCGTGGAGCGCCTGGGCGGCGGTGCCGCCCTCGACGATGGGGGCGAGGTCGAGGATCGAGAGACGGGGATGCATGGCCGCGGAGTCTAGGCGTGGGTCCCGGACCGGGGCGGCGGCAGGGTTATCGCCGGATGGGGTAGGGGCGGTGGCCCGTCAATCGCTGCCGAGCTCCGCCTGCACCTGCCGCGTCTTGCCGCCGTTCCACACCGTCAGCGTGACCTTGTCGCCGACCCGGCGCTCCTCGAGCTCGCTGAGCAGCTCGTCGAGATCGGCCACCGGCTTGCCGTTCACCGCGGTGATGACGTCGCCACCGACGATGCGCCCGTCGCGCCCCCGCATGAAGGGCTGCAAGCCCGCCCGCTGCGCGCCACCGCCGGCCTGCAGGCCGATCAGCACCACGCCCTTGGGCAGGCGCAGCACCTGGCGCAATTGCTCGGTGCCCGCGGTCAGCCCGAGCGCCGGGCGGATCACGCGGCCATGCTGGATCAGCTGCGGCACGACGCGGTTCACCTCGTCGGCAGGAATCGCGAAGCCGATGCCATTGCTGCCGCCGCTGGGGCTGAAGATCGACGTGTTCACGCCGATCAACCGGCCCGCCGAATCGAGCAGCGGCCCGCCCGAGTTGCCGGGGTTGATCGCCGCATCGGTCTGGATCGCGCCGCGGATCGTGCGCTGCGTCATCGACTCGATCTCGCGATTCAGCGCCGAGACGATGCCGCGCGTGAGCGTCTGGTCCAGGCCGAACGGGTTGCCGATCGCGTACACCGTCTGGCCCACCTGCAGCTCGCGGCTGCTGCCCATCGGCACCGGCTGCAGTTTCTCCCGCGGCGCGGCGATGCGCAGCACCGCCAGGTCGCGGTCAGGATCGACACCGACCAGCGTCGCGTCATACGCGGTCTGGTCCGACAGCGTGACCTTCGCCGCCGAGGCGCCGCGGATCACATGGAAGTTGGTGACGATGTGACCACGCTCGTCCCACAGGAAGCCCGAGCCGGTGCCGCTGGGCACCTCGGTCACGTTGCGCGAGAAGAAGTCGCGTTGCTGCGCCAGCGTCGTGATGTGCACCACCGATGGCGACACCTTGCGGAACACCGCGATGTTGTTCTGCTCCTGGGCGTCGAGCGGGCCGCGCGGCGTCACTGGGCGCGGTTGCTGGGCGTGGGCCCCGGTGGCGAGGAAGAAGGTGGCAAGCAGGAGGATGGTCGTGCGGCGCATGGCGCGGGATTATGGGGCGATGGCGCGTTGGGGGCGCTCCCGTCCTGCCAAGGCCCGGGCGTTGGCCGCCGATGCATGGGGCACCGGCGGCAAGCGCCGGTACCCCACGCATCACCGTCCCCGATCACCGAGATCCTTCGACGGCATGCGATGGCGGACTGCGGTGGGGGGACTGCGGTGGGGCGGACTGCGGTGGGCGACGTCGGGTCATTCGGGCGCGGCCATCGTCGATTCGATCCAGTCCTGCTTGCGGCGCAGCGTCTCGTCGTCGTCGGCGAAACAGCGCGCGATGTCCTGGAACTCGTCCTGGATGCGCAGGAAGGCGTCGACGACCTCCGGATCGAAATGACTGCCGCGGCCCTCGACGATGATCGCGGCCGCCTCGCCATGCGGCATCGCGTCCTTGTAGACGCGGCGGCTGATCAGCGCGTCGTAGACGTCGGCCAGCGCCATCAGCCGCGCCGACAGCGGGATCGCCTCGCCGCGCAGGCCCTCCGGATAACCGGAGCCGTCCCATTTCTCCTGGTGGCCGTAGGCGATGTCCTTGGCCGTGGACAGGAAGGCGACCGGCGTGCCGAGCTGGGCCTCGGCCTGCGCGATCGCGTCGCGGCCCAGCGCCGGGTGGGACTTCATGATCTCGAATTCGTCCGGCGTGAAGCGTCCCGGCTTGAGCAGGATGCGGTCGGGGATGCCCACCTTGCCGATGTCGTGCAGCGGCGCCGACTTGAACAGCGTGGCGATGTACTCCGGCGTGAGCAGCGCCTGCCAGCGTGGGTGCCCGCGCAGCGCCTGCGCCAGCGCCTTGACGTAATGCTGGGTGCGCCGGATGTGGTTGCCGGTGTCGCTGTCCCGCGTCTCGGCCAGCGAGGCCATCGCCAGGATGGTCACGTCCTGGATCGCCGCCAGCTCCTCGGTGCGGCGCACGACCTCGGCCTCCAGGTAGGCCGCCTTGTCGCGCAGGAAGTCCGCGCTGGCCTTGAGCCGCAGGTGCGTGCGCACGCGCGCCATCACGATCGGCGGGCTGATCGGCTTGGTGATGTAGTCGACCGCGCCCAGCGCCAGTCCGCGCGTCTCGTCGGCCACGTCGGAGCGGGCGGTGAGGAAGATGACCGGCACGTCGCGTGTGACCGGGTCGGCCTTGAGCCGCTCGCAGACCTCGTGGCCGTCCATGCCCGGCATCATCACGTCGAGCAGGATCAGGTCGGGCCGCGGTTCGGCGCCGGCGATGCGCAGCGCCTTCTCGCCGTTGTTGGCGATCTTGACGCGGTAGCGGTCGCGCAGCAGCTCGCTCATGAGCGCGAGGTTGTCGGGCGTGTCGTCGACGACCAGCACGGTGGCGCCGTCGGTCGGGTCGGAGGGCGGCGCGGGGTGCGAGGTCATGCGGGGCTCCCGGACGACGTGGGATCGGTGTCGGCCTGGCTCGCGGGACCGCGGCGGCCGGTGGCATCGGCGCGGACCAGCACGAGCGCGCCATCGAAGTCGAAGCGCTGCGCGGCGTCGGCCGCGCGGCGCAGCGTCCGCAGCCGGGCGGTCGGCAGCGGCAGGCGGTCGAGCAGGGCGCCCAGTTCCTGCCCCGCGTCGGCGGCGCCGGAATCGCTGTCCTCCAGCAGGGCCTCGAGCCGCGCCAGCAGCGCGTCGAGCCCGGCCAGCGCCGCCGCGTCGAGCACCGCCGGCGCCGTGGCCGAGGGGGCAACCGGTGGGGCAGCCTGCAGCATCGCCTCGCGCGCCAGGTGGCGACCCAGCGAGACCAGCAGCGCGGCCAGCAGCGATTGCGCGCGGATGAGCAGCGGGTCGCGTTCGGCCGCGGGCTGGCGCTGCGCGCAGGCCTGCTCGAGCGCCCCGGCCGCCGCCGCCAGGGGCCGCGCGCCCAGCGTGCCCGCGGCGCCGCGCAGGGAATGCGCCAGTCGCGTCATCGTCGTGTGGTCGCCGGCACTGGCCGCCTCGGCGAAGCGCGCGGCGAAGTCGCTCTGCGAGTCGTGGAAGGTGCGCAGCAGCTTGCGGTAGAGCGTGAGGTGGCCGCCGGCGGTCGCCAGTCCCGCCTGCACGTCGAGTCCGGCGATCTGCGGCAGGCCGTCGGCTCGCCCGGCGACGGTGGCGGCCGCGGCGTTGGGCGAAGCGGCGGCGGCTGCGGCGGAGGTTGAGGCGGTGGACGAGGAGGCCGCGGACGCGGGGGCGGATGGGGCGTCCGCATCGCGGCCCGCCGTACGATCGTTGCCGCGAGGGTCCCGTGAGCCCTCCGGCGCGGCTCGGCCGCTCGGGCCTTCCTGGTCAGTCCCCAGCGTCTGGCTGAGCGCCCGCCGCGTGTCGATGCGCCGGCCCGCGCCGGAGCGGGTGTCCATCGGCAGGTCCGAGGCCGGCATGGCCGGGCGGACCCAGCGCGCCAGCACCTCGAACAGCAGGTCGACATTGAGCGGCTTGGGGATGTGGTCGTTCATGCCGGCGGCCAGCACCTTCTCGCGGTCGCCGCTCATCGCGTTGGCCGTCATCGCGATGACCGGCAGCGTGCGCCAGCGCGGATCGGCCCGCAGCGCGCGGGTGGCGGCGTAGCCGTCCAGCACCGGCATCTGGCAGTCCATCAGCACGCCGTCGAAACCGTCGGGCGTCGCGGCCAGCAGGTCCAGCGCGACGCGTCCGTTGGCGGCCAGGGTGACATGCAGCCCCGCGTCCTCGAGCAGCGCGGCCGCGAGTTCCTGGTTGAGCTCGTTGTCCTCGGCCACTAGCACGCGCGCGCCGGCGAGCCGGCGCATCGCCTCGCGGGCGGTGTCGCGGCGGCGCTGCGCCGCGGGCGCGGGCAGGTCGGCATGGCCCAGGGCCTCGCCGATCGCGCTGAGCATCGACGAGGCGGTGACCGGCTTGGTCAGCAGCACCGGCCGGCGCTGGGTGCCGGCCCCGGCCAGCGCCGCGGTCAGCGAGTCGTCGCGGCCGAAGGAGGTCACCAGCACCACCGCCGGCGGCGCCTGCAGCCGGCCGTCGCCGAGCTGGCGGGTCGCCTCCAGGCCGTCCACCACGGGCATCTGCCAGTCCATCAGCACCAGCGCGAAGGGCTGGCCCTCGGCCTGGGCCTGCTCCGCGTCGCGCACCGCCTCCGCGCCGTCGGCGGCGGTGGTGACGTCCAGCCCGAAACTCGCGCCCAGCGTGGAGAGGATCTCGCGCGCGGCGCGGTTGTCGTCGACCACCAGGGTGCGCAGCCGCGCCAGTTCGTGCGCCATCAGCGCGCGCCGCGCCGGCAGGTCCGAGCCCTCGGGCTGGAGCGCGAAGCGCGCGGTGAAGTGGAAGGTCGAGCCCTGGCCCGGCGCGGACTCGACCCAGATGCGGCCGCCCATCATCTCGACGAGCTGCTTGCAGATCGCCAGCCCCAGGCCGCTGCCGCCGTAGCGGCGGGTGGTGGAGCTGTCGGCCTGGCTGAAGCTCTGGAACAGCCGCGCCTGCTGCTCGGGCGTCATGCCGATGCCGGTGTCGCGGACGCGGAAGTGCAGTTCGACCTCCGGCGTGGCGAGGGCGTCCAGCGCCGCCGCCTCACGCGCGCCGAGCGCGACGGACTCGATGCCGACGATGATCTCGCCGCGGTCGGTGAACTTGGCGGCGTTGTTGCCCAGGTTGACCAGCACCTGGCCCAGCCGCAGCGGATCGCCGATCAGCGCGGTCGGCAGGTCCGGCGGCACGTTCAGCAGCAGCTCCAGCCCCTTGTCCTCGACGCGGAAACCGATCAGGTTGACCAGGTGGTCCAGCACGTCCTCCATGCGGAAGGGCACCTCCTCGAGGCTGAGCTTGCCGGCCTCGATGCGGCTGAAGTCCAGGATGTCGTCGATGACGCCCAGCAGGTTCTCGGCCGAGCGGTGCACCTTCTCGATGTAGTTGCGCTGGCGAGCGTCCAGCCCGGTCTGCAGCGCCAGGTGGGACATGCCGATGATCGCGTTCATCGGCGTGCGGATCTCGTGGCTCATGTTGGCCAGGAAGTCCGACTTGGCCCGGGTGGCCTCCTCGGCATCCTCCTTGGCCTGGCGCAGCGCGTCCTGGGCGCGTTCGCGGTCCTCCAGCAGGGCCTCGAGCTGGCGGTGGTGCGCCTGCAGCTCGAGGTCCTTGCGGTCGCGCGCCGCGCCGTGGGCCAGGCTGCGCAGCGAGGCCGCCAGCAGCCCGAAGGCCAGCAGCGCCACCAGCGCCGCGATGCCCACGCGGGTGGCGGTGGGCTCCAGCGCGTCCAGGTCGCCCAGCAGCACCAGCCGCCAGGGGCCGGCGGGGTCGTTCCAGGCGACCTCGGCCTGGGCGGTGGCGTGGCGGGCGCCGCCGACGGCCACCGTGGGCGCGCGCGGCTCGAAGGGCAGGCTGTGCGCGCGCGCCGGATCCTCGAAGAGCTTGCCGTACTGGCCGCTGGCGGTCAGCGTCTTCGAGCGCTCGGCCGTCGCGGCGCCGTCCAGGCTCATGCGCCATTCCGGCCGGCTGGCGGCGAGCACCACGCCCTGCGGCGAGACCAGCAGCGCGCCGGCGTAGCTGCGGGTGTCGAGGAAGCGGTCGAGCGTGTCGGCGTACTGGCGGGCGGCGATCACGCCGATGATCTCGCCGCTCTGGCCCGGCTGGCGATAGACCGGCGCGGCCAGCCAGAAGGCGCGCTGGCCGGTGGTGATGCTGATGCCGGCGAAGACGTTGGGCTGGCCGCGCATCGCCTGGCGGTAGTACTGGCGGAAGGCCACGTCCAGGCCGATCGGGGACACGCCCTCGTCGTCCCAGGCCGCGATGATGCGGCCGTGCGTGTTGACGACGTAGGCCAGCTGCGCGCCGACGCTGGTGCCGATGACCTCCAGCGTCTCGAAGGCCGGGCGGGTGCGGCGGGCGGCGTCGGTGTCGGTGAGCGCGGCGGCGTTCTTGAGGTCGGGATTGAGCTGGCCGGCCAGCACGACCGCGCCCATGCCCTTGCCGGTCAGGGTCAGGCCCTGCAGGGCGAGCGCCTCGCGCTGGGCGGCATTGGCCAGGGCGTGCCGGAAGTCGTGTTCCAGCGAGCGCCGGTGCGTCTCGCTCGCGGCGATGCCGAGCCCGAGCGCCACGACGGCCGCCAGCAGCCACGCGGTCCGGCGATGTCCCAGCAGCCAGTCGGACACACGACCCATCCCTTTCCCTCCCTGGAAGGCCCGGTCGGAGGCCGCCGGGCCGTGATGGATGAACGCCGGGGCAGTGTAGGGGAGGCGGCGCGGGGCGCAAGCCCTGAACTGGCGCGGGAAGGCCGGGCTTTCACCGACGTGCGGCGCAGGACGCAGCGCCGCGCCCGGATGGCGGGCGGGGGATGGCCGTCGGGCCGGACGCGGGCTCGTCCTACAGCGGCCGGCGCCGGTCCTGGCTAGCATCGGCCGACATGGGCCTGCCATCCAGCATCGAAGCGACCGGCGACGGGTCGGGGCAGGGCGACCTGGTGGTCGCCCGCCCCGAGGGGCTCTACTGCCCGCCCGGCGACTTCTACATCGACCCGTGGCGGCCGGTGGACCGCGCCGTGATCACCCACGGCCACAGCGACCACGCGCGCTGGGGCCATGCCCATTACCTGGCCCACCACGACAGCGCCGCCATCCTGCGGCGCCGGCTCGGCGAGGACATCACCCTGCAGACCCTGGCCTACGGCGAGGCCGTGGTGCACCACGGCGTGCGGCTGTCGCTGCATCCGGCCGGCCATGTGCTGGGCTCGGCGCAGCTGCGGCTGGAACATGGCGGCCGGGTCTGGGTCGCCTCGGGCGACTACAAGCTGGAGGCGGATGGCACCTGCGCGCCGTTCGAGCCGGTGCGCTGCGACACCTTCATCACCGAGTCCACCTTCGGCCTGCCCATCTACCGCTGGCCGTCGCAGGCGGCGCTGTTCGCCGAGATCGACGACTGGTGGCGGCGCAATGCCGCGGCGGGACGCGCGTCGGTGCTCTACGCCTATGCGCTGGGCAAGGCGCAGCGGCTGCTGCATGGCGTGGATGCCTCGATCGGGCCGATCGTCAGCCATGGCGCGGTCGAGCCGCTGAATGCCGTCTACCGCGCCGCCGGCGTGCCCCTGCCGCCGACCTTCCATGCGGCCGACCCGGCGCTCGACAAGGCGGCGCTGTCGCGCGCGCTGGTGATCGCGCCGCCGTCGGCCGCGCGCTCGCCGTGGATGAAGCGCTTCGGCGCGGATCCGGCGGACGCCTTCGCCAGCGGCTGGATGCAGCTGCGCGGCACACGCCGGCGGCGCGGCGTGGACCGCGGCTTCGTCGTCTCCGACCATGCCGACTGGCCGGGCCTGATGGCGGCCATCCGCGGCACCGGCGCCGAGCGCGTCTTCGTCACCCACGGCAGCGTGCCGGTGCTGGTGCGATGGCTCAACGAGCAGGGCCTGCAGGCGCAGGCCTTCGCGACCGAATACGGCCAGGAGGACGATGCCGTCGCCGACACCGCCGACACCGCCGACACCGCCGACACCGCCGACACCGCCGAGCCAGCCGAACCCGCCGACGGAGCCCCGCCGTCATGAAGGCCTTCGCCGCGCTGTACCGCGAGCTGGATGCCTCGACGTCCAGCCTGGCCAAGCAGGCCGCGCTGCAGGCCTACCTGCGCGAGGCGCCGCCAGCGGATGCGGCCTGGGCGGTGTACTTCCTGGCCGGCGGCAAGCCGCGGCAGCTGGTGCCGACCCGCTTGCTGCGCGAGCAGGCGCGGCTGGCGGCCGGCCTGCCGGAGTGGCTGTTCGACGAGAGCTACGAGGCCGTCGGCGACCTGGCCGAGACCATCGCGCTGCTGCTGCCCGAGCCGACGGACGTGGTCGAGCGCCCGCTGTCCGTCTGGATGACCGAGCACCTGCTGCCGCTGCGCGGCCAGCCGCCCGAGGCGCTCGCGCTGGCGCTGCAGAGCCAGTGGGCCTCGCTGGCGGTCGAGCAGCGCTTCGTCTACTTCAAGCTGATCACGGGCGCCTTCCGCGTCGGCGTGTCGAAGCTGCAGGTGACGCAGGCGCTGGCGGCGGTCGGCGGCGTGGATGCCAAGTTGGTCGCGCAGCGGCTGATGGGCTACACGCATGTCGGCGCGCGGCCGACCGCGGCGGACCATGCCGCGCTGGTCGCGCCGGCGCAGGCCACGGCCGGCGAGGGCGGCGCGCGCGGCCTGCAGCCGTATCCGTTCTTCCTCGCGCATCCGCTGGCCCTGCCGGTCGAGCAGTTCGACGCGGCGATCGGGCCGGCCGCGGACTGGCTGGTCGAGTGGAAGTGGGACGGCATCCGCGCGCAGCTGGTGCGGCGCGGCGGCGAGGTCGCGATCTGGTCGCGCGGCGAGGAGCTGGTCACCGAGCGCTTTCCCGAGCTCGCCGCGATGGGCGCGGCGCTGCCGGAGGGCCTGGTGCTCGACGGCGAGATCCTCGTCTGGCGCGACGGCCGCGCCATGCCCTTCGCGGAACTGCAGCGGCGCATCGGCCGCAAGACGCTGGGCGCGAAGCTGCTGCGCGAGCTGCCGGTGGCGCTGTGCGTGTACGACCTGCTCGAGCAGGACGGCCAGGACCTGCGCGAGCTGCCGCAGCATGAGCGCCGCGCGCGGCTGGAGCGCCTGGTGGCCGCGCATCCGCTGCCGGGGCTCGAGCTCAGCCCGCTCGTGAGCGGCGCCGACTGGGCGGCGTTGGCGCGCCAGCGCGAGCAGGCGCGGGCGCTGGGCGTCGAAGGGATGATGCTCAAGCGGCGCGACGCGCGCTACGGCGTCGGCCGCACCAAGGACGTCGGCGTCTGGTGGAAGTGGAAGATCGATCCGCTGTCGGTGGATGCGGTGCTGATCTACGCGCAGCGCGGCCACGGCCGGCGCGCGAGCCTCTACACCGACTACACCTTCGCCGTCTGGAACGGCCCGCAGGAGGATCCGGCGCGCCAGCTGGTGCCGTTCGCGAAGGCGTATTCGGGCCTCACCGACGCGGAGATCCAGGCGGTCGACGCGGCGATCCGCCGCACCACGATCGAGAGCTTCGGCCCGGTGCGCAGCGTCACGCCGACGATGGTGTTCGAGCTCGGCTTCGAGGGCATCGCCCGCAGCGGCCGGCACAAGAGCGGCATCGCGGTGCGCTTCCCGCGCATGCTGCGCCGGCGCGAGGACAAGCCGGTCGAGGAGGCGGACACCTTGCAGACGCTGCAGGCGCTGCTGCCCGCCGGCGGCGGCGACGCGGCCCTCGTCCGCGCGGCGCCGCGGACGCCGCCGGCAACGGGCGCAGCGCCGGAGCAGGGCTTGCTCGAAGACGCCGACGAGGCCGCACCGTGAGCGTGTCGATCGACGCCTGGCTCGCCGAGCAAGGCTGGCGGTCGTTCCCGTTCCAGCGCCAGGTCTGGGACGAGATCGCGCGGGGCCGCAGCGGGCTGCTGCATTCGAGCACCGGCAGCGGCAAGACGCTGGCGATCTGGCTGGGCGCGCTGGCCACGCTGCGCGAGGCCATCGGCGGCGAGGCGCGCCAGCACGGCGGCAAGGCCGTCGCGCCGCCGCTGACGGTGCTGTGGATCACGCCCATGCGCGCCCTCGCCGCCGACACGCTGCGAGCCCTGACGCGACCGATGGCGGCGTTCTGCCCGGGCTGGACGATCGGGCTGCGCAGCGGCGACACCAGCTCCGCGCAGCGCGCCGCGCAGGACCGGCGGCTGCCCACCGTGCTGGTGACGACGCCGGAAAGCCTGTCGCTGCTGCTGTCGCGGGCCGACGCGCGGGAGCAGCTCGGCCAGGTGCGGCTGGCGGTGGTCGACGAATGGCACGAGCTGATGGGCAACAAGCGCGGCGTGCAGACGCAGCTGGCGCTGGCGCGCCTGCGTCGCTTCCGGGCCGAGCGTGGGGCCGGAAGCGACGCGGCCCTGATGACCTGGGGCCTGTCCGCGACGCTGGGCAACCTCGACGAGGCGCTGCGGACGCTGCTCGGCACGGCCGCCAAGGGCGCCGAGGGCGCCGCCACGGACGCCGTGCTGGTCCACGGCGAGACCGACAAGACCCTGGTCATCGACACGCTGCTGCCCGCCACCGCCGAGCGCTTCGCCTGGGCGGGCCACATGGGACTGCGCATGCTGCCGCAGGTGGTCGAGGCGATCGAGGCCAGCGCCAGCTGCCTGGTCTTCACCAACATGCGCTCGCAGGCCGAGCGCTGGTATCGCGCGCTGCTGGAGGCGCGCCCCGACTGGGCCGGCGTGCTGGCGCTGCACCACGGCTCGCTGGACCGCGAGGTGCGCGAGTGGGTGGAGCTCGGCCTCAAGGAGGGCCGCGTCAAGGCCGCCGTGTGTACCTCCAGCCTGGACCTGGGCGTGGACTTCCTGCCCGTCGACCGCGTGCTGCAGATCGGTTCGGCCAAGGGCGTGGCCCGGCTGGTGCAGCGCGCGGGGCGCTCCGGCCACGCGCCGGGCCGGCCGTCGCGGATCACGCTGGTGCCCACGCACAGCCTCGAGCTGGTCGAGGCCGCCGCCGCGCGCGCGGCGGTGCGCGCCGGCCGCATCGAGGCCCGGCACAGTCCGCGCGAGCCGCTGGACGTGCTGGTGCAGCACCTGGTCACGGTGGCGCTGGGCGGCGGCTTCGAACCGGATGCGCTGCTGGCGGAGGTCCGCGGCACCGTCGCCTACGAGGCACTCGACGACGCGAACTGGCGCTGGGCGCTGGACTTCGTGCGCCAGGGCGGGGCCTCGCTGACCGCCTACCCGGACTACCACCGCGTCGTGCCCGACGAGCACGGCGTCTGGCGCGTGCCGGACGCGCGGCTGGCGCGACGCCACCGCGTCAACATCGGGACCATCGTCAGCGACGCGTCCATCAGCGTGCAGTACCTGGGCGGCGGCAAGCTGGGCAGCGTCGAGGAAAGCTTCATCGCGCGGCTGCGCCCGGGCGACGCCTTCATGTTCAGCGGCCGCCTGCTGGAGCTGGTGCGGGTCGAGCAGATGACGGCGCTGGTGCGGCGCGCCACCGCCGGACGGGCCGCGCTGCCGCGCTGGAACGGCGGCCGCATGCCCTTGTCCAGCACGCTGGCCGATGCGGTGCTGCGCGAGCTGGCCGAGGCCGACGCGGGTCGCTTCGATTCACCCGAGATGGCCTGCGTGCGCCCGCTGATCGACATCCAGCGGCGCTGGTCCGGCGTGCCCGCGCCCGACGTGCTGGTGGCGGAGACCTTGAAGTCGCGCGAGGGCTGGCACCTCTTCCTCTACCCCTTCGCCGGCCGGCAGGTGCACCTGGGCCTGGCCGGCCTGATCGCCTGGCGCGCGGCGCAGCCGGAGACCGGCACCTTCTCGATCGCGCTGAACGATTACGGCATCGAGCTGCTCAGCGCCAAGCCCATCGACTGGGCCGAGCGGCTGCCGGGCCTGCTCAGCGTGCCGCCGCTGGAGACGCTGCTGCACGAGGTGCTGGCCAGCCTGAACGCGACCGAGCTGGCGCGCCGCCGCTTCCGCGAGATCGCGCGCATCGCCGGGTTGATCTTCCAGAGCCATCCCGGCGAACGCCGCAGCAACCGGCAGCTGCAGGCCTCCGCCACGCTGTTCTTCGAGGTCTTCCAGCAGCACGATCCCGGCAACCTGCTGTTGGCGCAGGCGGAGCGCGAGCTGCTGACGCAGGAGCTCGACGTGCGCCGCCTGGCCGAGGCGCTGGGGCGGATGGCCACGCAGACCCTGCAGGTGCATGCGCTGCGCAAGCCCACGCCGCTGGCGTTTCCGCTGATGGTCGAGCGCTTCCGCGAGAAGCTCAGCAACGAGTCGCTGGGGGATCGCATCGCGCGGATGGTCTCGGAGCTCGAGCGCAGCGCCGGCGGGGAGGCGGTCGGCACCGCGCGCGAGCCGGCCGAGCGCGCGCTGGCGGTGTTCGCGAAGCGGGATTCGCCGCAGTTCGCGATCGCGACGGTGCAGGAGTCGCTCGCGCTGGAAGCTCGCGGCGAGGCGCCGCCGGCGCGTCGGCGGGCGCGCGGCGAGCGCGCGAGGCGAGGGCGATGACGCCGGACATCGATGCGCCGGCGGGGGCGCTCGCGACCACGCTGGCCGGCGAGCGCGTCTGGCTGCTGCCCGAGCGCGCGCTCTGGTGGCCGGCGGCGCGCACCGTCTTCGTCGCCGACGTGCATCTGGGCAAGGCCGCGAGCTTTCGCGCGCTCGGCCAGCCGGTGCCCGCGGGCACCACGCGCGACAACCTCGATCGGCTGAGCGCGCTGGTCGACGGCGTGCGGGCCGCCCGGCTGGTGGTGCTGGGCGACTTCCTTCACGCGGCGGCCGCGCGGCAGGCCGGGGTGCTGGATCCGGCGCACCGCTGGCGCGAACGCCATGCGGGGCTCGACTGCCTGCTGATCCGCGGCAACCACGACAGCCATGCGGGGGATCCGCCGGCGACGCTGCGATTCGAGCTCGCGGATGAGCCGCATCGCCTCGGGCCCTTCGCGGCCTGTCATCACCCGCGGCGGGTGGCGCAGGCCTATGTGCTCGCGGGTCACCTGCATCCCGCGATGACGCTGCATGGCCGCGCGCATGAACGTCAGCGGCTGCCGTGCTTCTGCGAGGTGGAGGGGCTCATGATCCTGCCGGCGTTCGGCGCGTTCACCGGGACCTCCGTGGAGGGGCTGCCGCCTGGGGCCAGGTGTCATGCCGTCGGGGGGGGCGCGGTGTGGGCCGACCCTCACCCCTGACCCTCTCCCGCAAGCGGGAGAGGGAGCCTTCAGCGGCGCGGCGCGCGCGAGGCGGATGACGCCCGGGGTGGCGAGGGGGTGATGAGGCAGGCGACGTGGCGTGTCAGGGCTGGAAGCCGCCGACGTCGGTGTGGAAGTCGCCGATCTCGGTCCATTCCTGCAGGTTGGCTGGCACGGCGAAACGCTCGGCCAGCGCTTTCGCGGCTTCCTCCGCCGTCGCGAAGGAATCCCCCCACGGCATGCTGTCGTGCTTCACCCGCCAACGCCGTGACAGCCGCGGCTTGATCGTGAATGTGCCCTCCAGACTCTGGAAGACGTATGAGACGGTATCGAGGTCCATGCTGAGCTCCGGAGCGCCTCCGACCCGGCGACCCTAACCCACCGGGCGGCAACTGTCATTCCCGAGTCGCGGATGCGGGGGACGGTCCGGCACTCGCACGGGCGCAGGGCGGCGTGCCGGCGGCGGCATGTCGCTTGCCGCATCCTGCGCACCCATGACACACCCCTGGCGATTCTTCCGGGCGGGCGGCGCCGATCAGGCACGCATCGATACCGCCGACGACCTCCTCCATCTCCGTGACCTCGACCAGAAGCGCTGGGTCGCGCTGGCCTGTCCCACGCGCGGCCTCGAATTCGACGAACGCACCCTCGACCTGATCGACCTCGATCGCGATGGCCGCATCCGCGCGCCGGAACTGATCGCCGCCTGCGAATGGGTCGGCGCGCGGCTCAAGGACTGGCAGCCGCTGCTGCGCGGCGAATCGCGGCTGGCGGCGGCGTCGCTGTCCGACACCGAGGAGGGACGGGCGCTGGCCGAGGAGCTGCAACGCACGCTGGCGCTGGCAGGACAGGCCGCGCCGGCCGAGCGGTCCGACATCGGCCTGGACGAGATCCGCGAGCGCCAGTCGCACCTCGTCGCGGAGCGGCACAACGGCGACGGCATCGTGCCGGTCGCGGCCTTCGAGGACCCGACCGACCGCGCGCTGGCGCAGGCCGTTGCCGACGCGCTGGGCGCGGTCGCCGATGCCGGCGGCGAGCCCGGGATCGACGAGACGCGCATCCAGGCCTTCTTCGACCAGGCCGCCGCGGTGCAGGCCTGGCATGCCGAGGGCGAGGCCGACTGCGCCGGCCGACGCGCCGCGGCCATGGCGGTGCAGGCGGTCCACGACAAGGTGGAGGACTTCTTCGCCCGCTGCCGGCTGGCGAGCTACGACGCCAGCGTCGCCGCGACGCTCAACGCCACCGAACCCGAGCAGCTCAAGCAGCATGCGGCCGGCCTGCTGTCGCTGGAGTCGGGACCGCTGAAGCAGCTGCCGGCGGCGCCGGTCGCGGCGGGCGCGGCGCTGCCGCTCGACGCGCGCGCGAATCCCGCCTGGCGCGCGGCGCTGGCGGCCTTGCGCGAGCAGGCGGTGCGGCCCTTGCTCGGACGCGATGCCGACGAACTCGTCGAAGCGGACTGGCGCGCGCTGAAGGAGCAGGTCCAGGCCTGCCGCGAATGGCTCAAGCGCCAGCCCACCGGGCCGGTGGCCGCGCTCGGCGTGGAGGTGCTGAGCGCGCTGGCGGGCGCTCAGCCGGAGGCGGCCCGCGCCCGGCTGCTGGCGCAGGTGGTGGAGGACCGCGCGGCCGCGCCCCGGCACGCGGCGCTCAACGACCTCGAGAAGCTGCTGCTGCTCCAGCGCGATCTGCTGCGGCTGGCGCGCAACTTCGTCTCCTTCGAGGACTTCTACGAAGGGCGCGGCGCGGTCTTCCAGGCCGGCACGCTGTTCATCGACGGTCGCGCTTGCGAGCTCGCCGTGGAGGTCGTGGATCCCGCCCGGCACGCGCCCATCGCGGGCCTGGCCAAGGCCTACCTCGCGTACTGCGAGTGCGTGCGGCTCAACCAGAAACGCACCATCGTCGCGGTGGTCAGCGCGGGCGACGTCGACTTCCTCTTCGTCGGCCGCAACGGGCTGTTCTACGACCGCGAGGGCCACGACTGGGACGCGCGCATCGTCAAGGTGATCGAGAACCCGATCAGCGTCGGCCAGGCCTTCCTGTCGCCCTACAAGAAGCTGGTGCGGCTGGTCGAGGAGCAGGTGGCCAAGCGCGCCGCCGCCAGCGATTCGACGCAGCAGGGGCGCCTGGGCCAGTGGGCCGGGCGCATCGCCACGGTGGACCAGCCCGCGGCCGCGCCGGCGACGACTGGCGCGGCGGGCGTTCCGCCGGCCGGACTGCCGGCCGGGCTGCCGGTGCCGGGGCGGCGGGTGGACGTCGGCACCGTCGCCGCGATCGGCGTCGCGCTGGGCAGCATCAGCACGGTGATCGTCGGCATCTTCGGTCGCTTCGTCGACCTGGGCTGGTGGATCCCGCTCGCGGTGCTGGGCATCGTGCTGTCGATCTCCGGGCCGAGCATGCTGATCGCCTGGCTCAAGCTGCGCCAGCGCAGCCTCGGACCCATCCTGGATGCCAGCGGCTGGGCCATCAACAACCGCATGAAGCTGAGCACGCGCCTGGGCGGCTCGCTCACGAAGCGGCCGCAGCCGGTGCCGCACGCGGTGAAGGTGCAGGAGATGCGGCGCACCGCGCGTGACGGCACCCGGCCAGCGGGCGCGCCGTCGGTGGCGGTGTCGGAACCCTCGCTGTAGCGCCAGCCGCCGCGTCCCCGTCCGTGGCGACGATCAGTCGTCACGCGGCGACGCTCGCCGGTCGTCGCCGCGCGCGTCTTCGCGACGCCCACCGTCATCGCGGGGATACGGCCGGGTGAACAGCGGCAGCACGGCCAGGATCAGCAGCGCCAGCAGCATGCTGAACACCGCGGTGGCCTCGCGCCCGAGGCCGCAGGCGATGCCGATGGCGGCCGTCATCCAGATGCTGGCGGCGGTGGTCAGGCCGTGGACCTGTTCCTCGTCCTTGAGCTTGAGGATGGCTCCCGCGCCCAGGAAACCGATGCCCGCGATGACGCCTTGCAGCACGCGGCTCATGTCGGGCATCGGCATGCCTCCCTGTTGCGGCACCAGCACGAACAGCGCCGCGCCCAGCGAGACCAGCATGTGCGTGCGGATGCCCGCGGCCTTGCCGTGGTGCTCGCGCTCGTAGCCGAGGATGCCGCCCAGCAGCGCCGCCAGCAGCAGCCGCACGGCGATGCGGGTGATCTGCGCGGCATCGGGCAGGTCCGAGAACTCGGACCGCAGCGTGTCGACGATCTCGGTCCAGGTGTCGGCGCTCATGGCGGCTCCTTGGCGCACGGCGCCGAGGCGGGCCGCGTCGCGGTCACGGCGTCCGACGCGGGCGCGGCGACCGGGACGGCGGCCGGGGCGCTCCGGGCGGCCTGCGCGGCGGCGGCCTCGGCTTCGGCTTCAGCGGCATCGAAGTCGTAGCCCTCGGCCGCGTGCAGCTGCCAGGCGCCGCCGCCGGTCAGGCGCAGCACGTGCGTGTGATGCCGCAGCACGCCGTGGCGGTGGGCGATGCTGACCAGCGTGACACCGTCGCGGCACAACCGCTCGTAGAGGCGGCGCTCGTTGCCGCTGTCCAGCGCGCTGGTCGCCTCGTCGAGGATCACCATCCGCGGCCGGCGCACCAGCACGCGCGCGAAGGCGAGCCGCTGCTGCTCGCCCATGGACAGCAGCTTGTCCCAGTCCTGCGTGGCGTCCAGGCCGCCGACGCGCTCGGCGAGCTCCGGCAGGCCGACCTCGTCGAGGATCGCGCGCAGCGCCTCGTCGTCCAGCTCGGTCGCCGTGTCGGGATAGATCATCTGGCTGCGCAGCGTGCCCGGCTGCAGGTAGGGGCGCTGCGGCAGGAAGAAGACCTCCTCCAGCGGCGGATGCTCGATGGTGCCCTCGCCGCAGCGCCACAGGCCGGCGATCGCGCGCAGCAGCGAGCTCTTGCCGCAGCCGCTGACGCCGGTGATCAGCAGGCTCTCACCGGGCTGCAGCGCGACGTTGAGCTTCTCGACCAGCAGCCGGTCGAACTGCGGCGTGTACAGCGTCAGGTCGCGCAGCGCGAGCTGGTCCGCGTGGCTCGTCACGATGCGTTCGCGCTGGCGCTCGGCGCGCGGCTTACGCTGATGCATCACGTCCGACAGCGCATGCAGCCGGTCGATGCCGGCGACGAAGCGGCTCAGGCTCTCGAAGTTGTCGACGATCAGGGACACCGCCGTCAGCACCGCCGCGAAGGCGCCGGCGGCCTGGACGGCGGCGCCCACCTCCAGGTCGCCCGACAGCACGCGCTCGGCCAGGATCACGCTGGGCACGACCAGCGTCAGCTGGCTGAAGCCGCGCTGGAAGAGGTTGAGCGAGCGCTGCTTGCGGATCAGCTTCCAGTAGTTCTGGTAGACGGACTCGAAGCGGCCTTCGATGTGGGCGCGCTCCTGCGGCTCGCCGCGGTAGAAGGCGATGGATTCGGCGTTCTCGCGCAGCCGCATCAGGCCGAAGCGGAAGTCGGCCTCGCGGCGCAGCTGCCAGAAGTTCAGCTGGATCAGCGGCGAGCCGAAGACATACAGCGCCAGGAAGGTGCCCACCGTCGCGTACACCGCCAGGAAGGCCACCAGCACCTTGGACAGCGACCACAGCACCGCGCAGAAGGCCACCAGCTGCATCGCCGAGCCCAGCATCAGCAGCAGGAAGTGGGTGGAGCGGCCGGTGAAGGTGTTGATGTCCTCGGAGATGCGCTGGTCGGGGTTGTCGATGTCGCCGGCGGCGCCGGTGCCGATCTCGTAGTACTTGCGGCCGTCGAGGTAGCCGTCGAGGAAACGGCCGGTGAGCCAGCGGCGCCAGTGGTTGGAGAAGGCGTCCCGCATGTAGTAGTAGAAGGCGTACACCGGCACGGCGAAGGCCAGGACGATGAGGCTGTCGCGCACCGCGGTCCAGAAGCGGGAGTGGTTGCGTTCGGCCAGGGCCGAGGTCAGCTCGCCGGTCTTGGCGTTGAGCAGCACGGCGAGCTGGGTCTCGCACAGCATCAGCACGATCAGGAGCAGCAGCAGTCCCCAGGCGGCCTTGCGCTGGTCGCCGAGCCAGTAGGGCTTGGCGATCTGCAGGAACTGGCGCCAGGCGGCCGCGGAGAGACGCGGTGGCCGACGGCGCCGGCGCTTGGGCGCCGCCGTGGTGGAGGGCGCGGGAGCGGTCGTCGCGGAGGCGGTCGCCGCGGAAGGTGAACGGGCGCTCGAAGCACCCGGAGGGCCGGACGGCGGCAGGTCCGTCGCGGGAGTGGAGGGAGACACCATGAGGTCGGAACCCGGTCTGCCGAGATGGCTAGACGGTAGCTCCGACGGGTCATGGGGCGGGTAGGACGAAGCCTACTGGCGGTGACGGAGGAGGGCGCGTGGCGTTGGGCCGCGGGCGGGCTCACGAGAGTATCCGGGAGACGATGATCGCCAAGCCCGAGGAGCTGGCCGCCGAGCCGGCGAACCACTTCAGCAGGCGCGCGTCCGACGCGAGCCCGGCGTTGTTGACGCGCTCGTTCAGCGTGTTGAAGCGCTCGCAGAGCGGAGCCACCGCCGCGGTCACGCAGGAGTGGACCGTGCTGACGATCTCGGCACGCAGCTCCTGAAGGTGCTGCTGTGTTTCCCTGCGGAAGGCGTCGAGTTGCTGCTGCGACTCCCTGCGGAAGGTCTCGAGTTGCTGCTGCGAGTCCTTGCGGAACGTGTCGAACTGCTGCTGCGAGTCCTTGCGGAACGTGTCGAGTTGCTGCTGCGAGTCCTTGCGGAAGGTCTCTAGTTGCTGCTGCGAATCCTTGCGGAAGGTCTCGAGTTGCTGCTGTGAGTCCTTGCGCAGCGCATCCACCTGGTCGCGCGATTCGATGCGCACGGCGTCGATCGAGGTCTTGAGCTCACGGACGTCGCCGCGCAGTTCGTGGATGTGGACCGAGTGCTCATCCAGGCGATGCATGAGCAGCGGGAAATCAGGATGCCAAGAGGGCTGTGGCTTGGCGGTCGGATGGGGAGAGCGGTGATGCATGCGCGGGTTCCTGTTGAGAGGGGAGGAACCAGCGATGCTAGGTTGGCGTCGGCACAGCCCGGTGTGGCGGCGAGGTCAAAGGTCCGAGGTCCTTGATCGACCTCAACGCATCACGTCACGAACGCGTTTCATGGGAACGTCCGCGACGCGGCTCAGACGAACAGAGCGGCCAAGCGCGCGACGGCGGCCTCGCTCATCGCGCGATCAATGCTGCGGTCCGGGTTGTTGAAGTCGTGCTCGCCCTGGGCCTGGACCAGCAGGCCGTCACGCCGCGGCACGACCATCAGGTTGTGCCCGCGCCAGGCGACCATGTAGTCCACCTCCGGTTGCGGCACCAGCCGCGCGATCTGGCCGCGCACCGGGATCAGCGTGTCATCGCGGAACAGCGCCCGCGCGCCGTAGCCGGTGCAGTTGACGATCGTGCGTTCGGGCAGGCTGGCCAGTTCGCGCGCGTCGTTGAAGTCGCGGGTGACGATCTCGCCGCCTTCGCGGAGGAAGTCCTCCATCAGCAGCCGCTGGTAGGGGCGGATGTTGAAGGTCATCTGGGTGAAGCGGCGCGCATGCGGCACCGGGAACGGGTGCTGCGCCGGGCTCAGCGGCGCGGAGCGCGGATGCAGGTCGGGGATGAGGTCCAGCAGCTCGGGATAGTCGGGCTCGGCCGGGCCGCCATGGCCGCCCTGTCCGGCGGGCAGCGGCTGGTCGAAGGGCAGGTCGGACAGCACATAACCGTGGCGCCATTCGACCGGCGCGCCGGCCAGCCCGAGCTGGTCCTGCCAGGCCCGGAAACTGTGGCGGGCCATGCGTTCCCACATCGCGTTGAAGGCCGGCGTCGCATGCTCGGCCGTGACCACGCGCGAGTCGGGCGACCACATGCCGGTGGCGAAGGTGGAGGCCACCTCGGGCGGGCGCTCGCGGCAGTAGATGCGCACCCGAAGGCCGGCGCGCTGCGCGACGCGCGCGGTGGTCAGGCCCACCGCGCCGCAGCCGATCACGGCGATGCGCCGGTCCCCGGTGCGACGGATCAGGGGCAGCGCCCCCAGCGTCGCCGAGCCCCAGGAGAGCGACCAGCCCGCGCCGCCGTGGCCGTAATGGTGGATGACGGTCTTGCCGTGCAGTCGCTGCGCCTCGATGCGCGGCCCCTGGGCCCGGAATGGGCGCGTGCAGACGGTGATGTCGACGATGCGGTCCGTCGACACCCGCATGCGCGCGGGCCTTGGCGGCTCGGCGAAGGGCAGGTGATCGGCGGGCGGTGGCGCGTCCGCTTGCGCGGCGAGCGGCCATGCGGCGGCCCAGGCGCTGGCGGCGCCGAGCCAGTGGCGGCGATTCATGGGAACTCCTTGTATCGCCGGTCCCAGCCGGCGGAGGCGATCGAATGCGGCGGTGATCGACTGGCCAGCGTCCGCAGGGACGCGGCCTCGTCAGACCGCGGCGATCTTGGCGAGCGACTTGCGGATCGCGGCGGCGTCGCGCAGGCGCTGCGCGGAGCCGTCCGCGTCGAGCAGCACGACGGTGATGGTCTGGCCGCCGCTCTTCATGCGCATCGCCAGGCAGCGGCCGGCTTCTTCGGTGTAGCCGGTCTTGGACAGGCGGATGTCCCAGCCCTTGGCGCCGACCAGGTGGTTGGTGTTGCGCAGCTCGCGCGGCCGGCCGTTGACCTCGACCTCGCTGGACTTGTCGCTGCTGATGCGCGCGATCGCCGGGTAGCGGGCCGCGGCGGTGGCGATGCGGGCGACCTCGGCGGCCGTCGAGGTGTTGTGGGGCGACAGTCCGGTCGGATCGGCCAGCGCCGTGTGCGACAGGCCCAGCGCCCGGATCTTGGCGGCGACCGCCGCCTCGTAGGCCGGCAGCCCGCCGGGGAAGTGGCGCGCCAGCGCCGAAGCCGCGCGGTTCTCGGACGAGATCAGCGCCAGCTCCAGTGCCGCCTCCCGGCTCATGGTCGCGCCCACGCGCACCCGCGAGCGGCTGTGCTTGAGGCGGTCGACGTCGGCGTCGTCGATGCGGATCTCCTCGTTCATGTCCTGCTTGGCGTCCAGCACCACCATGGCCGTCATCAGCTTGGTCAGCGAGGCGATGGGCACGACGGTGTCGGCATCCTTGGCCATCAGCACGCGGCCGCTGTCGTCGATCACCAGCATGTGGCGGGCGTTGACCGGCAGCTTCATCAGCGGTTCGTCGACCGGCGTGGCGGGCGACACCGGAGCCGCGGCGGTCTGCGGTGCCTGGCCGGCCGACGGCGCCGAGGCCGTCGGTGCCGGCACCGCGGGCGTCACGACGCCGGTCGGTCCGATTGCGGCCGAGGTGGGCGCGGTCGTGGGGACGACGACCTCGGGGTCGTCGCTGGCGGCCTGCACGATCAGACTGCCGCAGGTCAGGGCCAGGGCCGGCAGCGCGAGGCGCCAGTTGGTGTGGGCGAGGGTGCGGAGGACGGTGTGGCGGATCGACACGGCGGTGGACGGCAGGCGTGACAGGCGGGCGGGGCCGGGGAGGGCGTCGGGGTCAGGCATTGACCGGCGGGAAGTTTAAGTGCTGCGCGCCGGGCGTCCATCGGCGCCTGCCGTAACGTGCGTTACGCGTGCGCCGCGCCTTTTGTCCTGCGACGGACCAGCCGCTCGCGGGCGCCCAGAAGGTCCCGCCAGTAGAAGCGCTCCAGGAACGAAAGCCAGAGGCGTTGAAGCCAGGCCCGTCGGCGCCTGTGCTTGAACGTCGCGCTGGAGGGCACCATGAATGGAGATCGATGCAGGCCGGCATACCGTCGGAGGGTGTCCGGCTCGATCAAGGTCTTCAGGACCTCGTCGATGCGCAGCACCTGGCTGCTGACGGCCCGGTGCAGATGGCTGACGCCGAGGAACGCATCGGCGGCGTGCCAGAGTTCGCGTCCCTGCTCGTCGTACATCGCGAGCACATGGCGCTTGAGCCAGACGTCGGTGCCCAGGTCCGGATGCAGCCGGTGCTGCTCCTCCTCGAAAAGCAGGAAACGTGCGCCCTTGTGGACCACCTCGAACTGGCTGGGACTGGCCACGGCTCCGGGGGCAGGCTGGATGGGCGACTGCACGAGGCGCCAGTCCAAGGCCCGGGCGGCGGTGAGGTCGTGCAGCGTGGCGACAAGGGCCAATGAGAGATCTTCCATTCGCATGGTCATGTCCAGTTCAGGTCAAGTGACACTTGGTTGAGATCGACTTCCGCGGTGCAGAGCGCGCCGAACGCCGCCGTCAGCTCGCGCCCGCGCGGGGCTGTTCCGGTCCCCACGGCATGGGCGGCAAGCGCCAGGGCCCGCATGGCGCCGTGCACCGAACGTTGCGTGCGCCGCGGCGCGACGGGCAGCGCATGGCCGAGCAGTGCTCCGGCCGCGGCCAGCGTGCGTTGAACGCCGACCGCCGGGAGCGGCGCCGTGCCGAGCATGTCCTCCAGCAATTGGCGCTGCAGGCGCAGGTCATCGACCAGTTGAGGCAGACGTGCCCGTGTCCGGAACGACAAGCGCACGTTCCGCACCTGCCACCACACGCCGACCGTCATCGCGAAGCTGATCAGCCCGGCAAGCGTGTTGATGTCCTGGATCCATGACGGGATCAGGCTGGGTGGGCACGCGGTCGAAAAGACCGCGGCTGCGGCGGCGAGGGGGTACGGCATGCCGCCATGCTAGGAGCGCGTCGGCAGGGCGACGTCGAGCCAGTGGCCTGCGCGCGACGTCGCCGACCGGGGGCGCACCGATGAGGGATTGCAACCCCCACGAGGAGGAACTCAGTCCCAGACCTTGCGCAGCCTCGCCGCGACGTCCATCGCGGGCTTGACCAGCTCCGGCAGCGCCGCCTGCGTCTGGTTGGCCGGCCCCAGCTTGTCGAAGTGGCGCACCACCTTGCCGGGCAGGAAGCGCGACACGCTCGCGTAGAGGTGGCGGTCGCCGTGCCGCGTCTGCTGCGTGACGTAGAAGCGCTGCGGCACCATCACCGCCAGGTGCTCCTTCGCCCGCGTCATCGCGACGTACAGCAGCCGCCGTTCCTCCTCGATCTGCGCCTGCGCCCCCGTGCTCAGGTCCGACGGCAGGCAGCCGTCCACGCAGTTCAGCAGGTAGACCGCATTCCATTCCTGCCCCTTGGCCGAGTGGATGGTCGACAGGATCAGGTAGTCCTCGTCCTTCAGCGGGACGCCGGATTCGTCGCTGCTCGCCTCGGGCGGGTCCAGCGTCAACTCGGTCAGGAAGCGCTCCCGCGAGCCGTAGCCCTGCGCGATGCGCGCGACCTGCTCCAGGTCGGCCAGGCGCACCGGCGCGTCGTCGTGCAGCCGCTCCAGGTGGGGCGCGTACCACTCCACCACCGACTCCAGGTCCATCGGCCACTGCGGATCGCCGATGAGCCCGGCCAGCAGGTCGCGCAGCGCCGTCCATGACGCGGCCGCGGCGCGGGGCGGCTCGAATGCGCGCAGCGCCTGCACCGGGTCCGCCGCGGGCGACATCGCGTCGATCAGCCGACGCGCGCTCGCCGGCCCGAAGCCGGGCAGCAACTGCGCCACGCGGAATCCCGCCAGCCGACCGCGCGGGTTCTCGGCCCAGCGCAGCACGCTCAGCACGTCCTTCACATGCGTGCTCTCCAGGAATTTCAGGCCGCCGAACTTGACGAACGGGATGTTGCGCCGCGTCAGCTCCAGCTCCAGCGGCGCGGCGTGGCTCGAGGTGCGGAACAGCACCGCCTGGCGCTTCAGCCGCAGGCCCTGCTCGCGCCGCTCGAGCACCTTGTCGGCGACCCATTGGGCCTGGCGCGCCTCGTCGTCGACCGTCACCAGCTGCGGCCGCTCGGTCGAGGCCTTGTCGGTCCACAGCCGCTTCTCGTGCCGCTCGCGGGCCATCGCGATGACCGCGTTGGACGCGTCCAGGATCGGCTGCGTGGAGCGGTAGTTGCGCTCCAGCGCGATCACCCGCGCGGGCGGGTCGAACTGGACCGGGAACTCGAGGATGTTGCGCACCTCGGCCGCGCGGAACGAGTAGATCGCCTGCGCGTCGTCGCCCACCACCGTCAGGTGCTCGCCGCGCGGCTTGAGCCGGCGCAGGATCGTCGCCTGCAGCCGGTTGGTGTCCTGGTACTCGTCGACCAGCACGTGCTGGAAGCGCTCCCCGAGCTCGGCGGCCAGGCCGTCGTCGCTCATCAGTTCGGCCCAGTAGAGCAGCAGGTCGTCGTAGTCCAGCAGCTGCTGGCGCTGCTTGTCCTCGACGTAGGCCTTGAACAGGCGCTTGAGCCCGTCATGCACCGGGAAGCACCAGGGGAAGTGGTCCTGCAGCACCTGGTCCAGCCGTGCCTCGCTGTTGACGACGCGCGAATAGATCGTCAGGCAGGTGGCCTTGAGCGGGAAACGCTCGGTGGTCTCGGCCAGGCCGAGGGTCTGGCGCTGCAGGCCCATCAGGTCCTCGGCGTCGGCGCGGTCGAGGATGGTGAAGTTGGGCGCGAGGCCGATGCGATGGGCGTATTCGCGCAGCAGGCGCGCGCCCACGCTGTGGAAGGTGCCGGCCCAGGGGAAGCGCGGCGGCGCCTGCGTGGCGCCCAGGCCGAGCGCGCGATGCAGCACGCGGCCGGCGCGGCGTTCCATCTCGCCGGCGGCGCGGCGGGAGAAGGTCAGCAGCAGCAGGCGCTGCGGGTCCGCGCCCGACTGGATCAGGCGCGCGACGCGCGCCGCCAGCGTCTTGGTCTTGCCCGAGCCGGCACCGGCGATCACCAGCAGCGGGCCGTGCCCGGGAACGCCGTGTTCATCGAGGCCGTGCTCGACCGCCGAGCGCTGCTCGGGATTCAGGTCGGCGAAGACGTCGGCCGCGCGGGGCGGGGCGTCGGCAAGGGCGGAACACATGGGGCGGCATCATAGCTGTATGCAAAAACAGTGAATGGCCGTGGCCACGTGGTCCCGGGGGTACGCGCATTGCCCGAGCGGAGCAAACTCCCCGCCTACTGCCATGCATCAAGTGCTTGTCCTCCTCGCCGCCCTGGCCATGCCCCTCGTGGCCTGGGCCACGCAGCGCGGCGTCTTCGGCCCCGACAACGGCACGATCTCGGATCGTTATCCGACCCTGCTCGTCGCCGACGGCTACGCCTTCTCCATCTGGGGCGTGATCTTCCTGCTCGACCTCGTCGCCGCCGCCTGGCTGCTGCGCGGCCGGCCGGTGCCCGACCGGGAAGGGCATCGCGATTCCCATCGCTGCCACTGGCTGGTGGTCGCCGGCTTCGCGCTCACCGCGAGCTGGATGATCGTGTTCTCCCAGCAATGGTTCTGGCTGGCGCTGGCCATCATCTGGCTGGCGCTGATCAGCCTGCTGTGGGCGCTGATGCTGCTGGCGCGGGCGGTGCCGCGCGGCGCGCCCTCATGGCTCGCGGTGCTGCCGCTGGCGCTGCATGCCGGATGGCTGTCGCTGGCGGCGTTCCTGAACACCGCGCAGGTGATCGTCGCGCAGCAGTTGCTGCCCACCGTCGATCAACTGCCGTGGACGCTGGTGCTGTGGGCGCTCGCCGCCTTGCTGCTGCTGGTGGCGAATGCGCGGTTGCATGCGCCCGGCACCGGACCCGCGGCGCTGGCCTTCGCCGCGGCGGCGGTCTGGGGCCTGGTCGGGGTCTACCTGAAGCAGCGGGCCTCGCCGATGACGGGGGCGGACACGTCCGCCTGGGTCGCGCTGGGGCTCGCCGCGGCGCTGGTGGCGCAGACGGTCTGGCTGCGCCTGCGGCCGCCCGGTCCGAACAGCCCGAGCCGCTCCAGCGGCACGAACGATCCGAACGCCCGGACGACCCGGGCGGCTTGAACGGCCTGAACGGCCTGAACGGCCGGACCGATCACGCCAGGCGGCGCTCGTCCTTCGCGTCGAACAGGTGCGCCGACTCCGCCGCCCATTGCAGCCGCACCGCATCACCGACATTGAGGTGGGGGTTGCCCGCCACGCGGGCGGTCATCGGGCCGGTCGGGGTGTCGACCAGCAGGTAGGTCTCCGGGCCGGTGGGCTCGCTCATCTTCAGCACGCCGGGCAGGCCGCCATCGTTGCCGTCGGCGAGCCGGATGTGTTCCGGGCGCACGCCGTAGAGCACCTCGCCGGTGGCGCCGATCGCCGCCTGCTGCGCCGCGTTCACCGGCATGGCCTGGCCGCTGGCCGCCAGGCCGGCGGCGCCGCGCTGCGCGCTGACGAAGTTCATCGTCGGCGAGCCGATGAACTCGGCCACGAAGCGGTTGGCCGGCCGCGTGTAGATCTCCTCCGGCGTGCCGAACTGCTGCACCAGGCCGTCGCGCATCACCGCGATGCGGTCGCCCAACGTCATCGCCTCGACCTGGTCGTGGGTGACGTAGACGGTGGTGGTCTTCGTGCGCTGGTGCAGCAGCTTGATCTCGGCCCGCATCTCGATGCGCAGCTTGGCGTCCAGGTTGGACAGCGGCTCGTCGAACAGGAAGAGCTTGGGATCGCGCGCCAGCGCCCGGCCCATCGCCACGCGTTGGCGCTGGCCGCCGGACAGCTGCCCCGGCTTGCGGTCCAGCAGGTGGCCGATCTGCAGCATCTTGGCCACGCGCTGCACCGTCTCGTCGCGCTGCGCCTTGGGCACCTTGCGCATCTCCAGGCCGAAGGCGATGTTCTGCGCGACGTTCATGTTGGGATAGAGCGCGTAGCTCTGGAACACCATCGCGATGTCGCGGTCCTTGCTCGGCGCGTAGGTGACGTCGCGGTCGCCGATGTGGATCGAGCCCGAGGTCGGATGCTCCAGCCCGGCGATCATCGCCAGCAGCGTGGACTTGCCGCAGCCCGAGGGGCCGACCAGGATCAGGAATTCGCCGGCCTCGATCGACAGATCGATGCCCTTGAGGATGTCGGCCGAGCCGTAGCTCTTGCGGACCTGAGAAATGGCGAGCGCGCCCATGCGTTGACTCCTCTTAACCCTTGACGGCGCCGGCGGTGAGCCCGCGCACGAAATACTTGCCCGCGACGATGTAGACCACGAGCGTCGGCAGCGCGGCGATCAACGCCGCGGCCATGTCCACGTTGTATTCCTTGACCGAGCTGGACGTGTTGGCCAGGTTGTTCAGCCCGACCGTGATCGGCTTGCTGTCCGCGCCGGAGAACACCACCCCGTACAGGAAGTCGTTCCAGATCGAGGTGAACTGCCAGATCAGCGTCACCACGAGGATGGGCGTGGACAGCGGCACGACGATGCGCCAGAAGATCTGCCAGAACGAGGCGCCGTCCAGCGTCGCCGCCTTGATCAGCTCGTCGGGCAGGCCGGCGTAGTAGTTGCGGAAGAACAGCGTGGTCGAGGGCATGCCGGCCAGGATGTGGACCAGGATCAGGCCCCACACGGAGCTCGCGATGCCCAAGGCGCCCAGCACCTGGCTCATCGGCAGCAGCACCACCTGCATCGGCATGAACACGCCGAACAGCAGCAGCCCGAACAGCAGCTCGCTGCCGCGGAAGCGCCACTTGGTGAGTACGTAGCCATTGATCGCGCCCAGCGCCGTCGAGATCAGCACCGCCGGCACCACCATCAGCACCGAGTTCATGAAGAAGGGCTTCAGGCCGCCGCAGTCGGTGCCGGTGCAGGCGCTGGTCCAGGCCTTGGACCAGGCCTCCAGCGACGGGCTCAGCGGCAGCGACAGCAGCGTGCCATTGCGCACCTCGTCCATGCTCTTGAGCGAGGTGCTCAGCATCACGTACAGCGGCGCCAGGAAGAAGGCCGCGAACACCAGCAGCACCGCCCACAGCAGCAGGCGCTGCGCGGTCAGGCCGCGGCCGCGGACGGGAGAGGAAACAGAGGCACTCATGTCGCGTCGCTCCGGCTTACTGCTTCGAGCGGAGCTCGGAATAGAGATAGGGGACGACGATGGCCGCGATGGTGGCCAGCATCATCGTGGCGCTGGCCGCGCCCAGGCCGATCTGGCCGCGCGAGAACGCCATCGTGTACATGAAGGTCGCCGGCAGGTCGGTGGCGTAGCCGGGGCCGCCGGCCGTCAGCGCCATCACCAGGTCGAAGCTCTTGATCGCGATGTGCGCCACCACCATCAGCGTCGAGAAGAACACCGGCCGCAGCGTCGGGATGATGATGCGCCAGTAGATCCGCGGCAGCGACGCGCCGTCGACCTGCGCGGCCTTGATGATCGAATCGTCGATGCCGCGCAGCCCCGCCAGGAACAGCGCCATCACGAAGCCCGACGACTGCCACACGCCGGCGATGACGATGCAGTAGATCGCCATGTCGGGATCGACCAGCCAGCCGAAGCTGAAGTGCTCGAAGCCCCATTGCTGCATCAGGTGCTCGATGCCCAGGCCCGGGTTGAGGATCCACTTCCACGCGGTGCCCGTGACGATGAAGGACAGCGCCATCGGGTACAGGTAGACGGTGCGCAGCACGCCTTCGCCGCGGATCTTCTGATCCAGCAGGATCGCCAGCAGCAGGCCCAGCGCCATCGCGCCGCCGATGAACAGCGCGCCGAAGAGGCCCAGGTTGGTCAGGGCGAGCCACCAGCGATCGTTGTCGAACAGCGCGCGGTACTGCGCCAGACCGACGAACTCGTAGTTCGGCAGCAGCCGCGACGCGGACAGCGACAGGTAGCCGTTCCAGGCCATCAGGCCATAGATGAAGAGGAAGGAGACGAGGAAGGTCGGCGCGACCACCAGCTTCGGAAGCCAGGGACTGCGCGGGGCTCGGGAGGCGGACATGCGGAGCGGACCTGCAAGGGCGCCGGCGTGGCGCGTGGGAAGGAACGTGGCGAAACGCGGCCAAACCTGGCCGAACGCGGCGAGATACGGGCGCGGGCCCGTGAACGCCCTCTCCCGCGCGCGGGAGAGGGCAGGGGGCCTTACTTCGTCTTGGCGGCGGCCACCAGGCGGGCCTGCGCGTCCTTGGCGCTCATCTTGTCACTGTTCCAGAACTGGCTCACGACGTCCTTCATCGCGCCTTCGGCCGCGGCCGGGACGGCCATGCCGTGCGCGATCGAGGGCACCAGCGTGCCGGACTTGGCATCGGCGGCGAAGTCCGTGGCGGACTGCTTGGCGCAGTCGTCGAACTTGTCCATCTTCATGCCGGTGCGCACCGGGATCGAGCCCTTGTTCAGGTTGAACAGCTCCTGGAACTCCGGCGACATGATCGCCGTGGCCAGGTCCTGCTGCGCCTTCTCGTTGGCGGCGTTCTTCAGCTTGAACAGCGCGAACGAGTCGATGTTGAAGGTGAAGGACTTCTGCGTGCCGGGCGCGGCGACGCACAGCACGTCCTTGCCCGGCGTCTTGCCGGCGGCGACCCATTCGCCCTTGGCCCAGTCGCCCATCAGCTGCATGCCGGCCTCGCCCTTGATCACCATCGCGGTGGCCAGGTTCCAGTCAC
>Ga0209256_1000403_pt1 | contig 68377 bp, 67 predicted proteins | sample AraplaCol_mCL_r2_2_FD_184270 | JGI IMG/M metagenome (GOLD analysis project Ga0209256, IMG submission 184270) | Arabidopsis root microbial communities from North Carolina, USA - plate scrape MF_Col_mCL_r2 (SPAdes) (version 3) | ecosystem: Host-associated > Plants > Roots > Endosphere | place...
TACCATCGGACGACTTTGCCACTTTCCAAGCCGAGGTGTTTACCCCTTCAAGCTTCGACAACTGGCTCTGCACTTCCATTGCGTCCTGATACACCAAAGGCACAGACACAAGCTGATCTGTTAGGACGCGGCTTCCGTCATGACGAAGGCTGCTAAGTTGATGAGCCAACGCAATTATATCGGCTCTGGCTAGCATGGGAGTCATTCTGCCTCTCGGGTCATCTGAAAAGCGTAGCTCTTAAACGACAGTTTCGGGATCGTGGACGATGACCGTATTGGACGGCGGCGGGCTCACGGGATATTTCCCGTTCTTGAGGGCGTGGTCCCTTTACCCCGCCCTTTCCGACCGTGACTGCTTGCTAGACCACCTGCTTGATCCGCTCGCGAAATTCTGCGGTCCCTTGCTGGATATGGTCGAGCAGATCCATCACGGCCCAATGCCGCTCGGCAATGTCATAATCTGTGACACGCGAATGGACGCTCTCAAACGTGCCAAGGCGCTTGTGCCAAACCTTGGCAAGACCCGGATAGCCCATCGGCTCTGCCATCGCTGATAGTGCCAGGAAGATTTCAAGTTCGCGGCGCAGATCGCTGTCGTCTGACGCATGCCTGAAAAGCCAAGCATACAGGTCGGGGTGAACATTGGTGAAGACGCCGGAAAAGCCCTTCGAACCTGCGCGCATAGCGGCTGCGGCGATGGCTGCGTTGGCGTTGACGATCGCAAAACCGGAATCACCTGAGAGCTCGACCCGTCGCTTTACCGTTTCGAGGTCGCAGGAAACATCCTTCAGCGTTACAAAGCGGCCGGTGTTGCGGCACAGCTTGAACTCGTCGTCGCTTAAAAGACGGCGATAGGGAGCCGGGCATTCGTAGAGACCGAGAGCAAGGTCGCTCGGGAGCCAACTCAAGATGGCATCCAGGCTGGAACGAAAAGCCTCGGTTCCGGCATTGCTTGTGTCCAGCCTGTTGCTCACCAAGACAAGTGCGTCGATGCCTGTCTCAGCCATCGCTACCAGTTCGGCGCGCTGGTCATCGCGGCTCTCACTGATGTGCCCAGATGAGATCACCGGCAGGCGCCCGGCCGCCAACGAGACAACCTTCTTGGAAAGCTCAACTCGCTCTGCCAGGGACAACTTCTGCATCTCGCTCGACTGGCAGACAGCGAAGAGCGTATCGGCACCATTGGCGATATACCACTCCACAAGTCGCTCGAGGCCTTTCCAATCGATCCGGTTATCCGGGGTGAATGGAGTAAGCATAACGGGGACGATCCCCTGGGCTTTGACATTCATGATATAATCTTTCGCTGTTTTCTTGACTGTTAGAGCGCAGTTCCTGCTGGCAGGCCTGCCGCGAAACCTGCCATCAAGCGGATCTGCGCGAGCAGCATGTCATTCCCATCAGACACCGTTGCGCCGGCTCCCTTGGCAGCGCGCAGTAGGGGCGTCTCGCTTCTTAAGCTGGCGATATCGGCGATGAGCATTTCGGGCCGTATTGCTGCGGCAGGCATAGGGAATATGCTGTCTCCCTTCACGCCGATCGGAGAGGCGTTGATGACGATATCGTAGTCCCACCCAGCCGATCCATCGGCAGCTCTTGCGCATTCTTCACCGCGGTAGGAATTGACCATATCCGATGTGAAAGCGACGGATTCAGGCGAGAGATCCATCAGATCGATCTTCCCTACGCCTTCCTCAGCGAGCGCAAATGCTATCGCGCGACCTGCTCCGCCTGCTCCCACAATTAGCGCGCGGGCGCCGCGCAGGCGCGATTTCGCCTGTCCAAGTCCTTCCACGAAGCCCACACCATCAAAGAGCGCGCCGTTCATCTGTCCGTCCTCCCCACGCTGGATGCAGTTGACGGCACCGACTGCCTTCGCTGTCGGCGTGAGGGTCGAGCAACGCTTTGCCGCGGCCACTTTGTGAGGGATTGTGGTGCTGATACCGCAGAGGTTGGGAATGGCGGAGAATGTATCCCACGCCGCCGTGAAATGTTCTGCGCTAATCAGGAATGGCACGGCGTAGATGTTAACCTCGGCGGCGGCAAAGATCGGGTTGATCAGGCGCGGCGTCTGGACCTGGTGGATTGGATCGCCAAACACAGCGTAGACACGCGAGTTGCCATCAAGGTTGGGAATACTCACTCGCATAGTTTTATTCCTTGCTGAACAAGCCACGGCAGCGATCGAGCGCAATGTCCATCACCTCTGCAGGGTCGCGAGCCCACCAGTCGGTGGAGAAGATCTCTACCTCCACCGCGCCATCGTAGCCGGCATCTCGCATCATCGAGTGGATGCCGCGCAGATCTATGATCCCATCCCCCATCATGCCTCGATCGGTCAGAAGGTGGCGCGTAGGAATCAGCCAATCGTTGACATGAAAACCGAAGAGCCGGCCAGCCCTGCCCGCACCCTCGATTTCGGCCGCCAGTCGCTCGTCCCACCAGCAATGATAAACATCGACGACCACGCCGATGCCCGGCCCTAACGCTTCGCACAAAGAATTTGCATGGGAGAGACTGGAGATGACCGTGCGGTCGCCTGTAAGCATAGGATGAAGCGGCTCGATGGCCAACTTCACACCAATATTGCGTGCGCGCTCAAGGACACTGCCAACCAGATCCTCGATCCGCCGTCTTGCGCAACTCAAATCCTTTTCATTCTCACGCAAGCCTCCTGTAAACAGAAAAACATGGTCAGCTTTGAATCTGGCGGCCCGCTCAAGCTCTGCCTCAGCCCGGTCAAGTGCATCCGCCGCTAATGGCCCGACCCGATTATAGCCTGAGACTGTCATCCCGAAATCATTTAAGACAGAAAGAGCGTCTGTCTCACCGACCTTGGCAATTTCGTCTCCCCAGATGGAAACGGTCTGGAGCCCCCGCTCGGAGCAAAGCCGAAGAAAGGTCAACATATCCGCTCGCTCGCGCACGGTGGCGTGGTTGAAGACAATGTCTGTCATCGGCCCCTCTGAATGTTTGAATATGAATGGTTCTGTGACCATGGCTCGGTCGCGGTAACGGCGTCAGGATCGGTTCGGTCGATTGGCAAGACCTTTTTCTCTGACACCGAAGCCCGGTCGCAGTCGGTTTTCACTCAGGCGGCCTTCCCCGGATGGCGACGAACCTCTGGCGCGAGCCACGGAGAAACATAGCCACGGTCGGCTTCTTCGATGAGTGATCCCGGCGGAACAAGCGCGTCAATTTGGTCAAGCGTCGCGGACTGGAGAACAGTCTCAAAACCCGCTTCCATGCTCTTGAACTGCTCAAGCGTTCGAGGACCGAGGATCACAGACGTCACTGCGGCGTGCGCAAGTGGGAACGACTGAGCCATGTGCATAAGGGACAAACCCGCGTCGGTCGCAACGCGCTCAAGTTCTGGAAGCAGTTCCAGTTTGCGCCTGTTACCCTCGCGCTGCATGTCGAATCGCGTTTGCAGAATTGGGTAGTGCTGTCCCCACTGTCCTTTTACGCGCTCGGCTCTGGATCCTGACGGCACCGAGCCGTTGCCCTTGTACTTGCCAGTCAGCCAACCGCCATTTAGCGGGCTCCAAGCGGTGAAACCCATACGGTAGTGTTGAATGGCAGGGAGCGTCTCCCTCTCCACCGCCCGTTGAAAAATGGAGTAGGGCGAGCTTTCATTGACAAATCGCGCCGTCTTGTTCAATCGGCTTACGGATTGTGTCTCTGCCAGATACCAGCTCGGCAGTGTCGAGCAGCCGATGTAGCGAACTTTGCCTTGGGCCACAAGGTCGCTGAGGGCGCCAAGTGTTTCTTCCAGATCCGTCTCAGGGTCGGGCCGATGCAACTGATAGAGATCAATATGATCAGTGTTCAGCCGTCGCAGGCTGTTTTCAACCTGCTTCATAATCCAGTAGCGGGACCCGCCCTGTTCGTTGCGTCCCTCACCGGCCGCCAGACGAAACTTGGTTGCAAGCACCACCTTGTCCCGACGGCCTGTAATCGCTTTGCCGACGATCTCCTCGGCCTCTCCGTGGGAATAAGTGTCGGCAGTGTCGATGAAGTTGATGCCGCGGTCCAAGGCACAGTGCACGATGTCCATGCACTCTTTTTTGTCGGTATTCCCATCTGATCCATAGCTCATGGTTCCCAGCATGTACTCGCTGACCTGAACTCCGGTTCTCCCAAGGTAACGATATCTCATCGGGTGCCTCTCTTTGTTCGCGTGTGGCTCGGTCCAGGCAAGATCGCGCACGATCTACGGTCGCATGGGCGCAACGATGCCGTCCGCTTTTCGATCGGAGAAAAGCGAGAGCTCGGAAACCGAGACCACCATTCGAGTGTCGCCATTTTAACGACGTTCATGGATGGCCGTGTGGTGACAGGGGCTGGATGGATCGAACAGGCCGGACCCATCCAGCGTCTTACCTCAAGTCGAGCTTATTACTGCGCCTTTGCGAGTGCCTCGTCATACCGCTTGATCAGCTCATCGTAGGCATCTGCCGGCGATCCGTCTTTCAGGATCATTCTTTGGAAAGCCTCCCCCAAAATGGTGTGATACGTGGAGAGGATGGGGGTGTAGGTCACGGTTTGACCACGCTGGCCTACCAGATCAGCCCACTGCTTTTGATCCTTACCGGCGTCGGTCTGGAAGTATGGTGCGGTGTATGCCGATTTCCGCGAAACAACCTCCCCGCCCTCGGCAGCGAAAGCTTGCGCCTCCGGAGACACCATGAACTTCACGAATGTCCATGCGGCATCTTGGTTGGCGGTCTTCTTGTTGATCGCAATATTGTAGCTGTAGACCGTCTGCTTGTCGTTTGCCGTGTACCCCGGCGCCGGAGCCCAGGCCAGGTCATCACCGCCGCCCTGGTTCTTCACCGTCTTGTAGCGATAAACGCCAAACACTGCCGTCGCTGCACTGCCCGACCGGAGCGCATCGTGCAACTCGTTAAACCCCATCTGTGCGCTTCGCAGCGGAGTTACATTGCACTTCGTGTAGAAGTCTTTGATCGTTTGTGCGGCCTTGATGAACGATTCTTTAGAAAACGCGATCTTGCCTTCAGGGGTGAAGTACTGACCACCGTTTCCAGGTAGCATCGTACTCAGGAAGAATTCTCCGAGGCTCTGAGCGCCACCAAGCCCGCCGGTCGCTCCGAGTGGAACGGCGAACGTGATCGTGTCCGACTGGCCGAACTTGGCTCCAAGTGCACACACTTCATCCCAGGTCGTTGGCGGCTTTACTCCGGCCTTCTCCAACATGCTCTTGCGATAGAAGAGGATCGGAATACGGAAGTCTTGGGGGAGGGCATAAAGCTTTCCGCCAACCTTCGTGCCGGAAAGCGGCAGGAGCCAATCTTCATCCGGAATGCCGTCCTTCTTCACCAAATCATCGAGCTGGAGAAGATTTCCAGTGGCAGCGAATTCCGAAACCGCAAAGCCGACGACACGGATCACGTCTGGTGTCTGGGCGCCCGACTTGATGGCGCGTGCGGCGGCTCCTCCGGTCGGATCGACTAGAAGTTTGACCGTGATGTTAGGATTTTTTGACTGAAATGCCTCGATCATTTTCGTCTGAGCGGCAGACCTGGGATCCTTTGAATTGTTTGGATCCAGGAACGTCTGGTAGATGATTTCCGTGCTTTGGGCAAAGGCTTGCGGAGCAAGGAAAGTCAGGGCGGCGGTACTAATTCCGAGCGCTGCCACCGCTTTGATGAGGTGGCGTTTTGATGTGATTTGCATGTATCTTCCTCCCAGGTTGAACAAAGTGTGTGGATGTTTTGTGTACGTCATCAGCCTTTGACGGCGCCTGCCGTGAGGCCGGAGATGAACCACTTCTGAACGAAGCCGAACATGAGGATAACCGGTGATGATGCGACCATCACAAAGGCCATCATGTAGGACCACGAAATGCCGACAGCGTCGAAAACCTGATTGACAAGAGCGACCTGCAGGGTCCGTTTTGCTACCTCGGGCGCGAACACTGCCACCGTGATGTAGTCGTTCCAGGTGGTCACAATGCCGATCGTCGCGACGGCCGCTATGCCCGGACGTATCAGCGGTAAAATCAGAGCCCAGATAATTTGGAACCGGGATGCGCCATCAATCATGGCGGAATCCTCGATCTCAATCGGAACGGCTTCGACGAAATTCGCGATGAACCATACAGTCTGTGGGATAATCCGCGCGCAAAGGATGATCGTCACCACGATGCCGCTGTTGAGCAAACCAACGGTTTCCAGCAAGTAATACGTGGGAACCAGCAAAGCGACTCCTGGCACCATCGAGGTTCCAAGTATCACCAGCATCAAAGTTCTTTTGCCTCTGAAAGAAAAGCGAGCAGCGGCATAGCCTCCAGGAATTCCGACGAGGAGAGCTATGATCACGGCACCGACGGAGTAGGCAACAGAGTTCCAAAGGTCGGTCAAGAAAGCCGGGTCATGGAAGACCTTGGCGTAGTTCTCCAGAGTGGGTGAATTGGGCCATAGGGTCGGGGGCACAACCACCGCTTCTACTTCTGTCTTGAAAGATGTCGCAAAGGCCCAAAGTACCGGCCCGAGAACAATAATCCCGATGACCAAGGATCCCATGATCGCGGGCATCTGTCCGCTTGTGCGATTCGAGAGAGCGCTACTCATATCAGAAAATCCTATCCGGTAACGCGGCCGGTTAGCCGGGTGTAAAGAGCACCAAGGGCGACATTGATAATGAGGACGACGATCGAGACGACAGCAGTCGGCCCAATGTTGACCGCCTGAACGGTTCCACGAAACGCTTCGAAACTCAGCGTGGTCGTCGATCCCAGTGGTCCCCCGCCAGTCATGACAATGATCAGCGTCATCAAGGTCAGGTACATGATGGAGAGAGTCAGCGCAGTGCTGCCCAGGGTCGGAAGGATTTCGGTGAACGTGACGTAACGGAACTTCACGAACGCGCCCCCTCCATCGATCTCTACCGCTTCGTAGAGTTCTTTCGGAATGGATTGCATGGCTGCTGTCGCCATCACCATCACATATGGGAACGACCACCAAGCTGTGACGATTATGAGGAGGGGCAATGCCATTCCCGGATCCCCCAACATAAGTCCGGGATCGATACCCAGCTTTTGGATTACATATGGTATGGGCCCAAACGAGGGGTTGAGGAGCCAAAGCCAGATGCTGCCGACGACCGACATGGACAGCGTCCAGGGAAAAAGGATGAAAACGCGCAGTGCGGAACCTGTCACGCCCGCCCGGTTCAAAACCAGCGCTGAGGCCATTCCAAGTATTGTGGCACCCGCTAGAGATCCGCCGACATAGGTCAGGGAAATTGCCGTCGTGTCCCAGAACTCGGACGAGTTCAGAACTTCGACGTAATTGGCGAGACCCGCAAAGCCAACGAGATCGTAGTATTTCGTTTTCTGGAAGCTCAACCAGATCACGAAGATCGTCGGATAGAGTGTTACAAGAAACAGGATCAAGATTGCGGGGGTAAACCACAGAAATGGAGCCCAACTAAAGCGGTTTGCGCTGTCAGTGGTATCCACGACGTCGCTCGCGAGGTTCGTCCCGCTTTGGTTGGTGCTGACTTGGAGCGGAGGTGTCGACATTCGATTTCCAATCCCGTGTGGGCGTCTCGGGCAGAGTTGAGGGCGTTGCCTGCTCAGGACAGGCGACGGCCGGTGCTCTCGCTGAAGAGATGAACGCGTGAAAGATCAGGGGCTACGGTGATGGTCTCGCCGACCTTCGGCAGAACTCGATCACGGAAGATGCAGACAATGGTCTGAGAGCCATGCCGGGCGATGATCTGCGTTTCAGACCCTGTGGGTTCGACGACCGTGACGGTGAGGGGCAGTCCCTCGTCACTGAGAATGAGATGCTCAGGACGAACACCGTAAATCAACTTCTCCGATGTACCGGATACCCCCGCAGGCAGAGGAAGCATGTGCCCGTCCTCAAGAACGAACCGGCCGTGCTCGACTTTGCCTTTGAGGAAGTTCATCGACGGCGATCCGATGAAACCGGCGACGAAGACGTTGGCGGGGTAATCATAAAGCTCGAGCGGCGCGCCGACTTGTTCAACATGACCGTCGTGCATGACAACGATCTTGTCGGCCATAGTCATCGCCTCGACCTGGTCATGGGTCACGTAAACGGTAGTGGTTTTGAGCCGCTGATGCAGTTCCTTGATCTCAGCGCGCATCTGCACGCGCAACTTTGCATCGAGGTTCGAAAGGGGCTCATCGAACAGGAACACCTGCGGATCGCGAACAATCGCTCTGCCCATCGCCACACGCTGACGTTGCCCGCCCGAAAGTTCGCGAGGGTAGCGGTCAAGGAGTTTCGTGAGGCTAAGGATCTCAGCTGCTCGTTGAACGCGCGTCGCCCGCTCCTCGCGGGGCGCCTTTTTCAGCTTCAAGGAGAAGCCCATGTTTTCCGCAACGGTCATATGCGGATAAAGCGCATAGTTCTGGAAGACCATCGCGATATCTCTGGCCTTGGGAGGAACATCGTTGACGGTGCGCCCGCCAATCTGGATCTCGCCGCCTGAGATGTTTTCCAGGCCTGCAATCATCCTCAACAGAGTTGATTTTCCGCAGCCCGAGGGCCCGACCAGGGTTACAAATTCCCCCTCATTGATGTCGACCGACACGCCATGAAGCACGGGTACGGCGCCGTAGGCTTTGCGAACGGACTTGAGCTCAACACTGGCCAACTGTTTCCTCCTGCCAGCCACCGAAGTGGCCACCTAATCCTGACGCGATCTCCCCGATCGCTATCGGAACGTTATTCCATTAAGAAACGCGGGTGTCAACAGGCCTCAGTGGTGCACGGGGCACTCTGATTAATTAAAGGGCTAATTAGATAATATTTCCAACAACTTGCGAAGTCCGCGAAGCGTTGGTTTGCGGGCTAGGGGAGGCAATCCGATACGGCCAAAGTTGCGAAAGTTCCTCGGCAGTGGCCTTTACCTGTGCCGCTAACTGCGGGAGTACGAGCGGGGAAAAGTGGTGGATTGGTCCTGCAATGCTCACCGTTCCAACAACCTGGCTTCCAACGCGAATGACAGCAGCAACAGCGGCGACGCCCGGCTCAGCTTCCTCGATCGCTGTGGCCCATCCCCGTTCTTCAGTCTCATCCAAAGCTGCAGAAAATGTCTGCTTTGACATGATAACACGCGGACCGCCCAGGTCTGTTCGTCCCAACCCACTGGCAACGGCCCTGGCCAACGCCTCCTCCCGATCCAGCGTCGCTAGCCAGGCTTTTCCGTTGGCGGTCGTGTGCAACGGGACCTTTGCAACGAGTTCCGGCTGGTAAATCAGGCCGGACCGCATTCCTTGCGAATGAGCGATCCACGTCAAACCATCTGGATCCAGGATCGCAATCCTGCCAAGTCCCTTGGTATTGCTGGCCAATCGGTCCAGAATCGGTTGGCAGATATCGGGGATTCTTGTCCCGGCCAGCAGGCGCTGGCCCATCACGGCGAGGCGCAATGAAAGCCGGTAGAAACCGTTCTCGGGGTCCTGTTCGGCCCAACCTAGGTCACACAGACTGTTGAGCAAGCGATGCGCTGCGCTCTTTGGGACGTCCAGCCGACGGCTGATTTCGCCCAACGATAGTCCAGTGGCGTTCTCACTCAACAGCGTGATGACGTCGAAACAACGGTCTAGAAGGGATTTGACAAGGCGCATGGTACCACGATATTCGGTTTATCGGAACGCTATTCCAATAGCATTGCGAGAGGCGTTTCACAAGGAGCCGGGTGAACGGCGGTTAGAACATCAATTCGCGCATCGCTGGATTTTCACCGGCCAACGCACTTGATCTGTTTAATCATGGCTCCTCACCTTGATAAACCCGCAATAAACGGAGTCGAGATGAAGATTGCAGTATTCGACGTCAGCCACTGGCATTTTCCGCTCTACATTCCTGCGCTGAAGGATCCGGGTATCGAGGTAATCGGCATTTCGGACAGCGCTTCATTTGCTGGGGATCGTTTTTCCGATCTGCTCAACTGCAAGCTTTATGGTTCCAATGATGAGCTCATCAGTCAGGACTTCGACTTCGCGCTCGTATTTAGCCGTCATTCCGACATGGCTGAACTCGCTGAGCTGCTGATCGCCAAAGGCAAGCCCTTCCTCATAGAGAAGCCATGCGGGGCAAATCTCGAGGAAGTTCGTCATATCCGCAAACTTTCTGAGAAACATGGCGTCTTTGTAAGCGTGCCTCTCATTATGCGCGTGAGCGACCTGGGCGATCGCCTCTCGCCGGCTGCAGGATTCACGCCGGAAGGATTCCAGCATCTCTCCTTCAGGTTTATTGTAGGGTCGGTGGCTCGTTATGAGCGAAACGGATGCGGTTGGATGCTTGACAAGGCGCTCGCGGGAGGTGGGTCGATGCTGAACGTTGGCGTTCACTTCATCGACATGATTGCAAACTTGACGCAATCCCCGATCACTCATGTCTCAGGCCAAGTCCAGATTTACCGACCTGATGTAACTGTCGACGAACAGGCTGTGTTCACCTGCCGCAATGGTTCAGGACAGATCAGCGTAGTCGAGACTGGCTATTTGTATCCCTCCACAGCCGAGGATCAGCGAGATTTTGCGTTCTCGATCTCGCATCGTCAAATTTACATTCGCGGTTACGCTGACCAGTTCTATGCGAAGTCGCGTGAAACCGAGAAGGCTAGCTCGACGACTATCGAATACAATACGGACGAGTATTACCCGGTTTTCCTTCGCCGCAGCTGGGCGGATCTCGCAAATGGTCGCCCTCCCGTTGCAGGCCTGCTCGAAGCGGAACGCGCACTGGCCGTCATCGAAGCGGGGTACCGTTCGGCGGCAAACGGGGGAGCCCCTGAACAGGTCGATCCTAATACCTAGTTCGGTGCTTAACAGTTGTCCGGCGGCGCGATGACTCTCGTCTCGTGCTGGATAGTCAGCCGCGGCGCTTCAAGCTGCCCACAAACCTTCATTCAACGGTGGAAGGCATCCTGGAAATGAACAAGCGTGTAGACAAGCCGCGGATCGGCGTGATCGGGGTGGGTTGGATCGGGTATCGTCATGCGAAATATTGCGGCTCATACTCCAGCTGCGAACTGGTCGGCGTGAGCGATCCTGGACCAGTTGCTGCGAAAGTCGGGGCTGAACTTGGTGTCCCCTGCTTTGCGTCAGTTGACGAGCTGCTTGATCGCGTCAAGCCCGACGGTGTGATCATTGCAACGCCGACGCAACTCCATCTTGAGACAGCCGGGAATGCGCTCGAGCGGGGCGTTGCGGTTCTGATTGAAAAGCCTATAGCCGACACGGTCGCTAACGCTCGGATGTTGGTTGACCTTGCGAAGCGAAAGAATACCCCAATCCTGATCGGGCATCATCGGCGCCATAACTCAGCGGTAAAGGAGGCACGAAGGCTGCTGATCGAAGGTGACATCGGTCGATTGCTCGCGGTAAACGTGCTCTGGGCTGTCAAAAAGCCAGACGATTACTTCGACGTGTCCTGGCGGAAGGAAAAAGGCGCAGGCCCCGTCCTGATTAATCTGATCCATGAAATCGACCTGCTTCGACATCTCTGCGGGGAGATTGAAACAGTCTCTGCGATCGTCACCAGCGAGGGGCGGGGAAATTCGGTCGAGGACACTGTGGTCGCCATGTTTAAGTTCAATAGTGGCGCAGTTGGAACGATTACTGCCTCCGATGCTACTCCTGCGCCTTGGTCGTGGGATTCAGCCACAGGGGAAAACCCGGCGATTTACCAGGGCCGGGAAAATGCTTTTCGTTTTCTAGGATCGAAAGGCTCACTCGAATTTCCAGACCTTTTTATCTGGCGATACGTCGACCAGGAAAAACCAGGCTGGCTATCGCCGATCTCCCGTGAATCGCGCGTTATTCAGCAGAACGAGGCTTATATCGCTCAACTAGAGCATTTCTGCCGCGTTATCCGACGTGAAGAAGCGCCACTGATCGATGGTGAAGATGGTCTGCGCACGCTCACGGCAACTCTAGCAATCCACGAATCCGCAGAAACCGGAATGCCCGTCACCACTGCAATGGATTAGAAACGAGCTGGCGGCAGAGAGGCAAACTGGCCGCATAGTTGGCGACGTTGTTCCGAAGCCCAGGTGCTTTCATCGAAACGCTGGCTTTGAGGACCGTGTGCCAGAGTCGCGGCCTTGGCTCCGACGTCCCAGTCGTTGAGTTTGAGGGACGGCGGGTGAGATAATGCGAGATTTCCTGCGAGGCCGGATGGCCCGCGAGAACGGCATGCTGACGGGTAGGGTATGCCGGCAGCTAGGCCCAAAGCTCACAGATATGGTCGACGGTGAGGTCGGCTTGTCCGGTGATCATGTGCATGCCGGAATGGGTTTCGACACCCTTTGCTGCAGCCAGTGCGAGAAGTCTGGTGGTCTCGGGTTGGGCAATGACTTCGGCGAAGGTCATTCCGGGCTGCAGGAGATCCGGATTAAGCGGGAGCGCGTCTGTATCCTGAAGACCGAGCGATGTGGCGTTGACGACGAGCTGGCCTGCTGCCGGCTCGGGTTTGCCTGCCTTGGCAACCTTCCTACCAAAGTCAGCATTCACCGTCTCCGCCAGCGCTTCGGCTTTGTCAAAGGTACGATTCGACACTGTGATACTGTTGGCACCTGCCTCGACGAGTGCGAACGCTATAGCGACCGAAGCACCACCGGCTCCGACGATGAGCGCGTCGCGACCCTCAATCGCGATCCCCTTGGATTGGAGGCCACGCACAAAGCCTTTGCCATCGAACTGGTAGCCTCGAAAGCTGCCGTCGCGTTCACGCCGGACGAAATTGACGGCGCCGACCCGGGTAGCCACCGGGTCGAGACTGTCGCAAAGATCGATCGCTGTCTGTTTATGAGGTAGGGTGATGCCGAACCCCACGAGGTTCGGCATCGCCTTCAGACCGGCCCAGATGGTAGTCAGGTCCTTTGCGGGTACATGGAGCGGGACAGATACGATATCTGCTCCGCGCGCCGCAAAGAGCGGATTGACCGCCGCCGGCGACTTGGCTTGGGCGATCGGGTCGCCGATGATGCCGACCAGCCTGGTTGTGCCTCGAATGTTGACACTACTCACCACGACAGTTCCTCGCGTTTGAGCCAGACGATGCTGCCGTCCTCGATCCCGACAATGATATCAAGATTCCCACGGCCGGCCCAATCGACGACTTCCGGGGAGGCGACATGCATCGCCATCTGAATGGTCTCGTCGCGGTGCTTGATGGGGATTGGCAAGGCAAACCGCGGCTCTTCTGGTGTTCCGACATTGCGGGAGTAGAAGAGGCCCGCCTGCTTCGTTGTATTGCGTGGCGCGCCGGTCGTTGGATCCGGTGGTACGCAGGCGCGGGCATGGGTACCAAAAATAAGGTCCGTGCGACCTGTGCCTTCCCAATCGCAGAAGCACAGCTTTATGCGCCCGCGCCCGCCGCCGACATCGACCGTAAAGCGAATAGCTTCGCCGTCTTCCCAACGTAGGAAACGTTTGTCGACGAGTTCCGTGTCGGACGCCTTCCTCCAGTCGCTGAGGACTCCGTCCTCATCCAATGCAACATAATGGAGGTCGTTGTCCTTGAGCCAGTCGACGACTGCCGGCCGAACCCGCCAGACCGTCTTCAACAGCTTGCCCTTGAAGGTTAGGAACTCCTCCTCGCCGAAGCGTGGCGGCAGGACCTTTTCGCCGGTGTTGCGGAATAGCCGGTGACGGCCCGTGACGTCGCTGACCAATATGTCCATGCTGCCATTGCCGGTCCAATCGGCAAGGGTCGGGCAGGAATAGCCGAACATCTTTTCAGACGGTCCCTGGATAGAGCCCGTCAATCCGGCTGCAAGCCGGATCGGAGCGTCGCCGCCCTTCAGCATGACTTCCTTGTCGAGATAAATGATCCCGTCCTTTTCCCGGCTCTGGTAGAAGAGAAGTTCGCCTGTGCTGTTTCCGACGACAAGATCGTAGTGGCCGTCACCGCTGAAGTCATAGGCTGCGGGGCTTGGCAGGATACCCGCGTGAATCAATGGCTTCGTGGTCTCGATGCGGCCGCGCTGCTCGAAACGTGGAAGTCCGTCTTCGCCATCTCCGACGTTCTTGAGGAAGCTGATGTAGCCATCCTCGGCGCCGTAAACGATATCTTCGCGACCGTCGCCATCCCAATCGACGACGCAGGGGAGGTGGATGCACTGTTGAAGTTCCAGAACCTTGTCGTCGACATCGCGGATAAGACTGGTCGGCTCGAAGGTTCCGTCTTCGCGCTGTCGGGCAATATGCAGGATATTCCAGAACTCGCCTGCGATGACGTGTTGCTGCTTAGTCCCGAACTTGCCGAATGCAGGCGCCAGCTGCCCATAGACCTCAAGTGGCGTTTCGCCGGCAATGAGTGCATGACCTTTTTCCAGCACGGGAGCTGCGAGTGAACCTTTGTTCTTGAATGCATAGAGGAAGCCACGCAGCGGACCGCCGAGCCAACGGCCCGCGTCGTCATAACCGCGATAACCTTCGTCGTTCCATTCCAGACCGTTCGGCCAGTAGTCATTCCAGTAGTCGCTACCGACAATCAGTTCCGGCACTCCGTCACCATCGATATCGTGGAACCGGGCCATGTGGAAATATTCGTTACCCTTAACCCAGTCGGCATTGAGGTCGAGGCGGACGGGATCGCCAAATTCAGGCGCGCCTTTTTTACCAACGTTGGGAAACACATAAATCTGCCTGCGCAGCCGCGACGCGGAGACAAGATGGAAGATATCCCCATCCTTGACGGCCGTCACGTAGCCGCGGACGCCTTCGACAAGCTCTTCTTCACCCAGAATGGGTGTGCCGTCAGGATTGGTGCCGATCTGGCGACGCAGGAAGACGCGACCGTCATAGCATGCGTCCCACGCAGAAATCAGCATATCCTTCGTACCCGTACCGCTCCAATCGACGATCTCGACACAGGTGATGATCCGGCCTGCGACTGCGGCGGATTTGACGTCTGGGTGGTATTTCAAAGCCTCCGAGCCATAATCCGGACCGTGCCAAAGAGTTGCGTCGTCCTCCCATCGCGTTACGCTCATCACAAATCCTCTCTACTTGCAGACTTAATTGGAAATGATTTCTAAAACGAAACAGTCTTTCAAATCCAGTGAAAAATTGGGTTGAGTGCGTCTCGGGTGCAGAACATCGGGAACCGCAATATAATTGGAGGCTGAGAGTGAATATCGGCAGAGACCAGAGGTTAAACGGGAATGTACTCCCAAACAGCTTGCCTCGCAGCCGACCCCCGGTGGACAAAACGGCCCTAGCGAGGGCGCGGGAGGCGCAGAGCCTCCTGCGTGATGGCATATGATGATGTCTGCAATGCCAGAGCTCGGCGATCCTTTGCAGCGATTCACGCCAGCCGTGATTGTACTTCAAAGTAAAACTGTAGACGCCAGCTACCGGACTGCGCCGGTGGCGACGATCAGTGGCGTCAGGGTTCGCTGACGAACTCGCAGAGGCCAGATATCGCTCAGTTCTGCCGCTGCCTTATTGAGAGAACGGACGAGGTCGGGCCAACGATCTTCGGTTATGCGCATAAGAGGTCCCGCAACGGAGATCGTTCCAGCGACCGGTGCTTCAGCGTCAGAACTCGTTCGAAAGGGAACCGCAACCGCTGCGGTGCCAGCTTCACCCTCTTCGACAGAGGTTGCAAAGCCCCGCTCCCGGGTTTCATTCAGTCGGACTCTGAGTTCATCAATTGATCGAGCAGAATTGGGACCAAGCGTTCGTTTTGCCGTGAAACCGCGAGAATAGACGATCTCCAACGCGCGTTCTTCGGGCAGAGTGGAAAGCCACGCCTTTCCATTCGCCGTTGCGTGAAGAACAATTTCTTGTCCCATGTCCGGATCATATCGGAGGCCGGCTGTCGCACCTTGTGCCCGTGCCACCCATATCAGATCCTCATTTTCCAGGATTGCGAGACGGCAATATTCTTTCGTTTCCGCGGCCAGCCGATTCAGAACAGATTGGACCACGTCGGGGACATTCCGAGCATCAAGGTTCCGGAACGCCAAGGCGCTCAATCGAAGAGAAAGGGCATAGTTTTGGCTCGCAGCGTCTTGGGTGACCCAACCGTGGCTAATCAGCGTAGTCAAAAGGCGATGCACTGCACTCGCTGGCATATCAAGACGTCCAGCTAGGTCGGATAACTCGACGGATCCTGCTTCTCCAGCCAGCACCTCCAAAAGGGTCAAGCACCGTGATACGGCTGCGACAGTCAAACTTGAGATCTCCTTTTTTATGCAGCCTATAAGGTTTGTTTCCATTTTGGAATAGGCTTCCACAAATTCTAGATCGGGTCGTCGGCAGACAGGGAGTGTTCGCTATAGGGCTCCAATCCTCACCACGCTTGCTGAAAATAGAAATCGATTCTAAAGTAAAAAACAATTTCAGGAGAGTGTTGATTATGGAGTTCCGGTGATGATATTCAGATGACCGACGACGATCACATTGACACAGGGCGGGTCATCAGGGAAACCGAACGTTTTCGCGCAGCCGTCCAAAAGTAAGCTGAGGATTGGTACCCTATGATCGTCACGTTTGGATCAATCAATGTTGACCTCATCTACCTGGTCGACGAAATACCTCAGGCGGGTCAGACCGTCTTAGCCCGCGGATCGCGAACCGAGGCCGGAGGGAAGGGAGCCAACCAAGCGTTGGCGGCTGCGCGGGATGGCGCAAAAGTCATCATGACGGGGGCGGTGGGTGACGACGCCATGGCCCCCATCGCCCTTCAGAATTTGGAGGGCGAGGTCGATATCAGCCGCGTGGTTCGATCGAGCGAACCCACTGGCTCTGCCGCGATAATGATCGATGCCAATGGCCGCAACATGATTGCGGTTGCAGCCGGCGCCAACCTCGTCGCCCAGTCTGATGGTGTTGAAGATGAGCTGCTTGGAAATGCAGGTTACGTCCTGATGCAGATGGAAAACGACGCTACCCAGATCGAAAATCTAGTCAGACGGGTTTCCAACCATCCCGCAAAATCGATTCTCAACCTCGCGCCGGCCTACCGGCTGGATCGCGACCTTCTCTCTCTCGTCGATATCGTAATCGTGAACGAAGACGAGGCCGAAGCCCTTGCCGGTTGGCTTGGTTGCGAGCCGAGCGCGAGATCCTTGTCTGATGTTCTCAACACCGGTGTCCTACGCACAATGGGAGGAGAGGGAGCAGAAGCGTTTATCAACGGCGAGAACGCAAGGGTTCCGGCGCTGCGCGTTGATGTCGTGGATACGACTGCAGCTGGCGACTGTTTTGTAGGCGTCCTCGCGTCAGCTCTGGATCGAGGCCTCTCGCTCGACGCGGCAATGCGACGAGCCGCAAAGGCGGCTGCGATTGCCTGCTCGCGTCCGGGAAGCCAGTCGAGCATTCCTCACAACGACGAGACAGATAGTTGGACCTGAGAGAAGCCAAGGGCAAGCACCTGCCTGTACCCCCATCGAAATTGACTGAAGACCCTACCACTACAGACGACCTGCAATGAGCTATCCAGCATTTATCTCGGCGGTGTTCATTCTCCTCTTGAGCCCCGGGCCGACCAATACGCTGATGGGGTTGGCATCGGCACGCAACAGTTTTTGGCTCGTTCCGAAACTACTCCCTGCCGAACTGCTCGGTTACCTCACTATGATCGTGCCCCTAACGTGGCTTGGGGGAGCGCTGATCAGCCGTTGGCCGGAAACCGCCCTGATTTTGAAGGCCGCAGCGGCGATTTGGGTTATGTATCTCGCAACAAAGCTTTGGGTGGCGGAAAACAAAGATATCACGGACCGCAGCGTGACCGCGGGACGCATATATGTGACAACGACGCTTAACCCCAAGGCCCTCGTCTTCGGACTTGTTCTTCTACCTTCGCCGACCGCGCCGGACTTCCTGCCAAAGCTAGGGATTTTTGTCGCGCTGGCAAGCATCGTTGCCGCGATTTGGGGTTTGATCGGCAGCTTGACGCAGGTCGGTGCGCGAACCCAGAGGCGCCTAATGATACTTCAGCGGGCGGCGTCCATCTGGCTCGTTATCGTATCCTGCACGGTGGCCGCGGGGCTCTTTCCAGCATAATACCATGCATATGATCGGTCTAGCTCGCATCTGAGCACCCTGCAATACTGACGCTGCAAGATCGAATTCCTCAGCCCGGTCTGGACGACCGCGCGATGACAGCTTGCTTAGGGCACCTCGCGCTCATCCGCATCGTCAGCAGATCCATCGACCACGAAGTCGTCACTCTGGCAACGCCACGCCTACTCGTTGAACCCGCCTTGGCATTCAGGCGGCACCGTCGCCCCGAGCTATCCGCCGGATTTCTGCTGCCGCGGCACTGAGAATGCCTTTCGACAAAGTCTCATCCTCTGCGATCCGCGACAGCGTGACGGGGCCAACCATGAGAGAAAGTATCGCCATGGCCCTGCTACCTTGTCCGGAGGCCTTAGCGTCCTCGATTATTTCCTTCAGCACTTCGATGTGAGCGCGGATACCGTCTTCAAATGGCCGCCTTACCTCTTGAAGACGACAGCGGCCATTCAAATGTCGTCGTCTGGCCCATGTTATTCGAGCGCCGTCGGCGCGTCGTGTTGGGATCGAGCATGATGGCGATCAATGGTCGGATCCAGCGGGGAGGGGAGTCGTGCACCTCTTCGCCCAACAGCCTTTTGATCTGTCGGGTGAAAGCGATGCCGTTTGTAGTTGACCGGTTTCAGGTTCATGGCGGCCAGCTAATAGCGAACGCCTTCAAGGAAAGTTAATCTGACATCACCAGGGGCGGTCGGCCTTGGGTCGTTCTCCAAGAGCCATCGCCTATACAAGTTCACGTGCTATAAGGTTGCATTGTCAGTGAAAAAGAAAAGAACTCGCTGGCGTAAGCGCTCGCCTTGAATTTTTACATGGAGATTGCATGCTCTCGCAGCCGCAGCCTTTATACGAACAAATCAAACTCCATGTGCTAGAACGAATCGCGGATGGCACATTCCGGCCCGGCGCGAAAATACCAAGCGAAAACCAGCTTGCCGCCGAGTTGGGATCATCTCGATTGACCGCCCATCGCGCGCTGCGTGAGCTGACCGTGAGCGGTGTGCTGCAGAGGATTGCCGGCGTTGGAACGTTTGTTGCTCCGCCCCGAGCTTCGTCTACTTTCGTGTTGTTGCACAACATTGCGGACGACATACGAAACCGCGGAGAAGTTCTATCGATTCGCGTGCACGCCGTCGAGCAGACAAGTGTCCCGCCCGACGTTGCTCAGCGAATGGGAACAAGAGCTCGGGTTCCCATCTTCCACTCGCTTATCGTCTACTGCGCAAACGGCAGCCCGGTGCAACTAGAAGACCGATTTGTGTCTCCTGGCTTCGCTCCCGGCTATCTCAACCAGAACTTCACCAGTTATTCCACGACAGATTATCTCCAGTCGATCGCGCTTCCAACGCGCACCGAGAACGAGATCCAGGCCGTCCTTCCAACTGCCAGAGAAGCACAACTTCTCGAACTGAACGAGAGTGATCCTTGCCTTGTTGTCACGAGAAAGACTTGGGTCGGTGATGATGTCACAACATTCACACGGTTCATCCATCCGGGGACCCGCCATACTTTCATCACTCAAGATAGCCGCTGATGACCGGCGCGAAGGCGGCAGCTTTGATCTTGGAACGAGCGCTGCTGGCCATCCACATCCCAGCATTGGCGCATCGACCGGGGGAAACCTGGCGTCCGTGGTAGCGCATTTGATGCAGCTTGTGGCGCGTCTTTAAGCGCCACCATCCTCCAATCGCACATTTTATGTGCAATGCACCACAAAGGCTAAAAACTGGCCTTGCCCGGTTGCGCGCCCCGCACTTTTATGTAACCTATATATACAAGTACATATAGGTATGGTGAGCCAGGTTGATCACTTTCGAAAATGTGACGAAGCGCTATCACGGCGATGTTGTGGCGGTGAACGAACTGTCGTTCACGGCGCCGACCGGTAAATTGACGGTGCTTGTCGGGCCGTCCGGATGTGGCAAGACGACATCGCTTCGCATGATCAATCGCCTCGTGGCTCCGAGCTCCGGTACGATCCGGCTGGGCGAAGAACCGACATCGCGGATGGACGAAGCGGTGCTTCGGCGTCGGATCGGCTATGTCATCCAGCATGCCGGCCTCTTCCCGCACCGGACGATCATCGACAATGTTGCGACGACCGCCCGCCTGAACGGCACGCCGAAGAAGCAGGCCCGCGCGATCGCGCTGGAGCTGCTCGAGCGTGTCGGTCTCTCGGAAAGCTTTGCGGACCGTTATCCCTGGCAGCTTTCGGGCGGCCAGCAGCAGCGCGTCGGCGTGGCGCGCGCGCTCGCCTCCAATCCCAAGTTCATGCTGATGGACGAGCCCTTCAGCGCGGTCGATCCCATCGTCCGCACACAGCTTCAGGACGAGTTCCTGCGTCTTCAGCGAGAAATGGGCAAGACCATCATCATGGTCACCCATGATATCGACGAGGCGCTGAAGCTCGGCGACCAGGTCGCCGTCCTGCGCGTCGGCGGCGAGCTCGCGCAGATCGCGACGCCGCAGGAGCTGCTGACGAAACCGGCCGATGCCTTCGTCGCCAATTTCGTCGGCCGCGACCGAGGCTATCGTTTCCTGGGTTTCGTCGGCGCCAATGGACGACTGGCTGTCAAGACCGAGCCGACCGTGCGCCTCGGCGATACGCCGGAAGCAGCGCGAGGTGCTACCAAGGATCGATGGCTGCTTGTCACCAACGAGCGCGGAGAGCCGCTTGGCTGGACGGAACCGGCAAGCCTGCAGGGACCAGTCCGGATGGGCGACCTCAATCTCAGTGGCACGCTCGCTTCGGCTGACGGCTCGCTACGACAGCTTCTCGACGCGGCTTTGAGCTCGCCCAGCCGCCGCGGTGTCGTCGTCGACGACAAGGGCCAGCTGATGGGCTCCATCGGGGTTGCGGATCTGGTTGCGCTGCTGGATGGATCGGAAGATCCGGCGGCTTCGGTGAAGGGAGCGGACCATGCGGTTTGACTGGCTGCTACGTGAGTCCGGAAATATTGCCAACCTGTTCTGGTGGCATGTCGGTCTTTCCGTTATTCCCGTCATCGCCGCTCTCATTCTTTCGCTGCCGCTTGGATGGCTGGCGCATAAGAGCGGGCTGTTCAAGTCGGCGATCCTCGGGGTCGCGGGCCTGCTCTACACCATTCCGTCGCTCGCGCTCTTCGTTCTTTTGCCTCTGGTGCTGCACACGAAAATCCTCGATCCGCTCAACGTGGTTGTGGCACTGACGGTCTATTCACTGGCCCTGCTTGTCCGCACCGTCAGCGATGGCCTCGGCGCCGTGCCCCCGGATACGCTGCAGGCCGCCACCGCCATGGGATACCGGCCCTTGCAGCGGTTCTTCATGGTCGAGCTGCCGATTGCCGTGCCCGTTATCGCCGCCGGTCTGCGCGTGGCGCTCGTCTCCAATGTCAGCATCGTTTCCGTCGCTGCCTTGATTGGGACACCGCAGCTCGGGCTGCTGTTCACGCAAGGTCTTCAGCTTCGGTTCGTCACGCCGCTGATCGCCGGCATCGTGCTCTGCCTGTTGCTTGCCGTTGTCCTCGACGGTCTCGTCATCCTGCTCAATCGCTGGCTGACGCCCTGGCGGCCGAGAAAGGTGTGAGCTCATGATCGAATGGTTTCTCAATCCAGCGCAATGGCAGGGCTCGGAGGGCATCCCGAACCTTCTTGCCCAGCACCTGCAATATAGTTTCATCTCGCTTTTCATCGCGGCGCTCATCGGCCTGCCTGCCGGCCTCTATGTCGGGCATACCGGCAAGGGGACTTTCCTGATCGCCGGCCTTGCGAACGCCACGCGCGCCTTGCCGAGCCTCGGCCTGATCGTCCTGCTCGTCATTCTCGTCGGGCCTTATTTCAAATCGGACCTGGCCTATCTGGTGCCGAGTATCGCCGTTCTGGTGCTGATCGCGGTGCCGCCGATCATGATGGGCGCCTATTCCGGAATCACCTCGGTGGATCCGGCGGCTGTCGATGCGGCCAGAGGCATGGGATACAGACCACTCGCCTTGCTGCTCACCGTCGAGTTTCCCTGTGCATTGCCGCTGATCTTTTCGGGCTTCCGCAGTGCGGCCTTGCAGGTGATTTCGACAGCGACAATCGCTGCCTACGTCTCGCTTGGTGGCCTCGGCCGGCTCATCATCGATGGCCGCGCCCAAAACGACTACATGCAGATGGCCTCTGGCGCCGTTCTCGTGGGTGTTCTCGCCCTGATCGTCGACCTGTTCTTCGGCCTCGCATCCAGGATCGCAGTCTCGCCCGGCTTGACGCGCCGGACTGTGAAAGGCGTCGCCAGCCGACGCCAGCTTGCAAACGAAAAACAACGGAACAGCTAGGAAGAACGATGATGATAAAGCGAAACATGCTTGCAATCGGCGCTATTGCCATTTCTGCCCTTCTCACGGTCGCTCCGCTCGCGCGGGCTGAAGACCCCTTGTCCTCGAGCACGCCACGCTCGGATGCCGATACGATCATCGTCGGATCCGCGGACTTCCCGGAAAGCCAGCTTCTTGCCAAGATTTATGCCCTGGCGCTCGCTGCCAAGGGCATGAAGGTGGACACGAAGCTCAATATCGGCAGCCGTGAAGTCTACATGCCGGCGCTGCTCGACGGCTCGATCGACCTTCTTCCCGAATATGCCGGCGCGACGCTGAGCTACCTCGACAAGAGCGCCACCGCGCATGCCCCGAAGGATGTCGTCGAGGCGCTCGGCAAGGTGCTGCCGAAGGGCGTGTCGATGCTGACCGCATCCGATGCCCAGGATTCGGACGTGCTTGCCGTCACCGAAGAAACCGCCAAGAAATACTCCCTGACATCGATCGAGGATCTGAAGCCGGTCGCCGGCGAATTCATCCTCGGCGGTCCGCCGGAATGGAAGACGCGCAAGGAAGGCGTCGTCGGTCTGAAGGACGTCTATGGCCTGGTATTCAAGGATTTCAAAACCCTTGACGTGGCCGGTCCGCTGACCCTTTCGGCTCTGATCAATGGGCAGGTTCATGCCGCTGATATGACCTCGACCGATCCGGCGATGAAGGCGAGCAAGCTCGTCGCGCTGAAGGATACGAAGAACCTGTTCCCGGCGCAGAACATCCTGCCGATAATCGCCACTAGTAAGGTCAGCGACAAGGTCACCGCGACGCTCAATGCCGTCTCCGCCGCGCTGACAACCGAGGACCTGATCGAGATGAACGGCCGCCTCGCCAATCAGGAAAGCTTCGACACCGTTGCCGGCGATTGGCTGGCGAAGAACAAGCTGAATTAATCGATATCACGGCGGCCGAGCCATGTTCGGCCGCCGTCACCTGGACAGAGGGAAGTAGAGAGGCCGCTTGTCTCCAGACGGGGAAAGCCGGCGTCCGCCCAAGGAAACCGGAATGCCACACAGCAGCAAACGTTCACAGAACTCCACGACCGTTCGGCTCGGCGCGTCGCCGACCACGATCAAGGATATCGCGGACATCGCCGCCGGAGCAAGAGTGACCCTTTGCCCCGATGCAGTAGACGGCATGAGCAAAGTTCAGACTCTTCTGCTTCAAGCCATTGAGGCAAACAGGCCGATATATGGCCTGACGACGGGAGTCGGCGACCTCTACACCGTGAAGCTTGAGCCCGAGGATATTTCCCGTGCGCAGCTCAATATGCTGCTCAGCCACGCGAGCGGCATGGGCACGCCGCTTGATCCGCCGGCCGTGCGCGCCATCATGGCGACGATGATCAAGGCGCTCTTGCAGGGCTGCAGCGGCGTCAGCGCCGGGCTTGTCGAGACCATGAGCGAGATGCTCAACCGCGGCGTCATCCCCTGGTCGCCTGCGAAAGGTTCGGTCGGCTATCTGATCGCCACCTCGCATATCGGTCTCGTCATTTTCGGCGAGGGACGCGCCTGGTACGAAGGCGAGCTGCTTTCGGGACGTGAGGCGATGGCCCGCGCCGGCATTGCCATCAAGGCGCCCGGTCCGCGAGAAGGGCATGCGCTGATCAGCGGCACCTATGAAATTACCGGCATGGGCGCACTCGCCGTCCATCAGGCTGAGCAGTTGGTGGCGATTGCCGATGTCGCCGGCGCCATGAGCCTGGAAGCGCTGAAAGGCAACAGCCGCGGCTATGACGAGCGCCTTCAGCGGATGCGGCCGCATCCTGGACAGGTCGAGACGGCGAGCCGGCTGCGAAGCCTGTTGTCGGATAGCGAGGTACTGGCGAAGCACCGCGATCATCGCCTTCAGGATGCGCTCAGCCTGCGCTGCATTCCGCAGGTCCATGGCAGCGTGCGCGATGCGCTCGCCTATTGCCGCGATGTCCTGACCATCGAGATCAATTCGGTGACTGACAACCCCGTTTTCGTCATCGAAGACGAGGAGCTCGTGCCTTTGCCCGGCGGCAACGGCCATGGCGCGCCAACGGCGCTGGCGCTGGATGTGCTGGCGATCGCAATCGCCCATGTGAGCACCATGTCGCAGGCAAGGTCTGACCGCCTGACCAATGGCCATATCAGCGAGCTGCCACCTTTCCTCATGGGCGCGAGCGGCGCCAATTCCGGGTTCATGATCCCGCCTTATGCGGCCGCTGCCATTGCCGGCGACAATCGCAGCCTTGCGGCGCCGGCTTCGGTCCACACGGTGAGCACCTGCGCCAGCCAGGAGGACCATGTGAGCATGGGCGTCTCCGCCGCAATGCAGGCGCGTGCAGCGGCCGACAATCTCGCCGATATCCTGACGATCGAGCTCATCTGTGCCGCCCAGGGGCTGGAATTTCACCGGCCTTTGCGGCCGGGGAGGGGTACGGGTGCGGCGTATGACGCGATCCGGCATGTCGTTCCGCCACGCGACGGCGACCGCGCCATGTACCCAGAACTACAGGCCGTTCGCGACCTCATCGACAACGGCACCATCGCCGGGGCCGTCGACCGTGCCCTCGCAGTCAACGTTTAAGAGCTTGGAGACTTCCGTGACCGAAACAACGCAGGCCGTACGGCCGCTCGATGGAATAAAGGTGCTGGATCTGGCGCGCGTGCTTGCGGGGCCTCTGTGCTCGGCCATGCTCGGCGATCTCGGCGCGACGGTGACTAAGATCGAAATCCCCGATCATGGCGACGATTCCCGCGCCTTCTCCCCGCATGTTGGCGGCGAGAGCAGCTATTTCATGCTGGTCAATCGCGGCAAGAAGAGCGTCACGCTCGATCTGAAATCGGACGAGGGCCGCGAACTGCTGCTCGGATTGATCAAGCAGGCCGATATTCTCGTCGAAAATTTCCGGCCGGGCGTCACAGCGCGTTTGGGCATCGACTACGAGGCCGTAAAAGCACTCAATCCGCGCCTGATCTATGTCAGTATTTCCGGCTTCGGCCAGGACGGGCCACTTGCCCACCGTGCCGCCTACGATCATGTCGTCCAGGCAATGGGCGGCATCATGACCGTCACCGGCTGGCCGGATGGGCCGCCGACCCGCGTGGGCGATGCGATCGGCGATGTTGTCGCCGGCATCTACGGCTCCTGGGGCGCGCTTGCGGCGCTGTTTCAGCGCGATCGGACCGGCAAGGGTCAGCATGTCGATGTCGCCATGCTCGATTCTATCATGTCCCTGCAAATGGTCTCGCTGTCGCAGATCACAGGCGGCAAGGGCGCTCCCGGCCGCGTCGGCAACGCACATCCGATCAGTGCGCCGATGGATTCCTATCAGGCGATCGATGGCTATGTTGTCATCGCCGTTGCCAACGATGCGCTCTTTGCCCGACTGGCGCGCGCGCTCGGCAATCCGAGTCTGACCGAGGATCCCCGCTTCAAGACGGATCCGGATCGGCAGGGCCATCAGGAGGAGCTGCGAGCCCTCATCGAGGCTTGGACGCGTACCCGCTCGACGGAGGAGGTGACGCAGCTCCTCGATGAGGCGGGTGTCCCGGCCGCGCCGATCTACAATCTCGCCCAGGCGCTCGCTACGCCGCATGCGCAGCACCGCCAGCTATTGCATACCGTGGAGCATCGCAATGCCGGTGAATTCCAGGTCATGCCGCAGCCGGTTCGCTTCAGCGGCATTACCTCCGGCGGGGATTATGCCGCGCCGACCTTGGGTCAACATACTGATGCAGTCTTGAGCGATGAGTTGGGGTTGGCCGGCCCCGATATCGAAAATCTCCGGTTGCGGGGAGTCATCTGACCATGGCGCAGGACATCAACGACAAGACCCGCACCGGGCCGAAGGTCGCCGTCCTCGGCGCGGGCACGATGGGTGCCGGCATCGCCGGCGTGTTTGCAGCACAAGGCTATCCCGTCGCCGTCTATTCCCGCAGCTCGGAGACGCTTGACAAGGCGCGGAGCCGGATCGTCGCCATCGCTGGCGAAGCGGCGGTCACGTACACGACCTCGATGGAGGATTGCGTTGCCGGCGCCGGCATCGTCAGTGAGAATCTCGCGGAAGACGTTACGCTGAAGCAGCGCGTCTTCGGCGAGATCGAAGCCATGGCGCCGGTCGATTGCCTTTTGACAACGAATACTTCCAGCGTTCCGATCACCCTGATCGCGGCGGGGCTTGCCTGGCCGGAGCGGGTTGTCGGCATTCACTGGTTCAATCCGCCGGCTGTCATGCCGCTTGTCGAAATCGTGCGCGGCGAGAAAACCTCGGATGAGGTCGTCCAACGCGCCCGCGCGCTCTGCGCCGATATCGGCAAGGAAGTGATCGAGGTGAAGACCGATATAGCGGGTTTCGTCGTCAATCGGCTGCAATACGCGATCCTGCGCGAGGCGCTCCATCTCGTCGAAGTAGGCGCCGCCTCCATCGAGGATGTCGACCGGGCGGTCGAAACGACGCTTGCGCCGCGGTGGTCTGCGGCAGGGCCGCTGCGGCTGATGGATCTGGCCGGTCTCGACACGGTCGAGAAAGTGTCGCGCATTCTGATGCCGGCGCTCGATCGCAGCGAAGGCATCCCCTCCCTGGTTCGCCGGCTGTGTGAGGAAGGTGCTTTCGGAACGAAGAGCGGCCACGGCTTTTACGACTGGACGGCTGAAGAGATCGCGGCTGCAATCGCGCGCCGCGACGATACCGTCCGCCTGCTGACGGAAAGGCGCAAGCCATGACATCATCTCTCGTCAAAACGGAGAAGCAACGCGGCTTCGCGCGCGTCATCCTCGACCGGCCAGCCAAGCGAAACGCGCTTAACATCGAGATGCTGACCGGGCTTGTCGATGCGCTGCGCGACTGCCAGGCGGATCACTCCGTGCGGGCGATCGTCATTAGCGGCAGCGAGCGCGGCTTTGCCGCCGGCGCCGATATCGGGTCGCTAGCCGCCGCCACTCCCATCGAGCTTTATACCAGCGGCTTCAGCGAGAAATGGGACGAGGTGGCGGCCATCACCAAGCCGCTCATCGCTGCGATCTCGAGCTATGCCCTTGGCGGCGGTCTTGAGCTGGCGCTGATCTGCGACATCGTCGTCGCCGATCGCACGGCGGTGCTCGGCCTTCCGGAAACCGCAATCGGCACCATACCCGGCGCCGGCGGAACCCAGCGCCTCGTGCGCGCCGTCGGCAAGTCCATGGCGATGGAGATGGTCCTGGCGGGGCGAAAGCTCGACGCGGAGGAGGCAAGGGCCTGCGGCCTGATCAGCAGCATCGCCGTCGATGGCGAGACGGTGGCCGATCTAGCCTGCGCGATCGCCGAGCGTATCGCTCAAGCTGCCCCCATCGCAGTCACCATGGCCAAGGCCGCTGTTCTCGAAAGTTTCGAGACTCCGCTGTCCGCTGGCATTCGTTACGAGCGTTCGCTGTCCGCATTGATTGCGGCAAGCGACGACCGGGCGGAGGGGATGCGTGCCTTTGCCGCAAAGGAACGGCCGCAGTTCAAGGGACGGTAAGCCGTGGAAACGCCGCGCGGGCAGGATAACCGCATAAGCGGTCCAAATCCGGCAGGAAGGTTACGAACCTACAAGGACGTTAAACAATTTATTCTTGCGTGCATCCGTACCGGAAAATGGCCGCCACACCACCGTGTGCCGTCCGAAAATCAACTCGTGGTATCGTATGGAGTCAGCAAGACCACCGCTGAGCGCGCGTTGTACGAACTTGCAAGCGAAGGCGTACTGCGGCGGATACCCGGAATCGGTTCGTTCGTAGCCAAACCAAAATGCTTCCCGGCGGTCCTCGATATGCTCGATATTGCTGAAGATATTCGCCAGAGTGGAGAAATTCATACGGCCAATGTTATCACATTGGCTGAAAATCCAGCCAGTTTCGAGATCGGCAATGAACTCGGGGTTGAGGTCGGCTCCACAGTTTTTCATTCCGTGATCCTGCATCACAAAGACAATGTTCCGGTGCAGTTGGAAGATCGCTTCGTACTTCCAAGCGCCGTTCCTGCCTACCTCGCGCAGGATTTCACCGAGCGTACGCCTACTTCTTATCTCCTAGAGGCCGCGCAGGGTGCCAGAAACGAATATTCCATAAAAGCGGTTTCGCCAGAGGGATGGGAACAGACGCTCCTTGCGATCCTTCCGACCAAGCCGTGTTTGTCCATCCACGTGCGCCTCACTTCAAACCGGAATGTAATCTCGGTTGCTCGCTTGGTTTCTCCGGCTGGTCGGTATCGACTTGAAGCGATCCGTTGACATGCCGCGCAAGCCGACTAAGGTCCATAATAGAGCTTACGCCGCAGCCAGGTCCCGCTAGTATCAAGTGGGCGTATTATCAGATACTTAGCGAATGCAAGGCGCGATGCCACCGCTGCGTCATATACGCTCGAAGGAAGCGTGGTGATTGAGCAACAAAAAATCAGGTTCGCGGCCCCGATTAATCCGGCAAGCGGATGGTGTCATCCTTTGGGCGGAAAACTATGATTCCAATCTCAGCGAGCGATCCCCATTCGACGTCCAGTTGGAGCTTGGAGCGGCCATAGCCATGGCAGTCGCACAACGCCTGGGAGTGGCAGTTGAGCCCACAACAAGATCTGAAACTCCGGAAGAAATCCGACCAGTGATGGACATTGAACTCGAGCGGCTATCCCAAATTGAAAAATGGACCATGGCAAGACGATGAGCGTTTACCATCGGTGGCGGCTGGACCAAACTGAGCAGCGGACCACTTTATCGCAGCGACGGCAGGGCACATGACGTCACCTTAAACTGGCGGAAAACGATCAAACTTTGCGTCAACTGGTGCCTTTCAGAGCGCGGTCACGCAAGCTGTCCAAATAACTGGCGCCGACCGGCCCGGTCCTGTCGGACGAAGCGCCTTCAAGCAGAAGGTCGCGCAGACGTTGCCGCGCAGCGTTGTCAACACTGATTATTTCGCGAACATGCCGCTGCTTGGTTGAAACGGCCGGGAAGGCATCAAAATCTTCAGTTCTTGTTAAGTCGCCACCGGCGGAGCGGGAGCCTTCCATCCCATCGATTTCGCACTGCTCTTGTTCCGACCCCAAATCATGCCCGCGTCCTCGAAGAGGCACGCGGCAGTTCGACGTTTCTAAAAATGCGCGCATACCCTTCCCCTTCTCGCGGCGACCATATGGTAAAGCAGCCGGGAGGGGTCAAGGCTATTATGCTTTGGTCCGATTTGGAGCTGATTTCATTGCGAAAAGACCTTGCTGCGACCATCTCACGCTGTACATTGAGCTCGAGTGGCTGGGAACAACATTTGCGACGTCGCAATGAGCTAGAGTGGGCGCCGATGCAGCACGAAACGGGGACAATTTTCTCGGGGCAGGACGAAATTTCCCGAATGATTGAACGGGGAGACTGGGACCAGTCCATGCTTGGCCCGCCTTTGGTTTGGCCTCTCTGCCTAAAGTCTGCGGTCGACATCATGCTGCCTTCCATGGCGCAGATTGTCCTGTTCTGGGGGACGGACTTCGTTGCACTCTACAACGAGCCTTACGCTCCGACAATCGGACAACGGCACCCCAGGGCTTTCGGTCGCCCCGCACGAGAGAACTGGAGCGAGCTATGGAACGACCTCGAACCGCTCCTGCGCCAGGTCTTGGATAGAGGCGAGACAGTCGCCGCCAAAGACCGCCCATTTTATATTGAGCGGCACGGATACCCGGAAACTGTCTATTTTGACATTTCTTATTCCCCGATCCGCGATGAAAACGGGACCGTTCGCGGCGTCTTCTGCATCGTCAACGAAACGACGGATCGCGTTCGCGCCGATCGGGCGCTCCAGGCAAGCGAAGAACGGCTGCGGGCGGTAATATCGCAGTCGGCGGCCGGGATCGGCCAAGCGAGCCTCAATGGCGAGATCCTGCACGTCAACAAGCGGTTTTGCGAGATTGTTGGCTACGAGGAGCAGGAGCTGCTCGGCAAGAACATCGGCGACATCACCTATGCCGACGATATGCCCGAGCAGACCCGATTGTATCAGCGGCTTGCACACACCGGCGAGAGCTTCGATCTCGAAAAGCGCTATGTCCGAAAAGACGGCAGTCTCGTCTGGGTGAACAACACCGTCTCACCGCTTCGAGACGATAGCGGCAGGATTCGCCAAGTTGCTGTCGTCTCGATCGATATCAGCGAACGCAAAAAGGGGCAGGAGGTCGAGCGCCAGCTGGCGTCAATCATCGCATCTTCCAACGATGCCATCCTAGGCATCGATCTCGATATGACTATCACGTCCTGGAACGCCTCGGCGGAGAGGCTCTACGGTTACGAGGCGGATGAGATCATCGGCCAGTCCGTACTGATCCTAGTCCCTGCTGATCGGATCGACGAGGAGCCGACGCTGTTGAGCCGTGTTAGGGCCGGATCGACGGTGGAGCCTTACGAAACCAGGCGCCGTCACAAGGATGGCCATCTCGTCGATGTTCTCCTCAGCGTCTCGCCAATCTACGACAGTGCCGGCCGGATTATCGGCGCATCCAAGATCGCTCACGATATTTCAGCGAAAAAGGAAGCGGATCGGCTTCAGGCGGTGCTGATCGGCGAGTTGCACCACCGGGTGAAGAATGTCTTTGCGACGGTCATGGCGATTGCCCGTCAGACCCTGGCAAGAGATGCTGAGGCCAGCGGTGCGGTCGCCGCCTTCGAGGCGCGCCTCTCGGCCATGGCGCATGCCCACGACCTTCTTGCCGAAGGGCACTGGCAGAGTGCCGACCTTAAGGCCGTGGTAGTGCAGGCTATCGCTCCGTATTCTTCAGAGCGGTTTGAAATTTCGGGCGATCCGGTCTTGCTGTCGCAAAAGGTCGTTGCGTCACTCTCGCTTGCTCTGCACGAACTCGGCACAAATGCTGCCAAATATGGTGCACTCTCCAATGCGGCAGGCAGAATTGCCATCAGCTGGAGCTACGTTGAAGAAACCGGAGATCTTCGCCTTGTTTGGAGGGAGACGGGAGGACCGAATGTCGTTGTTCCAGCACGAAAGGGCTTCGGGTCTCGCCTCGTCGAACGCTTGTTGGCCGCAGAGCTGAACGGCAAATCAACAATCACCTACGATCCGGGAGGTGTGATTTGCGAGATAGAGGCGACGCTATCTCCTTGCACTGACAAATGACCGGAACCAATTCGTCTGCCGCGGCATTTGTCGCCGGACAACACGATCAGGACCTCCATGCAAGAAAAGGATCAACACCGAACCGATGCCCGCGACGCCGGCGACCGTCTCGTCGCCGGGCATGTAAGCGAGGATCCTTTTGCGGCCGCCTTCAAGGCAACCCGTATGCCGATGATTGTCACCGACCCGAACCAGCCCGACAATCCGATTATCTTTTCCAACGAAGCCTTCCGAAGGCTGACGGGCTACACCGATGACGAGATAATCGGGCGCAATTGTCGGTTCCTGCAAGGCCCGGAGACTGACAAAGCAACGATCGCAAAGATCCGGGAGGGCATCGCGGCCGGTCAAGATGTTGCTGTCGATATCCTTAACTACCGAAAAGACGGCACCACGTTCTGGAACGCGGTATTTATCAGCCCAGTCCGGGACGAGGCCGGACGGATTATCTATTTCTTTGCGTCCCAGCTCGATTTCACAACGGTCAAGAGCCGGGAAGCTGACCTGGCGGCTGCGCGCCATCAGGCCGAGGCGGAGGTGGCAAAACACACCGCCACCCTTCACGCGGCGCTGGAGGCTCGCACGCTGCTTGTCCATGAGGTCGATCATCGGGTGAAGAACAACCTGCTGACGATGGCCTCGATTGTAAAAATGCAAACGCGCATCACCACCGATCATCGGCAGAGGCAGACGCTCATGTCGGTCCTCAATCGGATCGAGGCGCTGAGCACGGTTCAGCGAAAGCTGTTCACGCTCGACGACGTCTCGAAGTTCGATATTTCCGAGTTCACAAGGGAATTGGTAACAGACCTCGTCGATGCCACTGGCCGCAAGGACATCCGTCTGTCTTTGGATCTGTCGCCGCTCCTCGTACCTGCTGTCAAAGCCACGCCGTTGTCACTGATCGTCAATGAGCTGGTCGGCGATGCAGTTCGACGCGGTCTCATGGACGGCGGCGGCGACATCCATGTGATGGTCAAACGCCTCAACGGCCACTTTCTGATCCGTGTCGAGGACACATCGGAACCGGTTGAGCCGGATATTGAAAGCACCGAGCTCGGACGCATGTTGATCGAGGCGTCTGCTCTACAGCTCGGCGCCAAAATCGAAAGGAAGCAGGACGGCCGAAAGACCGTCGTCAATGTGGTGTTGCTCGTCGGCGACAAACAGGAGAATGCGCATTGAAAGTGATGATCGTGGAAGACGAAATGCTGCTCGCCATGGAGCTTGAAAGCGAGATTGAATTGGCGGGGCATCAGGTCACCGGCCTCGCTATGAGCAGCAGCCAGGCGCGCGAACAGATCAACGCGTCGAAGCCGGATTTCGCATTCGTCGATATCCACCTCATGGATGGCCCGACCGGGATCGACGTGGGTCGCGAACTAGCAGCTGCGGGCATTCCATATGTCTTTGTCAGCGGCAATATTAAGAAGATCCCGGAAGGGTTTGCCGGCGCCCTTGGTGCAATTGAAAAGCCTTACACTATGAACGGAATGAAAAATGCCCTGACTTACATTTCCGCAATCGTAGGAGGCGACGAGAGCGGTGCGCCGCCCGCAAGTCTGGTTCTGGCGGAAGACGCAAATGCAGGAAAACGGTTCGGCTAAGACGCAATGGGTAACGTCGGCCCAACACGAGCAAAAAATGGGAGGAATCGATGAGTGAAAGCCAAAACATTTTGAAAGAGGTCAAACCGAGGCTGCATGCGTTGATCGATGAGTTCGTCGCCAAAGGTGCCGACCGATCCGATCTACATGACGCGTCTTCAAACCGTATGCTCAGCTGATGTCCGACGCTTTCCCGGCCAGGCCGTTAGCGCGATGTCAATCAGCCGCTTCAGCAGAGCATTGCAGGCACCGTCACAGGCCTGGGCCGACATACCCTGGATAATCGCACCATAGAAGCGCGCGAGCGTATCGGTATCGGTTTGCGCCGGCAATTCGCCTTCCTCGACGGCACGGTCGAAGCGGGTCTTGAGGGTTTGGATCGACGCCTCGCGTAAGGCCGCTGTCATGCGCGCAACGGATGCATTCTCTTCTGCGTGCTGGAGGACGGCCGTCGAAACCATGCAACCTGCCGGCTTGTCCGGCTGGGTATCGCCGTCAGCAATGTCATAAAGGTAGAGGCCCAGAGCCTTGTGCAGCGGAAGATTGGATGCCAGGATTTCTGACCGGCGGCTGTTTTCACGGGCAATGCTGAAGTCGAGCGCCTGGCGATACAACTCCTCCTTCGAGCCGAAGGTCGAGTAAAGGGTCGGCGGATTGATCCCCATGGCCTTGGTGAGGTCTGCGGTCGAGGTTCCCTCGTAGCCGCGTTCCCAGAATAGGCGTGCCGCGATGTCGAGCCCGACGTCACGATCGAGCACGCGCGGTCTCCCTCGTTTGCGCGTTGGCTGCTGCATTAAAATAGTGACCCCTATTTAAATATTGACAGGCATCTTTCGGCCCTTATTATAGGGATCACTATTTAAATTCGCAACGGAGTGATCCATGTCCCAGAGACTCGCAAACAAGATAGCCCTCATCACCGGAAGCTCGCGTGGTATCGGCCGCGCCGCAGCCCTTGCCTTCGCCAGGGAGGGCGCCGCGCTGATCGGCGTGCATTACACCGCCAATGTGGACGCGGCCAATGCAACCGTCCGCGACATCGAGGCGCTCGGCGTCAAGGCCGTTGCGGTGAAGGCGGATCTCCGACAGGGCAAAGATGCCGCCGACAGTATTTGGGCGCAGTTTAGTGACGCTGCGCGAGCCGAGACGGGTTCGCTCGTTCTCGACATTCTGGTCAACAATGCCGGCATTGCACCTGCGATACCCTTGAAGCAGACGAGCGAGGCCGCATTCGATGAGGTAATGACGATCAACTACAAGGCGCCATTCTTCCTCATCCAGGCTGCGGCGGACAACATTCGCGACAGCGGCCGGATCATCAATGTCTCGACCGGTTTCACGCGAATTGCGGCACCGACGCATCCAGCCTATGCGGCTTCCAAGGGAGCACTGGAGACACTGACCTTGGCGCTGGCACCTGAGTTAGCACGGCGCGGAATTACTGTGAACGCCGTGCTGCCGGGCGTGACCGAGACGGATATGAACGCCGAGTGGCTGGCTTCACCGGACGCCCGCGCCGGCGCCGAAGCCCTCTCTGTCTTTTCTCGTGTTGGCCGTGCAGAGGATGTCGCTGATGTCATCGCGTTCCTGGCCTCGAACGAGGCACGATGGACGACAGGTCAAATGATCGATGCAACAGGTGGTGCCCGGATCTGATCCAATCTGGGGCTCACTCATTTTGCAGCGTCGCATGCCAAGTGGCATATGACAAAGCACCCACCTGCGTCAGTAAACCAATCGAGCCCGTATCGTTCCTTGGATCTGGCGGAGCGCGTCAAGTATGTCATTTGCGGTTTGGCCAACGCCTTCGACTTCAACAACCACGTAACCCGCTTCGCCGTGCGTCTGCAGGAACTCGCCCACAATATTAAGTCCACGAGACGAAAAAATCGTATTCAGATTGTTGAGAATGCCAGGGCGATTTTCATGAACATGGATGAAACGCGTGCCGTTTGGACGTGGCGGCAGTTGAACCTGGGGAAAGTTGACAGCGCCTAGCGTCGAACCGATGTCCGAATATTCGACAAGCTTCCTCGAGACTTCTCTTCCAATGCGCTCTTGGGCCTCTTCAGTCGACCCTCCAATGTGCGGGGTCAGAATGACATTATCCAGACCTTGCAGCGGGGTTTCAAAACGCTCTTTGTTTGATGCCGGTTCCCTCGGGAACACGTCCACAGCCGCGCCTGCGAGATGTCCTTCCTTCAAAACCTTCGCGAGCGCTTCAAGATCCACCACGGTTCCGCGGGCGTTGTTGATGAAAATGGCTCCCTTTTTCATCCTGCGCAGTTCAGCTTCAGTTATCATGTTTTGTGTCGAGCTGGTCTCTGGAACATGCATCGTCACAAAATCTGAGATTTCGAGGAGCTCGCCGAGCGTTGCCATCGATTCTGAATTGCCGTGGCGAAGCTTGTCCGAAGGATCAAAATAGCGAACGTTCATACCCATGCTTTCGGCGAGAACGCTTAGCTGCGAACCGATATTGCCATAGCCCACGATGCCCAGCGTTTTCCCACGCACCTCACGACTACCTTCGGCGGTTTTGTCCCATCCGCCTCCATGAGCGGAAGCCGAACGCGGGAAAATCCGCCTGGTCAGCATTATGATCTCGCCGATCACAAGCTCGGCGACAGAGCGCGTATTCGAATAGGGGGCGTTGAATACCGGGATCCCGCGTCGACGGGCCGCATCCAGGTCGACCTGATTTGTCCCCACAGAGAAACAACCGACGGCCATCAGCTTCTTGGCGGAGCTGAAAATCTCCTCGGTCAGTTGGGTGCGTGAACGAATTCCGACAATGTGGGCCTCGGCTATATGACTTTTGAGATCTTTGTCATCCAGGGCCTTCGGCAAATAGGTCAGGTTGACGTAGCCGGATAAAGCGAAGTAGTCCACCGCGCTCTGACTGATCCCTTCCATCAGAAGCACGGAAATTCGATCGCGAGGAAGAGAAAGTTGTTCGGTCATTGAAGTGCCTCGGAGTCTCGAATTCTATCTGGCCGAAGAGCGTCCGACACAAGGACGCACTGCTGTGGCAGCGTGACTTAGCGACCATCCGATGAGCAGCGCAAGAACAAACTCAACTTCGTCGGAGGGCAGTATGCCTTTCCCGCATCGCCGCCGATGATCATTTCCGGTTCGACGGCATATATTTCCATTTGAGCGGATATCCTCTCGTGGTCGCTGCTTTATTCGGCACGGGTGGCGACAGCACGGGGACTGGGCTTGAAGGGGTTCCCACTCTCATCTGCTCCAGGAACGAACCGGTTGCAGTCGCTCAATTGGTGGCCGAGATCTCGCAATGCTAACGAATGCTCGTCGATCATCGCTATTTCGCCGTCGAGCAGGCTTGTTGGAATTACAGCATCTCGAACGAAGCTTGACGCAGAAATTCACGAAGAGCCTCCGCAGACATCGGGGCGCCCAAGAGGCTTCCTTGCAGCCGGTCGCATCGTTTTCTGCGGAGCCAGGACGCTTGGCCGATAGTCTCGACACCCTCCGCAGTGACTTGCATCCCCAATCCATGCGCAAGGCTGATGATGAAGCGCACGATCGTCTGACTCTTCGGGTTTGTTTCGACGTCCTTGATGAAGTGCTTATCGATCTTGATCGTGTCGAATGGGAAGTTCTGCAGGTAGCTCAGGGATGAATAGCGGGTGCCAAAGTCGTCGAGGGCAATCCGGATGCCCAAGACCTCGAGAGTGTGGAGGATGTCGAGATTGTCGCTCGTGCGCTCGAGCAGGACGGTCTCGGTTATTTCGAGCTCCAGCCTCTCGGCCGGGTACCCGACCTCATCGAGGATTTCGGTTATGCGGTCGGTGAAGCCGGCGAGCAGGAACTCCGCCGGCGAAAGGTTGACCGCCACGATGAAATGCGAGGGCCATCTCGATGCCTCGCGGCAGGCCTGTTCGAGCACCCACGCTCCAATATCGCCCATCAGTCCGTCCGCTTCGGCCATGGGAATGAAAAGACTGGGCGGAACAACGCCAGCATAAGGATGATGCCAGCGCAGCAGGGCCTCGAATCCGATGATCCCCTCCGCAATCTCGATGAGAGGCTGATACTCAATGAAGAACTGTTGTTCCTGCAGGGCCACACGCAAACTGCGCCGCAGCATTTCACGCTGTTCGAGCATGATCATCATCGAGCGGTTGAACGTCCTTGCGCGGCCGCGACCATCGTTCTTCGCAGCATAGAGGGCGATGTCGGCCGCCTTCATCAGCTGTTCGCCGTCGTCGCCGTCACTGGGCGCAATGGCTATTCCGACACTTGCGCCTACGAACACGGCTATCCCGTCGATGGTAAATGGATCTTTGAAAGCACGGACCAAGGATTCGGCCAGCCGTTCTGCTGCAGCCGGCTGATCGTCAGAGTTTTGAATCACCGCAAATTCATCGCCAGCGAGCCTGTAAGCCCTCGCGTCGTCGCCAAGCACGGCCTGGATCCGCTCCGCCGTCATCTTGAGTACGATATCGCCGGCGCCATGACCAAGGGTGTCGTTGACTGGCTTGAAGTCATCGAGATCGATCTGCATGAGCGCAAGCTTGCGAACCCCGGATACAGGTAAGTTAGCCTCGAGGTCGGTGCTGAACTGCCGACGGTTCGCGAGTCCCGTCAGTGCATCATGCCGAGCTTGATGGAGAAGCAGGGCCCGATCGGAATCTTCAATCGGCGAAATAGCACTCCCGGTTCGCGTTTCGATGACGCCAAGCCCCCGTTCGGTGGAGAAGAGGAGAAGACTGCGTGTGGCGTTCGACGGGCCTGGGTCAATCGAAATATTGCGGGGAAGGCCGCCGGCCAGCACGGATTCAACAGACGCCCTGCTGCTGGTTTTTTGAAGCTCCGGATATACCTGCCATAGAGTCACGTCCCCCGAAGCTACGACGCCCTGGTAGGCCTCGGCGACCTTTCCTGAGCATTTGACCAGTTTCAGGCTATTTCCATAAAAGGAAACAAATTCTGCTCGATCGTGCATAGACGCAGCCAGTTGGAATCTTTCATTCCCTCGGGATGACGAGGAATTGCTAGTATGGCGACAGACCCTTCAATCATGTCTCGCCTGTTGTCAAAAGACAACTAAGGAGGGCTTTTTGAAGGAAAGCAATCCGCGACCATGAGCGCCACGAGCAGACCATCCGAAGGCTTCAGACCGTTGATCGAGACCAGCCCTTCATCAATGCGGACCGCGATCTGAATTTATTACGGCTTCCCGTTTGTTCAGCGGTACATCTTTTACCCTTCCGCTTCTGCTGTCGGCAATTTATCGACCGGAGACCAACTCCGCCTGTTGCACGGCTCGGGAAGCGATTGCGACCACTTCTTCCAGAGTGCGACGGTCGGGCGTCCCAAGCCAGGCGGCAACGAAGTGAAGATCCGGAAGACTTGGAGCGATATCGAGTTCCACCAGTCTTCCCGAGTTGAGTTCGAGCGCGACGATGGCCGGCGGAATAACGGCAATGCCCAAACTGTCCAAAGCCATGCGGATCAGCGTGGCGAGCGACGAACTCGCGTAGAGTCTGGGCGTCGGCAGGGCGGGATTGGAAAATAGTTCAGTTACCTGCACATAGGGCTGCGTGTTGCGCGCGAAGGTGAGGATGGGCCAACGCGCGATCTCCTCCAGCGAACCGTCCTTGAGATCGGCCTTGATCTTCGGACTGGCGACAAAACTCACCGGAAACCGGCACAGTTGGCGTTGAATGACGGCAGGAGCGCTCAATGGCCCGACGAGAAACGCCAGATCGATTTTCTGCTGGAGCAACCGCTCGCGCAGATTTGTCGAAATATCGACCTCGATCTCCAGCGCAAGCTTGGGGTAGGTGCTGCTCACCTGTTCGAGAAAGCTCGGAAGCCACGTATGGACGATTGTCTCTGCTACTCCCAGCTTGAATGTGCCGCTGAGATGGGTTCGGTCAGCGACCGCGTGGAGCATTTCGGCCCGGAGCCGGAGGAGCCGGTCGGCATAAGTCAAAACCTGTCGTCCAGCGGGCGTGACCGACAATGTCCGGCTGGACCGATCGAAAAGCTGGGTCCCGAGTTCCTCCTCCAACTGCGCCACCCGAACGGAAATAGCCGGCTGGGTCGTGTTTAGCTTCTCAGCCGCCGCTCGGAAGCTCTCGAGCTGCGCGATCCACAACACCGTTTCAAGCGCCTTGAAATCCACCATCCATCAGCCTCCGATAAATAGAATTTATCGAGAATTATGAAAAATGACAATTTGAAATTATCTGGTTTTTTGCGGATGCTCGTGTCCAAGGAAACGAGGTGTCACCATGAACATAGTATCGAACCTTCAGGGGCAGGATCTCTCCAACCCGCTCGCCGTGCGGACCGCCTGCAGGAACGGCAGTTGGGTCAAGGAAACAAGCGGCACCGCCCCCGGCTATGTCCAAGCCAATCTCGCCATCCTGCCGAGCGCGCTGGCGGATGATTTCCTGCGCTTTTGCGTGCGCAATCCCAAGGCATGTCCGGTCGTCGGCATATCAGAAAAAGGCTCGCCGCGCATTCCGGAACTGGGTCTGGATCTCGACATCCGGACGGACGCACCGAGATACCGCGTCTGGGAAGGTGGCGAACTTATCGGCGAACCTGCCGACATCTGCGACCTCTGGAGCGACGATCTTGTCGTCTTCGCTATCGGCTGTTCGTTCTCCTTCGAGGAAGCGCTGATTGCAAATGGCATCGGGCTTCGCCACGTCGCCGAGGGGCACAACGTGGCCATGTACCGGACGAATATCGAATGTGTCCCCGCGGGGCCGTTCTCCGGCCCGATGGTCGTCTCCATGCGGCCGCTCGCCCCAGCCGAGGTCATCCGGGCGGTCCAGATCACTTCGAAAATGCCGGCCGTCCACGGCGCACCCATTCACATTGGCTTGCCGGCGTCCATCGGGATCGAGAACCTCGACCGACCGGACTACGGCGATCCGACCCGCATCATGCCCGAAGAAATGCCGGTCTTCTGGGCATGCGGGGTAACACCGCAAGCCGTCATCCAGACCGCCCGCCCGAAGTTCGCGATCACGCATGCGCCCGGCTGCATGCTGGTGACGGATAAGCCGAACGCGGCTCTCATCGCCTTCTAGCCGAGGCAATCACGCTCCGCCAATAAGAACTGGGAAAATTGCGGGGCCATGGCAAACTCAACAACGAAAAGGGGAATGACATGACAGACAATTACGCCGTCTCAACGCGAGCCGAGCCGCGAAGCTGGTATGGTGAATTGACGCAGCCAGGCAAACGCACGTTCTGGGCGTGTTTTTCCGGATACGCGCTGGATGCGTTCGATGTCCAGATCTACAGCCTCGCGATACCGGCGATCATTGCCACGCTTGCCATTTCCAACACCGATGTCGGGATCATCGCCACGGTGACGCTTCTCGCCTCCGCACTCGGCGGCTGGTTTGCCGGCATCCTCGCCGACCGCTTCGGGCGCGTTCGCACCTTGCAGATCACGGTTATCTGGTTCGCCGTATTCACCTTCCTCAGCGGCTTTGCCCAAAATTTCGAACAACTTCTCGTATGCCGTGCGTTGATGGGGCTTGGTTTCGGTGGCGAATGGTCGGCCGGCGCGGTACTGATGGCCGAGGTTATTGCAGCCAAGCACCGTGGAAAAGCGGTCGGCATGGTGCAGAGTGCCTGGTCTGTCGGCTGGGGTGCAGCCGTTTTGCTGTCCACCATCCTGTTCAGCCTGATGCCGCAGGAAGAGGCGTGGCGCGGGCTCTTCTGGGCTGGGCTCGCGCCCGCCATTCTCGCCATCATCGTGCGCCGGTTCATCCGGGAGCCTGAGGTCTACACCGCTTCGCAGAAGAAGCTGAAAGCCTCCGGCGAGGTCGTCCGCATCACCGAGATATTCGCACCCTCAATGCTCGGCCGCACCATGCTGTTGTCGTTGATGACCACCGGTGCGCAAGGTGGCTATTATGCAATCGCCACCTGGCTGCCCAGCTTTCTCAAGACGGAAAAGCATTTGAGCGTTATCGGCAGCGGCGGCTACCTCGCCGTCATCATCATCGGCTCGTTCTTCGGCTATGTCACCGGCGCTTATCTGTCCGACATCATCGGCCGCCGCAAGAAGTTCATGCTGTTTGCGATCGGTGCGATGGTGACCGTCGTGATCTATACCTACCTGCCGATCAACAACACGCTGATGCTGTTTCTCGGCTTCCCCTTGGGCTTCTTCGCTTCCGGCATCTTCGCGGGAATGGGCGCCTTTCTGACCGAGAATTTCCCGACCCGCACGCGTGCGGCAGGGCAGGGCTTCACCTATAATTTCGGCCGCGGCGTCGCTGCCCTTAACCCGACGCTGGTGGGCATTGCAACGGCCGCCATGCCGCTTGGTAAGGCAATCGCCATATTCGCCGTCATCGCCTACCTGCTGGTCATCGTCGCCGCTTTCATCCTGCCCGAGACAAAGGGCAAGGAATTGGCAGCCGACTGACACTCCCCGGATTGCGGTGACGCGCTGCAATCCGCCTCTTTTCCAAATCGACGAAACAAGGACCGTGCTTTTCCGCGCGGATGGACAAGTCATGAGTGAATCACATTGGAATTTCTGGATCGATCGCGGCGGTACGTTCACCGATGTCATTGGACGCGACCCCGAAGGCCACCTGCATGCCCGCAAAATGCTGTCCGAAAATCCCAGCGCCTATCGGGATGCGGCCGTTGCCGGCATAAGGGCATTGATGGGCCTTGATGCGAGCGAGCCGATACCCGCCGGCGCCATCGGCGAGGTACGCATGGGAACCACGGTTGCGACCAACGCTCTCCTGGAGCGCAAAGGCGAGCCGACTGCCCTGATCACCACGCGCGGCTTCCGCGATGCCTTGGAGATCGGCTACCAGGCGCGGCCCGATATTTTCGCCAAGCACGTCGTCAAACCGGAGTTGCTCTATGGCTTCGTCGCCGAGATCGACGAGCGCGTTTTGGCCGATGGCGAAGTCGAGAAGGAATTGAACGAAGCGGAAGTCCGCAAAGCCTTGGAGGAGATCAGCGCGCGCGGCTTCAAGTCCATCGCCATCGTGCTGATGCATGCTTACCGCTATCCAAGCCATGAACAGGCGATTGCCGCGATCGCTCGCGGGATGGGCTTTCCGCAGGTTTCCGTCAGCCACGAAGTGTCGCCGCTCGTGAAGTTCGTCGGTCGCGGCGACACGACGGTCGTGGATGCCTATCTTTCGCCGATCCTGCGCCGCTATGTGGCGCAGGTGACGGAAGAACTGGATATCGAACGGACCGGAGCCCGGTTGACCTTCATGACCTCATCGGGCGGATTGACTGCCGCCAGCCTGTTCCAGGGAAAGGATGCCATTTTGTCTGGGCCCGCGGGCGGTGTGGTCGCTCTTGCGCAGACCGGCGCAGAAGCCGGTTTTGCAAAAGTGATCGGCTTCGACATGGGCGGCACCTCGACGGATGTTGCACATTTCGACGGAGAATATGAGCGGACATTCGAAACCCAGGTCGCCGGCGTCCGCATGCGCGCGCCGATGATGCAGATCCATACGGTCGCGGCCGGCGGTGGATCGCTCCTGCGCTATGACGGCGCGCGTTTCCGCGTCGGCCCGGAATCCACCGGTGCCAATCCCGGTCCCAAGGGTTATCGCAGGGATGGGCCACTCGCAGTTACCGATGCCAATATCATGGTCGGCAAGCTGATACCCGACATGTTCCCACCGATCTTCGGCGAAAGCCAGGACCAGCCTCTCGACTATTTCGCGGTCAAGGCCGCCTTCGACGCGCTCGCCGAGGAGATTGGTGACGGGCGGAGCGGTGAAGAGGTTGCCGACGGCTTTCTCAAGATCGCCGTCGCCAATATGGCGGAAGCCGTGAAGAAGATCTCGATCGCACGGGGATACGATGTCAGCACCTATGCCTTGAACGCGTTTGGCGGGGCGAGTGGCCAGCACGCCTGCATGGTGGCAGATGCGCTCGGGATGACGAAAGTCCTCGTCCATCCATTCTCAGGCCTGCTGTCCGCCTATGGCATGGGGCTTGCTGACATCCACGCCATGCGCCAGGCATCGCTCGATTTGCCTCTCGCTGCCGATAGCATTCCGGCAATCGTCAGGGCAGCGCAGCCCTTGTCCGAAGAGGCGTTCCGCGAGGTCAGCGAACAGGGCATCGAGACCGCAAAGATCACCGTTCATCTGCGACTGCATATCCGCTATGCTGGCGCGGACACCGCACTGGAAGCCACCGCTACCCGGATCACCGCGACGGAAGCCAGCATTGCGCCAGGCCATTTTGACGTCGATGCGCTGAAACAGAGCTTCGAAGCCGCGCACAAATCCCGCTTCGGTTTTGTCGACCATGACAAACCGCTGATCGTTGAGACGCTGGCCGTCGAGGCGGTCGGAGGAGGGCGGCGGGTTGAGCCGGCCGTAAACGCAGTCACCATTGATGTCAGTCTCGATGCCGCCGCCCGAACGCGCTTCTTTTCCGCGGGGCAGTGGCACGAGGCGCCGGTCTATCGCCGCGAGCAACTTTCCTCCGGAAATGTTCTCGAGGGTCCGGCCCTGCTGATCGAGCCCAACCAGACTATCGTGATCGAAGATGGCTGGACAGGCACGCTGACTGCCAGGGATCACGTCGTCCTCGAACGCAAAACCGCCAGATCGCGGTCGCTGGCGCTCGGCACCGCGGCCGATCCAGTCATGCTCGAAATATTCAACAACCTCTTCATGTCCATTGCCGAGCAGATGGGCTTCACGCTGCAAAACACGGCATCGTCGGTCAACATCAAGGAGCGGCTCGACTTTTCCTGCGCGATCTTCGATCGTCATGGCGCGCTTGTCGCCAATGCCCCGCATGTCCCGGTGCATCTAGGGTCGATGGACCGCTCGGTGGAGGCGATCATCGCCGGCAATCCGGTCATCCATGCAGGCGATGTCTTCGCCATCAACGCACCCTATAACGGCGGCACACATTTGCCTGACATCACGGTCTGCACCCCGATTTTCGACGCCGAAGACAACGAAATATTGTTCTGGGTGGCATCCCGCGGCCATCATGCCGACATCGGCGGCATCGCTCCGGGGTCGATGACGCCGAATGCCCGCACCATCGACGAAGAGGGCGTTTATATCGATAACTTCAAGCTCTTGGACCGGGGCCGTTTTCGGGAGGTTGAACTTGCTGAACTGCTGACGGGAGCACTCCACCCGGTCCGCAATCTCGGCCAGAACATCGCGGACATCAAGGCGCAGATCGCCGCTAACCAGAAGGGCGCCGACGAACTCAGAAAGATGGTCGATCAGTTCGGGCTCGACGTCGTCGAAGCCTATATGGCGCATGTGCAGGACAATGCGGCAGAAAGTGTCCGCCGCCTTATTGCCCGCCTTGACGATGCCGAATTCACCTATCCGATGGACCAGGGATGCGAGATTAAGGTGCACATCAGCATCGACCGCACGAAACGCGAGGCGACGGTCGACTTTACCGGAACATCGCCACAGCAGCCGGACAACTTCAATGCTCCGGAACCGATTACCCGCGCGGCAGTTCTTTATGTCTTCCGTGTCCTCGTCGAAGACCATATCCCGATGAATGCCGGCTGCCTGCGGCCGATCAGAATCATCGTCCCGGGAAGATCGATGCTTGCACCCCGCCGCCCGGCGGCAGTCGTCGCTGGAAACGTCGAGGTGAGCCAGGCCGTCACCAATTGTCTCTTTGGGGCGCTCGGTAAGCTGTCGTCGTCGCAAGGGACGATGAACAATCTGACCTTCGGAAATGAAACACACCAATATTACGAAACGCTATGCTCGGGCGCTCCGGCAGGTGAGGGGTTTTCAGGCGTTGCCGGTGTTCAGTCCCACATGACGAATTCGCGCCTGACCGATCCGGAGATCCTCGAACTGCGCTTTCCCGTCGTACTCGAGGATTTCCACATACGCGAAGGTTCGGGCGGCAAAGGGCACTGGAACGGTGGCGACGGCACTAGCCGCACGATCCGTTTCCGGCGCTCGATGGATTGCGCGATTCTCTCCGGGCACCGCACCGTCAGGCCGTTTGGCCTCGCCGGCGGCGAAGCTGGCGAAACCGGGAAAAACCTCGTGCGCCGCCTTAACCAGAAAATCGAAGTGCTGCCAGGCTGTGCGCAGACGCGGCTTGATGAAGGCGAGGCGATCACCATCGTCACCCCGACCGGCGGCGGCTATGGCGCTCGTCTGTAGGTTCTCCACTGAATGATTTGAACTCACGTTGCCGGATCGCATGTCGATGGTGGACAATGCTCTCAAGGTCTCCGGCACTGACGGCCTTCGTGTCGGCGACTATTCGACTATGCCCCGGATAACCACCGGCAACACGATGGCGCTTTGCTTCGTTATCGGAGAGGGGGCCGCCGGATCTAACCGAGCATCTCACTGCCTTATGGCTTGAGTGGGCGCTTTTCTTGATCTGTCCATGGGGGATTAACAAATGCCCTGCGGCACTCGCGTGGAGTGCCGCAGGGCTTCTAGCGGCCAGCGTGCCCAGACCTCCAAGCCTTTATCCATGACAAAGGACATCATGGATTCAGCGCCGGAAATTGACAGGCCGCGGGATCGTATCCCTTCAAGAGAGCAGAGACCTCCGTTTCTGTCTAACCCTAAAACGATGAAAATCTCGCAGCCGCTATATCTGCGCGCTGCAAAAGTTGGGGGAAGCCCCGCCCACGTCAATGATAAGCTGCGGGTCGGCATTGTCCATGATTGTGAGCTTTAGAACGCTGCAGTCGTCGTGCTCTCCATTCGCCTCGACTTCACGGCCATGGATTACGGCAAGTTGCTCGTGTGCTGACAGCTCGGCCCAAAAGCCATCCGTGGTGAGTAAATGGACGCCAGGCAAATCGTCCGTTTCCAGGATTTCTGGTGTCATATACTCACGTGAACGAAAGCTCCTGGTGAGAAGATGTCTGGCCGGTGTCTTCGATAGCTCGTCGACTGCGACATATCCAAGCGCATTGGCAAGCGTGTGAGGCTGAGTTTGCCATTGAATTCTGTCGCCTCGATCAATTTGGCCTAGAAGACAGTCGCCGGCATGGATAACTGTCATTCGTGTTCTTGGGCTAACGTGCATAATAGCAGAACTGGCTGAGCCCCGAGGATAACGCGCGCGCAAATCGATATGGATTGCGCGCAGCTGTTTCGAAAAGTTATCGACATCAAGCGCACCTTGTAGACCGCTGAACCAGTCGATCACTCCCCGCACAATCGCTTCGACATATTCTCCACTGTTCTCGCCTGCGGTAGAGCTATCGGCAATGATGGCCATCACGCCGGTGGTATTTGTTCCAATCCCTGCATGGTCGCGATTGTCTGTGGTCATGGTGCCTTTGCGGGCTATACCAGCTTGCTTCAATGCGCATGGGCGCCACCGTCTGCGCAATGACTTATGGCAACGTAGCGCTCGCGCACGATAGCCACGCGGCCGGGCTGCCCACGCAAATTTCCCTCAAGGAACTCGTCAAAGTCGCGATGCTTGAGGAGCGCCTGGAATTGTTCAGCGACGTATGTCTTGACGTCGAGATCAGCATTCGCCAGTTCTTGAACAAGTTCCTCTCTCCCATCAAGGACGAGAAGTATGTCCTCGGCGTCCCTGCTGGAGAAAAGGTCACCACCGCCTCTGCCGGCGAATGCTTCCAGCTTCGTCGCTATAAAGAGGGCGGGCGTGAGGAGCCGGATGGTGAGAGTTTCAGTGAGTTGGTGAATCTCAGCGGTTTCGATACCTTTTGCGTACCAGCGGTTGCTAAAGCCAAGGATCGCTTCATCATCCGGCATGAAATCGACTTTGAGCGGGCCGAGCCGCATTCGGCAGATGATGTCGTCATCCGAGGACTCTTTGAACCCCCTTTCTCTCAGCTGTTCCAATAGTTGGCCCCATTCGGCAAGCCCCGCGAGATCGACAATAAGGTCGATATCGTCGGTGGCCCTGACATCTTCGAGGGTCACCGGGTCTGTGATGAAAAGTGCGGTCGTACATCCTCCGACGAACACAAGGCGATCACGCAAATCCTGCTCCAGCGCCGTTGCTACGACTTTCAACATTTCGAGCAGCTGGCCGCGGACAGTCGTCATTTACCGAGTATCCTTTTCGAGAGCCGATCGCTTGCCAAACCCACTTCTCGTTGGTTTCCAAGGCGGATCGCGTCGCAGAGTGCCAGATATTCGTAGAGGCGCACGTCCTTTTGGACTGCTTCCGGTACACTCTTGAATAGCGGTTCGACAGACTGGCCCATTTCGCGGGCGCTTGGGTGGGGCCAGACGTAAATATAGTTGCCAGCGCTGACCAGAAGGCCCTCGAGCATAGGTGCCGCAAAAGCGGTTGGAATGCCTCGCTGCATTGATCCGGGTTTTGCCGGAAAGGTGAATTTCAGGCCGTGCACGATGAAATTGAATAGGTTCCTCCGGCTCGGCTTGGGTCGGCCAAGGTCGCGATCTTTGCTGGCAATGCCAGACGCTAGGCTCCTCTTGATCGACTCATTGACCTCGGTCTTGCTTATACCGAGGGATGCCTCCAAATTTCGGACGGAATATGGGTCATCGCCTTGCGCCTTTAGGCGCTCGCGTTCGCCCCCTTGCTCTTGTTCCTGCTCCTGGAGGCTGATGAGTTTGAGCAGTATGACGATGTCCTGGCTTTTCATAAATCGTCCTGGCTGGCGTCCTCTGTCCTAGGACCAAGGACAGAAAAGCACGCCAAATCACTGTTGTCAAAGCCTGCGCTGCCTTTCCAACCTTTGTGGGCATCGTCTCTGACCTGATGTCCGGAGCGAGAACAAAGGGCCAGGTCACCGGGGTTGCGATAGATCCGCGGTCCTTCTGAGTCTGAGTGTCTGCATCGACCGCGAAGGCCCCGGTGGAGAAGATCACGATATTCTGCGGGGCACGAGCCCGGGTAAATCGTCTTTCAGGGGAGCCGATGTCACTCGCGACTTAATCCTCAATGTTGCACGCTTCGGCTGCAGCGGCAAGCCGCCAGGTGGAGACCCTGTTTTGCCGTCTGGTGGCGATCATGTGATTGAGATTGAGCCGGGTGGGGATCGGTTCGTCGACGATGGGATGAAGGCGCGATGCAGAATTGTGCGTTGGGAGTTGTAGGCGGAAAATCGGATGGCGACCTCCGGGTGCTTTTCGAGATAAGCGGACACTTCGTCCCTGCGTGCAGCTTCGAGGCGGCCGTCATAAGGCGTGCAGATCGTCTTCGGTGATTGGCCTGTCTGTCATTTCACTCTCCGCAGATGCGAGCCAGCTCTAGCGCCCCTGGCGGGACTTTCCAAGATCTGCGGCAGGCGCTCACGTGCGCGCGACAGTCGCGACATCACGGTTCCGATCGGGATCGCCAGGACTTCGGCGACCTGGGCGTAACTAAGGTCTTCGACCGATACCAGCAGCAGCACGCTACGCTGCTCTTCCGGAAGGGAATATTATCGATTACTGCAAGAGGTCCGTGAATATGGAAACTGGGAAGCTTGGCTAGACTTCTTCCTGACAGGTGTAGCCGACACCGCCAACCAAGCATTTGAAGCTGCCACTCGGATTGTCGATCTTTTCAAGGAGGACAGGGAGAAAATCACAACCGAGAGCGACAGAGCCGGATCGGCCCTTCGTATTCACGAACTCTTTCAGCAAAACCCCTTCCATACGGCAAATCAGATCGTTCAAATGACAGGCCTTTCCGCGCCGACTGTCAATGCAGCGCTCGCTGACTTGGAGCGGTTGGGGATTGCCGACGAGGTGACAGGTCGCAAGCGTGGCCGTGTTTTCAGCTACCGTAGGTATCTCGCAATCCTAAGCGAAGGCACTGATCCCCTGCCTGCTACGTGACTAAATCACGGGTCGCAAGCCTGATCCAGAAGCCAGGCTATGGCGATCTGGGCGGCGGTGGCGCCGTGCTTTTCACCGATCCTGGCGAGCACGGGATCTTTTGCGGCACGGCCTTGCGCAAGTGGCGCGTAGGCGGTCACGGTGATCGCGTCCAACATGGTGCTCATGTTCATGTTCGTCGACGGCCAATGGACGAGGAAGAGATCGATATGGTCGAGGCGAAGCTTGCTGAGGCTCGTGTCGAAGGACCGGCGCAGGGCATCGGGGGAGAGCTTGTCGTGCCAGACCTTAGTGGTGACAAAGAGGTCCGCGCGGTGTATGCCGGAGGCCGCGAGCGCCGCGCCGATGGCGGCTTCATTGTCGTACATGGCGGCGGTATCGATGTGGCGGAAGCCGAGGGCAAGCCCGCTTTCGACCACCGGTCGGGCGGTATCGCCCGGCATCCGGAAAGTCCCCATTCCTAACCGGGGGATAGCGACGCCGTGAGTTTCAATCGTTGCCATGATCGTCGTTTCAAGCTGCGAGGGACGCGGCAGCAGAGGTAGAAGCCGTCCGCCGCCCGTTCTCCCGGCGGGCTCAGGTGGTCTCGCTCGCGGCCGCCTGCCGGACCAGCACTTCGATCACCTGCTCAAGTGATGTCGTGCCCCTGGCACGGTTTCCGCCGTGGGCCTTGAAGGCAATCCAGTCTTCGTTGAAGCCGTCGAGCATACGCATGCGCGGTTGTGGGTTTCGCGTACCCTGGGCACGGAACAGGCCCTCCCAGCTGTCCCGCGGGACGATCTCCACCCGCACCGGATGCCCGAGCACCGACGCGAAGGCATTGGCGAGATCGTTGGGCGAGACCCGTGCAGGGCCTTCAAGTTCCACCACCCGCTTGCCGATCCATTGCTGGCGGATAAGATCTGCGGCAAACCGGCCGATGTCCTGCGTCGCCACCATAGCGAAGGTCTTGTCGGCAGGCTGGAGGAAGGTGTGCAGCACGCCATCGTCGCGGGCCGAGGCGACGTCCCAGGCCGCATTTTCCATGAACCAGCCGGGCCGCAGGAAGGTGACGGGAAGATCGAGCTCGCCGAGGGCTTCTTCCAGCATCGTCCGCTGGCTCAACAAATTGTCCACTTCCGCGTCGGCACCGATGGTGGAGAGGCAGACGACCCTTTCCGGGCTGGCAGCAAGGAGAGCGGTCGTCAGCACCTCATTCTGCTTCGCCGCTTCCGGATAGCCGGGCGCCGGATCGAATTCCGACGGCGGCAGGATGAAGACGCCCTTGGCGCCCTTGAACGCGGCGGCAAGCTGCGCGGCGGCGTCCATCTCGGCAAAGGCGATTTCGCAACCGCGCTGGCGCCAGATTTCCGCCTTGGCGGGGTCGCGTAGCACCGCGCGGACCGGTTCTCCGGCTTCGATCAGGGTTTTCGCCAGCGCGCCGCCGACCTTGCCGGTAATTCCTGTAATCGCATACATGAGATGTCTCCTGGTGTTGAGGTCGGGAATGCATCAGGCGAGGCCGTCGTATAGGCCGCGCTCGAATGTGCCGTAGAGCTTCACGACCTTTTCGTCGTAGAACGGCAGAACCTGGGTGAAGACGGCGCCGGTCACCTTCCGGACCGGATCAAGCCAGAAGTAGCAGTTGAGCAGGCCGGCCCAGGAAATGCTGCCTGCCGACGGACCGTTCGAACCGGGCAGGGTGTTGATGTCGAACGAATATCCCCACTTGTGGGGCTCACCGGGAAACTGGTCGAAGCTGCGGGAGTAACCGGGCTGGGCCGTCGTCATGGCGTGCACGTCGAGGTCGCCGATCTGGTTGCGCATCATCGCGGCGACCGTTTCAGGCTTCAGCACCCGCGCACGCCTATGGGTGCCTCCGTTCAGTAGCATGCGCAGGAAGGCCATGTAGTTGCGCGGCGTGCTGAAGGCGCCTCCGCCGCCCATGAAGAATTCCGGCCGCTGGGGCATTTCGAAGGGCGCGGGTGTCAGTCCGCCGTCGGCGTTCCTGTTATGGAAGGTGGCGACCCTGGCCTTCTGCTTGCTGCCGATCAGGAAGCCTGAATCTGTCATGTCGAGCGGGGCGAAGATGTTCTCGCGGTAATAGACCTCCAGCGACTGGTCGCTGACCGCCTCCACCAGCTTTCCGACCCAGTCCATGCTGATGCCGTATTGCCAGCGATCGCCGGGATCGAATTCGAGCGGTGCCAGGAAAGCGCCGTTCTGGCTGGTCGCGATGTCCGGTATTCCTGTAACCTGCTCGTAGCGGATCAGCGCATCGCTCCAGATTGAATGGGTGAGCAAGTGCCGCACCTTGATGGCCCGCTTGGCCGGACGCAGGCGTGGCTGGCCGCCGCCGTCGAAACCCTCCAACACCATCGGATTGGCGAGTTCCGGCAGATATTTCCCCGCATCGTCCTCGGGATCGATCCTGCCCTGCTCGACGAGTTGCATGCAGGCCGTGGCGGTGAAGGCCTTCGTCATGGACAACAGCCAGAACACCGTATCGGCCCGCATCGTCGCTCCGGTAACTGTATTGGCCTTTCCGAAGGTCCCTTCGTAGATCATGCCGTCCGGTCCCGCGGCTGTGGCAACGACTCCTGCCACGGTCCCGTCGCGAACGGCCTGCTCCATCGCTACGTCGATCTGTTTGAAATTTCCGGACCGCGCTTGCGGTTTGGCTGCCAGCCCATGAACAGGCGTATTCGCAGCGACTGTACCGGCTGCGAGCAAGAGGCCGCCGCGTGCCAACAGGCTTCTGCGTGAGATCGCATTCATGGATGAAGTTCTTCTTTGCAAGACCGGAGATTTCCGCGGTTCCGGCATGCCGCTGGCGCCGTCCGGGCGCTGAGGAAGTATTTATGGGACGAACAAAGATGATTCACGCGCATTAAAATTAAAGGTAAGATGATTTCAAATCATCATGGCGAGACGGTCGGCGAAGTCTGACCTTGCGGCGGAGAGGGTGCATGAGTTTCGACACGCGGCTGCTGACCGGGGTCGGCGTTTTCGGGGCAGTGATCGAGGCGGGCAATTTTGTGCGGGCCGCGGATGTTCTCGGCCTCACGCCATCGGGGGTCAGTCGTGCGGTAGCGCGGCTCGAACAACGCGTCGGCGTCAGATTGTTTGACCGCAATCCGCGTGAGGTTACGCTGACGGAAGAGGGCGCCCGCTTCCATGCAAGGATAATGCCGTTGCTGGCCGGGCTGGAGGAGGCGGCCTCCGAAGCCGCCGGTTCGGCGGTATTCGTCGGCGGGCGGCTAAGGGTTTCGATCGATCCCTGGTTCGCGCGCATGGTGCTGGCGCCGAGGATCGGTGAATTTCTGGCGCGCTATCCCGCTCTGACGCTCGATCTGACCACCAGCAACTATCGCGAAGAGATGATGAGCGGCGCGGATGTCGCCGTGCGGTTTGGTCCGCCGGACGAATCGTCGCTGATCGCGCGCAAACTGCTAGACGTACCGGTGCTGACCTGTGCCGCCCCAGGCTATCTTGACCGTCACGGAGTTCCAGCCACGCCCCATGACCTGATGCACCACGATTGCATCCTCTTTCGCGACCCGCAGACCGGGCGACCGTTCACCTGGGAATTCCAGGGGGATAACGGCGCCTTCGAGATCAGGGCGGCGGGGCGGTTGGTCATGGACGATCCCTCCGCTGCCGTCGCGGCCTGTCTGGCGGGGCAAGGCATATTCCAGAGCTTTGCCATCGGTCTCGACGAGTGGCTTGAGAACGGGGCGCTCACGACGATCCTGACGGAATGGTCCTACGAGCAGTTTCCGCTGTACGCCTATCATCCGTCACGCCACATGCCGCCGGCCAAGGTGCGGGCTTTTCTGGATTTTGTTCAACGAATCGTGGCGACGTAGCGCGGGAGCATTCTTGCCGCCTCGCATGTTTGGTGTTGCATATCGGTCGCATGAGCCGGCGGGGAGCGGGTCAATCACCGAGCTCACGCGTTTTCCTAGCTGCCAATAGTGGCCAAAGGAGAACTGAAATGGGTATTGCCCAATACGATCCTAGCGCATTGGGCCGTCCGGGATGGAACGCCGGCCGAAAGGTCGGCGTCAACTGGCGATATCAAGTGGTCCTTGAATAAATGAATGGTGCACGGAAACGTCGTGTACCCCCGCCTTTTAGAGAAGGTCAGGGGCACGATATTCACATGACGACGTTGCCAGAAGAGCCGGCGGCGAGGCACGCGATTACTTGGCTCCTGCTGCAGCCTCGATGACTGCGGCGACTTCTGCGGCATGCGACGAAGGGACTGGCTTATTTTATGATGATGGAAGCTCAGACCGTGCATCCCGGCTCCTCCGCACTGCCGGCCGTGATCCACATTGAAAAGTCGGACGGCCAGACCGGCGGATGGCTTCGTGATGATCTCCCGGCTCATCGACGTGTTGATCATCCGGGTCATTCGAACCTGGGCACAGAGCAAAAACGCGGGTGATACCGGATGGCTGGGGGCGTTGGCGGACCCCCGTATTAGCCGTGCCCTCAAGGCCATTCACGACGACCCGTATCGCAAATGGAGCGTCGCCGATCTTGCGCGCGCGGTGGGAATGTCTCGGTCCAGCTTTGCCGAACGGTTCACTTCGTTGGTGAAGGAAGCGCCCTTGTCGTACCAGAACCGGTGGCGGCTCACTCTTGCACATGGGCTCATGCGGCATGCCAATGCGCGTGTCAGCGACGTTGCCAGAAGGATCGGTTACGAATCTGAAGCAGCCTTCAGTCGAGCGTTCAAAGCTCAGTTCGGGATTCCTCCGGCGAGTGTCCGATCAGCAGATCCGCAGCCCTAGTTGTCTCTGTAGCGTTCACGAGCGCGCGTTACCTCGGCCCGGTGTTGCAGGGTCCAGGCGTGCAGCGCACGGAGTGGTGCTTCCAGTGCGCGACCCAATGTCGAAATTTCATAGGCAACGGCGATAGGCGATAGGCTGACAATCCGCCGAGGGCTCAACCCGATGATGCGGTTTCACGAGAGGCTTCGCGCATCATCTGAGCTCGTGCACGTAATGGGCCTACCGCAGCAGGAACAGCACGGCGCTCGTTACCAACATGCTGACCAGGAAATAGGGCGCGTTCACCATCGTGTAGTAGAACAGATCGGCCGAATATGTAGCACGAAGGTTACAATCTCTAGCCCTGCATGAAAGCCACCTTACAAGGAGGTTGTCGAGTCCCAACTCGTGAAGGTCTTGCACATCCGTTCTCAAAAGTCGCAAATTTTGATGGCGAACTGTATCTATTTGAGAAATCCGCCCTGGTTATCAGCTAGTTGAGGCCACATGGCTCAGCGCTCCGTCTGGCTCCTTTCCGCCGGGCATTGGGAACTTCGAATGTCGTCGTAACCTCGTCAACGGGGTGCCAGTTGGCACCGTCGGTCACGCCAGCGGAATTCAAGCCACACCAAGATGGAGGATCCGACGGCCTGTCGCTTCGGATAGGTTCTGGGCTTCGAGCCCGGAAACCGATAGGGTCCCATGATCAAGACGGACGCTTCAAACTCGTTTGGAAAAGCAAAATGGTTCGACCGGCCCGTGCGATCGTCATTGCAGTGCTCGTGTTGCTTGTTGCCTTTGCATCGGCCTGGTCGTCGCTCGCGCTTTGGTACCGTTTGCCGTTGCCCGATGTCGGCAGGCAAGCCAGCGCCATCTTGTTCGGGCTTTTTGGCGCCTCCGTCGTCGTGGCGCTCTTTGGCAGACGGCGCTTTCGTGCGGTCCTCGCGTTTGCGGCCGCGTTCGTCCTGGTTCTCGTCTGGTGGAGCACGATCGAACCGCCGACAAATGGAGCGTGGGCTCCGGACGTCGCACGTCAGGTCACCGGCGAATTCGACGGTGATATGTTGACACTGACAAATGTCCGCGATTTCGAGTGGCGCAGCACCACCGACTTCACGGAACGATGGACGACGCGCAGTTACGTCCTGAACAAACTGAAGAGCGTCGACATGTTCATGTCTTACTGGTCAGGTCCGGCCATCGCGCATGTCATCATGAGCTTCGGCTTCGACGACGGCCGCTATCTGGCGTGGTCCATCGAAGTGCGTCGCATTTCAGGAGGTTCGTTCTCACCGCTGGCAGACCTCTTCAAAAACAGTCCTCTGGTCATCCTGGCCGCAGACGAAAGAGATGTGATCGGCCTCCGCTCCAATTTTCGCGGTGAGGACGTGCAGATCTACCGCCTGAAGGCGTCGCCGGCAGCTGCGAGGCTTCTTCTGCGCGAGTACGTCTCCGACGCAAACGCGCTCGCGGTCAAGCCCGCCTTCTACAATTCGCTGACGACGAACTGCACGACGACCATCATCAAGATGATGCGTGTCGCAGGCGACGCCGTGCCGATGGACTGGCGCCTCGTGGTCAACGGATACCTGCCGGAATACGCCTATGACCGTGGCGCGCTGGACACCTCGGTTCCCTTGTTGCAACTTCGGTCGGCCGCACACATCGCTGCAAAGGCGCACAACGACGGTCTTTCGCCGATGTTTTCGCAGGCCATTCGTGTCGGCGTCCCGTCGCCAGAGGGCGCGTTGTTGAAGCGTTGAGCAAGCAAAACGGCTAGGCAGCAACATAATGCCTCCAGAGATTTTGACTACGATAGGCCCCGCTTTTCGGGCTTTTCGTATTCGGCTCAGCACTATGGGTTCTTATCGCACGACACAGATAGCCCCTTGGTGATTTGCCTCGGGGACGTACGGCGGGTTACTTATGCTATTGTGGCCCTGATCTCATGCGGCTCGAGAATTTCGAACCGACCCTACCGGGCAAGGGCGAAGTGGCCGTCAAGGTTAAGATCGCTGCCATCAATCCGATTGATTGGAAGGTTGCGCCGGTCAGATGAAAATCGTGACGGGCAAGACATTTCCCCGTGCGATGGGCATGGAATCCGGTACGGTCATCAAGCCTTATCGTCTGGTTTGATATAGTATTATGCATAACTAAGTCTGATGATGCGCTTCTATATATCATCAACTGCGCCGCTCACCGAGTACAATTAAACGGACCCGGTGCAACGGTCTTGAGCCCAAGTTGTAAGCACCTTTGTTTTCGTAACTTCCGTAAAATTCTAAGGTAATTACAGCAAGGTCCATGCCGCCATTTCAAATCCATAGCTTAAGCATGATTGCCGGAAGGTCTTCAGTTCATATCTTTTCAAGGCGAGCATTTCCCTGCCGATCAGTTACAACCCGGAGGGTCCTTCTCAGCAGTTCCGCGGATCCGACACCAACCCGCCGATCGTCTTCATAGTGCTTCAACAACCCGGCGCGTTGGGTTGTCTCTATCCTAGAACGACGCGCTCGCCACTTGCCGCGGATTGTTTGACGGCCAAAATGACCTTTAGTGTGTTCAGCCCTTCGCGCCCGCTGACCAACGGCGCTTCTTCATCGCGGATCACCTTGCAGAACTGCCGAATCTGTAGCACCAGCGGGTCTTCGTACTGGACGGCGACGCGGCGCTTTTCGAACGGCTCCCACCAGCTACGTTTTATGCCGTTCTTCCACACGTCGAGCGCAGGGATAGTCAGGGACCCGCGGGTCCCTCCGATCAAGTAACATGACTCTTCCGTTTTCGGGTAGACTGGGTTTTCACCCGTCGTCATCTCCCAGCTCCAGGGTGCGACGACGGAGTCCGAAACGGACGCTGTGGCAAGAAGACCGCTTGCGAATTCCATCAGGATCACCGAGGTCTCTTCGACGGCGTTGCCGCGGACGGCACTGGATTCGCGCGCCTGGACGGCAACGATGTCGCCAAAGAGGTAGCGCAGGTTGTCGACGTCGTGGATCAGGTTGAGGAAGACCGGGCCGGCCCCGGCCTGGCGCCGCCATTCGATGTCGAAATAGTCATCCGGCTTGAACAGCCAGAACATCGCGTTGGCGACGAGGATGTGGCCAAGCTCGCCGCTGTCGATGATCTCTTTCGCCTTCTGGATCATCGGATTGTGGCGGCGATGGTGGCCGACCAGAAGCGGAACGCCGGCGGCTTCCGCCGCACCGATCAGCTTTTCACCGGCCGCGACATCGTCGGCAATCGGCTTTTCGATCAGCGCCGGCACCCCGGCGGCAACGGCTTCGAGACCGTTGGTGACATGGATTTGGTTGGGCGTCGCGACGATGATGCCGTCGGGACGATCCGTCTCGATCATTGCCGCGAAGCTCGGAAACCATTTAGCGCCGGATTCCCGCGCGATCTGCTGCCCTAACGGCATCGGATCGACGACGGCCAGGAGTTCCGCCTGCGGCTCGGCAAGTACGTGCTCGATATGTCGCTTGCCGATCAGGCCTGCGCCGAGCACCGCAAGCCTTACTTTCCGTTCCATGCCGGCCCCTTTCGCGTCACTTCTTCTCGGCCGACATGATCAGGCTTGCCACCCGGCGGATCGCTAGCTGATAGCCTTCGGTGCCAAGACCGGCGATCACGCCATCGGCGCGGTGCGAGACGAAGGAGTGATGGCGGAAGGCTTCGCGCTTGTGGACATTAGAGATATGCACCTCGATGACCGGCTGTTCGAAGGTATTGAGTGCATCGAGAATCGCAACGGAGGTGTGGGTGAAGGCGGCCGGGTTGATGACGATGCCGGCGCCGTCCTCACGCGCTTCGTGGATCCAGTCGATGATCTCGTATTCGCGGTTACTCTGGTGAAAGCGGATGTCGTGACCGAGTTCAGAGGCGAGCCGGCGGCAATCGGCCTCGACATCGGTGAGCGTCTCGTGGCCATAGATATGTGGCTGGCGCTTGCCGAGCAGATTGAGGTTTGGGCCATTTAGGACGTAGATGAGGCTCATACTTGTTCCTTTCAAATTGCCGGAATGGTCACGGCAGTGTTGTCTCGTGGATTGCAAAATCGGGATCGGACTGGATGAGATCGGCACGCAGGGCGCAGCGCCCCTCGTCAAGTGCCGGACGTACGACGCCATCGGCTGCGTCATAGACCGTCTGCAATATTGCCCGTTTTTCGTCAGGCGTACGGCCGGGCGCGATCCGCAAGATGATCTGCACGAACTGATTGTCGGGATGCTCGTCGGCAACCAGCGAATGGGTGGCCTCGCGGGCAAAAGTGCGCACGGCATTTGGCTTGACCGCGCCGCTTTCACGCACGCTGCGATGAACGGCCTTCACCAGCGCCGGCACGTCCATACGTCTGCCGGCTCCCTCGCTATATTCGATTACGATATGGGGCATCGTTTTCTTCCTTCGCCAGCCTGGATCAGGAGGCTCGGCACAGTTCGTTGAAATGCGTGCTCATGCGTTCGGCGTCCGGTTCGATACCGCTGAAGAGCTTGAACGCCGCGGCCGCCTGAAACACCGTCATTCCGCCACCGGGCAGGGTGCGGCAGCCAAGGCGGGTTGCAAGCGCCAGAAGCTCGGTCATGAGCGGCATGTAGACGATGTCGGCGACCCAATGATGGGGCTCCAGCCAACTTTCCTCGATCGGCAGGCCCGGATGGTTCTTCATACCCGTTGGTGTCGCATGGATGAGCCCATCGGCGGTCCGCAGCGCTTCGCCGACATCGGTGATCGCGAAGGCGCGTTCTGCGGAAAAGCGGCTGTTCAGATCCCCCGCCAGCTTGCTGGCGCGTGCACTATCCTGATCGAAAATCGCGAGACGCTTGATGCCGAGTTTCATCGCGGCATGTGCCACCGCGACGCCAGCGCCGCCGGCGCCCAGAAGGACAGCCCGATGCCGCGGAACATCAGGAAGACCGCGCCGAAAGTTTTCATAGAAACCGTACCAGTCCGTGTTGTGACCGGTCCGTCTTCCATCCTTGAATACGACCGTGTTGACGGCGCCCAGCATGAGCGCGTCCTCGGACATATCCGTCAGATGTGGAATCACCGTCTGCTTGCAGGGGTGGGTGATGTTGCTGCCGGCAAAGCCGCGCGCTTCCTCTTCCGCAAGGAGATCAGGCAGGGCGGTGGCCGGAACGCCGCGCTCCGCAAGGTCGAGGAGTTCATAGCGATAGTCGAGGCCCTGAAGCAGGCCTTCGCGCTCGTGCAGAGCAGGGGATTTCGACATCTGGATATCCGCGCCGATCAGTCCCACCAACACAGCGCGCTTCATCGTTTCGTTTGAAACAGTCATGTGCGGATCGCCTTAATGATGGGCCAGGATTTCGCCGAGGAAGGCTTGGGTGCGCGGATGCGACGGATTGCGAAAGAAGGTTTCCGGCGGCGCTTCTTCGACGATTTCGCCGGAGGCCATGAAGATCACGCGGTCGGCCACCTGCCGGGCAAAGCCCATTTCATGGGTGACGCAGATCATCGTCATGCCGTCCCTGGCCAGACCGATCATCGTGTCGAGCACTTCCTTGACCATCTCAGGATCGAGCGCACTGGTCGGCTCGTCGAACAGCATGGCCTTCGGCTCCATGCAGAGCGCCCGTGCAATCGCAACGCGCTGCTGCTGTCCGCCGGAAAGTTGGGCGGGGTACTTGTCGGCCTGATCGAGAATGCGGACACGTTCGAGATATTCGCGGGCGATTTTCTCGGCATCCACCTTGCTGGTGCCCCGAACCCGCATGGGGGCGAGTGTACAGTTTTCTAGAATGGTCATGTGCGGAAACAGGTTGAAGCTCTGAAACACCATGCCGACTTCGCGCCGGACGGCGTCGATCGACTTGCTGCTGTCATTCAGCTTTGTCCCCTCGACCGTGATCGTGCCTTTCTCGATTTTCTCGAGCGCATTGATCGAACGGATCAGCGTGGATTTGCCGGATCCGGACGGTCCGCAAAGGACGATTTTCTCGCCTTTGCGGACCGTAAGACTGATGTTCTTCAACGCATGGAATGCGCCGTACCATTTATCCACGCTTTCCATCGAGAGAAACGGGCCTTGAGTGTCAGCGGCGTTTGGCACGGCGATCTCCTGCGTAGAACATGCATCAGTTGATGGTGAAGGGGATGTTCGGAATGGATTCGGGGAACTTCGGAACGTCCACTTTCATCCACTTCGCATAGACTTTGGCGTGCTCGCCGTTCGCCATGATCTTGTCGAGGAAGGCGTTGACGGCTTCATTCCAGTCCTTCTCGCCGAGTCGTGTTCCGACGCCATTGAATGTCGTGAGGAAATCGATCTTGCGTTCATATGTACCGGCGCTGGCTGCTTCCAGACGGTCGAGGTAGAACTGATTGCCACCGACCGCCTGCACCTGGCCGGAAAGCAGCGCCTGGATGGAGGCGGCATCATCGTCGAAGCGCCGGACGGTCGCCGTATCGCCGACAGCGGTGGTCACCGCCTTATCCTGCGAGCTTGACTTTGGAACGCCGATCTCCAAGCCTGCGAGATCGCCGATTTCGGCCATCTTCTTGTCCTTCGGACCATAGAGCGAAATCGTGTTGCCCGCATACGGCTTGCTGTACTGGATGGACTTGGCTCGTTCCTCGGTCATCGCCATGGTGGCAAACAGGATATCGACCTTGCCGGTGACAAGTGCCGGGATGCGATTGGCGACCGCGAGTGGTGAGAACTCGACCTCAACGCCCAGTTCCTTGGCGAAAAGCTTGGCGATATCGGCGTCGAAACCGTCCTGAACGCCGCTCGAATTGACGAAGCCCCAGGGTGCGTTGTCGCCCTGAATGCCGACGACGATCTTGCCCTTGGCTTTGACCTCCTCCACTGTCGCGGCCTGGGCAGACATCGGCGATAGCCATGGGGCGACTACCAGAACTGCCGCTGCGAACAGAATTCTACGGCGCTTCAGGCCGGTATTAATGCTGATCATTACCTTCTCCTCCTTGGTTGATGAAGCATTTGTGTTTTTTGGATTGCCAACTTACCGGGCGGCCTTTGCCATCCGATTTTCGAGCCGGGTCCCATAGAGAGACAGGGGCCAGCATATGATGAAGTAGATCGCGCCGACGATGCCGAAGATCAGCAGCGGCCTGTAAGTCTGATTGGAGACGATCTGTCCGGCGCGCGCGAGTTCGATGAAGCCGACGATGGCGGCAAGCGATGTCCCCTTGATGAGCTGGACGAGGAATCCGACGGTTGCCGGCAGGGAAACCTTGAAGGCCTGCGGAAGGATCACGTCCTTCATCCGCGAGATATAATGGAGGCCCAGCGCATTTGCGGCTTCAGTCTGGCCCTTCGGGATTGCCTGGATGCCGCCGCGCCAGACCTCGCCGAGAAAAGCGCTGGCATGCAGCGTGAAGGCGATGGCGACAGCCGCCCATGCCTCGACGCTGATGCCGACAAGTGCGATCCCGTAATAGACCACGAACAGCTGCATCAGCAGGGGTGTACCCTGAAAGACGGAGATATAGCCCGCCGCCGTCTTGCGGAGCGCGGAATGTGCAGACGTCCTGGCAAGCGCGATGATCAGTCCGAATATGCCGCCACCGATGAAACCGATCGCAGATAGAAGTAGCGTCCACTTCAGGCCCTGCAGGAGGAAAAGCATTTCGTTTTGGCCGATAACACTCATTGTCCTGCTCCTCACCGCACCGGATAGCTGAAGAAATGCCGCGAGATCAGCGCAAACAGCCCCATCATCATCCAGGAGATGACGAGGTACATGAGCGTGATCGTGAAATAGACCTCGAAGCTGCGGAACGTATCGGACTCGATGATCTGTGCGACGGAAGTCAGCTCGTAAGCCGCAATGGATGTGCAGACCGATGTGGTCAGCGTCAGCATGATGAACTGGCTGGTCAGCGAGGGATAGATAGCCCTGAGCGCCGGCTTCAGGACGATGAGGCGAAACACCTGCGCCTTGTGCAGGCCGAGCGCGAGCCCGGCTTCAACCTGACCCTTGTGGATGCTGTCGACACCGCCACGAATAATTTCGATGGCATAGGCGCCGCCATTGACGGCGAGCGCGATGATCGCCGTGGCGGTGGGATTGAGGCGAATACCCATCATCGGCAAGGCGAAGAAGATAAAGAAGATCTGCACCAGGAAAGGAGTATTGCGGACCACTTCGACGAAGGCGATGACGGCCGAGCGCAAGGGACGGATATTCGATGTCCGGGCGGCAACGCCGATCACGCCTACCACCAGCGCCAGCGACATGCCGGCCAGCGCAAGGCCGATTGTGGCCAGAGCCCCCATCAGCAGGTCGGGCATCTTTTCGAAGACAACGCTGAAATCCAGCACGTAGTTCATGACAATATCTCTCTCCCGTCGACGGGCTCCTCTGCCTGTCTCCGTGTCGTATTAGCTGTTGCGCTGTTGCTCGTGTTTAGCCGGTCAACGCACGGGTGGCATCGTAAAGGTGACGCAAATGCTCCTCGGGTGTCTGGCTGGAATGGATAGGAACCTCCACCGAGACGGCAGCGACTGCCGGCAACACTTTTATCAGGCTGGCAATGGGAAGCTCGCCCAACCCTGGGGCGAAACGTCCCGTTCTGGCCTCGCTGACCATTTGATCCGCCGTCGTCGGCGCGGGTCCACGGGCGTCGCAGAGCTGAATGCTCCTGATCATGCCTTGAGGGGCAGAAGAGACATCCTCGGCTTGGCCGCCATTGCGGAAGAAGTGCAGCGCATCGACCAGCACACCGGCATTGTCCCTGCACGATCCCTGCACGATCGACAGGGTGTCGTCAAAGCTGGCAACAGGGCGCCAGCCCATGTTCTCCAGATCGACGCCCATGCCGAAGGTGGCCGCAAGGTCGCAAAGCGCCGCGAAATTGGCGACAAGGCGCTCCCGATCCGGGTCGTCGCCGCAGACACTGAGACGTCGCGCACCAAGCGCGCTTGCTGCTTCCAGCACTGACGTCAGAGCAGCGGCATGGAAGTCCGGTCCGATGACTACGAATTCGATGTCGTAGAGCGAGATCCCTTCACCATCCAGACGGGCTTTAACGTCACGAGTTGCGTCGCTTCCGGTCGGCAGCTCATAATAGGGAGCGCCGGGAAATGCCGGATGAAGGCGCAGGCCAACCGACGAAAAGCCGGCTGCGGCGGCAAGCGACACAAATTTCGCCGGCTCGACATCAATCGCTGAAAAATGCGCGATCCCCAGCGACGGCGCTGAAATCTTGGCTGGTATTGTTTCCCGCCGCGTCTCCATTCAGGCAATTCCCTTTTCAGCGAGATGCCGTCGCAGATTTGTGCCGGTACGATGGATGTGCTCGCGCAGCCGGTCGCAGGCATAGTCCATATCCCGCGCCACTGTTCCTTGCGCGATTTCGCTATGTTCAACGCTGACATTGCGGTCGCCGGATGTGCGGGTGAGAAATGTGCGCCGATAGCGGTCGTTCAAGTTCAGCATGGTCTTGCAGAAACTGAGAAGCAGCGGCTTCCGGCAGCCCGATATCAGGGTGAGATGAAACTCCCGGTGGACGGCTTCCCACTGTTCAAGCGTTTCGGGTCTTGCCGCATCCCGTTCCGTGCGGTTCAGGCGGTGCAGCGCACGCATGACATTGCCTTCCCAATCGACATCGCCGACGCGCATAGATTCCCGCAACGCATATGTTTCGAATTCCTCGCGCAAACTGGTGATCTCTTCGAGGTTCGACAGCGAAACGGGCGACACGCGGTAGCCGCGATTGTCTTCGAACTCGACAAGTCCATCCGAAATGAGACGCGCCAATGCCTCTCGCAAAGGGCTGAGGCTGACGTTAAAGCTCTGTTTTGCCCGGTCGAGATTGATCTTGCTGCCAGCCTCGAGCTGGCCGGAAATAATCGCCTCGCGCAATCGCGACACCAACTGGCTGGCGATGGTATTTTTGCCGTCATCTAGAAAGGACGACGTTGCCGCCTCCGCGCCGCTTTCCAAAATGGGGCTGCCAGGTCCTGATTGCAATTGACATCCTCCCAGGTGGTTCCGCCGCCTTTTCAGATCGCGGAACTCATTATCGACGATCCGTATAATAAACGATTATTCCTGTCAACAGCTTGATGAGGGTTGGCGTCGATCTTCGGATCGCACACGGTCACATCCGGATTTTATTGAATAATATCAAGTACATTTTGCTGAATTTTAAGCGGCCTACGCTCATCCCCTTAAAATATCCCGCATTTCGTGGAGGTTTGGCTTGACAAATAATCGATGATTTTTCAAAACAAGCACGTCCAAGGGAGGTGTGAGATGGTGATACGGACGCACGAGGATGTGACGGCGGCTGTTCTGAAGGTGATGGCGCAGACTGCCGATAGCCGGCTTCGCGAGATCCTGACGGCGCTGGTGAAGCATCTGCACGCCTTTGTTCGCGAAGTTCGCCTGACGGAGCCGGAGTTTCGCGATGCCACTGCGGTCCTCAACGAAATCGGCCAATTGCAGACGGACAGTCATAACGAGTTCGTCTTGATGTCGGGCTCGCTGGGCGTTTCGACACTGGTCTGCTTGCTCAACAATGGCGACCAGGGACAAACGGAAACGTCCCAGTCGCTGCTTGGACCCTTCTGGCGCCTCAACTCACCGCGCGTTGAAAATGGCGGTAGCATCGTCCGGTCGGATACGCCGGGTTCTCCACTTTTCGTTCACGCGCGGGTGGTGGATGCACACGGTAAACCCATTGCGGGCGCCGAAGTGGATGTCTGGCACGCGTCGCCCGTCGGTCTCTACGAGAACCAGGATCCTGATCAGGCCGAGATGAACTTGCGGGGCAAATTCACGACGAACGCGGAGGGCCGCTTCTGGTTCAGCACGGTGAAGATGATCGGATATCCGATCCCGGTGGACGGTGTCGTCGGTCGGCTTTTGAAGGCCCAGGGGCGTCACCCCTATCGTCCGGCGCATATACATGCGCTGATCTTCAAGCAAGGTTTCAAGACACTTATTTCGCAGGTTTTCGACCCGAGCGATCCGAATATCGATTCCGACGTGCAATTCGGGGTGACGTCCGCGCTGACCGGCGATTTCGTGCAGCATGACGAACCGCATTCGGAAGATCCGAGTGTGAACGTTCCCTGGTTTTCCCTGGAGTACACATACGTGATGGAGCCCGGCGAAGCGGTTCTGCCGCGTGCGCCAATCAAATAAACAAACGGAAGAACCATACCCATGTTGACGGAAGAAGAACACCGCCGCGCGGCGCAGGCATTGCTGGGCGCCGAGGAAAGTCGGGTGCCCATCCCGCAGCTCAGCAAGACCTATCCACACATCGAAATCGAGGATGCGTATCGCATCCAGGATCTTTGGGCGGAAGGCAGGATTGCCAAGGGCGCGCGCGTCGCGGGCCACAAGATCGGCCTGACGTCGCGCGCCATGCAGATGGCATCGAAGATGACCGAGCCGGATTATGGGCGCATCCTTGATGATGCTCTGTTCAACGATGGCGCTCAGATCAGGGCCGACCTCTTCATCAAACCGCGCCTCGAAGTGGAACTTGCCTTCGTCATGGGCGAGGATCTCGAAGGCCCGAGTACCCGCATCTACGACGTTATGCGCGCCACGGAATTCATCGTGCCGGCGCTCGAAATCATCGACTACAGGACCGAGGTTCCGCGCGCGATCACAGATACCATAGCGGATAACGCGGCCTTCGGCGCCATCGTCGTCGGCGGTCGCGTGATCCGTCCGATGGATGTCGACATCCGGTGGATCGGGGCGACGCTCTCCAAGAATGGGATCATCGAGGAGTCCGGCGTATCGGCGGCCGTCATGGGACATCCCGCGGCGGGGATCGCCTGGCTCGTCAACAAGCTCCATGCGGTTGGCGGCAAACTGCAAAAGGGGCAGATCGTGCTGGCGGGCTCCTTTACCCGCCCGGTTGACATCGCTGCTGGCGACGTCATCCAGGTGGATTATGGCCCGATCGGCGCAATCGGCGTCGCTTTTGTATAGGTTAAAACATGAACCTTCCGGAAAATCGCTTCAAGCGGGCGCTGTTCGAAAAGAGGCAGCAGATTGGTCTCTGGTGCAGTCTGCCGGGCAGCTATGCGGCGGAGGTCGTCGCGCCCTCCGGGTTCGATTGGCTGCTGTTCGACACCGAACACTCGCCAGGCGACGTACTGACTGTCTTGCCACAGTTGCAGGCGGTCGCGGCGTACGATGTCTCGGCGATCGTGCGGCCCGCAAGCAATGATGTGGTTCTGATCAAGCGCTACCTCGATATCGGCGCGCAGACACTCCTCATTCCTTATGTGCAGAACCGTGCGGAAGCGGAAGCTGCGGTCTCCGCCATGCGCTATCCTCCTGCCGGTATCCGCGGTGTATCGGGACTGACGCGGGCGACGCGTTTTGGGCGTGTCTCGGGCTATGCCAGGCGGGCGGAAGAGGAGTTGTGTCTGCTGGTGCAGCTGGAAACTCGCGCCGCACTCGAGGCATTGGAAGCCATTGCACAGGTTGATGGTGTCGATGGCGTCTTCATCGGCCCGGCGGATCTTGCCGCCAGCCTTGGATATCCGGGGGAGCCCGGTCATCCCGAGGTCGTGGCTGCCGTCGAGCATGCGATCAGCCGCCTTGCAGCTCTCGGCAAACCGGCCGGCATCCTGACGCCGGACACCGCTTTTGCCGCCCGCTGCATTGAACTCGGAACGACTTTTACCGCAGTCGGCATCGATGTCGGCCTTCTCGCACGCGGAACCGAGGCGTTGGCAACGAAATTCAGGCAATCGTGACCGCAACATTGCGTTGTCGGGCAGGAGATCGAACATGACCGGCGATGTCACAGCTTCTCTCAGCGCACTGATCCCAAAAGGCTATCTTCGGGCGGCGGTAAACCTTGCAAATATCGCTTTGGTGCAGCACGACCCAGAGACAGGATCCGTTGAAGGGGTCAGCCCACAACTCGCCAAAGAGCTTGCGGAGCGCCTCGGTTGTCGCGTCGAATTCGTCGCATACCCATCAGCAGCCAAGATTCTGGAGCGGGTCGATCACGACGAGTGGGACATCGCCTTCCTGGCCGCCGATCCGGCACGTGAAGACAGGCTGCTGTTTTCGCCTGCCTATGCGATGATCGAGGGTACGCTGGTGGTTCGAGAGGCAACACCGTATCGCACCTTTCAGGACGTCGACGCGGAGGGAGTGGAAATTTGCGTCACCCGCAACGCTGCCTATGACCTCTATTTGTCCCGGCGTCTCGCGCGTGCCAGAATCGTTCATTCGTCTACCCCGGGGGAGGCGCTTGAAATGTTTGTCGAAGGTAAACATCACGCCGCGGCGGGTGTGCGGCAAGCGCTTGAGCGTTTTGCGGGCACCCATAAAGGCTTCCGCGTTTTGGTGGAACCTTTCCTCATTATAAGGCAAACGATCGCTGTCAGTTGTTCCCATCCGGCTGCGGGTCTGTTGGTGCGCGAATTCGTCGAAGAGGCTCGTCAACAAGGATTTTCGGAAAATGTCGTTCGCCATGCACAAGGCAATGGCGTTGCTTTGGCAGAGCAGTAGCGGTACCACAAATAGGTGGCCGACAATGAAGGCAGAGTGTTCAGCGTTTGAGGAGACAGGCTGGGGGCCCGATCGCAGCTTCGATCCCTGGTGGTGACTCAATCAATGGCGGCGTTGGCAACCCTCTCCACGCCGTCTTCGGCGCCTTAATCTTGACCTTGATTCCGATTGGATGCCTTGTCATCGGCTTTGATTCAAGGTTTCTGCAGATTGCCTTTGGCGTCGCATTGATTGCCTCTGTCGCCCTCACGCTTGATCGCAAGACGCTGTCGATCATCAAATGATTGCTTATTTGGCGCGCCAGAGTAAGTTTCCTCGCGAGATCCTCCCATCCGCCACCTTGTGCCCGGCATCAGCGGGGCATTCGGCCCATGCGCGGGTTCGGTGCGACTGGGCGCTCTCATTTCATTCGCGAAATACTGTCCGGCAGAAGCGCCAAAAGCCGTCCTGAACACCGCAATGAAGGCGCTGGGGCCTGAGTAGCCAAGCAAAAGGCGATATCGCCGACGCTTCGGCCGGCAGCGAGCCACTCCACTACTTTGAGAAGTTTCGCCTGCTGACGCCAGGCGCGGAAACTCATGCCTGTCTCAGATTGGAAATGGCGCTGGAAGCTGCGGGGGACATGGCCGCACGTGATGCAAGCGCATCGAGTGGCCAATCGGCACCCGGTTCGTCCCTGATGTCTGAAGCGATGCTACGGAGGCGCTCGGATGCCGGCGAGGGAAGGGACAGCGGCGCGATCGGACTCGCCTGGAGCTGGCCGAGAATGACCGGGATAAGTCTTTCGGCATGGGCACTGCCGGCGTCCGCGCGAGGTATCTCCAGGAACGCCAGGATAAGTTCGCGTAGGAGTGGCGTCCGGTGCAGCCGGGTTGGTTTCGAAGAAGCGATCACGGCCAAGCAATCGGCGCCACAGCGAGGAGTTTCGCAATGCGGCGCTAGACCTGATCCGCGAACGCTATCTCGATTTTGGCCCGACGCTGGCGCGCGAGAAGTTGATCGAACTGCATCACATCTCGCTCGCCAAGGAGACGTTACGACAATGGATGACAGAGCCGGCATATGGGTCTCGCGACGCGAGCGTAAGAAGCGGGTTTTCCAGCCGCGTGGCCGGCGCGATTGCTTTGGTGAGCTCGTGCAGATCGATGGCTCGCATCACTGGTGGTTGTCTAATCGCATTCCATCCGTCAAGCTGATTTGAGCATTCCTCGACGTTGCCGTCTTGCGGGATGGGAAAGACGGCTAGACTGTTTGGATGGATCTGCCCTCATCGG
>Ga0209256_1000413_pt1 | contig 67123 bp, 62 predicted proteins | sample AraplaCol_mCL_r2_2_FD_184270 | JGI IMG/M metagenome (GOLD analysis project Ga0209256, IMG submission 184270) | Arabidopsis root microbial communities from North Carolina, USA - plate scrape MF_Col_mCL_r2 (SPAdes) (version 3) | ecosystem: Host-associated > Plants > Roots > Endosphere | place...
TGCTGCAGGTGACCTGGTTCAAGTACACGAAGAAGAAGTACGGCGAGGGCCGGCGCATCTTCAAGATGGCGCCGCTGCACCACCACTTCGAGAAGTCGGGCTGGAAGGAGACGCAGGTCGTCATCCGGTTCTGGATCATCACGATGCTGCTGTGCCTGGTGGGCCTGGCCAGCCTGAAGCTGCGCTGATCGGGACGCGACGACGATGACCCCGATCCGCTTCCCCACCCTCTACCAGGACCGGCACGCGTTCGTGCTGGGCCTGGGTGATTCCGGGCTCGCGATGGCGGCCTGGGCCGCGCGCCTGGGCGCGCGCGTGACGGTGTGGGATAGCCGCGAGCAGCCGCCGCAGCTCGCTGCGCTGCGCGAGCGGCTGCCCGAGGCGGCCTTCGTGCATGGCGAGTTCACGCCGGAGCTGCTGGCCTCGATCGATCACAGCTGGGTGCTGCTGAAGAGCCCCGGCCTGTCGCCGCTGGATGCGCGGCTCAAGCCGCTGCTGGCCCGCGCCGAGGAGATCGGCCTGCGCGTGCGCGGCGAGCTGGAGCTGTTCGCGCAGGCACTGGCCGAGCTCAAGACGCTGTACCGCTACGAGCCCGGCGTGCTCGCGATCACCGGCACCAACGGCAAGACGACGACCACCAGCATGACCGCGCTGCTGGTCGAGCGTGCGGGCCGCCGCGTGGCGATGGCCGGCAACATCGGCCCGACGCTGCTGGGCACGTTGAGCGACGCGCTCGACAAGGAGCCGATGCCGCAGCCCAAGGAGGCCGAGATCGAGGCCGTCGTCGACCTGGCGGTCGAGGCGGTGAGCGCAGCCCCGGGCTCGGACGCGGCCGAGGTGCCGAACGCCGAGGCGCTGCTGGCGCCGGTCGATGCGTCCGCCGAAGCCTCCACGGAAACACCGGCCGAGGCATCCGAGGAGGCGCTGCTCGAAGCGCCGATCGAAGCGACGGCCGATGCGCCGGTCGAAATGCCAATCGAGGCGCCGACGGAAGCGCCCGTCGAGACGCTGGCCGCGCAGGCCCCGGCCGACGAGCGCAGCGCGCTCGAGACCGTGGCCGAGCTGCTCGACGAGCAGCCGCTGCCGATCAAGCCGCCACCGCCCAAGCCGGCGGAATTCGAGGTGCTGCCGCAGGTCTGGGTGCTGGAGCTGTCGAGCTTCCAGCTCGATGGCGTGAAGGGCTTCGAGCCCAGCGCCGGCGCGGTGCTCAACATCACGCAGGACCACCTGGACTGGCACGGCGACATGCCGGCCTACGCGCGGGCCAAGGGCCGCATCTTCGGCGAGCACGGCGTGCTGGTGATCAACCGCGACGATCCCGAGGTCGAAGCGCTGGTGCCCGCGCCGGTCGTGGTGAAGCAGGGCCGGGGCCGGCCCGCCAAAACCGTCGAGCGCGAGGTGGTCCGCTTCGGCCTGGACGCGCCGCGTCGCCCGGGCGACTTCGGCCTGCTGGTCGAGAACGGCATGGCCTGGCTGGTCCGCGCCCGCGAGCAGGAAGAGGAACTCAAGGGCCTGAAGCGCCGCAAGGACGACGAGGACGAGCTGCTGATCCAACGCCTGATGCCGGCCGACGCGCTGCGCGTGCGCGGCCGCCACAACGCGGCCAACGCGCTGGCGGCGCTGGCGCTGGCCTCGTCGATCGGCTGCCCGCTGGCGCCGATGCTGCACGGCCTGCGCGAGTACCGCGGCGAGCCGCACCGCGTCGAGTTCGTCACCGCGATCAAGGGCGTGGACTTCTACGACGACTCCAAGGGCACCAACGTCGGCGCGACCGTCGCGGCGGTGATGGGCCTGGGCGCCGACCGCGCGCCGGCCAAGCTGGTGATGATCCTGGGCGGCGACGGCAAGGGGCAGGACTTCTCCCCGCTGGCCACGCCGATCGCGCTGCATGCGCGCGCGGTGGCGCTGATCGGGCGCGACGCGCCGCAGATCGAGGCGGCGCTCCAGGACAGCGGCGTGCTCATGCATCGCCATGAGTCGCTCGAGGCGGCGACGCACTGGGCGCTCGCGCAGGCGCAGTCCGGCGACAGCGTGCTGCTGAGCCCGGCCTGCGCCAGCCTGGACATGTTCCGCAACTACGCCCATCGCGCCGAGGTGTTCATCGCCACCGTGCGCGAGCTGGCCGAAGACGAGGGCTTCGTCGGATGAGCGCCGCGACCGTCCTCGAGCAGCTCAACGAGCGCGTCCGCGCGCTGCTTTCGCGCCGCCCGGCGACCGCTGGCGGCGCTGGCGGCGTCGACGTGCCGGTGCGCGACTGGGTCTCCACCTCCGCCGGCCAGCCCACCCGCATCCTCGGCTTCGACCTGACGCTGGTCTGGGTCGTGCTGGCGCTGCTGGCGCTGGGCCTGCTGATGGTCTATTCGGCGTCGATCGCGCTGCCGGACAACCCCAAGTTCGCGAAGTACGCGCCGATGCACTTCTTCGTGCGGCAGAGCCTGTTCATCGCGATCGGCCTGCTGGCGGGATGGATCACCGTGATGGTGCCGGTGAGCTTCTGGGAGCGCCACGCGCCCAAGATCTTCGTCATCGCGCTGGCGCTGCTGATGATCGTGCTGATCCCGCATGTGGGCAAAGGCGTCAACGGCGCGCGCCGCTGGCTGCCGCTGGGCGTCATGAACTTCCAGCCCTCCGAGCTGGCCAAGCTGGCCATCGCGATGTACGCGGCCAACTACATGGTCCGCAAGATGGAGGTGAAGGAGAACTTCGTGCGCGCCGTGTGGCCCATGGCCGCCGCGCTGGCCTTCACCGGCATGCTGCTGCTGGCCGAGCCGGACATGGGCGCCTTCATGGTGATCGCGGCGATCGCGATGGGCATCCTGTTCCTGGGCGGCGTCAACGGCCGCATGTTCTTCCTCAGCGTGGCGGTGCTGATCGGCGCCTTCGTGCTGATGATCACCTTCAGCGACTTCCGCCGCGAGCGCATCTTTGCCTACCTGAACCCGTGGGACGAGAAGTACGCGCAGGGCAAGGCCTACCAGCTGACGCACTCGCTGATCGCCTTCGGCCGCGGCGAGTTCTTCGGCCAGGGCCTGGGATCCAGCCTGGAGAAGCTGCACTACCTGCCCGAGGCCCACACCGACTTCCTGCTCGCCGTCATCGGCGAGGAACTGGGCTTCATCGGCGTGGCGATCGTGATCTTCGCGTTCTTCTGGCTGTCGCGCCGGCTATTCCACATCGGCCGGCAGGCGGTGGCGCTGGACCGCGTCTTCGCGGGCCTGTATGCGCAGGGCATCGGCATCTGGATGGGCGGCCAGGCCTTCATCAACATGGGCGTGAACCTGGGCGCGCTGCCGACCAAGGGCTTGACGCTGCCGCTGATGAGCTACGGCGGCTCGGCCACCGTCCTGAACTGCATTGCATTGGCGATCTGCGTGCGAATCGATATCGAGAACCGACAGTTGATGCGAGGGGGGAGGGCATGAGTACTCGCCACCTCGTCGTGATGGCCGCCGGAACGGGCGGGCATGTGATTCCGGGGCTTGCGGTCGCAGCTGAAATGCAGCGTCGCGGCTGGACCGTCTCCTGGCTCGGCACCGAGGCCGGCATGGAGAACAAGCTGGTGCCGCCGTCGGGTCTGCCGATGGACCGGTTGTCCTTCGCCGGCCTGCGCGGCAAGGGCCTGAAGCACTCGCTGCTGGGCGTCGTGCGGCTGTTCAAGGCCTTCGCGCAGAGCGCCAACATCTTCGCCGCCCGCAGGGCCGACGCGGTGCTGGGCATGGGCGGCTATGTCTGCTTCCCCGGCGGCCTGATGGCCTGGGTGATGCGTCGCCCGCTGATGCTGGTGAACGCCGATGCGGCGCTGCTGCTGTCCAACAAGGCGCTGGCGCCGGTGGCGCGCAAGATCGCCTTCGGCTTCGACGGCCTGGCCGCCGCGCAGCAGAAGAAGAGCGTCGTCACCGGCAACCCGGTGCGCGCCGAGATCGAGGATCTGCCCGCGCCCGAGCTGCGCTTCGCCGACCGCAACGGACCGCTGAAGGTGCTGGTCGTGGGCGGCTCGCTGGGCGCGCGCGCGATCAACGACGTGCTGCCGCAGACGCTCGCGCTGTGGGACGAGCACCAGCGCCCGATGGTCACGCACCAGACCGGCGAGGCCAACTTCCCGCTGGTGCAGGCGGCCTACGCCAAGGCCGGCGTGCAGGCCGAGGTCGTGCCCTTCATCACCGACATGGCCACGCGCCTGGCCGAGGCCGACGTGGTGATCTGCCGCGCCGGCGCGGTGACGGTGTCCGAGCTGTGCGCCGCCGGCGTCGCCAGCATCCTGGTGCCGCTGGTCGTCAGCACGACCTCGCACCAGCGCGACAACGCGCAGTACATGGCGCAGCACGGCGCCGGCACGCACCTGCCCCAGGGCGAGCTGAACGCGCAATCGCTCTTCGACCTGTTGCAGCAGCCGCGCGAGCACTGGCTGGCGATGGCCTCGAAGGCGCGCTCGCTGGCGCGTCCGCGCGCGGCCTCGCGCGTGGCCGATGAACTCGAGGCGCTGGTCGCCGCCAAGGGCGCCCGCTCCGGCGGCGCCGGGAACGGAGCGCGCGCATGAAGCACGCCATCCAGCACATCCATTTCACCGGCATCGGCGGTGCCGGCATGAGCGGCATCGCCGAGCTGCTGGCCGCGCAGGGCTACCGCGTCAGCGGCTCCGACCAGGGCGAGAGCGACACCACGCGCCGGCTGCGCGCGCTGGGCGTCGAGGTGCAGATCGGCCATGCGGCGCAGCATGTCGGCGACGCGCAGGTGCTGGTCAAGTCCAGCGCCATCAAGGCCGACAACCCCGAGCTGATGGCCGCCCACCAGCACGGCATCCCCGTCCTGCTGCGCGCGCAGATGCTGGCCGAACTGATGCGGCCGCGCCTGGGCATCGCGGTGGCCGGCACCCATGGCAAGACGACGACGACCTCGCTGCTGACCACGGTGATGCTGCAGGCCGGGCTCGATCCGAGCTACGCGATCGGCGGCCAGTTGCTGGCGGCGGGCGCGAACGCGGCGCTGGGCAGCGGGCCGCACATGGTGGTCGAGGCCGACGAATCGGACGCGTCCTTCCTGCACCTGCTGCCGCAGCTGGCGATCGTCACCAACATCGACGCGGACCACATGGACACCTACGGGCACGACATGGCCCGTCTGCGTCAGGCCTTCGTCGACTTCCTGCACCTGATGCCCTTCTGGGGCGCCGCGGTGCTGTGCGGCGACGACGCCGGCGTGCGCAGCATCGTGCCGATGGTGTCGCGCCCGGTGGTCCTGTACGGACTGGGCGAGGACAACGCGGTGCGCGCGACCGAGGTGAGCGCCGAGGCCGGCGGCGGCATGCGCTTCACCGCGCTGCGCCGCGACCGCCAGGGCCGCGAGCTGCCCGCGCTGGACGTGCGGCTGCGCCTGAACGGGCAGCACAACGTGCTGAACGCGCTGTCGGTGATCGCGATGGCGATGGAACTGGGCCTGGACGATGCCGCGCTGCTGCAAGGCCTGGCGACCTTCGGCGGCGTGGGCCGGCGCTTCCAGTCCTATGGCGAGCTGCCGGTGGCGGCGGCCGATGGCGTCGCGGGCACCGCGCTGCTGATCGACGACTACGGCCATCACCCGGTGGAGATGCAGGCGGTGCTGCAGGCCGCGCGCGGCGCCTATCCCGGCCGCCGCCTGCTGCTGGCCTTCCAGCCGCATCGCTACACCCGCACCCGCGACTGCTTCGAGGCCTTCGCCGAGGTGCTGTCGCAGGCCGACGGCGTGCTGCTGACCGAGATCTATGCCGCCAGCGAGTCCCCGCTGCCCGGCATCAGCGGCGAAAGCCTGGCGCGCGCGGTGTCGGACCGCGGCACCGCGGCCGGCTTCGTCGGCGACTGGCAGGGACTGCCGCAGGCGATCGCCCACCAGGCGCGCGCCGGCGATGTGGTGATCGTGATGGGGGCCGGCTCGATCGCCGCCGTTCCCGCGCGCACCGTTGAACTCATGACGAAGGGAGGCCGCGCATGACCGCAGACCTCGACACCCACTCGACGCTCTCTCAGCAGCTGGCCATCGGCCGCATCGACGCCAAGGCGCTCGGCAAGGTGGCCGTGCTCTTCGGCGGCGACTCGGCCGAGCGCGAGGTCTCGCTGATGTCGGGCAGCGGCGTGCTGGCCGCGCTGCAGTCCGAAGGCGTCGATGCGCACGCCTTCGATCCGGGCGAGCGCAACCTGCTCGAGCTCAAGGCCGAAGGCTTCCAGCGCGCCTTCATCGCGCTGCACGGCCGCCACGGCGAGGACGGCACGGTGCAGGGCGCGCTCGAGCTGATGGGCATCCCCTACACCGGCTCCGGCGTGATGGCCTCGGCCATCGCGATGGACAAGATCACGACCAAGCGCGTCTGGCTGGCGGACCAGCTGTCCACGCCGCGCTGGGTGAGCCTGCGGCGCGACGAGCTGCAGCGCGAGCGCGTGCGCACCGTGCCGGACGAACTCGGCCTGCCGGTCTTCGTCAAGCCGCCGCACGAGGGCTCGTCGATCGGCGCGACCAAGGTGATGGGGTATTCGGACATGCAGGCGGCGGTCGAGCTCGCGGCCAGGTACGACGCCGAGGTGTTGTGCGAGGAGTTCGTCGACGGCGCCGAACTGACCTGCCCGGTGCTGGGCGAGGGCGCCGGCGCCATCGCGCTGCCGGTCATCGAGATCCGGGCCGAAGGCGGCAACTACGACTACCAGAACAAGTACTTCACCGACACCACGCAATACCTCGTCGGCCAGTTGCCGCCCGAGGAGCAGGCCCGGGTGCAGCAGCTGGTGCTGGCCGCCTACCGCTCGCTGGGCGCGCGCGGCTGGGGGCGGGTCGACGTGATGCGACGCAGGTCCGACGGCCAGCTCTTCCTGCTCGAGATCAACACCTCGCCGGGCATGACCTCCCACTCGCTGGTGCCCAAGGCGGCCGCGGCCGTCGGCATCTCCTATCCCAAGCTGTGCCTGTACCTGCTGTCGCAGGCGCGGCTGGACAGCCAGGCCTGAACGCCGGCTGACAGGACACCCCCCGAGTCACCGTCACCACCCCCATGGGCGCCACCTTCACCCACACCGCCAGCCCGCTGCCGCCGGACATCCGAGTGATGAACGGGGTGGCCGGCCTGCTGCTGCTCGCCGTGGCGCTGGCCGCGGCGGCGGTGGGGGTGCATTGGCTGGCGCGGCAGCCGGCGTTCTCGATCAAGTCCATCACCGTCGAGGGCGACGTGAGCCGCAACAGCAGCGCGTCGCTGCGGGCGAACGCGCTGCCGCGGCTGTCGGGCAACTTCCTGACGATGAACCTGCAGCAGGCGCGCGCCGCCTTCGAGGCCGTGCCCTGGGTGCGTCATGCGACGGTGCGCCGCGTCTGGCCGCTGCACCTCGTCGTGGCGCTCGAGGAGCACCGCCCCGCCGCCTATTGGGAAACCAAGGCCGAGAACGCCGATGCCGACAGCGATGCGGTCGTCGATACCCGGCTGGTCAACAGTTTCGGCGAGGTCTTCGAGGCGAATCTGGGCGATGTCGAGGACGAGGACCTGCCGACCCTGGCCGGACCGGCCAAATCGTCGGCGGCGATGCTCGCGATGTGGCGCCAGCTCGATCCCATGACCCACGGGAAACTGGATGAAGGGGTGGCCCGGCTGGATTTGTCGGGTCGCGGTTCCTGGAAGGCCACGCTGGAAAAGGGAGCGGTCGTTGAACTCGGCCGGGGCAGCGAGGCTGAAGTCGTGGCCCGGTTTGGCCAGTTCATCGCCAGCATTCCGCAGATCACCGCCCGCTACCGCACGTCGCTGGTATCGGCGGACCTCCGCCACGAATCCGGATATGCGGTCCGGCTCGCCGGCGTGACGACGGTTACCACTGCGCCCAAGGGCGCCAAGAAGAATTGAGGACAGGCATGGCCAAGGAATACAAGGATTTGGTCGTCGGGTTGGACATCGGCACCGCCAAGATCATGGCGGTGGTGGCCGAGGTGATGGGGGACGGCCAATTGCGCATCGCCGGCCTGGGCGTGGCGCCCAGCCATGGCCTGAAACGCGGCGTCGTGGTGAATATCGACGCCACCGTCCAGTCCATCCAGCAGGCGCTGAAAGAGGCCGAAATGATGGCCGACTGCCGGATTTCGAGGGTTTACACCGGGATTACCGGCAGCCATATCCGCGGCCAGAACTCGACCGGCATGGTCATCGTGCGCGACAAGGAAGTGACGCCGGTGGATGTCGCCCGGGTGGTGGAAACCGCCAAGGCCATCAATATCCCGAACGACCAGCGGCTGTTGCTGGTGGAACCGCAGGAATTCGTGATCGACGGCCACGAGGTCAAGGAGCCGATCGGCATGAGCGGCGGCCGGCTGGAGGTCAAGGTCCATATCGTGACCGGCGCCCAGAGCGCGGCGGAAAACATCGTCAAGTGCGTCCGCCGCTGCGGGCTGGAGGTGGAGCAGCTCGTGCTGAACCCGAGCGCCTCCAGTTTGGCTGCACTTACTTCCGACGAGCGGGACCTGGGCGTGGCGCTGGTCGACATCGGCGCCGGCACCACCGACGTGGCGATCTTCACCGGCGGATCGATCCGCCATACCGCGGTGATTCCGATTGCCGGCGACCTGATTACCAGCGATATCGCGATGGCGCTGCGCACCCCGACCAAGGACGCGGAGGAAATCAAGGTCGAGCATGGCGTGGCCAAGCAATTGCTGGCCGATCCCGCCGATCAGGTCGAAGTCCCGGGTTTGGGCGACCGGGCGCCGCGCATGCTTTCCAAACAGGCACTGGCCGGGGTGATCGAACCGCGCGTGGAGGAAATCTTCTCGCTCGTGCACCAGGTCATCCGGGATTCCGGCTACGAGGAACTGCTGTCCTCGGGCATCGTGCTGTCGGGCGGTTCATCGGTCATGCCGGGCATGGTCGAACTGGCCGAGGACATTTTCCTGAAACCGGTGCGCCGCGGAAATCCGACTTACGGCGGCGCGCTGTTCGACATGGTTGCCAATCCCCGTTCGGCGACCGTGATGGGATTGTTGGAGGAAGCGCGGCTCTCGCGCACACGGGGATTCAAGGCGGCGCAGCAGGCGGGTTCCGTGAAGACCCTGTTCGGCCGCGCGAAAGACTGGTTCCTGGGAAATTTCTAAGAAGCCGGAACTCATCGGCTCACGCTTTCTTTACGACGTTCGAGGGTTTTGCCCCCTAAAAAAGGGCCGATCCCACTTCTATTTTGCTGATGGCAACTGCACAATATGGACAGGAGGTTTGATATGGCGATCGAGATGATCGAAGAGTTTGATCAGGGCACCCAGATCAAGGTGATCGGCGTGGGCGGCGGCGGCGGCAACGCGGTCGAGCACATGATCAGCCAAGGTGTCCAGGGCGTGGAATTCATCGTGGCCAACACGGATGCCCAAGCCCTGAATCGCTCCAAGGCCGATCAACTCCTGCAACTGGGCCATACCGGCCTGGGCGCCGGCGCGAAACCCGAGGTCGGCAAATCGGCCGCCGAGGAAGCGGAAGCCCGCATCCGCGAATCCATCACCGGCGCGCACATGCTGTTCATCACCGCCGGCATGGGCGGCGGCACCGGCACCGGCGCGGCGCCGGTGATCGCGCGCGTGGCCAAGGAGATGGGCATCCTGACCGTCGGCGTGGTCACCAAGCCGTTCGAGTTCGAAGGCAACCGCCGTGGCAAGGCCGCGGACCTGGGCCTGCAGGAGCTCGAGGCGAATGTCGATTCGCTGATCGTCGTGCTCAACGACAAGCTGCTGGAAGTGCTGGGCGACGACGTCACGCAGGACCAGGCCTTCGCGCACGCCAACGACGTGCTGAAGAACGCGGTCGGCGGCATCTCCGACATCATCCACATGCCGGGCCTGGTCAACGTCGACTTCGAGGACGTGAAGACCGTGATGAGCGAGCCGGGCAAGGCGATGATGGGCACGGCCGTCGCGGCCGGTCCGGACCGCGCGACCAAGGCCGCCGAAGGCGCCGTGGCCTGCCCGCTGCTGGAAGGCATCGATCTGTCCGGCGCGCGTGGCGTGCTGGTGCTGATCGCGGCGAGCCGCAACAACTTCAAGCTGGCCGAGAGCCGCAACGCGATGACCGCGATCAAGCGCTACGCCGCTGAAGATGCGCACATCATTTACGGCACCGCCTACGACGAATCGCTGGGCGACCAGCTGCGCGTCACCGTGATCGCGACCGGCCTGAGCCAGCGTTCCGCGGCGCGCCAGCAACCGCAGCTCGTCGTCCAGCAGCCGCAGCTGCGCACCGGCACCGACAACATGCCGGTGCTGACGCAGCCGGTGGTGATGCCGGGCAGCGCCGCCGCGCAGGGCGCGCCGGCTGCCGCGCCGATGACGGCTTCGGACTTCGGCGGCATGAGCGTGCCGAGCGTGTGGCGCCACGGCCGCACCGCCGCCGCGAAGGTGGAGGCGCTGTCGTCCAACGGCATGGACGAGATCGAGATCCCGGCCTTCCTGCGCAAGCAGGCGGACTGAGACCGACCTCTTTCTCGAACGCCATCAGCTTGAAGGCCATGTCCCCTCGCGGGGGCATGGCCTCTTTTGCTTTTCGGAAGGCGGAACGACGGCGTCGCTGCGCCCCCATCCTTCGGGGGGAGGCTGTTGCAATTGAACGCTCGTGCCGCTGCGTGAACTTCGGCACACTGGCGCCCGATCACAAGACAGAGCAAGTGCATGGTCCAGGGCGAGGATGGAATGTCGGCGGCGAGTGGGCCGGTCGCGCGGGCGCGGCGGGCACGGATGTCGCGTTCCTCGAAGCCGTCGATCCTGACGACGGCCATGGTGCCGTCCATGGCGTCGTTCCTCTTGCTCATGGTCTTCGCGCTGATGCTCGCGGCGCCGGCCACGGCGTGGTCTCAAGCGCGTGGCGCGAGTGGCGGTCAGGTCGGTCCACCGGGCGATGCCGAAGGCGCGACGCGAACCGCCCCGGGCGGCCCGGCCTCGAACGGGACGGCCTCGACCGCGATGCCGCTCACCGGGGCGACGCGTGACACGCACGCCACGCGAGCGTCGCCCCTGGGGCCGGCGCGGCCGGTGCCCGACAGCGGGCCGGCCGCTGGCGCCCAGCGCGCGACCGAGGCCGAGGTCGCCACCAGCGAGTGGACCCAGGACCAGCTGAAGGCCTGGTGGCGCGCGCTGCGCGTCATGGACGGACAGGACGGCGCGTTGCCGCAGGCGCTGCTGCCGCCGTCGGACCCCGCCGCCTGGCAACCCGTGCGGCTGCCCGAATTCCAGCAGCGCGAGGCGACCACCACCACCGGCGCCGCCCCGCGCTTCCAGATGCGCTGGTACCGCCTGCGCTACGCGGCGCCCAACGGGCGCTGGCCCACCAGCGTCGCGCTGTACATGCCGCGCCTGGTGGCGCTGGCCGCAGCGGTGCTGGTCAAGACCGACGACGGCTGGCGACCGGTCTTCGACAACCAGTCCGGCGCGCGCGAGCAATGGGTGCGGCCCTTGTGGGTGGTGCTGCCGGCGGCGCTGACCGAGATCCAGCAGGCGCGCGAGATCGAGGTGGTCATCGCCGTGCCGGTGATGCAGGCCGGTTATTACTCGGTGTCCAGCGTCTGGCTGGGCGCGCGCGAGGACCTGGAGCCGCGCCACGATCGCCGCTGGGTGCTGCAGATCGGCGTGCCGCAGGCCACCGGGCTGACGCTGGTGACGCTGGGGCTGTTCGCGCTGCTGCTCTGGTTCAAGCGCCGCGAGGATTCCTCCTACCTGCTGTTCTCGCTGGCCACCGTCGCCTGGCTGGTCCGCAACCTGCATTACCACCTGGACCTGCCGCGCACCCGCGACGCGCTCGAGTGGTTCTGGTGGGTGACCCATGCCTCGATGTCGTGGGTGATGCTGCTGACCTTCCTCTTCGCGCTGCGCTTCGCGCGGCAGCGCTTCGCGCGCTTCGAACGCGGCATGGCGCTGTTCGTGCTGGTGTCCAGCCTGGCGTCGATGCCGCTGTGGGGGCGCGGCTTCGACGCCCTGGTGCTGCTGCACATCTGCAATGCGGTGGTGGGCCTGGCGGGCACCGCCTTCGTGGCGAGCGTCGCCTGGCGCCAGGGCACGCGCGAGCTGCGGGTGATGGCGGCGGCGCTGGTGATCGGGGTGGCGCTTGGCGTGCACGACCTCGGCCTGCTGGCGGGCTGGTGGTGGCCGGAGCATGTCTACCTGATGCCGTTCGCGACGCTGGTGATCCTGGCCAGCTTCCTGTATGCGGTGCAGTACCGCTACATCGAGGCGCTGCGCCAGGTCGAGCGCGCCAACGAGGACCTGGCGCAGCGGCTGGAGGAACGCAGCGTCGAGCTGCGCGCGCAGCACGACAAGCTGCGCGAGGTCGAGCGCCAGCAGGCGCTGCTGCTGGAGCGGCAGCGGATCATGCAGGACATGCACGACGGGCTGGGGTCCTCGCTGCTGTCGGCGATGGTCGCGGTGGAGCAGGGCACGATGCCGCAGGAGCAGGTGGTGGACGTGCTGCGCGAATGCGTGGATGACCTGCGGCTGGTGATCGATTCGCTGGAGCCGGTCGGCCACGACCTGGTGTCGCTGCTCGCGACGATGCGCTACCGGCTGGGCAAGCGGCTGCAGCTGGGCGGCCTCAAGCTGGAATGGGACGTGCACGACCTGCCGCCGCTGGAGTGGCTGGAGCCGCCCGACGCGCTGCATGTGCTCCGCCTGATGCAGGAGGCGCTGACCAACGCGCTCAAGCATGCGCGGGCGTCGCGGGTGCGGGTGGTCACGCGCGACCTGGGCAGGCGCGTGGAGATCCGGGTCGAGGACGACGGCGAGGGCTTCGACGTCGGCACGATTTCACAGGGGCGCGGCCTGCGTGGCCTGCAGCGCCGGGCGAAGGTGCTGGGCGGGTCCCTGCGGGTGGACAGCAGCCCGGGGCACGGCACGGTGGTGACGCTGCGCTTGCCGGTGGCGCGCGCGGACCATGAGGCCGTCGTCCAGCAGGGTTGACCCCGATTTGGGAGAATGCCGCCCATGCTCAAGCAACGCACCATCAAATCGCTGACCCGCGCGGTCGGGGTCGGCATCCACAGCGGCCAGAAGGTGGAGATCACCTTGCGGCCCGCGGCGCCCGGCACCGGCATCGTGTTCCGTCGGGTGGACCTGGCCCAGCCGGTCGACATCCCGGTCAACACGCACAGCGTCTGCGACACGCGCATGGCCACGACGATCAGCCCCGGCGGCGATCCCGGCCAGCCCAAGGTGCAGACGATCGAGCACCTGCTGTCGGCTTGCGCGGGCCTGGGCATCGACAACCTGCTGATCGACATCAACGCCGACGAGGTGCCGGTGCTGGACGGGTCGGCGGCGAGCTACGTCTTCCTGCTGCAGAGCGCGGGCATCGAGCTGCAGAACGCGCCCAAGCAGTTCCTGCGGGTGAAGAAGCCGGTGGAGGTGCGCAAGGGCGAGGGCAAGAGCCTGATGTGGGCGAAGCTGGTGCCGCATCACGGCTACACGCTGAGCTTCCAGATTGAGTTCGACAACCCGGCGGTGTCGGCGACGGGCCAGCATTACGTGTTCGACATGGGCAGCGGCCAGTACAAGCGCGAAATCGCCCGGGCGCGCACCTTCGGCATGACCAAGGACATCGAGCTGATGCGCTCGCGCGGGCTGACGCTGGGCGGCAGCATGGACAACGCGATCGTGGTGGACGACTACCGGGTGTTGAATGCGGAAGGGCTGCGCTACGACGACGAGTTCGTGAAGCACAAGATCCTGGACGCGATCGGCGACATGCAGGTGGTGGGACATCCGCTGCTGGCGGCGTACACCTCGTTCAAGGGCGGACATGCGCTGAACAACCTGCTGCTGCGCGAGCTGCTGGCGGACGCGGAAGCGTACGAGATCGTGACCTTCGAGGACGAGCGCGACGCGCCCGCGGGGTTCGCGGAGTTGGCGCCGGCGTGGTGATGTTGCGCTGAGGCGACTGGGGACGCATGCCGTTGAGTCAGAGCCAGCTGCAGAAGCTGGGCAAGCGACTGAAAGCGTGCGTCACCGCGGCCGATCTGAGGTTGCTGGATGACTACCGGCGCTCATTCCTCGCAGCGAGCGCGGCGGTAGCGGAAGCGGTCCATGCGTCGACCGGGTTCGAGGCCTCGCAGCGACCGGCCAAAAGCACGCAAGCGATCCTGGAAAAACTGCAGCGCCAGACCACACACCTGGGACAGATCCAGGACATCGCGGGTTGCCGCATCACCGTGCCGGACATGGTGGCGCAGACCCGGGCGTTGCATGCCCTGCTGGAACGCTTCCCCGAAGGCGCGGTGAAGGATCGTCGCGTGGTGCCCAGTCATGGATACCGCGCTGTGCATGTCGTGGTGAAGCACGGCACCTGTCGCGTGGAGATTCAGATCCGGACGGCGCTCCAGAACCGCTGGGCGCTGCTGTCGGAACGAATGGCGGATCGATTCGGCAATGCCGTCAAGTACGGCGGTGGTCTTGATGAAGTCCAAGGCTTGCTGCAAGACGCTTCGCAGTGCGTCGCGGAGGTTGAGGCCTTCGAAACCGAGTTCGCTCAACTTGAGGCCTCATTGCCCCATGAGCTTGCGGGCGATGCCACGCGGGTGAGTCAAAGTGCGGCGAAGATCGAGGAGCGACTGAGGCACGCGCGTCAGCGGCTCAACGATTTCATGCTGAGCATTCCGGAACGATTGGAGCTCCGATGATTTTTCTGGTGCATTACGACCGCCGCGCACAGCAACTGCTGCGGTTCGACAAGTACGACGATGCGGATCACGTCCGTGCCGCGGATGATCGGCTGGATCTGGAGTTGAGCCTTCTAGGCAGCGATCGTGAGAACGAGATCGTGCTGTTCAGCGCGGCGAGCGAGGCGGCGCTGCGGGTGAGCCACGCGCGTTACTTCTATTCGCTCGAAGAGTTGGCGATAGCGGCCGCCCAATCGCAAGGGCCGATGCCATGCTGATCGTCCGCACCGTCATCGCGCTGCTGCTCGTGGCGGGGCTGCTGTGCTTCGCGCTCTACATCGCCACCAAGCGCCCGGTCTGGCGCCGCCGCGCGATTCTGCTGATCAAGTGGACCGTGATCGCGGGCATCGGCGCGTTCTCGGTGCTGATCCTGGAGCGGTTGATCCTGCTGGTGTGAGCGGGTCGCTCATCGAAGCAGGTGGGCGCATCAGTACATCGTTGTTCGAAGCGCCTCGAACTCCCAGCGCAGAAAACGGCCGAGCCCAACCATGTCTGGGAACAGGACCTTCGCGCTGATTCCCTTTTCTTCGGCCAGGAACTGCAGAATGTCCTTCTTGCGATCGCCCTTGATGAGGTGCCGCCCAAGGTAATTCCCTGGATGGTTGCGACCCTGGCGCCGCGTGGCAAGGAGCCAAAGTAAGCCAGCATGGTCCACCGTCGCGTTGTCGCTCGCCGTTAACCGTCCCTTTTGTGCAAGTAGGCGGGCGTTAGGTAGCGGCGCAATCAGAGTGAGAAGCGGCATTCCGAGCCTTTCGATGTACTCGCCAGGCTTCTTTCCGATGGCCGCCGCGAGTCGCTCCTGAGCCGCGGCGGTGGAGACTCCGAGGTCGCTGTAGTCCAGAAGTGAGCTATCGAAGAACCAGAGCTCGGCATCCGCTTTGGGGCTGGAGGCGCAGGCGAAGTAGGCCGCAACCCAAATGCTCTCGGACCAGTCGAGAAGGCGGCTTGGCACCTCGTAGTGCTGCATCAAACTCAGGATTTCAATGTCTGTCTGCCGCGCCACGGCCTCGGTGGTGGGCATGTTTGAAGGCAGCGAATCGAGCTCGCAATAGTGAGTTCGGAAGTTCTTGATGAGGCGACGCTCAAGCATCACGGCCACTTCGTGCGCGCCGGCCTGGGTAGCCCTTGCTAAGGTCGGGTTGAGGTTTGCGTGCGGTTCGGCTTGACCGCGGAATAGCATCGGCCCTTGCCGGGCGTTCAGCCCCTCAAGATGGCCGGCCCACGTCAGCAAATCGGAGGGCGATGCGATGGTGGCTCGCGTGAGGTCGGTGAGATTCATCTCTGTTGCGGTCCGGCGATCGTTCTTGCGCTGTAAGTCTAGAGGCTGTGTAGACGGGGCAACCGCACCGCAGTCGCGTCAGCACCGCGCACTCACCCCCCTACTGCGGGGGATTCACCCATGAGGGGACGAGCAAGATGATCGGCGCGAGCAGGTCCGCTACTCAGATCAACGTCTTGATGGCGTTGAGAGCGACAAGCAGAATCCGTCCTGCCCTTTGAGGCCATTCCTAGCTTCCAGCCCTTCGGGGAACCTTCTGGAAACCCGCCCTTCGAGGCCCTCGGAAGCCCGGTCGAAAGACCGGGCTTCTGTCGTTTCAGCCGCGACTCGGCCCCGCCCCGCTCACTCCTCCAGCGCCTGCAGCTGCACCAGGCGCTGGTAGATGCCGCCTTCGATCGCCATCAGCGCCTCGTGCGTGCCGCGTTCGGACAGGCGGCCGTGGTTGAGCACCACGATCTGGTCGGCATCGCGGATCGTCGACAGGCGGTGCGCGATCGCGATCACCGTCACGCGGCCGCGCAGCGCGCGCAGTGCCTCGCCGACCTGCGCCTCGGTCGCGCTGTCGATGTTGGCCGTCGCCTCGTCGAGCAGCAGGATGCGCGGATTCCCGGCCAGCGCGCGTGCCAGCGCGATCAGCTGCTTCTGTCCGGTGGACACCGCCAGCCCCCCGTCGCCGAGCCGGCTGTCATAACCCTGCGGCAGCGCGCTCAGGAAGTCGTGCGCCCGCGCCGCGCGAGCCGCCGCCTCGAGCTGCTCGTCGGGGATCGCCCGGCCCATGCGGATGTTGTCGCGCACGCTGCCGGCGATCAGGTAGGGCTCCTGCGGCACCAGACCGAGCGCCTCGTGGAAGGTCTCGTCCGGCAGCTGGGCCAGCGGCTGGCCGTCGATCAGGATGCGGCCCTGCTGCGGTTGATAGAAGCGCAGCAGCAGCGCCAGCAGCGTCGACTTGCCCGAGCCCGTGTGGCCCGCGATGCCGACGAAGCTGCCGGCGGGGATGTCCAGGTCCAGGTCGCGCAGCACCGGCTGCTCCGGCGTGTAGGCGAAGTGCAGGTGCTCGAAGCGGATCGCGCCGGCGCCGACCACCAGGTCCGGTCGGTGCGAGCGCGGCTCGGACGGCTCGCGCAGCAGCGCCCGCACCCGCGACGCCGCCACCAGCGCCTGCTGCAGCTGGCTGAACTGCATCGTGATCTGGATCAGCGGCTCGACGACCCGGGCGATGTAGGCCAGGAAGGCGTAGAGCAGGCCGACCTCCATCCCCGACAGCTCGCGCTGCCCGAAGCCGTAGATCACCGTCACGATCAGCAGCACGTTGAGCAGGTCCAGCGCCGGCCGCAGCAGCCAGGCATTGGCGCGCAGTTCCTGCACGCGCGCCTGCAGCTGAGCCTGGTTGGCCGTCTCGTAGCGCGCGGCGAAGCGCTGCGCGGCGCCGGCCGACTGCAGCATCGCCATGCCGGCCATGCTCTCGGCCATCTGCGCGTTGAGCTCGGCCCGCAGCGCCCGCGCCTTCTGCACCGGGCCGCTGCTGGCGCGCTGGTAGAGCCAGATGATCCCGGAGCTCGCCGGCACCAGCGCCAGCACGATCAGCATCAGCCGCCAGTCCAGCCAGGCCATCGCGACCAGCGCGCCGGCCACGACGATGGTCGAGTCCAGCATCACGAACAGCACCTGCCGGTACAGGTTGTTGACCGCGTCCGTGTCGTTGGTGATGCGGCTCAGCAGCTGGCCGGTGATGCTGCGGTCGAAGAAGGCCATCGGCTGCGCCAGCACATGGGCGTAGACCTGCTCGCGCAGGCGCAGCACCGAGCGCTGCGCGACCGCCGCCATGCGCCGCAGCTGCGCGTAGCGCAGCAGACTCGCGGCCCAGCCGGCCAGCAGCATCGCGCCCAGCAGCAGCGCCATCGGGCCGAGCGAGAAATCGCGCGGCAGCACGTGGGCGTCGATGAAGTGCTTGCCGAGGATGGGCCCGATGGCCTCGAGCGCGGCCGCCACGACCAGCCAGCCCAGGCCCTTGGCCAGGCCGCGGCGCTCCGGTGCGGCGGCCTGCGCGAGCAGCGCCAGCGCCTCGCGCGGCGAGTGGCGGTCGGGCTGCGTCTTGCTGTCCGTGCCGGACGCGGTCTCAGGCGGCGTCAAGGCTGGCCTCCAGTTGTTGATAACGCCATTGGCCGGCGTACCAGCCGCCCAGGGCGATGAGGTCCTCATGCCGGCCGCGCTCGACGATCCGGCCCTGCTTCAGCACGACGATCTCGTCGGCCTCCATCACCGCCGAGAGCCGGTGGCTGACGATCGCCAGGCTGCGCTCCGGATGGCGCTCCCGCAACTCGCGCCAGTGGTCCAGGATCTGCGTCTCGGTGCCGCTGTCCACGGCCGACAGCGCGTCGTCCAGCAGCAGCACCGGCGCCTGCGCCAGCAGCGCCCGCGCGATCGCGACGCGCTGGCGCTGGCCGCCGGACAGCGTCACGCCGCGCTCGCCGACCAGCGTGTCGTAGCCCTGCGGCAGGCGCGCGATGTCGTCATGGACGGCGGCCAGCTCGGCCACCGCCAGGATCTGCTCGCGCGTCGCGTCCGGGCGCGCGAGCCCGATGTTGTCCGCCACCGAGGCCGAGAACAGGAAGGGCTCCTGCGGCACCCAGGCCAGCCCGCGCCGCAGTGCGTCGAGCCGGATCTCCGGCGCGGGCACGCCGCCCAGGCGCACCGCGCCGACATCCGGTTCGTACTGCCGGAGCAGCAGCCGCAACAGCGTCGACTTGCCCGAGCCCGTCGCGCCGACGATGCCCAGCGTGCGGCCCGGCGGCAGCGTCAGCGTGATGTCCTCGAGCGCCGGCTGCGCCATGCCGGGATAGCGGAAGGACACGCGGTCCCAGGCGATGTCCGCCTGCGCGGGCAGCTCGCGCGTGCCGGTGTCGACGAGGCCGGCCGGTGCGTCGAGCACCGGCTGCAGCCGCGACCACGCGGCGCGGCCGCGCTCCAGCAGCGACAGCACCCAGCCCGCCGCGAACATCGGCCAGATCAGCTGGCCCAGGTACATCGTGAAGGCGGTCAACTGGCCGATGGTGATCAGGTTTGTGCCGACCAGCCACGCGCCCACGCCCAGCGCGATCACCGTGGCCGCGCCCAGAGACAGGCCGACGGCGGGTTCGAACATCGCCTCCCAGCGCTGCGCCTGGTAGGCGGCCGCGCCGGCGTCGCGCGCGAGCTCGCCGAACTGCGCGCGGCTGCGCCGCACGAGGCCCAGCGCCCGCACGGTGCGCACGCCGGCGAGGCTGTCCTGCACCTGCTGGTTCAGCGCGGAGAAGCGAGTCAGCGAATCGGACCAGGCGACATGGACCTGCGTCGAGATGCGCCAGAACGCGTAGGCCATGAAGGGGAAGGGCACCAGCGCGGCGAGGCCCAGGCGCCAGTCGACGCCGATCGTCATCATCCCGAGCACCAGGATCAGCGTCAGCGAGCCGTCGAAGGCGGCCAGCAGCGCCTCGCCGGCGGCCATCTCGATGGCGTCGACGTCGTTGGTGGCGAGCGCCATCAGGTCGCCGGTGCGCTGGGCGTGGAAGAAGGCCGGCCCCTGGCGCGTCAGCTGGGCGTAGAGGCGGGTGCGCAGCTGCCGGCCGAGTTCATAGGCGGTGCGGAACAGCGCCAGGCGCCAGCCCACGCGCAGCAGGTAGATCGCCAGGCCGGCGAGCACCAGCAGGCCCAGCTGGACGATCAGGTCCCAGCCGGCGAGGCGGTGCGCGACCAGCGCGTCCACGACATGGCCCACCTGACGCGGGATCCAGACCGTCAGGACGGCGATGGTGCTGAGCATCAGCGCGCTGGCGGCATAGGGCCGCCAATGGCCGCGGATGTGGCCGGCGATCAGGCGTGTGAGCGACATGGCGGCGCATTGTGCCCGCCGGACTTTTCATGCCGAAAGGTCAGGGCGATGAGGCCGCGCGGGCAATCATGCCCATGCGGGCATGGACCAGGTCGGCGAGCACGCGCAGGCGTCTCTCGTCGAAGTTGCCGCTGAGCGCGTAGGCCAGCTTGCCGTCGATCCAGTACAGGCTGCGCGTCGTGCTGCCGCCCTCGGTGCGCTGCGTCAGGCGGAAGGCGACCGGGGCTTCCGGTGATGCCGCGCCGGTGCTGACGTACAGCGTGAAGCGCTCGCCGGCGTCGTTCTCGTACATGAACTGCGCGCGGGCCAGCGCGCCGCCGACGGAGGGGTCGTCGCTCGCGGGCAGCAGGCGGCCGCCGACCAGCTTCCAGCCGTAATCGCGCAGCACCGGGGTGTACAACTGCGCGCCCAGGCGCTTGCTCAGCCATTGGACGAGGTGGTCCGCCTGGTCGGCACCGACCTCGACGGGGTGGCGCTTTTCCGGCTGGTAGACGGCGTGGGCGATGGCGGCGTCGCGGACGTATTCGGGGACGGTTGGATCGCGGCCCGCCGCACGCGCGGCGGCTTGGGCGGCGGCCTGCGCGGCGGCCTGCTGCTTGCCCTGCCACCAGCCGTGACCGCCCCAGCCGCCCGCGGCACCCGCGCCCAGGCCCAGCGCCAACAGCAGCGCGGCGGCCCAGGCGCGCGGCCAGGGGGGGGAGGGCGAGGCGACGACGGCGGCCGTGGCCGGCGGGTGCAGCGCGGCGCTCAGGCGCGAGGGCACCGGTTCGTCGAGCCAGTCGCGATGCAGCGCCTGCAGGGCTTCGCGTTGCTCGCGCCAGGCCAGTACCCGCTGGGCGGCGCGCGGCTGGCGCAGCAGCCGGTCGGCGACTTCGGCGGCGTGGGAGGGCTCGAGTTGCCCGTCCACGTAGGCGTGGAGCGTGGCGTCGTCGAGTTCGTGGTCGTCGTGCGTCATGGCGGGGCGCTCATTTCACCACTCGCAGCGGGGGCCGGGCCGGCGCGACGCCGTCCATCGACTGCCGCAGCCGCTCCCGCGCGCGGGACAGTCGCGACATCACCGTGCCCACCGGCACGTCCAGCACCTGGGCGGCGGCCTGGTAGCTGAGTTCCTCGACACAGACCAGCAGCAGGATCTCGCGCGAGGCGGCGGGCAGCGCGGCCAGCGCCCGCTCGAGGTCCAGGCGCAGGGCCACCTGCTGCTGCGGTTCATGGACCAGCGGCTGCGGCGTGTCCTCGTCGTCCAGCGAGTCGTGCAGCGCCTCGCGGGCATCGCGGCGCTGGTTCAGGTAGAGGCGATGCATCAGCGTCAGCAGCCAGTTGCGCAGCGCATCCAGGCGCGTGGGGCCGGGCTCGGCATGGAACAGCGCGCCCTTGCGGGCCGCGCGTTCGAGCGTGTCCTGGAGCAGGTCGTCCGCCCGCGCCGCGTCGCCGCACAGCAGCCGCGCGTGGCGGCGCAGGCGCGGCAGCAGCGGCAAGGCTTCGTCGAGGACGAGGGGCATGGGACGGACGGCCTGCGGTCGCGGAAACAGGGGAGCGGTTCAGGGCTTCGCCGTGTGCCAGACCTGGTTGATGCCGTCGCCGCTGCGGTCGCCGGGCTTGGCGTCCTTGACCCAGAAGTACAGCGGCTTGCCCTTGTAGGCCCACTGCTTGGAGCCGTCGTCTCGCGTGATGATGGACCAGTCGCCGCTGGCCTTGTCCTCGGCGCGGGCCATCAGCGGCGGCCAGTTGGTCGCGCAGGGCCCGTTGCAGACGCTCTTGCCGGAGCCGGCGGCGTCCTTGTCGAAGGTGTAGAGCGTCATGTCGTTGGCGCCGACCAGCGCGCCGTCCTTGGCCATCGCGGGAGCGGTCTGCGCGGTGGCGAGGCCGGCGGCGGCCATCAGCAGCGCGGCGGCGGTGAGCTTGAGGGTCTTCGTCATGCGGGGTCTCCTGGGTTGGGATCAGGTGGGGGTATTGCATGAACACGGCAGGAAGGCCGGTTATTCCAACTGACTTTCGTCCTTCCGGCGAGGGATCGCCATGGTGGCGGCAGGCCATTGCGATCCGCACCGGGCGCGACGCCCGCGGGGCTGTCTCAGAAGTGCTTGGCCAGGCCGGCCTGGCGCAGGACCGCGTTGGCAAGGTGCCTCGACTTGATCTGGTGATCCACCGGGAAGCGGAGACGGCTCAGCCGGGAAAACCAGATGTCGTGATCGCCCTTGCCGCGGCGCTCGAAACAGCAACCTGCGGCGCGGAGCATCCGGACCAGCTCCGGCGTGAAGCTGGCGCCCATGGGACTCAGCGCAGGTGGATCGAGGTGCTGCTGACGCGCCGCGCCAGCACTTCCATCGACAGCTCCGGACCGTCGGGAAGATGGCCGTTCGCTTCCAGCAGTTCGGGCACGAGGACCTTCAGCTTCGCCTCGAGTGCCTCGAGCGTCTCCGCCTCGGTGGCCAACCCAGGCACGTCCTCCGACGTGGCGACCCAGACCGAGGCCTCGGGATCCCAGTCGGCTTGGATCTGCAGCGGGCGTTTCATTCGCGGATCGTACGCCACCGTCAGTTGGATCGAATGCATGGGTGAACTCCTGCGGTCAGTGGAGGAAGAGCCACATGCTAAGAATCCCTCGCGCTGGCGTCATTGACTTGGGTTTGCCGACGACGGGGGGACACGCTAGCCTGCGATCCCGGGTTCAAGTCAGCCCGCCCCGTCGTCGCGCAAGGAGACCCCCGCATGAACGATCGCGCCCAGGCGCTCGCCGCCCAGCTGATCCGCAATTTCCATGAAGTCGAGCTGACCGCGTTCAAGCGCGAGCCGCTGTACGAGTCGCGCTTCGCGCGGCTGGCGCGCGGCACCGCCGCGAGCAAGCTCGGCGCGTCCTACGACATCGTCGAGCCGGGCAAGACCACCTGCCCCTACCACCTGCATCACGCGCAGGAGGAAATGTTCATCGTGCTGGAAGGCTCCGGCACGCTGCGCGTGGCCGGCGAGCGGCTGCCGATCAAGGCCGGCGACGTGATCTTCATCCCCGCCGGTCCCGAGTACCCGCACCACATCATCAACACCTCGGACGCGCCGATCAAATACCTGTCCATCAGCACGATGGAGCAGCCCGAGATCTGCGTCTATCCCGACTCCAACAAATTCATGGCCGAGGCCGGCATCGGTGGCGACCGCCCGTTCGAGGCGCTGCGCAAGGTCGGCGAGGGCGACCTCGACTACTGGCACGACGAGCCCTGAAGCGCCGCCCTGGGCCTCAGTAGGTGCGCGAGCCCTTGAACTGCGCGTGCTGGCGCCGCTGCAGCGTGGTCTGGCGGCTCATCGCGTCGAAGGACACCCGCGCATGCGCGTCCATGATCGCGATGCCCAGCGCGTCGGCCGCGTCCTTGCCCGGCTCGCCGGGCAGCGCCAGCAGCCGCGCCACCATCGCCTGCACCTGCGCCTTGGCCGCGCCGCCGTGACCGGTGATGGCCTTCTTCATCTGCACCGCGGTGTACTCCGACACATGCAGGTCGCAGGACACCAGCGCCGTCAGCGCCGCGCCGCGCGCCTGGCCCAGCAGCAGCGTCGACTGCGGGTTGACGTTGACGAAGATGATCTCCACCGCCGCGCAGGTCGGCTGGTAGCGCGACACCACCTCGCGGATGCCGTCGTAGAGGATCTTGAGCCGGCCGGGCAGGTCGCCGGTCGGCAGCGCGTTGGTCTTGATCGTGCCGCTGGCCACGTAGGCCAGGCGCGGCCCGTCCGCGTCGATCACGCCGAAGCCGGTCGTCTGCAGGCCGGGGTCGATGCCCAGGATGCGCATGGCGGATCTCCTCAGGTCGCGGCGCGGAAGTACCACCGCACCGAATGGAAGAACACCGGCGCCGCGAAGCACATGACCGCGATGCGGTCCAGCAGCCCCACCGCGCCGGTGATCGCGCTGCGGTTGCCCCAGGCATGGATGCCGGCGTCGCGCTTGAGCGCCTGCATCACGAAGACGCCGAAGCTGCCGCACCCGGCCGCGATGAAGGCCGCGATCGCGGCCTGGCCGGCCTTGAAGGGCGTGATCCAGTAGAGCAGCGCGCCGGCGACGGCGGCCGCGAACGCGCCGATCCACCAAGCCTTCATCGTGAACGAGCGGCTGATGCGGCGCGCCACCGGCCGGGCGCGGAAGCGGCTGGTCGCGACCGCCTGGGCGATCTGCCCGCAGGCCACCACCGCCACCAGGAAGAACAGCAGGAAGGCGCCGCGCCCCTGGTACTTGGGGATGTCCAGCAGCAGCAGCGCCGGCGCGTGCGACAGCCCGTAGACGCAGACCATGATGCCCCACTGGATCTTGGCGTTGCGCTCGAGGAAGCGGCCGGGATCGTCCGCCAGCGCGCTGGCCACCGGGATCGCCAGGAAGCCGTAGACCGGGATCAGCACCGAGAACAGGTCGAAGTGGCGCGTGCCCACCAGCACGTACTGCAGCGGCAGGATCACGAAGAAGGCCATGATCAGCCCGCGGTGGTCGGCGCGGCGGGTGTGCAGCAGGGTGATGAACTCGCGGAAGGCGAGGAAGGAGAACACGCCGAACAGCAGCGTTGCGCCGACCGGTCCCGACACCCAGGCGGCCCAGAACAGGCAGGCGCCGACCCACACCATGTTGAGTTCATGCCGGAACCGCGCCCAGCGCGCCTGCCAGGCTTCCTGCTCCTGCTCGGGCCGCTCGCGCAGCGACCACAGCACCGAGCCGATGCTCACCAGCAGCAGCGCGCCGAACAGCACGACGAACAGGAAGGCGACCTGCTCGCCGGTGTTCAATGACTTGAGCCACCTCATTCCTTCCACCCTCCCGGACGCAGCGCCATCACGGCGGCGCGGGCGCGTTCCAGGAACGCGCGCTTGTCCTCGCCGGGCTCGATGCGGATCGGCGCGCCGAAGGTGACGGTGCAGAGGATGGGCACCGGCACGACCTCGCCCTTGGGCATGACGCGCTGGACGTTGTCGATCCAGGTCGGGATCAGCTGCACCTCGGGGAACTGCTCGGAGAGGTGATAGAGGCCGGCCTTGAAGGCCTGCGGCGCGCCCTTGTTGGAGCGCGTGCCCTCCGGGAAGATGACCAGCGAGTCGCCGCCCTGCAGCGCGTCCACCAGCGGCTCGAGCGGATCCTCGTCCGGCGTGGCGCGGGTGCGGCTGACGTAGACGGCGTTGAACACGGCGGTGGTGAGCCAGGTCTTGAGCGCGGAGCTCGTCCAGTAGTCGCGCGCGGCGATCGGGCGGGTACGCGCGCGCAGTTCGCTGGGCAGCGAGGCCCAGATCAGCACCCAGTCGAAATGGCTCTGATGGTTGGCGAAGTAGATGCGTTGTTCCGACGTCGGCGGGCAGCCTTTCCAGTGTCCCTGGGCGCCGGTGATCAGGCGCGCCAGCCAGGACAGGAACAGGCCGGTGATTTCGGCAAGGACCATGGGGCGCGATTATCCCTGCTGGATCATCGCGGCCGCCTTCTCGGCGATCGCCACCACCGGCGCGTTGGTGTTGCCGCTGACGACGCTGGGCATGATCGACGCGTCCACCACGCGCAGCCCGTCCAGGCCGCGCACCCGCAGCCGCTCGTCCACCACCGCCAGCGCGTCCGCGCCCATGCGGCAGGTGCCCACCGGGTGATAGACGGTGTCGACGCGCGCGCGCAGCAGCGCTTCGATCGCCTGGTCGCCATCGCGACCAATGTCGTTGCCGTGGTCGCCGACGTTGGCGCTCCACAGCTCGCGCCGCCACAGCGCCCGCATCGCTGGCGCGCGCATCAGGTCGCGCGTCAGCTTGTAGCCCTCGATCAGCTCGCGCACGTCCTCGGGGTGGTCGAGGAAGGCCGGATCGATGCGCGGCGCGGTCAGCGGATCGGCGCTCGCCAGCGTCAGGGCGCCGCGGCTGCGCGGACGCAGCAGGCATACATGGCAGGACATCCCATGGCCCAGGTGCAGCCGCCGCGCATGGTCCTCCACCAGCGCCACCACCAGGTGCAGCTGCACGTTGGGTGCCGGCAGGCCGGGGCGCGTCGAGAGGAACCCGCCGCATTCGGCGAAGTTGCTGGTGACGAGGCCGCGCCGCTCGCGGCGGTAGCGCCGGGCCTGCTGCAGGAAGGACCAGCCGCCGCGCAGCGACAGCCCGGCCAGTTCGAGCCGGTCCGAGGCGTAGCCGAAGACGAAGTCCGGATGGTCGTGCAGGTTGCGACCGACGCCCGGCAGGTGGTGTGCCACCGGCAGGCCCAGCGCCTGCAGCGCGGCGCCGTCGCCGATGCCCGAGTACATCAGCAGCTGCGGCGACTGCAGCGCCCCCGCGCAGACGAGCACCTCGCGCGCCGCGCGCAACGTCCGACGCTGGCCGCCTTGCAGCACCTCCACGCCGATCGCGCGCCGGTCTTCCAGCAGCAGCTTCAGCGCGCGTGCGCCGGTCTCCACGCGCAGGTTGGGGCGCTGGCCGAGGATCGGATGCAGGTAGCCGCGGGCGACGCTCCAGCGCTCGCCCTCGTGCTGCGTGACCTGGTAGACGCCCAGGCCCACCATGTCGTCGCCGTTGAAGTCCTCGCGCACCGGATGGCCGCATTCACGCGCGGCGGCTAGCCAGGCCGCGTGCACCGGGCTGTCGGTGCGCAGGTCGCCGACGCGCAGCGGGCCGTCCTGCCCGTGCCACGGCGCGCCGAAACGCGCGTTGCGCTCGGCCTTCACGAAGTACGGCAGCAGCTCGTCGTAACCCCAGCCCGGATTGCCCGCCGCCGCCCAGGCGTCGTAGTCGCTGCGATGTCCGCGCGTGTAGACCATCGCATTGATCGCCGAGGAACCGCCCAGCGCCTTGCCGCGCGGCTGGTAGCCGCGCCGCCCGTTCAGGCCGGCCTGCGGCACGGTCTCGAAGCCCCAGTTGTTGAGCTTGGCCGCGACCTGCAGCACGCCGGCGAAGGGCGTCCGCGTGATCCAGCCGTCGCCGCGGCTGCCGGCTTCCAGCAGCAGCACGCGGCAGGCGGGGTCCTCGCTGAGCCGGCTGGCCAGCACCGCGCCCGCGGAGCCGCCGCCGACGATCACGATGTCGGCGTCGACGCGGTCCGCGGCGCTCATGTGATCTTCTTCAGCAGGCCGAGCAGGCGGTCGAAGGTCCGGCCATAGGGCGGATGGAACAACCGGGTGCCGGCGAAGCGCGTCTGCAGGAAGACCGGCTTGAGCTTGCTGAAGGTGTTGAAGCCCCACACGCCGTGATACGCGCCCATGCCGCTGGCGCCGACGCCGCCGAAGGGCTGCTCCTCCTGGCCCAGGTGCCAGATGCAGTCGTTGACGGTGACGCCGCCGGCCACGGTGCGGGCCAGCACGTCCTCGCGCGCGGCCCGGTCCTCGCCGAACCAGTAGAGCGCCAGCGGGCGGTCGCCGGCGTTGACCTGCGCGATCGCCTCGGACACATGGCCGTAGGGCACGATGGGCAGCAGCGGGCCGAAGATCTCCTCGCGCATCACCGTCATGTCGGGCGTCGTGCCCAGCAGCAGCGTGGGCACGAGGCGGCGATCGGCCGGTGCCTCGTCGTGCGTCGGACGCAGCGTCGCGCCGCGGGCGCGGGCGTCGTCCAGCAGGCCGCGCAGCCGCGCATGGTGGCGCGGGCTGACGATGGCGGTGTAGTCGGGGTTGCCGTCGATGCGCGGATAGAAGCGCCGCACCGCCGCCACGATCGCGTCGGCCAGCGGCTGCACCAGCTCCTTGGGCGCCAGCACGTAGTCCGGCGCGACGCAGGTCTGGCCGGCGTTGAGCAGCTTGCCGAAGGCGATCCGCTCGGCGGCCAGCGCGAGATCGGCGCTGCGGTCGACGATCGCGGGCGACTTGCCGCCCAGCTCCAGCGTGACCGGCGTCAGGCGCTGCGCCGCGGCCTGCGCCACCAGCCGGCCCACCGGCGTCGAGCCGGTGAAGAACAGGTGATCGAAGGGCAGGTGGGTGAAGGCCTTGCCGACCTCGGCGTCGCCGGTGACGACCGTCATCTCGTCGGGCGCGAAGTGCTGGGCGACGAGCCGCGCCATCAGCTCGGAGGTCGCGGGCGTCAGCTCCGAGGGTTTGATCATCACGCGGTTGCCCGCGGCCAGCGCCGCGAGCGCCGGCGCCATCGCCAGGTAGTACGGATAGTTCCAGGGCGCGACGATGCCCACCACGCCGAGCGGCTGCGGCATCAGGCGGTTGGACGCGGGCAGGAAGTGCAGCGCGGTCGGCGCGCGACGCACGGCCATCCAGCGCTTGAGGTGCCGGATCGCGTGGCGTGCGCCGGACTCGACGGTGAAGAGGTCGGCCAGCAGGCTCTCGTGCCGCGAGCGGTGGCCGAAGTCCCGGGACATCGCCTCGGCCAGGTCCTGCGCATGCGTGGCGGTCATGCGCCGCAGCCGCTCCAGCCGGTCGCGACGCTGCGCGAGCGAGGGCAGGCGTTCACGGTCGAAGGCCGCGCGCTGCTGCTCCAGGATCAGGTGCAGGCGCTCGTGCAGGGCTTGGTCCATCGCGTGTCTCCGCCGGATGCTTGGAATGAGCCGAAGGCTATGCGCATTCGCGTGGCGGGCCAAGCGCGTCGACCCTGGACTAGAGGGGCGCGACTAGCCGCGGCGGATCCGGTGCGTGCCGGCGCGCAAAAAGAAAAAGCCCGGCCGGAGCCGGGCTTTCAATTCGGGCCGATGAGGGCCCGGTCGGATCGCGCGAGGCGATCGCGACGATCAGAAGCGGTAGCCCACGCTCAGCGTGAAGCCGTCGGCCTTGACGTCGTCCTTCTTGTAGTAGCGCATGTAGTCCACGGCGCCGTAGAACGACTTGTCGAAGTTGTACTTCGCGCCCAGACCGTAGGCGAAGCTGCCGTCGCTGTCCGAGGCCGAGACGCCGGCTTCCGAAGCCTTGATCTTGCTGTCGGCGTAGCCCAGGCGGCCGAACACTTCGAACTGGTCGAAGGCGTACTTCGGGGTCACGAACAGGCCGACGCTGCGCGTGACCTTGTACTTCACGCCGTCGACGGTGTCGTCGGACGCGCCGAAGGCGAACATGCCTTCCAGGGCGACGTTCGGGTGCAGTTCGTAGCCGACGATCGTGCGGATCAGGCCCGGCTTGATCGACGCGCCGTCAGCCTTCAGCTTGATGAAGGTGTAGCCGACTTCGCCGTAGAACGGGTTGGCGGTCGCGGTTTGGGCTTGAGCGGCGCCGGCGGCCAGCAGGGCGGCGGCGACGATGGCGGAAATCTTGGTCATTCGAATACTTCTCTCTAAAGAAAAATCGCATCTCGGCGATGCGGGGGCGAAAGGTATCAATGCCGCACTTGGCCGGTCAATGGAAGAGGTCACGCTCCGGTAAAAAAGTGCATACGGAGTTGCAGGCCCGCGACGCAAATGAGTGGGTGCCTGGGCCCCGTATCCCCAATCAGAGTGGGTCCGCTCTGCAGAACGTACATGCATTGATGCAGTCTTAACGACAGAGATGCGTCAGGCATGCGCTGCCAGCGACGGCACCGGCGACGCGCCAAGCAAAAGGCCCGGCGCGAGGGCCGGGCCTGAAGCGGCGCGGAGCGCGCGCGGGGCGGGCAAGACCCGGCCCCGGCGCAGGCGCTCAATGGCGGAAGTGGCGCACGCCGGTGAAGACCATCGCGATGCCGCGCTCGTTGGCCGCGGCGATGACTTCGTCGTCGCGCATGGAGCCGCCCGGCTGGATCACGCAGGAGGCGCCCGCGTCGGCCAGCACGTCCAGGCCGTCGCGGAACGGGAAGAACGCATCGCTGGCCACCGCCGAGCCGGTCAGCGCCAGGCCGGCGTTCTCCGCCTTGATCGACGCGATGCGCGCCGAGTCGATGCGGCTCATCTGGCCCGCGCCCACGCCCAGCGTCATGCCGTTGCCGCAGAACACGATCGCGTTGCTCTTGACGTACTGCGCGACGGTCCACGCGAACATCAGGTCATCGAGCTGCTGCGCCGTCGGCTGCAGCGTGGTGACGACCTTCAGGTCGGCCTTGGACAGGAAGTGGTTGTCGGCGGTCTGCACCAGCAGGCCCGAACCGACGCGCTTGACGTCCTGCGCGTTGCGGCCTTGGTCCCAGGGGCGCGCGCCGCCCGGCGGCAGCGCGATCTCGAGCAGGCGCACGTTGACCTTGCCCTTGAAGATCTCGCGCGCCTCGGCGCTGAAGGACGGCGCCATCAGCACCTCGACGAACTGCTTGGACACCAGCTCGGCCGCGGCGCGGTCCACCTCGCGGTTGAACGCGATGATGCCGCCGAAGGCGCTGGTCGGATCGGTCTTGAAGGCCTTGGCGTAGGCGTCGGCGGCGTTCGCCGCGACCGCCACGCCGCAGGGATTCGCGTGCTTGATGATCACGCAGGCCGGCGTGTCGAAGCTCTTCACGCACTCCCAGGCGGCGTCCGCGTCCGCGATGTTGTTGTAGCTGAGCTCCTTGCCCTGCAACTGCTTGCCGGTCACCAGCGAGCCGGGCGCCGGATACAGGTCGCGGTAGAGCGCGGCGGTCTGGTGCGAGTTCTCGCCGTAGCGCAGGTCCTGCACCTTCACGAAGCTGCTGTTCATCTGCGCCGGGTACTCGGCCAGCGAGCCGTCGTCCAGGCGCGCGCTCAGGTAGTTGCTGATGGCCGCGTCGTACTGCGCGATGCGGTTGAAGGCCGCCACCGACGCGGCGAAGCGCGTCTTGTCGCTGGTCTTGCCGTGGGCCTTGAGCTCCTCGAGCACCTGCGCGTACTGCGACGCGTCGGTCAGCACCGTCACGTCCTTCCAGTTCTTGGCCGCGCTGCGGACCATGGCCGGGCCGCCGATGTCGATGTTCTCGATCGCGTCCTCCAGCGTGCAGCCGGGCTTGGCGACGGTGGACTCGAAGGGATAGAGATTCACCGCCAGGATGTCGATCGTGTCGATGCCGTGCTGCTCGATCGCGGCGACGTGCTCGGGCAGGTCGCGACGCGCCAGCAGGCCGCCGTGGATCTTCGGATGCAGCGTCTTGACGCGGCCGTCCAGCATCTCGGGGAAGCCGGTGTGCTGGGCGACCTCGGTGACCGGCAGGCCGGCGTCGGCCAGCAGCTTGGCGGTGCCGCCGGTGGACAGCAGGCGCACGTTCAGCGCATGCAGCGCCTGGGCGAATTCGACGATGCCGGTCTTGTCGGAGACCGAGATCAGGGCGGTGAGTTGGGCCATGAACATTCCTTCGATGCGGGGGGATTCGAGTGTGACCAAGCGGAACGCGGAGATCCGGCTTGGCCGGGCTCCTGCGCTCGCCCCTTGAGGGGCCGGCGGAAGCCGGTAGGGGTGGTCTTAGATCAACTTATGCTCGACGAGCTTGCGGCGCAGCGTGTTGCGGTTGATGCCCAGCCATTCGGCGGCCTTGCTCTGGTTGCCGTCGCTGTGCTGCATGACGACCTCCAGCAGCGGTTTCTCGACGAGCCGGATCAGCATCTCGTGCATCGAGTGCGGCGCCTCGCCGCCGAGGTCGCGGAAGTAGGCCTCCAGGTTTTCGCGGATGCAGGAGTCGATCGGTTTGGGCGTCATGCCGTGAGCCTTCTTTCTTGGTCTTCGTCTTGGTGTTGTCCGTCGTTCGCGGCGTCGTCGGCGGCCGGCACGTAGGGCAGGCGCTCGTGGTGGGCCGCCAGCGCATCGAGCCAGTCGGTGAGCGCGCGGACCTGGTCGTCGCAGGTCTCGAGCGCGTTCATGCGGCGCCGGAAGTCTTCGCCGCCGGGCAGCGCCCGCACCGCCCAGCCGATGTGCTTGCGCGCGCTGCGCATGCCGGTGAGCTCGCCGTACAGCGCGTAGTGGTCGTGCAGGTGCTCGACCAGCCAGCGCTTGGCGTCGGCGACGCGGGGCGCCGGCAGTTCCTCGCCGGTGGCGAGGAAGTGCGCGATCTCCGCGAAGATCCAGGGCCGCCCCTGCGCCGCGCGACCGACCATGATCGCGTCGGCGCCGGTGGCGGCCAGCACTTCGCGGGCCTTGCGCGGGGTGTCGATGTCGCCGTTGGCGACGACCGGGATGCGCAGCGCGGCCTTGACCGCGGCGATGGTGTCGTATTCGGCGTGGCCGGTGTAGCCCTGCTCGCGGGTGCGGCCGTGCACGGTCACCATCGCGATGCCGGCGGACTCCGCCGCCCGGGCCAGCGCCACTGCGTTCTTCTCGGCCTGGCACCAGCCGGTGCGCATCTTCAGCGTCACCGGCACGCCGCGCGGCGCGCAGGCGGCGACCACGGCCTCCACGATCTGCAGCGCCAGCGCCTCGTCCTGCATCAGCGCCGAGCCCGCCCACTTGTTGCAGACCTTCTTGGCGGGGCAGCCCATGTTGATGTCGATGATCTGCGCGCCGCGGTCGATGTTGTAGGCGGCGGCCTCGGCCATCATGGCCGCGTCGGTGCCAGCGATCTGCACCGAGATCGGCGCCGGCTCGCCCTCATGGTTGGCGCGGCGCGAGGTCTTCAGGCTGTTCCACAGGTCCTTGCGCGAAGTCACCATCTCGCTGACCGCGTAGCCCGCGCCCAGCTTCTTGCACAGGACGCGGAAGGGCCGGTCGGTCACGCCCGCCATCGGGGCGACGAACAGACGGTTCGGCAGGACGAAGGAACCCAGCGTGAGCGTGCCGGGCAGCGGCGTGGACATCGGGAGCGGTGCGGAGGCTGCACAAAAAAGAGGCAGAAGTATACCGCTCCGGCTTCCCCTCCCGATCCCTCCGGCGGGTGGGGCCGTCAGGGCGACGGCTGCTTGCGCCAGAGCACGAAGCCCTGCTCGACCAGCCGGTTCATCACCCGTTCCTGCGACAGCTTGTAGACCGCGCGGGCGAGGCGGCCGCGCAGCTCGGGGGTGTTGCAGCGCGAGCGGTGGGACAGCGTCAGGTACAGGCCCTCGCGTGCGATCGCCGGCAGCAGCGGCTGGATCGCCGGCCCTCCGTTGCGCGCGACATAGGCCTCGGCCGGCGTGTCCTCGTAGATCAGGTAGTCGGCCCGGCCGCGCTGCAGCATCTGGATCGCCTGCTCGATGCTGGCGACCTGGCTGATCTTGAGCGACTGGCGCGCGTAGTTGTCGAACTCGACGCCGAAGCTGTTGTTGATCACCGTGACGCCCAGCTTGGGCGCGAGGTCGCTCCAGCGCTTGTACGCCACCGGTGCGGCGCTGCGGGTCCAGATCACGCTGCGCGTCTCGCGGAAGGCGGGGTGGAAGTAGTCCATGTACTCGGTGCGCGGCAGCGTGAAGAAGGCGCCCGCGATCAGGTCGATGCGACCGGCGCGCATCTCCTCCTGCACCCGGCCCCAGGGGCCGACGTAGCGGGTCTCGACCGGGATGCCGATCTCGGCCGCGAGCCACTGCATCAGGTCGGCATTGGCGCCGACCAGCTTCTGCTCGTCGGCCGGGTCGCGCCACAGGTAGGGCGGGTACTGCGGGTTGCCCGAGGCGACCAGCAGCGGACAGCCCGGGATGGGCGGCAGCGGGTTGGCCGGACCGGGCGCCGCGCTTGCCTGTGCGGAAGCGGCCGGCGGGGCGGTCTGCGCCCGCGCGGTCGCGGCCGGGGACAGGCGGCCGTCGTGCCCCGGACCCGCGAGGGCCAGGCCGATCAGCGCGAACGACGAGACGGCAAGGCGGCGCAAGGACATGGTCTTCAGATAATCCCACGCATGGAAGCTTGGCTGCAACACATGATTCACCTGATGCTGGAGACCCTGGCTCTCCCGCAGGTGGGCCTGGGCGCGGTGTTCGTCGTGGCGCTGGTGTCGGCGACGCTCCTGCCGATGGGATCGGAACCGGTGGTGCTGCTGCTGGTGCATGCGAAGCCGGAGCTCTTCTGGCCGGCGATCCTCGTGGCCACGGTCGGCAACACCCTCGGCGGCGCGATCACCTGGTGGATGGGCTACGGCGCTGAGCGCGCCTACGAGGCGGCCGTGCATCACTCGCCGCGCGACCAGCGGGTGCTCGGCTGGCTGCGACGCTTCGGCGCGAAGACCTGCCTGATGAGCTGGCTGCCCATCGTCGGCGACCCGCTGTGCGCGCTGGCGGGCTGGCTGCGTCTGCCGTTCTGGCCCTGCGTCGGCTACATGGCGATCGGCAAGTTCGCCCGCTACCTGCTGATGACCTCGGTGGGTGTCGCCATGCTGGACTGAGCGCGGCGCCGCGCCCGGCCGGACGTGACTGGAGGGACCCTGCGCCGACGCTTGCACAATGCGGGGCACCGACAGGAGACCCCGCCATGAGCACCCCCCGCACCCCGGCCTATGACGCCTTGTGCCAGCGCCACCAGCGCATCCACCGTCTGTCCCACCTGCAGTCGATCGCGTCCTGGGACCAGTCCGCCTTCATGCCGTCGCGCGGTGCGCAGGCCCGCGCCGAGGCGCTGGCCGAGATGGACGGCCTGCTGCACCAGCTGGGCACCGACCCGGCGCTGAAGCAGCTGCTCGACGAGGCGGCGCAGGAGCCGCTGGACGATGTCCAGCGTGCCTCGCTGCGCGAGATGCGCCGCGTCTGGCGCTCGGCCAACGCGGTGCCGCAGCGGCTGGTCGAGGCGCGCTCGCTGGCCAACTCGCACTGCGAGCATCAATGGCGCCAGCAACGCCCGGCCAACGACTGGGCCGGCTACGTCGAGAACCTGCGCCCGGTGGTGCGTTACGCGCGGGAGGAGGCGCAGTACCTCGCCGACGACGCGGGCCTGAGCCGCTACGACGCGCTGCTCGACCAGTTCGAGCCGGGCATGCGCTCGGCGGAGGTGGACCGCGTCTTCGGCGACCTGCGCCAGTGGCTGCCGGGGCTGATCGGGCAGGTCATGGACCGCCAGGCGCGCGACAGCGTCATCCACCCGCAGGGGCCGTTCCCGGCGGCCGCGCAGCGGGCGCTCGGACTGGACGCGATGAAGCTGCTGGGCTTCGACTTCGAGGCCGGCCGGCTGGACGAGAGCGCCCATCCCTTCTGCGGCGGCGTGCCCGAGGACGTGCGCATGACCACGCGCTACCGCGACGACAGCTTCCTGCAGAGCCTGACCGGCACCATCCACGAGACCGGCCACGGCCGCTACGAGCAGAACCTGCCGCGCGAGTGGCTGGGGCTGCCGGTGGCCCGGGCGCGCTCGATGGGCCTGCACGAGAGCCAGAGCCTGTCCTTCGAGATGCAGCTGGCCGCGCATCCCGGCTTCGCCGGCCTGCTGCAGCCGCTGGTGGAGCGCCACCTGGGCCGTCAGCGCGGATTCGCCGCGGACAACCTGCACAAGCTGATGACGCGCGTGGCGCCGGGCTACATCCGCGTCGACGCCGATGAGGTCACCTACCCGGCCCATGTGATCCTGCGCTACGAGATCGAGCGCCCGCTGATCGAGGGCGAGATCGAGGTCGAGGACATCCCCGCGCTGTGGGACCGCAAGATGCAGGAGCTGCTGGGCCTGGACACGCGCGGCAACTACAAGGACGGCTGCATGCAGGACGTGCACTGGGGCTGCGGCCTCTTCGGCTACTTCCCCTGCTACACGCTGGGCGCGATGTACGCGGCGCAGTGGTTCGCGACGATGCGCCGCGAGCGGCCGACGCTCGACGAGGAGATCGCGCGCGGCGAGCTCGCGCCGGTCTTCGACTGGCTCAAGGACCGCATCTGGTCGCAGGGCAGCCGCTGGGAGACGCCGGAGCTGGTGCGACGCGCCAGCGGCGAGGCGCTGGCGCCGGCGCACTTCCGCCGCCACCTGGAGACGCGCTACCTGGGCTGAGGCGCCGGGCGCGCGCCATCGCGCCGCCCAAGAGAAAGGGCACCCCGTGGGGTGCCCTTGTCTCCGTGCGCGTCCGCGGTCTCTACCCCACGTCGCGCTCCCAACGAGTCGTCGAGGACCCGCTTGTCCTGGTGTCAGGCCTTGCCGCCCTTGCGGCGGCGGGCAACGAAGCCCATCGCGCCCAGGCCGGCCAGCATCAGCGCCAGGCTGTGCGGTTCCGGCACGGCGGAGGCGTTGCCGCCGGCGCTCAGCGTCGACACCACCACGTTGTCCAGCGAGGTGCCGTAGGAGTCGCTGCGGCCGGTCGCGCCGAAGCGCAGCGTCATCGGGCTGCCGGTGCCGGTGAAGGTGGTGCTGAAGGTCTGCCAGGTGGTGTCGGTGTTGTTGCCGACCTTGCCGCTCAGGTCGCCGATCTGCCAGGTCAGGCCGTTGCTCACCGCGCCCTGGTTGTCCGGGCGGTTGGTGTAGGCGAAGCTCAGCGTGTACGAGGCGCCGGCCACCGTGTTCAGCGTCTGGCTGATCCAGCTGTTGGTGGTGGTGTCCAGCTCGGTGAAGTTGCTGCCGTTGAAGGCCGAGCCGGCGACGTTGTTGCGGATTTCCAGCCCGTGCGGGCCGACGGTCCAGCCGACGAGGCTGTTGACGATGGCATAGCTGCCATTGCCGATCACGGTCGACTCGAAGCTGCCGTTGTTGACCAGGTTGACGGGCGCGGCCAACGCGAACAGCGGAGCGGCGAGGAGGGAGGCTGCAATCAGACGCTTCATGGCGGCGGGACTCGGAAGTTCGACAAGGGGCGCGCAGGAGGTCTGCGCTTGTGTCGAATTGTTCGAGGCCGCCCGCCGCCTGCCATCCCCCTGTGCGCTGGGGATGCCGAAACGATTCGTGACGTTTCGCACGCCACGCGCGCTGCTTCAAGGGGTCAGGCGGTGCGTGCGCGAGGCTTGGCCGCCTTGGCCGCCTTGGCCGACTTGGCCGACTTGGCCGCCTGGACCGTCCGGGCCTTGGGCGCCTTGGTCTTGGGCGATTCGGTTTTCGGGGATTCGGACTTGGCGGATTCGGCCTTGCGCGATTTGGCCGGTTTGGCCGGTTGGGCCTTCGCGCCCGGCGCTGCCTGGGCGCGCAGCATCGCGACCTCGGCGGCCAGCGCCTCGACGCGGGCCTGCAGCCGGGCGACCTCTTCCGCCGCCGGCATGCCCAGCCGGGCGAGCGCGCGCGCGACGCGGTCCTCGAAGATCGATTCCAGCTTGTCCCAGTGCTGGCCGGCGCGGCTGCCGACCTCGCCGGCCAGGTCGCTCATCCGGCGCGCGGCGCTGTCGAGCTTCTCCCCGGCGCCGCGCATCGGGTCCTGGGCCTTGGCGCTGTCGCCGGACAGCTTGTCCAGCATCGCGCCGCCCTGGTCCTGCGCCTTGGCGAAGGCGGCCAGGCCCGCCGACCAGATCTGCTGCGCCGAGGCCTTGACCTGCTCCGCGAACGGCGTGTCCGCGACCTTCGCCGAGGCGGCGTCCTTGCGGCGGCCTTTCGCCGGCTTCGGGGCGGCCGTCTTCTGTTGCTTCTTGACCATGGGCGTTCCTTGTCGTCGCGGGGCGGCGGCGTTGACCTCCGCCGCTCGTCGAGAACCGGACTATAGGGCGCGTGCCGCGCGTCACGATGACGCGCCTGACGTGCGCAACCCCCCATCGGGGCGAACGGCGCATGGACCAGAATCCCGGCCATGTCCTTGCCGACCACCACGCCGGGCCGCCGCCCGGGCGACGACTTCCCCGACACCGTGCCGGAGGCGCCCCCGCCGCTGCCGCCGTTGGCGATGGACCCCGACCTGCCGCTGCGCAAGGGCGCGCTGGTCGACTGCCCGCAGTGCCGGGCCCCGATGCGCCACCTGAGCCTGCCCGGCCATCACGCGCCGGCGACGGTCGACATCGACCACTGCGGCCCTTGCGGACTGGTGTGGTTCGACGCGCGCGAGTCGGTGCACCTGTCCCCGGCCGCCTGGATCCAGCTGCTGCGCGACCTGCACCGGCTGCGCCAGGCGGACGTGCCGCACGCGCCGAGCCGGGCCTGCCCGCTCTGCGCGAAGGCGCTGAAGGAGGTCCGCAATCTCACGCGCTACGGGCGCTTCCCGGTGCTGGAGTGCGGTGGTTGCGGCGGCCACCTGCACAGCCAGGCCGGCATGTTGGCCGAGCGCGGCCTGGTGCGGCCGCTGCTGCCCGCCGAGCGCGGCGCGCTGCAGGCGGAGCGGCGCCAGTTGTCCTGCCTGAGCTGCGGCGGTCCGGCCGACGGCAAGGGCGAGGACTGCCCCTGGTGCCGGAGCCCGCTGGTGATGATCGACATGCCGCGCCTGACGAACGCGCTGCGCCGGCGCTCGCCCTCGGAGCCGCTGCTGATGCCCAGCGGCGGCAAGCCGGTCGGCTGGGCCTGCCGCGGCTGCGGCGCACCGATGGATCCGACGCGCGAGACGCGCTGCGGGCATTGCCATCACGCGGTGGTGGTGCCGTCGCTGGAGGAACTCGGGCCCTTGCTCGATGCGCTCGAGCACGACGGGCGCGTCGCCGAGGACGAGGTGGAGCAGGAACGCCGCCGCCGGCTGGCCTCCTATGTCACTCCCAGCGATCCGGCGGGCGGCAAGCATGGCCACTTCTGGCGAGGCGACTACGAGAAACGCTACGACCGGGAGAACGCCCGCCGCGACCGCGGAGGCGCCCGCGAATGGCCGAGCTCCGGATGGCCCGAATCCAGCGGCGGCTCGCCGCCGACGCTGGTGGAGATCGCGCTGCGGATCGCCGCGCTGCTGCTGCGCTGAGCGGGCCGCTCAGAGTTCCAGCAGCCCGATCGGCTTGGTGCAGGCCGGCGGCGTGCCGCCACCGCGCACGACGAAGGGCAGCTCGCCCCACGGACCGGAATCGCGCGGGCAGCCGTTGCGCAGCGTGCCGCCGGGGCAGGCGCAGCCCTTGGTCTTGACCAGCTTGTCCAGCGTCTGCGACTGCTGCGGATTGAGCTTGGGCAGGTCGTGGCGGAAGACCAGCTGCAGCGCCGTCGTCGGCGCCGGCGCGTCCAGCGTCGGCACCGGGCCCAGCAGCGTGGCCATAGCCTGGGTCTCCTTCAGCGCCGCCGCGGGCTTCATGCCCTTGGCTCGCCGCAGGTAGTTCAAGGCCACCTCCATCGCCGCGTAGCCGCGCGCGGCCGAGGCGGTGAAGGGCTTGCGGAAGGCCGCGCCGTAGGTGTTGGCCACCTGGTCCCAGCGGCCGCGGTCGACCGTCAGCACCGGACACAGCACCGCGTCCACGCGCTCGGACAGCGTCGCGTCGAAGTCCATCCAGCACGAGGTCCGCGCGCTGATCCGCAGCCCGGTCTGGCGGCGCAGGTCGGCGGCGATCTTCTCGCCGGCATTGAGCTCGATGCGGCCCAGCTGCAGCTGCAGGTCCTGGTCCTTGACCCGCTCGGCATTGCTGGAGATGAAAGGGATGCCGGCCGCCTTCAGCGCGTCGGCGCCGGCGTTGATCTCGCACCAGTTGCCCAGCACCAGGTCCACCTTGGCCTTGATGAATTCCTGGGAGATCGCGTCGGCCTTGCGGGCGTCGCAGCCGCTGTCCTTGATGACCAGCTTGGGCGCCGCGTCGCCGGGCCAGGTCTTGAGCGCGAGCGTCATGCCCAGCTGCAGTTCCTCGGCCTGCGCCGTGCTCGGGTAGCTGCCCGGCAGGATCACGCCGATGGTGGCGGCGGTGGCCGAGGCGCCGGCGCACAGAAGGGCCGCCGGCAGGACGGCGGCCAGGACCTTGCGGATGTTCATGACGATCCCTCGCTCTGCATGGCCGTGGTCGGCCGTTGTTGATTCGCCGGACGCGTCGTGGCGTCCGAGGCCGCAGGTATCGCCTGCGCGAGGCCGTCGCGCACTGGAGGTTTTCCCGAGCCGCGCGCCAATGAAAACGCCCCGGCGGGCCGGGGCGGTAAGACGTCACAACTGTGACGAGAAGTGCGGCATGCGCGCAACGCGGACCTCGCGGCCCCGACGTTCAGGCCGCGCTCAGGCCCCGTTCAGGCGGGCCAGCCCTGCAGCACCAGCTTGCCGCGCTGGCGCTGGCTCTCCTGCAGCGCATGGGCGCGCCGGAGGTGCTCGGCGGAGATCGGACCGACGACGTCGGCCAGCGTCGTGCGCAGTTGCCCCGCGTCCACCAGCGCGGCGACCTCGGCCAGCAGCCGGCCCTGGGCGGCGATGTCGTGCGTCGCATGCATGCTGCGCGTGAACATCAGTTCCCAGTGCAGCGACAGCGACTTGCCCTTCAGCGCCATCACGTCGATGTCGCCCGGACCGAAGTCATCGATCAGCGCCAGCTTGCCCTGCGGTTCGAGGGCCTCGACCAGGCCTGGGAAGTGCTGCGGCGTGTGGGTCAGGCTGGTGACGTAGCGCAGCGGCGGCGCGCCGTCGCGCTGCAGGGCGGCGATTTGCGGCGCGATCGGCTCGCGGTGGTTGATCACGTGATGCGCGCCCAGCGAGCGCAGCCAGCGGCCGCCTTCGCCCTCCGGCTCGGAGCTGGTGCCGATGACGGTCAGGTGGGTCTGGCGTCGTGCCAGCTGGACCAGGATGGAGCCGACGCCCCCCGCCGCGCCGGTGACCAGCAGGCTGACCGGACGGTCCGCCTGCTGCTGCACCTGCAGGCGGTCGAACAGCAGTTCCCAGGCGGTGATCGCGGTCAGCGGCAGCGCGGCCGCCTCGGCGTCGCTCACCGTCGTGGGCGCGCGGGCCGCGATGCGGTGGTCGACGCACTGGAACTGCGCATTGCTGCCGGGGCGGGTGATGTCGCCGGCGTACCAGACCCGGTCGCCGACGGCGAAGCCGCTGACCTCGGGCCCGATCGCGCGCACCGTGCCGACCGCGTCCCAGCCCAGGATCACCGGCGTCGTGCCGTCGGCGCTGGCGCGGCGCACCCGGATCTTGGTGTCCACCGGATTGACGGCGACCGCGGCGACCTCGACCAGCAGGTCCTTCGGTCCGGGGGCGGGCAGGGGCAGGTCCAGGTCGAGCAGCGACTCGGACGCGGTAATGGGCAATGACTGGAAGTAGCCGACGGCTTTCATGAGACGACTCCTTTTAAGGATTGGGAGACAGGAAGAGGGGATGACGATCCGCAGGGGACGGATGGTGCGCGCTTGGGCAGAATCAATGAAGTCTGCTGAATGGCTATCAGTTTCAAGCCTGGATTGAAGATTCCCCGAGGAGGACGGCTCATGGACATCGAGAACACCGCCGAGCTGCGCCTGCTGATCGAGTGCGCGCGGGGCGGCAGCCTGACGGCGGCCTCGCGCGAGATGGGCATCACGCCAGCGGCGGCCAGCGCGATGCTGAAGAAGCTGGAGGCGCGGCTGGGCGTGCGGCTGGCCGAGCGCAGCACGCGGGCCCTGCGGCTGACCATGGCCGGCGAGCGGTTGCGGGACTATGCGCAGCGGGCGCTGGAGCTGCTCGACGAGGGCCTGGCGCTGGTGTCCGAGGGCGAGGGCCCGGCGGGCAAGGGCCGCGGCAGCCAGGCGGCCCTGCGCGGGCGCATCCGCCTGAGCGCGTCCAGCGACCTGACGCGGCGGGTGCTGCTACCGCTGCTGGACAGCTTCCTCGACCGCCACCCGGGCGTCGAGCTGCAGCTCAGCGTCGGCGACGCGCTGCAGGACGTGGTGCGCGACGAGGTGGACCTGGCGCTGCGGTATGGCGAGCTGGCCGACTCGCGGCTGGTGGCGCGCAAGCTCCATGACGGACGCCGGCTGCTGGTCGCGTCGCCGGACTACCTGAAGCGGCAGGGGCGGCCCGCCCATCCCGGCGAACTGACGCAGCACGAATGCATCCGCTTCAAGATCGGCGACCGGCTGGAGCGCGAGTGGCGCTTCTGGCGTCGCGACGCGATGCAGGCGGCGCCGGTGGAGGTGTCGGTGCAGGGGCGGCGCACCGCCGACGATGGCGGCGTCGCCCACCAGTGGGCCCTCGAAGGGCGGGGGCTCACCTACAAGAGCGACCTCGACATCCGCGACAGCCTGGCCAGCGGCGCGCTGGTGGAGGTGCTGCCCGAGTGGGTCGGCCGTCCGATGCCGCTGCATGCGCTGATGCCCAGCCAGCGCTTCCTGCCCTTGCGGCTCAAGGTGCTGGTGGATCACCTCGCGCAGGGGCTGCGGCGCCCCTGAGCCGCGGTCGCGCGTTCAGTGCTTGTGGTCGCCGTGGCCCGCGTGCGGGTCCTTGGCGTCGGGGGCGGTGACCGGGCCGGTCCGGGCCGGCGCCTGGACGGTGACGGTCGAGCGCGACTTGTCGGCGCCCTCGAAGACCAGCGTCAGCGGCACCGCGTCGCCGGTCTTGAGCGGGCCCTTCAGCTCCATCAGCATCACGTGATAACCGCCCGGCTTCAGGTCCACCGGCTTGCCGGCCGGCACCGCCAGCGCGCTGACCGGCCGCATGCGCATGACGTTGCCGTCCATCGCCATCTCGTGCACCTCGGCCACGCCGGCGACCGGCGAGCTGATCGACACCAGCTTCGTGTCCGTGGGCGACTTGATCTGCATGAAGGCACCGGTGGCCTTCTGCTGCGGCACCGTGGCGCGGACCCAGGCGTCGCTGACGACGACCTGCGCCTGGGCCAGTCCGGCGGCCAGCAGCAGGGGGAGGACGGCGGCACGGGCAAGAGCGGGGGACTTCATCGGGGGGCGTCCAATCGGGGTTGTCGACGATCGGGCGAGTATCGGCGATCCCTCACGGCCTGCCGGGCTCCAGCGCGCCGAGCGCGCGCAGCACGCGCTTGGCGATCTCCTCGCGGCGCGGCGCGAAGGCCGCATCGGTCATGTCCAGGTTGAGCGCGAAGTAGACCGGGCGCGGATCGCGGTCCTGCTCGACCCAGCCGACGAACCAGCCGATCGGCCGCGGCCGGGCGTCGTCGGCCCAGCCGGTCTTGGCGTACATCCGCCAGCCGGGGCCCTGCTCGCGCAGCAGGACCTTGCGGGCGATGTCGTAGGTCCGGTCGGACAGCGGCAGCGCGCGGTCATGCACGCGGCGCAGGAATTCCACCTGGCCGACCGCGGAGATGCGCAGGTCGCCGTCGAGCCAGAAGCGATCGCCGACCGGGCCCGCGACCGCGTTGCCGTAGCGGAAATCGCGCAGGAACTGCTGCACCGTCGGCTGGCCGACCTGCCGGGCCAGCGACTGGAACACCCACACCGCCGAGACCCGGTAGGCCGAGGCCAGCGTCTGGTCGCGGTTCCAGTCGGCGATCCGCCGCTCGGTGCCGTCCCACTTGAAGGGCTGCGTCTCGTCGACCGCGGCGCCGGTCTCCAGCGCGATCAGCGACATCGGGATCTTGAAGGTCGAGGCGGGCAGGAAGGTCTCGAAGGCGCGCACGCTGTCCGAGGCGATCCAGCGATGCGCGCGGGTGTCGAGCACGGCGATCGTGCCCGCGGTGCCGAGCTCGGCGAAATGGCGCTGCAACTCCGGGCGGGTCTCCCAGCGCTCGCGCTGGTCGGCGGGGACGACGGCCAGGGCGGCGGGTGCGGAGGACGTGGCGGACGGAGCCGGGGCGGGCGTCGCGCCGCCCTGTGCGAACGAGGCGCGGCAGGCGGTGAGCGCGAGGCAGACGAGCAGGGCGCCGGTCGACAGACGGGACAGGGTCATGGAGGAACTCCGTGCGGTGATCGAGGCCGCCAGTGTCCGGAGTCCGCCGCGCGGCGCCGCGTCGAAGTGCGGTTACGGGCGTTGCGCCGGCAGCCTGCGACCTCGGCGCGGTCGATCCCGCGCTGCGCGGGCGCTGCGATGGATTGCTTCGGCTCAGGCGCGGCGGGTGCGCGGCATCAGCGTCTCTGCCTCGTCGAGGTAGCGGCGCCGCGCGTCCTCGTCGCGCAGCTTGCGGGCCTGCAGCCGGGCTTGGCGCACCAGGTCGGTGGCGCTGAAGGCGTCGCCTTCGTCGAGCGCATGGCGGGCCCACAGCAACAGGAAGGCGCAGCGCTGGTCGGCGGGGATCTGCGAGTGGCGCGCGCGGCAGGAGGCCCAGCGCTGGGCCGCGAGCTCGTTGAAGGAGACCGCCGGCAGCGGCAGGCCCTGCGCCGAAGCGAGGCGCTGGAGCGCGGCGAAGTCCAGCCGGCCCAGCGCCGCCAGGCGCAGCAGGAAGATGGTGTTCAGCAACGAACTGCGTCCGAGCTGCCAGCGCGCGCACAGCGCGTCGCTCAGCAGCAGCCAGCGCAGCGCGTCCGCGATGCCGGGGCCGGCGGCGGGCAGCAGGCCGGCCTCGACGAGCTGGCCCAGCGTGTTGGACAAATTGGCGGCGCAGACCTGCAGCGCGTCGGGCAGGCCGGCCAGCGAGGCGGCGCGCAGCGCGTCGCCCAGGCTGGCCAGCGACTGCGTCGCCAGCGCCGCGTCGCCGCGGGCCAGGGCGAGCTCGCGCAGCACGATGCCGCGCAGGTTGCCGTGATCGCAGCGCAGGGTGGAGTCGCTGGCGAGCGCCTCGGGCTCGACCTCGTCGAGCTTGTCCAGCGCCGGCGCGGCCTGGCCGAGGCTGCCGTACCAGTGCCAGGCCGCCAGGATCGCGACGCGGGCGCGCAGCTGCCGGCGTTCCAGCCTCGGCAGGCGGCCGTGGTTGAGGGCCTGGCCGAGTTCGCGCAACTCGTCCTGCAGCGCGGCCCAGTCGCCCAGGCGGCGCGCGATGCGGGCGCGGCGCAGGCCGAGCGCGGCGGCCGCGGCGTCGTCGCCCTCCGGCACGTGCGGCGCGGCTTGCTGGAGCGCGAGCCGGGCGGGGTAGAGCTCGCCGCGGTCGAGCAGGTAGTCGGCGCGCGCCAGCGCCTCGGCATAGGCCAGCGGCAGCAGCGGCGCGGCGGCCGGCGCGCGCACCGGGCGCTGCTGGCCGAGCCAGCGCGCGAGGGCTTCGCCGGCGGCGGGCTCGCCGTCGATCTCGACCTGGCAGCGCGCCAGCAGCGGGGCATTCAGCCAGAACGGACCGCTGCTGCGGGCGCTGGCTTCGATCAGCGCGGCCAGCGGGCCGTCGTCCAGCAGCGCCAGCGCGCGCCAGACCTGGGTGCGATGCAGCTCGGCCATGCCGGCGATGCGCTCGCGCAGCTCGGCGCGCGAGCAGGGACTGTCGACGCGGGCCAGGCCCTGCTCGTGCGCCTGCAGCAGCGCGGCCAGCAGGCGCGGCAGCAGGCGGTTGCGCAGCTCGGGCAGGCCGTCGATGCGCAGGCCGTGCGGCAGCAGCTGGAGGCGATGCGTGACGCCGTCGGCGACGGGCGCGGAGGAAACGGTGGCAACGGTGGCAACGGTGGCAACGGTCATGGGTGACGCATTCTGCGCGGGCCGCGCGGTCGGTGTGACGGCATCGGCGTAACGGGCGTTACGGCGCTGGGTTACGGTCTCGGGTCCGCCCTTTGCCAGCAGACCTCATCACCACTCGAGGGGATTGCGATGGTCGCGAACGAAGCCTGGTATGCGGGCGAGAGCAGCGTCGGCGGAGCCTACCCCGCCCGGGGGACGGTCTCGGCGGTGTCGTGGGGCGCGGTGCTGGCCGGTGCGGCCGCGGCGGCGGCGCTGTCGCTGATCCTGCTGCTGCTCGGCGTAGGGCTGGGCCTGGCCGCCGTGTCGCCCTGGGGCGGCGATGGCGCCAGCGCCGGGACGCTCGGCGCGGCGGGCATCGCGTGGCTCGCCTTCACGCAATTGGCGGCGTCGGGGCTTGGCGGCTACCTGGCCGGACGGCTGCGGGTGCGCTGGCGCGGCACCGATGCTGACGAGGTCCACTTCCGCGATACCGCCCACGGCCTGCTGTCCTGGGCGGTGGCGACGCTGTTCACCGCGGCCACGCTGACGGCGTCGGTGGGGGCGATCGCGGGACTGGGCGTGAAGGGCGCGGCGACCGCAGCCGGCGTCGCGACGGCCGGCGCGGCGGCGACAGCGACGACGGCGACCGCGGGGACATCGCCCGAGACCGACGGCACCCTGGCCGAGCGCGGCGCGGAGGGCCGGGCGGGCTCGGATCCGCTGGCTCGCGACGATCTCGGCTATTACGTGGACACGCTGCTGCGGCCCTCGCTCACCGCGACCGCCGGCGCTGCGCCGGCCGGGGCCAATCCGGCGACCCTGCGCGGCTGGCCGGACGCGTCGATGGCGCATGCGGACGAGCAGTCGTCCGCCGCGCTGCGACGCCTGGTGGTGCGGGCGCTGCGTCATGAGGGCCGCCTGTCCTCGGACGACACGCGCGCCGCCTCGCAACTGGTGGCGCAGCGGACCGGCCTGACGCAGGCCGAGGCCGAACGGCGCGTGACCGAGACGCTGCAGCGCGCCCGCGCCGAGGCGCAGGCGCTGGAAACGCGCGCCCGCGAAGCCGCGGATGCCGCGCGCAAGGCGACGCTGGCGGCGGCGCTGTGGATGTTCGTGGCGCTGCTGATCGGCGCCTTCACCGCGAGCCTGCTGGCCACCATCGGCGGCCGGCAGCGCGACCTCATCGATTGAACCAAGGAGAGCTCGCATGCGATCGCTGTTGCTGTACCTGCTGGGCGTGCCGATTCCGATCATCATCCTGATCGCCTTGATTCGGTAGCGCGTGGGGCGGCAGGGCGCCTCCCGGCGCCTGCCGCTCGCAGAGCGCTGCTCAGCGCTCGGCGCCGATCAGTTCAGCGACTGGACGGCGCGCGCGGGTTCCGCCTCGGTGGCGTCGCCATAGGGGCGCCACGCGCCGGGCGCATGGGCGAGCCGGTCGGCGACCACCTTCAGCACCGCGGGATTCCACACCAGGCCGCAGTGGCTGCCGTCGACCTCGACGTTCTCGATCATCGGATGGTCCTCGCGCTGCACGCAGGCCTGCCAGGCGACGACGCCGTCGCTGCGGCTGTAGATGGCGGTGGTCGGCACCTGGGGCGCGGCCAGGAGGCGCGCCTTGAAGTCCTCGTCCAGCACCGGCAGCGCGCCGTTGATCCAGCGGTAGAGCAGGCTGACGTTGGTCTGCGCCGCCTCGCCGGTGATCGGCGTGCCGATCGTGATGACCTGCCGGACGGGCAGCGCGATGCGCTTGGCGATCTCGCGCGCGTAGATGCCGCCCAGGCTCCAGCCGACCAGCGAGACCGCCTGCGGCTGGTCGGCGACCAGCGCCTCGATGTCGGCGGCGAGGGCGTCGAGCCAGCGGTCGATGTTCCCCACCGGCCCGGTGTTCAGGCCGCGGCCCCAGTCGCGCGCCGCGTAGCCGAGGCCGTGGCAGAAGCCCACCAGCGGCGCGATCGACTGCGCGTCGGCCGCCAGGCCGGGGAACACGATGACGGGATGACCGTCGCCGGGCGGATGACCGCTGCGGTCCATCAGGCGGCAGCTGGCGTATTCCATCGCGGCACGCAGCGGCTCGATGCCGAGCAGCGCCCAGGAGGGCGACGGGATGAGCGGCGCCGCGACGGGCAGCGCGCGGGCACGGACGGCGATTTTTTTCATGATGTCGGGGCCGGCCACGCCATCGGGACGGGCGGGTCGGCATGAGGACCATTGAGCCGATCTTTCCGCAAGGACCGGCCCCTTGGGTACCCCCCGGAGGACGCATTGCGCCGTCGGACGGAACCTACAGCCGAGGGATCCGAAGGGGGAGGCCGCGTGTTCTCTCCCACCGTTGATGGAAGTCAGGGGGAGAGGCGGTTTTTCGATGGCGTGCGGGGCTAGTCTTCCGGGTCCATCAACGCATTAGAGGGTTGTTCATGAGCATCGTGATGATCGATTTGCTGCCGATGACGGTGTCTCAGCGTCGTACGGTCAAGCTTGAACGGTTGGTGCTCGATCACCTGAAAGTCCGGCCAGGCGGAAAGATCGAGGTCGACCTGCTGCCCAACGGCTGCTGCGTTCTTCGAGGTGGACGGACCGGCGATATTCGAGACCTTCTTGGCATCCTTGCGGGAGTGCCGCGGGGGCGCCCAGGGGCGGTATCGATCGACGAGATGAATGAGACCATCGCGAACGGATGGGCCGGAGAGCCATGAAGGTGACTGTTGATACCAACGTGCTGGTCCGGATCGCCGTCATGGACGACCTGGATCAGGCTCGTGCCGCAATGCGATTGCTGGGTGACGCAGAGCTCGTGGTTGTCCCGGTGTCGTGTCTCTGCGAGTTCGCCTGGGTGCTTGGACGCTCGTACAAATTCGAAGCGGGCGAGATTGCCCAGGCGATTCGAGCGCTTGTGGAGAAGCCCTGTGTCAAGGTCAACCTGTTTGCCGTTACCGCAGGGCTGGCGGTGCTCGACCTCGGAGGCGATTTCGCCGATGGGGCGATTGCCTGTGAAGGGCGTCTTTCGGGTGGAGAGGTGTTCATGACGTTCGACAGGGCTGCCTTCAAGAAGCTCAAGTTGCTTGGGGAGAAGGTAGCGTCGCCACGTGATGTGGTTTCCGTCGACGCGTCGGTGGCGTGCCAGTGATCTAGTGAAAATCCCGGCTCTCCGTCCTCAAGCGTCCCAGCATCGGGGTCAGGTCTTCCATGTGGCCGGCGATCAGGTTGCGGACCTCGCCGCTGCGCTGCCACTTGCCCTTCACCGCCATCAGCCGCGAATGCAGCATGACCTGGCGCTGCCGCTGCCACAGCGCGCGGTGCACGATGACCTGGATGTCCCCGGTCTCGTCCTCCAGCGAGATGAAGATCGTTCCCTTGGCCGTCGCCGGCTGCTGCTTGACCGTCACGATCCCGCAGCCGCGCGCCGGACGGCCATCCGGCAACTCGTTCAGTTCCCGGGCCGACATCCAGCGCTGCTCGCGCAGCATCGGCCGCAGCAGCGACAGCGGATGCCGCCGCAGCGTCAGGCCCAGCGACGCGTAGTCGAAGACGATCTCCTCGCCCTCCGGCGCCTGCGGCAGCGCCAGGAAGTCCTCCTGCACCGGCGCTGTCGACAGCAGCGGGGGCGGCGCATGCTGCGCGGCCGCGTCCCACATCTGCTGGCGCCGATGGCCGCTCAGGCTGGTCAGCGCGTCGCCCGCCGCCAGCATCGTCATCTGCTGCTGGTTCAGGCCGGTGCGGCGCGCCAGGTCTTCCGCGTCGTTGAACGGGCCGCGTCCGCGCTCGAGGCAGATCGCCGCCGCCGAGGCCTGCTGCAGGCCCTTCACCAGCCGCAGTCCCAGCCGCACCGCCACCGGCGCCGCGTCGATCGCCAGCGCTTCGTCCGACTCCAGATAGGGGTCGCCGTCCTCGTCCTGCGCGATGCCGTCCTGGTCCAGCGGCCGCGCATCGAGCGCCTCGGTGTCCTTGCCGCGACGCGTGGGCCGGATCACGCGGCCATCGGCACGCTCCAGCGTGCAGTCCCAGTCGCTGTGCATCACGTCCGGCGGCCGCACCTCGACGCCGCTGCGCCTGGCGTCCTGCACCAGCTGACTCGGCGAATAGAAGCCCAGCGGCTGCGCGTTCAACATCCCCGCCAGGAATTCCGCCGTCCGGTGCTTCTTGAGCCAGCTGCTCGTGTAGACCAGCAACGCGAACGACGCGGCGTGCGACTCCGGGAAGCCGTACTCCGAGAAGCCCTTGATCTGCTCGAAGATCTGCTCCGCGAAGGACACCGGGTAGTCGCGCGCGCGCATCCCTTCGATCAGCTTCTCGCGGTATTTCCCCAGGTCACCCTTGCGCTTCCAGGCCGCCATCGAGCGCCGCAGCTCGTCGGCCTCGCCGCCGGTGAAGCCGGCCGCGATCATCGCGATCTGCATCACCTGTTCCTGGAACACCGGCACCCCCAGCGTGCGGTCCAGCACCGATTCCAATCCGCTCGGATAGACCACCGGCTCCAGCCCCTGTCGCCGCTGCAGGTAGGGATGCACCATCCCGCCCTGGATCGGACCGGGCCGCACGATCGCTACCTCGATCACCAGGTCGTAGAACTTCTCGGGCTTGAGCCGCGGCAGCATGCTGCGCTGCGCCCGGCTCTCGATCTGGAACACGCCGATCGTCTCGGCGCGCTGGATCATCTTGTAGGTGGCCTGGTCCTCGGCCGGAATGTCCTTGACCTCGAAGGGAGCCCGCTGGCGCTTGCCGATGAAGTCCAGCGTCTTGCGGATCGCCGTCAGCATGCCCAGCCCCAGCACGTCGACCTTGAGCAGTCCGACCGCGTCGAGGTCGTCCTTGTCCCACTCGATCACGGTGCGGTCCGGCATCGACGCGTTCTCCACCGGCACCATGCGCGTCAGCGGTCCTTGCGTCAGCACGAAGCCGCCCGGATGCTGCGACAGGTGACGCGGGAAGCCGAGCAGCTCCGAGGTGATCTCCACCAGTTGCCGCACCGCCAGGTCATTCGCGTCCAGGCCCGATTCGCGCAGCCGCTCCGCGTCGATGGTCTGGCCGTCCCACCACTGGTGGTTGCCGCACAGCGTGTCCAGGGTCTCCGGCTCGAAACCCAGCGCCTTGCCGACGTCGCGCAGCGCGCTCTTGACCCGGTACGAGATCACCACCGCCGCCAGCGCCGCGCGCTCGCGCGTGTACTTGCGGTAGAGGTACTGGATGACCTCCTCGCGGCGCTCATGCTCGAAGTCGATGTCGATGTCGGGCGGCTCGTTGCGCTCCTTGCTGATGAAGCGCTCGAACAGCACCTGCATCCGCTGCGGATCGACCTCGGTCACGTGGGTGCAGTAGCAGACGATGGAATTGGCCGCGCTGCCGCGCCCCTGGCACAGGATGCCCTGCGAGCGCGCGAAGTGGACGATGTCGGCAACGGTGAGGAAGTAATGCTCGTAGCGCAGCTCCTCGATCAGCGCGAGCTCGCGTTCGATCTGCTCGCTGACCGCCGGAGGAATGCCGTCGGGCCAGCGCCGGCCCGCGCCTTCGTAAGTCAGGCGGCGCAGGTGGCTGGCCGGCGTCTCGCCGTCGGGCACGACCTCCGAGGGATAGTGGTAGCGCAGTTCGTCGAGCTTGAACTCGCAGCGGGCGGCCACGCGCAGGGTCTCGGCCAGCAGTTCGGCGGGGAAGGCCAGCCCGAGCCGGCCCCGCGCGCGCAGGTGGCGCTCGGCGTTGCGGTCCAGCGCCTGGCCGCACTCGGTCAGCGGCCGACCCAGCCGGGTCGCGGTCAACACGTCCTGCAGCGGTTTGCGGCTGCGCACATGCATGGTGACGTCGCCGACGGCCACCAGCGGGATCTCGGTCAGCGCGGCCGCCTCGCGCAGTCGCAGCAGACGGCTTTCGTCGTCGAGCTCGCGGGTCTGGGTCACGCCCAGCCAGCAGCGGCCGGTGAAGCGCGACAGCAGCCAGCGCGACATCGCCAGCAGCGGCGCGGCCGCCGCATGCCGGTCCGCGCAGGCGATGACGACGCAGTCATCCAGTGCCTGGGGGCCGATGTCGTCGATCGTGCAGCGGTAGCTGCCCTTGTCGGCCGAGCGCCGCAGCCTTGAGATCAATTGGCACAGGTTGCCGTAGCCGTTCAGGTTGCAGGCCAGCGCCACCAGCGTGAAGGGGGCCGCCTCGTCCGGACCGGCGCCGTCGCGCGGGTCGATGCGGAACTGGCTGCCCACGAGCAGCTTCAGCCCATGCTGCTTGGCGGCCACGTGCGCGCGCACGATGCCGGCCATCGAGCATTCATCGGTGATCGCGAGCGCGCTGTAGCCGAGTTCCCTGGCGCGCTCGACCAGTTCCTCGGGCCAGCTGGCGCCCTTGAGGAAGCTGAAGTTGCTCAGGCAGCGCAGTTCGGCGTAGTCCGGCAGCGCGGGTGGCGCGGGCAGTGCGGCGGCGGGCAGGGCAGGCGGGGCGGTCATCGCTCGACCCCGTTCAGGCGTAGACGCCGTGCAGGAACCAGGCGCTGCCGCCATCGTCCAGCGGTTGCCGGAAGATGGCGACGACGCCGGCGCTGTCGTTGACCGCGATCCAGTAGTCGCGCACGACGTTGCGGTGGCCGACCGCCACCATCGCCGCGTCGTCCTGTGGCACGAGCGCGGTGAAGGGCGGCGCGGTCTGGTCCCGGGCGCCGGCACCGGTCCCAGTCCGAGTCCCAGTCCCAGTTGCCGCGTCCGCTGGCGCGCGCGCCGGCAGGCGGTCCCACCAGCCGCCCTCGACGCGGTCGGGACCGACCAGCAGTGTCAGCGCGCCCTGGTAATGCGGCCGGTGTTCGCGCAGCGCCAGGCGCAGCGGCGGCTCCAGCAGGAAGCCGGGTTCGGGCATGGACGGCGCGGGCCGCGTCGCCAGACGCCGGCGCCCCGTGCCCGAGGCGCCGGCGCGCTGGCCGTCGGTGGCGGGCTGCCAGCGCGTCATCCATTCGAGCCGGTGATCGTCGCCAGGCGCCGGCTGCATCACCCGCTCCGGGCCCAGGCGCGCGGCGATGCGCTCCAGCGTCAAGTAGAGCGTCTCGCCGGTGCGCACCGTGTCGGGCAGCAGCGAGGCGCTGTCCTCGGCCAGGGCCTGGACGCCGATCGCCTCCAGCCGCAGTTCGCCCACCGGCGCCAGCAGCTTCGTCTTGGCCAGGTGCTCGGCCATCAGCCGGCAGAAGTGCTCGAGCGCGCGGATCGGCTCGGCGGTGCGGATCGTCAGCGATCCGCCATCGCCCGCGTCCTTGGCGCGCATCGAGTCGTGCACCCAGTGCAGCGTCACGCCGGTCGCGCCGGCATGGCGCGCCGCCAGCCAGCCGCACAGCCGCATCAGCAGCGGCCTCGCGCCCAGCAGCAGCGCCGGCGCGTGGTCCACGCGGCCGGGCAGCTCGATGCGGGCGTGGAAATCCTCCGGCAGCACTTCCCAGCGGCGCGCCTCCGGACGCAGCCCGTAGGCCTGGTCCAGCATCGCCAGCAGCGCCGCGCCGAAGCGCCGGCTGATGCCGCCGCGCGGCAAGGCCCGCAACTGGCCCAGCGTGTTGATGCCGGCACGGCTCAGCGGCTCCGCATGTTCGGCGCCGGCGCTCAGCGCCTGCAGCGGGAGCGGATCCAGCACCGCCTGCAGCAGCCGGCCGCCCAGGTCCGGCACGCCGCAGCGCGCCAGCACCAGCGCGGCGGTGGCTGTCGGCGCCCAGCCGATGCCGACGGCGCCCAGGTCCGGCGCCTCGTCGGCGATGCGCGCCTGGAGCGCGCCCCGGCCGCGGAACAGCCGCAGGCTGGCCTCGACCTCCATGACGACGGCGTCCTCCATCAGCGCCACGCGCGGCGTGAATTGCAGGCACCACACGGCCAGCCCCGCCTGCGCCTCCGGACAGATCCCCCAGGGATGGTCTGGCGGCGCGGCCGGATCAGCGGACGGCGCCGGCGGACGAGGCGGCAGGATCAGGGCGACCCACAACATCGGTCAGCTCCGGGAACAGGGCGAGCGGCTGCGGCGCGCGCGAGGATTCGGACAAGGCGGCGGCGGACGCTGCGGCGGGCGCGGCTTCAGTCGCGGCGGGCATGACCGGCGCGAGTGGCGCGAGCGGCGCGACGGGGCGCATCGTGCTGGGCCGCATCACCCGGGGCGTCAGCACCCGCTCGAGCCCGCCCGGGATGGACGCCAGCCGCAGCGGCGTCTCATGGGCGGGGCCCTTGCGCTTGAGGATCAGGACGTCCAGCGCCCAGTCGACGTCGATCGTCACCTGCAGCCGCAGCGGCGCTGGCGAGGGGTCGTGGCGCGCGGCCAGCGGCCGGAACAGGAACACCGGCCCCTCGAAGGACTGCGCCAGCACCTGCAGCCGCCGCAGCTGTTCCGGCGCGGCCTGCGGCATCCAGGCCAGCACCGCGCCGGCGGCGTTGGACTTGATCAGCTGCTCGGCGCACCAGAGCCGCTCCGAGGGCGCGCGCGCGTCGATCCAGACCAGGTGGCGCTCGTCCAGTCCCAGGTGCATCAGGCCCGGCAGGTGCGGGCGCTTGGGCGGGCCGACCATCGCCACCGCGGCGCCGTCGGCGACCACGCGCCGCAGCGCCGGGCCGGCCAGCCGCCATTCGGCCAGCGAGAACTGCGGCAGCAGCAGTTCGGTCAGCTGGCGGCCGGGCCAGCCGCCGCCCGGCAGTTCCGCGTCCAGCGCGTCGAAGCCGCTGGGCCAGACCGTGTCGGTGCCGCGGCCCAGCGCGTCGCCGCGCCAGACGGCCTCGGCCACGGCGGGGGGAAGGGGCAAGGGCAGGGCGGACATGGCGGGGCGGTCGGCGGAACGATCAGCGAGACGGTCGGCGGAAGAGACGACAACGCCGGTCGTGACACCGGCGTTGGGAACTGTATGTGCATACAGTATAGGTGGGACGGCCGACCCGTCCAGCGGATGTCGCGCTTCAAGTGGGGAGAATGTCCCGCTCCCTGGACGCCTGCCCGAAGCTCAGCGCGAAGCGCGTCCCGCCGTTGGCGGGCGCCTCCAGGCTGACGGTCCAGCCCAGGTGCTCGGCCACGCGCTTGACGATGGCCAGGCCCAGCCCGGCGCTGCCGGCGCCGGCCGGGTCCACCTGCATGAAGCGGTCGAAGATGCGATCGCGCACCGCCGGCGGGATGCCGATGCCGGTGTCCTCGATGACGACCCGGCCGGCCTCGAGCCGGATGTCGACGCGGCCTTCCTCGGTGAACTGGCAGGCGTTGCGGATCAGGTTGCCCAGCGCGATCGCGGCGAGCTCGGGCCGCGCCGGCACTTCCAGGGCGGCATCGGCGGGAGCGGCATGCAGCGTCATCTCGACGGCCTTGCCCTTGAGCAGCGGCCGGCAGCGCTCCATCTCCTGGCGCAGCAGCGGCAGCACCGCGGTCGGCGGCGCGCCGATGCTGGCCGGGTCGCGCGACAGCAGCAGCATCGCCACCACGCGCTCGCTGGTGTCGGCGGCGGTGCGGCGGATGCGCTCGGCCAGCTCGACCATGTCGTCCCGGCCGTGCAGGCGCGCCTTCAGGACCTCGGCGGCGCCCAGCATCACCGCCAGCGGGGTGCGCAGCTCATGGCTGACGTCGCCGGTGAACCAGCGCTCGCGGTCCAGGTAGCGCTGCTGGGCCTCGGTCTTGGCGGCGAAGGCGCGCGACAGCACGCCCAGTTCGTCGGTGGAATCCTGCAGCGGGTACTCGCGCGGCGCGGCGCCGGTCTCCACCGCGCGTGCCAGCGCGGTCACCGGCGCGACGATGCGGCTCGCGGTCAGCTGCGCCAGGAACAGCGCCAGCCCCAGGCAGCAGACGAAGGCCAGGCCCAGCAGGCCGTAGACGCCCGCCTCGATCTTGGCGAAGTCCTCGTCGCGGTCGGTCAGCACGAAGACCGGGCCGAGGTCGTTCCGGACCAGCGCGCTGACCAGCTGGCCGTCCTGCGGCAGCGTGTACTTGCCGGGCGGCTTCCCGCGCAGCGGGGCCGGGATCTCCGTGCCGCGGTAGAGCGTGACGCTGGGCGGCAGGTCGGGCTCCAGGCCCTGCCGCTCGCGGGCGATCAGCTCGTCGGCGGTGCGGCTCAGGCGCTGGTCGATCAGGCGGTCCTCGATGCTCGAGGCGATGCGCACCGCCGCCACGGCGAAGGCCCCGCAGACCAGCAGGGTCAGCAGCAGGAAGGCCGCGGCGACGCGCGTGCGCAGCGTCGTCGGCGCGGCGGTGGAGCGCAGGCGCCAGGGCGCGCGGGTCACGCGGGGCTCAGCCCGCATCGGGCGACACCAGCCGGTATCCGATGCCCGGATGGGTCTTCAGCAGCGGGACGGGGAAGGGCTTGTCCAACGCCGAGCGCAGCGCGTGGATGTGGGTGCGCAGCGCATCGCTGTCGGGCGGGTCGTTGCCCCAGACCTCGCGTTCCAGGTCCTCGCGGCGGACCAGCTTGGGGGCCTCGCGCAGCAAGGCCGAGAGCAGCTTGTAGCCGGTGGGCGTGAGCTGCAGCGGCTTGCCGGCGCGGGTGGCTTCCAGCGTGTCGGGGTCGAAGCTGACGTCGGCGTAGCTCACCGCCGAGCTCAGGTTCAGCCCGTGGGAGCGCCGCATCAGCGCCTTGAGGCGGATCTCCAGCTCGACCAGCGAGAAGGGCTTGACCAGGTAGTCGTCGGCGCCGCTCTCGAAGCCGGTGACCTTGTCGGCGATGGTGTCGCGCGCGGTCAGCATCAGGATGGGGGTCGGCCGGCGGAAGTCCTTGCGCAGGCGCCGGGCCACGTCCAGCCCGTCCAGGCCGGGCAGGGTCAGGTCCAGCACGATCGCGTCGTAGGAGCCGGCGGCGGCCTGCGCCAGCCCGCCCAGGCCGTTGCGGGCCACGTCCAGCTCGTAGCCCATCGGCTCGAGGTAGGCGAACAGGTTGGCGACGATGTCCGGGTTGTCTTCGATGACCAGCAGCTTCATGACGAGGCTCACGTTCCTGCGGCGCCGGGCGCCGCGTCGTCCTGGGGAGGGAGCCCGGATGGGGGGAAGTCCCCCGCCGGGCCCGCGGATGCCGGGAATGCTATGCGAGTCGGCCCGCGCCGACCTGTCGCTGGGCTGTCGCCCGGCGCGGCCGGGGTAACGGCCCCGGGAGCGGCCTTGGGATCGGCACAAGCAGCGGGCGATCTGCGCGCAAGGGGCCAAAACTTCCAGGGTTCCAACGCCTTCGTCACCTTTCGTGACGCAAGTCCCGCTGCGGTCACCGACCGAGCGGTCGGGAGATGACTTGAAATGCGGCGCAGGCGCATAATTTGCGGGTTAACCCCTATGCTTGCCCCCCTCTTCTCCATCCCGGCCGTCGAGCGGCTCACCCACACGCCCCGGCTGACCCTGCGTCCGCCCGCGGCGGCGGACGCCCGGACCTTCCGCGACCTGCTGTGCGACCCGGCGAATCGTCGATTCGAATCCGGCGGTCCCGCCATGTCCGAGCGGCTGGAGCAATGGCGCGGGCTGTGGGCGCGCGACGGACTGGGGCCGTGGGCGGTCGCGCTGCGCGAGCAGCCTTCGCTCGGCGCGATCGGCTTCGGCGGCCTGAGCCGGGGACGGATCTGCGGCGCGCCGGCGCTGCTGCTGGAGTTCCACTTCCTGTCCGACCACTGGGGCCAGGGGTATGCGGCGGAGATGTCGCTGGCGGCGTTGGCGCTGGCCTTCGACAGCCTGCACGCGACCTCGGTGCAGGCGCTGCTGGCGCCGGGCAACACCGCGGCGCGCAAGACGCTGGAGCGGGTCGGGCTGCGGCTGACCGGCTCGGTCGCCGAGCATCCGGGCGAGGCGGCCAGCCTGCTCTACGAGATCAACGCCGCGCAGTACGCCGCGCATCCGCCGGCGCAACCCGAGGCGACGCCGTTCGGCGCCTGAGGCCGGCCGGCCCCGCGCCCGCGGACCGACGCCGCCCCGACACCGCTACTGCTGCGGATACACCCGCAGCCCCGCCAGGTCCAGCACCCGCAGTCCGCCATACTCGACCGCGATGAGCCGCTGCGCCTGCAGGTGGCGCAGGGCCTCGTTGACGCGCTGACGCGAGAGCCCCACCAGATGCCCCAGTTCCTGCTGCGTGATGCGCAGCAGCCCGTTCACGCCGGGGTACAGCTGGGGATGGAACAGCGCTGCCAGGTTGCGGGCGACGCGCAGGTCGGGATCGCTCTGGCGGTCGATCTCGCGTGCGGCGATGAACTGGCCCAGCCGCTCGTTGAGCTGGTTCAGCACGTAGCGGTTGAAGGCCAGGCTGGTCTCCAGCAGCTCATGGAAGCTGTCCAGCGGCAGGCCGGCGACGACGCTGCGGCGCAGCGCCTGGATGTTGTAGCGGTAGGCCTCGCGCTTGAGCAGGGTGCCCTCGCCGAACCAGCCGCCCGGCGGGACGCCGGTGAAGGTGACCTGGCGCGCCGCCGCCTCGTCGTTGCTCATCTTGAGCAGGCCGTCGATGACGCCGAACCAGAAATTGGCTTCGCGCCCGATGCGGCAGATGCGCTCGCCGACCTCCACCTCCGCCACCTGGATGCTGGCGGAGACCCGCTCGCGCAGTTCCGGCTCGATCGCCTTCAGCCAGGGAATGGCGCCCATCTCCTGCGCGCTCGCGGCCCGCGCCCGCAGCCGCAGCGGCTGCGTCGGCACGGCCCCCGACAGGGACGGGTGCAGGGGCGGCGGGGACGGCGAACCCAGCGCGGCGCGGACAGCGGTGTCGGTGATCGAGGCCATCCCCCGTTCATCGCGCCGGCGCATGACAACAGCCTGACGCGCCCCCCTGGGGAAAACGCTGCCCCGAACTCTCCCTAGGAATGTCGTCGCAACGACAACACGGCGTCAATGAGCCGGCCTACAGTCCATTCACCCCGCGGCATGAGCGCCTCCACCAGAGACGGCGACAGCGGGGACCACAAGGAGACGACGGTGGACCAGACCTTCCCCCGCTTGCTGCTCGCCCATGCACGACAGCGCCCCGGCGCGCCGGCGCTGCGCGAGAAGGAGCTTGGCATCTGGCAGACGCTGGACTGGGCCGGGCTCGCGGCGCTGGTGCGCGAGCTGGCGCACGGCTTCGCCGCCGCCGGCATGGCGCGCGGCCAGCACCTGGTGGTCATCGGCGAGAACCGGCCGCGGCTGTACGCGGCGATGCTCGCCGCGCAGTCGCTGGGCGCGATCCCGGTGCCGCTGTACCAGGACGCGGTGGCCGCCGAGTTCGTCTACCCGCTGCAGAACGCCGAGGTCGCCTTCGCCGTCGTCGAGGACCAGGAGCAGGTCGACAAGCTGCTCGAGATCCGCGACCAGTGCCCGGCGCTGCGCCGCGTCTGGTTCGACGATCCGCGCGGCCTGCGCCATTACGCGGCCGACGGCCTGGGCTCGATCGACGGCCTGTGCGATGACGGCCGCGCCCATGCGATGCGCCATCCCGGCTGGTTCGAGCGCGAGGTCGAGGCCGGCCGCGCCGAGGACGTGGCGGCGATGTTCTTCACCTCCGGCACCACCGGCCACCCGAAGGGCGTGGTCCACACCCATGCGACCTTGATCGACCGCGCGCAGGCGGGCGCGCGCTTCGACCGCCTCACCCACGACGAGGAGGTGCTGGCCTACCTGCCGTGCGCCTGGATCGGCCAGAACATCTTCAGCTACGCGCAATGGCTGGCCTGCGGCTACGTCGTCAACTGCCCCGAGTCGGCCAGCACCGTCAGCATCGACCTCAAGGAGATTGGCCCGACCTACTACTTCGCGCCGCCACGCGTCTTCGAGGGCCTGCTCACCAGCGTGATGATCCGCATGGAGGACGCCGGCGCGCTCAAGCGCTGGCTCTTCGCGCGGTGCATGGCGCTGGCCCATCGCGTCGGGCCCGCGCTGATGGACGGCCAGCCGGTCGGCGCCTGGGAGCGCTTCAAGTACCGGCTCGGCGACCTCGCCGTCTACGGGCCGCTGCGCAACGCGCTGGGCTTCTCGCGGGTGCGCGTGGCCTACACCGCCGGCGAGGCCATCGGCCCCGACCTGTTCAGCTTCTACCGCTCGATCGGCATCAACCTCAAGCAGCTCTACGGCTCAACCGAGACCGCGGTCTTCGTCTGCCTGCAGCCCGACCACGAGGCCCGGTCCGACACCGTCGGCGTGCCCATCGACGGCGTGGAGATCAAGCTGGCCGAGAGCGGCGAGATCCTGGTGCGCTCGCCGGGCCTGCTCAAGGGCTACTACAAGAACCCCGAAGCGACGGCCGAGGTGCTGGGCGCCGACGGCTGGTACCGCACCGGCGACGCGGGCTTCCTCGATGCCGGCGGCCACCTGAAGATCATCGACCGCGCCAAGGACGTCGGTCGCCTGCGCGGCGGCGCGCATGACGGCGCGATGTTCGCGCCCAAGTACGTCGAGAACAAGCTCAAGTTCTTCGCCTTCGTGAAGGAGGCGGTGGCCTTCGGCGATGGCCGCGACCGCGTCTGCGCCTTCGTCAACATCGACTTCGAGGCCGTCGGCAACTGGGCCGAGCGCCGCAACCTGCCCTACGCCGGCTACACCGACCTGGCCGGCAAGCCCGAGGTCTACGCGCTGATCCGCGACTGCGTGGAGAAGGTCAACGCCGACCTCGCGCAGGACGAGCGTCTGGCCGGCAGCCAGATCACCCGCTTCCTCGTGCTGCACAAGGAGCTGGATGCCGACGACGGCGAGCTCACCCGCACCCGCAAGGTCCGCCGCGGCGCGATCGCCGACAAGTACCGGGTGCTGATCGAGGCGCTCTACGACGGCCGGCCCTCGCAGTACATCGAGACGGCGGTCCGCTTCGAGGACGGCCGCAGCGGCAGCGTCGCCGCCGACCTGCGCATCGAGGAGGCCCGCACCTTCTCGCCCACCCGGAGGGCCGCCTGATGAGCGCCATCGCCACCGCGCCGGGCTCGGCGCTGTTCCAGGATGCCCAGGCCGCCGCGGCCGTCGCCGATCCGGGCGCGCCCGCCGCGAGCGAGTCGCCCGCCGCGCAGCGCCGTGTCGGCGAGGTGATCCTGGAAGTCAGCAACATCACGCTGTCCTTCGGCGGCGTGAAGGCGCTCAACGACATCAGCTTCGACGTCCGTGAGCACGAGATCCGCGCCATCATCGGCCCCAACGGCGCGGGCAAGAGCTCGATGCTGAACTGCATCAACGGCGTCTACCAGCCGCAGCAGGGCCGGGTGCTGTTCCGTGGCGAGGACGTGCGCCGGCTCAGCCCGCGCACGCGGCTGCGCCGCATGGCCGAGATGGGCGTGGCGCGCACCTTCCAGAACCTGGCGCTGTTCAAGGGCATGAGCGTGCTGGACAACATCATGAGCGGCCGCAACCTGCGCATGCGCACGGGCCTGTTCGCGCAGGCCTTTCGCAATCCGTGGTGGAGCCCGGCGGAGCGCGAGGAGATCGCGCACCGCGAGCAGGTCGAGCGCATCATCGATTTCCTCGAGATCCAGCCGTATCGCAAGACGCCGGTGGGCCGGCTCCCCTATGGCCTGCAGAAGCGCGTCGACCTGGGCCGCGCGCTGGCGATGGAGCCCAAGGTGCTGCTGCTGGACGAGCCGATGGCCGGCATGAACGTCGAGGAGAAGCAGGACATGTGCCGCTTCATCCTGGACGTCAACGACGAGTTCGGCACCACCATCGTGCTGATCGAGCACGACATGGGCGTGGTGATGGACATCAGCGACCGCGTGGTGGTGCTGGACTACGGCCGCAAGATCGGCGACGGCCGGCCCGACGAGGTCCGCGCCAACGAGGACGTGATCCGCGCCTACCTCGGCGCCTCGCATTGACGGCAGGACGCAGGAGCGATCGACATGGGCTTCTTCCTCGAAACGCTGATCGGCGGCCTGATGACGGGCATGCTGTATTCGCTGGTGGCGCTGGGCTTCGTGCTCATCTTCAAGGCCAGCGGCGTCTTCAACTTCGCGCAGGGCGCGATGGTGCTGTTCGCGGCGCTGGCGATGGCGCGCTTCGCCGAGTGGATCCCGCGCTGGACCGGCCTGAGCGGCAAGCTGGCCGTCAACCTGCTGGCCTTCCTGGTGGCGATGGCGCTGATGGTGGCCGTCGCCTGGCTGATCCAGAAGCTGGTGCTGTCGCGCCTGGTGAACCAGGAAGGCATCACGCTGCTGATGGCCACGCTGGGCATCACCTACTTCCTGGACGGCTTCGGGCAGACGCTGTTCGGCTCGGACATCTACAAGATCGACGTGGGGCTGCCCAAGGACCCGGTGTTCCTCATGGAGCAGAGCTTCCAGGGCGGCGTGATGGTCAACCAGGAGGACCTGGCGGCCGCGCTGATCGCCGCTGTGCTGGTCGCCGCGCTGTCGCTGTTCTTCCGCTTCACCGGCACCGGCCGGGCGCTGCGCGCGGTGGCGGACGACCACCAGGCGGCGCAGTCGATCGGCATCCCGCTGTCGCGCATCTGGGTGATCGTGTGGAGCGTGGCGGGCTTCGTCGCGCTGGTGGCCGGCATCATCTGGGGCTCCAAGCTGGGCGTGCAGTTCTCGCTGTCGCTGGTCGCGCTCAAGGCGCTGCCGGTGGTGATCCTGGGCGGGCTGACCTCGGTGCCGGGCGCGATCATCGGCGGGCTGATCATCGGCGTCGGCGAGAAGCTGTCGGAGATCTACATCGGTCCGTCGCTGGGCGGCGGCATCGAGATCTGGTTCGCCTACGTGCTGGCGCTGGTCTTCCTGCTGCTGCGGCCGCAGGGCCTCTTCGGCGAGAAGATCATCGACCGCGTCTGAACGGCCCGAACGCCTGAAACGGAGAACGACATGCTCTATCGCGAGAACGGCCAGTTCAAGACGAGCTACGGCGCGGACCAGCAGATCTTCCCGATCGCGCAGGACCGCGTGGCCATGGGGCTGCTGCTGGCGCTGGCGCTCATCGTGGTGCCGGGGCTCGCGAGCGAGTACCTGCTGCGCGCGATCCTCATCCCCTTCCTGATCCTGTCGCTGGCGGCGCTGGGCCTGAACATCCTGGTCGGCTACTGCGGGCAGATCTCGCTGGGCACCGGCGGCTTCATGGCGGTGGGGGCCTACGCGGCCTTCAACTTCCTGGCGCGGGTGGACGGCATGCCGGTGGTCGCCGCCATCCTGCTGGGCGGGCTGTGCGCCACGGTGGTGGGCGTGCTCTTCGGCATCCCGTCGCTGCGCATCCGCGGCCTGTACCTGGCCGTCGCGACGCTGGCCGCGCAGTTCTTCTGCGACTGGGCCTTCCTGCGCATCAAGTGGCTGACCAACGATTCGCCCTCGGGCTCCGTGGGCGTGTCGGGGCTGTCGGTGCTGGGGCTGCCGGTGGAGACGCCGGTGCAGAAATACCTGTTCTGCCTGGCCTTCGTGCTGGTGTTCGGGCTGATCGCCAAGAACCTGGTGCGCGGGCACATCGGCCGCAGCTGGATGGCGATGCGGGACATGGACGTCGCCGCCGCCGTCATCGGCATCCGGCCGATGGCGGCCAAGCTCAGCGCCTTCGCGGTCAGCAGCTTCATCGTCGGCGTGGCCGGCGCGCTGTGGGCCTTCATCCACCTGGGCTCGTGGGAGCCGGCGGCGTTCTCCATCGACCGCAGCTTCCAGCTGCTTTTCATGGTGATCATCGGCGGGCTCGGCTCGATCGCCGGCGCCTTCTTCGGCGCCGCCTTCCTGGTGGTGCTGCCGATCGTGCTGGACAACCTGCCGTACTGGTTCGGCATCCCGATCGACACGGCGCTGGCCTCGCACCTGACCACGATGATCTTCGGCGCGCTGATCGTGTTCTTCCTGATCGTCGAGCCGCACGGCCTCGCGCGGCTCTGGCAGATCGCCAAGGAGAAGCTGCGCCTGTGGCCATTCCCGCATTGAGCGCCGCATTGACTCCGCATTGATTCCGCAGTTCCTCCGCAGTCCTTCCGGTTCCGACACATTCAACAAGGCATCACGAGTGCCACCAGGAGACAGACCGATGAAGCCGAACAAGACCTCGACGATCGCGGCGCGCGCCGCGCTGATGCTGGCCGCGGCGGCCAGCCTGCTGGGCGGCTCGGGCGCCGCGCTGGCGCAGGCCAAGGAGCAGTTCATCCCGCTGCTGGTCTACCGCACCGGTCCCTACGCGCCCAACGGCACGCCCTGGGCCAACGGCAAGCAGGACTACCTGAAGCTGATCAATGCGCGCGATGGCGGCATCAACGGCGTGAAGATCGCCTTCGAGGAATGCGAGACCGGCTACGCCACCGACAAGGGCGTCGAGTGCTACGAGCGCATGAAGGGCAAGGGCGCGTCGCTGTTCGATCCGCAGGCCACCGGCATCACTTTCGCGCTGACGGACAAGGTGCCGGTCGACAAGATCCCGCTGATCACGCTGGGTTACGGGCTGTCGGCCTCGCAGGACGGCAACGTGTTCAAGTGGAATTTCCCGATGATGGGCAGCTACTGGACCGCCGCCGACATGCTGATCCAGCACCTGGCGAAGAAGGAGGGCGGCTTCGACAAGCTCAAGGGCAGGAAGATCGCGCTGGTCTATCACGACTCGCCCTTCGGCAAGGAGCCGATTCCGCTGCTCGAGGAGCGCCAGAAGATGCATGGCTTCGAGCTGGTGAAGATCCCGGTGACGGCGCCCGGCGTGGAGCAGAAGTCGGCCTGGCTGCAGGTGCGTCAGCAGCGGCCCGACTACGTGCTGCTGTGGGGCTGGGGCGTGATGAACTCGACCGCGCTGAAGGAGGCCCAGGCCACCGGCTATCCGCGCGAGAAGATGTACGGCGTCTGGTGGGCCGGCGCCGAGCCCGACGTCAAGGACGTGGGCGAGGGCGCCAAGGGCTACAACGCGCTGGCGCTCAATGGCCACGGCCAGCAGGCCCGGGTCATGCAGGACATCCTGAAGTACGTGCACGAGAAGGGCCAGGGCAGCGGACCCAAGGACGAGGTGGGCTCGGTGCTGTACACGCGCGGGATGATCATCTCGATGCTCAGCGTCGAGGCCATCCGCCGCGCGCAGGAGCGCTTCGGCAAGGGCAAGGTCATGACCGGCGAGCAGGTCCGCTGGGGCCTGGAGAACCTGGCCATCGACCAGAAGCGGCTCGACGCGCTGGGCATCGGCACGCTGATCCGGCCGATCTCGACCTCCTGCCAGGACCACATGGGCTCGACCTGGGCGCGCGTGCACACCTGGGACGGCAGCAAGTGGAACTTCTCGTCGGACTGGCTGCAGGCCGATGAGCAGATCCTCAAGCCGATGGTGAAGGCCGCGGCGGACAAGTACGCGAGCGACAAGAAGCTCACCCGCCGCGCGCCGGCGGACTGCCAGAGCTGACCCCGCGATGCCGGAGCGCGCCATGAGCCAGATCCTTCTGAACGTCAACGGCATCGAGGTCATCTACAACCATGTGATCCTGGTGCTCAAGGGCGTCTCGATGCAGGTGCCGCAGGGGCGCATCGTGGCGCTGCTCGGCGGCAACGGCGCCGGCAAGACCACGACGCTGCGCGCGGTGAGCAACCTGCTCGCCGGCGAGCGCGGCGAGGTGACCAAGGGCTCGATCGAGCTGCGCGGCGAGCGCGTCGAGCGCTTGTCGACCTCGGCGATGGTCGACCGCGGCGTGATCCAGGTGATGGAGGGGCGGCACTGCTTCGCGCACCTGACCATCGAGGAGAACCTGCTCACCGGCGCCTACACGCGCCGCGACGGCAAGGCCGCGATCGCCCAGACGCTGGAGAAGGTCTACGCCTACTTCCCGCGGCTCAAGACGCGGCGCGGCTCGCAGGCGGCCTACACCTCCGGCGGCGAGCAGCAGATGTGCGCCATCGGCCGGGCGCTGATGGCCAATCCGAAGATGGTGCTGCTCGACGAACCCTCGATGGGGCTGGCGCCGCAGATCGTCGAGGAGGTGTTCGAGATCGTGCGCGACCTCAACCAGAAGGAGGGCACCACCTTCCTGCTGGCCGAGCAGAACACCAGCATGGCGCTGCGCTACGCCGACTACGGCTACATCCTGGAGAACGGCCGCGTCGTCATGGACGGTCAGGCCGCCGCGCTGCGCGACAACGAGGACGTGCGCGAGTTCTACCTCGGCATGGGCGGCGGCGACCGCAAGAGCTTCCGCGACGTCAAGAGCTACAAGCGCCGCAAGCGCTGGCTGGCCTGAACGACGCGTCAGCGATGCATGACGGCGAGCGACGATCGCCAGCTGATCCGATTCAAGGGAGACCCGTTCATGGACAACGACTTCTTCGCGCCCCCGCCGTTCAAGGCCGAGGAGGCGCTGGTGCAGCTGCGCCGCGCGCTGCGCGAGTTGCGCGCGCTTACCGAGCGCGGCGACGCCTGGAGCTTCGAGGGCCAGGAGGTGCTCAAGCTCTCGGCCGGCGATGGCCAGATCACCGCGAAGCTGGCGAAGAAGCCGGCGCGCAGCCCGGACTGGGAGACGCGCGCGTGCCGCAACGCGGCGGACGTGCGCAAGCTGCAGGACGAGCTCAAGCGCCGCCTGGCGCAGTGGGCCGAAGAGTGACGCCGCTCCGGCGATGAGGGGAGCTTCCATGAGGAATCCGCGATGAGCGCCGAGTTCTACGACACGCTCGAGCACCGCGACCCGGCCGCGCGCGAGGCCGCGCTGATGGCGGCGTTGTCGCGTCAGGTGGCGCACGCGCGCCAGCACACCGAGGCCTTCGGCGCGCTGCTGTCGGACGTCGATCCCGAGCGCGTGCGCGACCGCGCCGAACTCGCGCGGCTGCCGGTGACGCGCAAGTCGGAATTGCTGGCGCGCCAGCAGGCCGTGCGCGCCGATGGCAGCCGGGCGCTGTTCGAGCCCTTCGGCGGCTTCTCGACCATCGGCTGGCGCGGCCTGCTGCGCGACAGCGGCGCACGGCGCGTGTTCCAGTCGCCCGGCACGATCTACGAGCCCGAAGGGCGGGGGCGGGACTACTGGCGCCTCGGACGCGCGCTGCACGCCGCGGGGCTGCGCGCGGGGGATCTGGTCCACAACTCGTTCAGTTATCACCTGACCCCGGCCGGGGCCATGATGGAAGGCGGTGCCGAGGCGCTGGGCTGCACCGTGTTCGCGGGTGGCGTCGGCAACACCGAGCTGCAGCTGCAGGCGATGGCCGAGCTGCGTCCGCACGCCTACATCGGCACGCCCAGCTTCCTGAAGATCCTGCTCGACAAGGCGGCGGAGCAGGGGCAGCCGCTGTCGGTGCGCAAGGCGCTGGTCAGCGGCGAAGCCTTTCCGCCCTCGCTGCGCGACTGGTGCGGCGAGCGCGGCGTCAGCGGCTTCCAGTGCTACGCGACGGCGGACCTCGGCCTCATCGCCTATGAGACGCAGGCCCGGCAGGGCCTGGTCGTCGACGAGGGCGTGATCGTCGAGATCGTGCGCCCCGGCACCAGCGAACCGGTGCCCGACGGGGAGGTCGGCGAGGTCGTCGTCACCACGCTGAACCCGGACTACCCGCTGATCCGCTTCGGCACCGGCGATCTGTCGGCGGTGTTGCCGGGCGCCTGCCCGACCGGGCGGACCAACGTCCGCATCAAGGGCTGGATGGGCCGCGCCGACCAGAGCGCCAAGGTGCGCGGCATGTTCGTCCATGCCGGGCAGGTGGCCGAGGTGCTGCGGCGTTTCCCCGAGGCGCGCCGCGCCCGGCTGGTGGTCGAGGGCGAGATGGCGCAGGACCGGATGACGCTGCGGGTCGAGACCGAGGGCGCCGCCCCCGGCGGGCTCGCCGAAGGGCTGGCCGCGGCGCTGCGCGAGGTCACCAAGCTGCGCGGCGAGGTGGCGTTCGTCGCGGCTGGGGCGCTGCCCAACGACGGAAAAGTCATCGAGGACCTGCGCAAGTTCGATTGAGGCACCGGCTTACGTAGTTTCCGTAGGCCGCGGGCAGGGGCGCCGACCTAGCATCCGCGCCATCACCCACACCTCCATCGAGGAAGAGACACCATGAAGAAGATCCTGCTCGCCTGTGCCGCGGCGCTGAGCGTTGGCGCCGCCTGGGCCGAATACCCGGACAAGCCGGTGACCATCGTCGTTCCGTTCGCGGCGGGCGGCCCGACCGACAAGGTCGCGCGCGATCTGGCCGAGGCGCTGCGCAAGCCGCTGAACGCCACCATCGTGATCGAGAACGTGGGGGGCGCCGGCGGCACGCTGGGCGCGACCAAGGTGTCCAAGGCCGCGCCGGACGGCTACACGCTGCTGCTGCATCACATCGGCATGTCGACCTCGCCGGCCCTGTACCGCAACCTGCAGTACAAGACGCTGGACGACTTCGAGTACCTGGGCCTGATCAACGAAGTGCCGATGACGCTGATCGGCCGTCCCAGTCTGCCGGCCGCCAGCTACACCGACCTGGTGAAGTGGCTGAACGCGAACAAGGGCAAGATCAACCTGGCCAACGCGGGCCTGGGTTCGGCCTCGCACCTGTGCGGCCTGCTCTACATGAGCACCATGAAGATCGACATGACCACCGTCCCGTACAAGGGCACGGGCCCGGCCATGACCGACCTGATCGGCGGCCAGGTCGACATCATGTGCGACCAGACCACCAA